>Ga0172371_10010678_pt1 | contig 12363 bp, 10 predicted proteins | sample Lak12m_FD_114543 | JGI IMG/M metagenome (GOLD analysis project Ga0172371, IMG submission 114543) | Freshwater microbial communities from Kabuno Bay, South-Kivu, Congo - kab_022012_12m | ecosystem: Environmental > Aquatic > Freshwater > Lake | place: Democratic Republic of the Congo: South-Kivu... | reverse complement strand
CAATCATAATAAAAAAAAAGATAATAAAAAAAAAGATAATAAAAAAAAAGATAAAGAAGATGAAGAAATTAAAGAAAATGAAGATGATAAAGAAGATGAAGATGATAAAGAAAAATTATGCGATGACGAATTGAATCGTGACATAAATAAAAAAACAAATAAAGAAAACAAAATAACATATTACACGGTCAATAGTAATGAACACTCTGAACCTAAATTTTATAATGATTACATAATACATATTGAAGAATATATTACACTGGAAAACATTAATAAAATAATCATAACAAATCCTAAATTTCAATTATTACCTTTTGTTAATGATTTTAATGATAATTTTTCGGTATGTATTAATGGTAAAACAACTACATTCAAATTACCTGATGGATTTTATGAAATAGCTGAATTATTAGAAATATTAAATTCAACATTTAGTAGTTTTAAATTAAAATTACACATTTATGAATCTGAAGACCATAAAATAATTATTGAACATGACACTAAAAAATTTTTTATTAATATCACAAATGATTCAATATTTAAATTATTAGGATTTACAAATAGTAAATATGATAATCAATTAAAATTTATTTCTGAAATAAGACATTCATTTATTGAAAAAAAAATATTCATGTTTATTACAAATATCAATAATGATGATCCAATAGCCGAAATCACTTCATCAAATAAATTGATAAAACACACATTAAAAATAACACCACAAAATATTAATTTAATTCATATACAATTTAGGACCAACGAAAATTTACCGGATCTTGTTAATTTTAATGACATTTCACATTCATTTACTATTGGTTTTATTCAAAAAAAATGAAAAATATTAATATTTAATATATCATAAATAATATATTAAATGTTATTATTCATTCTACTTTTTGGACTTATTACATTTATTTATAATATTAATAATGGCTTTTCAAATTTTCATGCCCTTTTAATGACGATTCTTGAATTAAATTTAATATCTGTTTTGTTAATGTTATCTAATATAGTAATCACATCCACAACGTCTATACAAAAAAATATTAAATTGGTATAGGTATAATTTTATCTATTATATATGTATCAGCATCATGTTTTTTCGGAATATTATCTTCATATGCTATCGTTCCAACACAAAAATATGTATCTGGATCATAAACATAACCTGATAATTTATCTAAATAATATGACCCAATTTTAGAATTTATTAATGCTTTTATTTTTACTAACTTTACACTAATAATTTTTGTAAATAAAGTATTTGATCCACTACTTAATTTAAAATCATCTATTGGATCATCTTTATATGCTGGTAATATTTGTTTATCAAACAACGTCGCGTCTTCAAATCTAAAACATCTAATATTTTCCAATAAACTATTTTGACTTTTATTTAATTCACAATCAATGGCCACTTCTTTCATCGCCATCAAAAAAGAATTATTCAATTCTTCTTTTGATTTAGCTAATTCACCAAGAAATTGATCTGCTGTTGGTTTTAATGTTATATTCTTCTTAATTGATCTATATCTATATACATCGACATGTCTTTCATTTAACGGTAATTGTTTATGTGAACATAATCTAATTGCCCGTCCAATAACTTGTTGTATCATCGGCTCATTCCAATAACTTTCCATTATATGTACTTGTCTAACATTCATTAAATTAAGTCCTTCACTTCCGGCAGAACTAATCATTAAAATTTTAATAATATCACCATTAATATTTTCCTTCTTGTTAAATATTTGTAATATATTACTTCTCTGTTTTTTATCAATTCCACCATGATATTCAGCATATTTAAATTTTGATTTTGTTTCAGTACCATATCTAGAAAATCCAAAATAATCTAAATATATCGAAAATATTTCTAAACCTTCCATTAAAACATAATTTGAATATAATAATATTGTTCCTTTTGATGCTAAAATAGTAAATATAATTCTTATAAATTTAGCTGACGACTCATACATAGTTTTGTATAAATCAGATTTAATAACATCATTGTTAAATTCATTATAATTATCTTTATATTTTTCATGATAATCATTAACATCATCCTCCAATGTCCTGTTACTTGATTTTTTCATTGATTCTAAATAATTCTTATAAACTTCAATATATTTGTTTATTGCATCAATATAATTTTGAATTTTATAATATGACGTTTTTGTTAAATTCATTATCTTTTGATCATCCTTTTCCGATATTTTAAAATTTCTCGGACGTGGTCTCATTTCACCCGTCATTCCATTCCCCATATTGGGAAATACAAAATTACATGATTGACGTGTATAACTTCTATACAATCCTTTCTTTGAAAATGATCCTTTTATTGAATGCATTTTTAATGCAATTTTATCCTCAATATTTTCAAAATATATATAAATATCTTCTTGATATCCTGACATTTCAACATCAACATAATTAATTATCTTACTCGCATATGCATTTGGTTCCATCCCAGAATAATATGATACAAGACCCATTATTCTTCTTTGAAACATATTTTTACGAATCGGATTTATGGATTTTTCAGCTATATATTCACTATTAAATTGTAATTCACTCTTAGGAAAAATATTCGGTCTTAATAAATTAAATAACAATGCAAGTTCAAAAGGCGTATTAATAACAGGTGTTGCTGACATTAATATTACTCTGGTGCTTTCATTATCAAGTTTATCTTTTATAATGTAATTATAAATAATTTGAGCTCTTGTACCTTGTCTAGTCGTTATATTACTGTATACATTCCTTATAAAATTATGCACTTCATCTATTATGTATATAGACTTTTTATTAATATCACCACTCTTAATAGCCTCCATAAATAATTTATCAGCATTTGGTGCATCATATGATATAAACTTTATATTTTTCATCATTACATTTTTTTTATCTGTTGTTAAATACACCTCTAAATCCTTTAACCACGGATCATTTTTTAATGTTGCTTTTATTAATATAAATACATTCCATCCAATATCATAATTATATAACATATTATATATGTTAATTGCTGTTGCTGTCTTTCCTGTTCCAACTCCATGATATATCAATATATTATGATATGGCCCATTGTAATCAAGAAATTTTGATAAAAATAATTGATACTTTTTATATTCTTTCTTTCCATTATGAGTAGTTATACTACATGGATCAATATCATTCCTAAAAACCGTCTGTAATTTAAACTCCTTAAAATTTTTTAAAACCCACGATGGAAATAATCTTCCATTAACTTTTAAATCAACATATTTATTTTTTGACATTTATATTATTTTAATCATATTTTTAAAAATATAATTAAAATATCTTTAAACTCGCCCAATACTATTTGTCATTATTGTAGTATTAAAATCATATAACCTAATCTTGTAATATACTGTTTTCCCAGCACCACATAATTCATCAATAATTTTAGTTATATCAATGTCACCACTATACTTTTCAAATGCATAATTATCATTTTTATTAAAACATCCAACGTAAAAATATGAATTTGATTTATCAATATCTATTCTTTGAAAAGGCATATGACGATAATCCAAACATACTATACTAAGTTGTGTTAATGGTTCATATGATATAAATCTACATCTATTATAGCCAGTTATCTTAAAAGAAATATGTAATTCTAATAATTGAAATTTATACCACTCAATTTTACATCCCATTTTATATGCATTTTCAATAATTATATTTATCATGACATCCAATAAATCTTCCCCACTTTTAAATAATACTGGCTTCTTATTCCCTTTATTATCCATTTCTCCCATTATAAATTCTGTACCTGTATTGCTTAAATTAACACTATAAATATCATTGTTATTTATATCCAATCCCGTTATGAGTAAAACCATATTTATTATTAATTATTTATTAAATTTTAATTATTATAATAAATCAATTTTTTTATATATCTAAAATACATTATTTATACAAGCACTAAATGCCTCCTTAAATTTATCCAAAAGAATAATTTTACTATCACTGCTTGCAATCACATTCAATAAAAATTTAAATTTTGTTATAGTATTGTAATTTTTAAATCTCTCAGATATAACACCATAAATATCGTCCGGTAAAACATCCTCTGGATTAAAATTACCATTTCTTGATGTTACTTTAAAACACATTTCAGGTCGCGTAATTGACACTATTTGAATTACATTGTCATGATCATCCAATCCATAAATATTTAACATCCTTATATACTAAATACAATAAATATAATTATATTATAATTTCATTTTTTTTTATATAATTAATAATTTTGGATAAATATTCATCTTACTATTTGTTATTCTCACTATTACTTTATGATCAGATATAACAACTGCATTGTTGTATATTTTAATTTGATTCTCTTTTGATTCTATTGATTGATCTAGAATTTTTAATTGTTTTTCATAAAAATCCTTTTTGTCATCCATTAACTTCATCACAATTTTATTATCCCTTTTCAATCTATTAACATTCGTCTGCACTTGACATGTAATTATATTTTTCCTACTTAAAGAATTCATAAATTTATAAATATCAAATAACATCTTGAAAATATTTTCATTTTCTAAATGTTTTTGTTTCATATACTTGAATAAAATATAATACATCCCAACACAATCATATGAATCATCAAATCCTAATATATATTTTTTCATCAATTCACTATTCTTATATTTATATTTTTTAGTTCTATCAATTAAATTAAAATAATTCAATTGACTTTCATATTTAATACTATCATAATATTTTAACAAATATTTATCATTATTTATATCTGGTTGTCGGTGTTTTAATCTATCGTTAAAATATCTTATTTTACTTGTTATTAATCGTGTCTCTGTTGATCTCGCTCTTGGAAATATCTGTAAAAATATTTTACCCATTAAATATAATTTATTCTTTTTATCAGTAATATTATTCGTAATAACTATTTTGTCATTAATATCATCAATATTATATTCAAAATTAAGTGTACCACTTTCAATATTTGTAAATGGAAAACGAAGTTTTAACATTATAAATTCCGAATCTAATAAAATTCCCCATTTCTCTTGATTTATCATATCAATCCATATCTCTTTTTCATTTACTTCTCTTCTCATATCCGATATAAATAATATTTTAGACGATTTTACAATATTTTTTATCAATTTAACTGTATCATATGTAAAATAATCATTTATAATTTTAACTTTATCATTTTCTTTAACTGCAAATTTAGAAGGATCAACTAAAATCCATTTACATTCTGGAAACATTTTAAGCACAATTGTTAAATGCATACATGGCGCAGCACCAACATATACCACAGTATATCCATCTAATGAAATATATTTAGAAACAATCGTTAAAAATTCAATCTCCGAATATAATAACTTCATCTGCCCCCAATGACATTGAAATATCGCTAATTGACCCTCTTCATATGGAATTTGCTGATATTTTGATTTCAAACTTCTAAAATATTTATTCATCTATAATTTTATAAATCTTATTTATAAAATTATTTCCATTAATATCTTTATAAAATCTCATAAACTTCCTCACCCTCATTTGGAATCATCCTACAAACATTAAAATATTCTAACGCCATCCTTGCAACCTCCAACGTCGCCTTTATCTTGGTATTACATGTTGCCTTTGCAATTACATTTTTGTCATTATCCCTCACAAACACAGTAAAAACTTTATTCTCTAAATCAGCTACCTCATCTTCATATACAGGAGTTTTCCAATTCATTTTCTGATAATATTTTGATAATTGCCCCTTATAATTACAATCATTATATATCAATGATGCTATATCAATTTCCTCTTCTATTATATTTATTATAAACTTCTTACATATATTATAATTGCTTTCCAATGATAATGCACCAATAAATGACTCAAAAATATCTTCAGTTAATTTTTCATCTGTATTTCTCCTTTTTTCCATATATCTCCCTAATAAAATATACTTCTCTAATCCAAGTCTTTTCGTAATAAATGATAATGAACTTGTCTGCTCTATTTTTGCTCTCAATGAAGTTAAAAATCCTTCCCTTTTATCTGGATATCGTGTAAATAAATATTCGGCTATAACTTGATGTATTACTGCATCTCCAAGATATTCTAATCTACCATATGAATCTTTTTGTAATGGTAATGCATCATCAGGATCATTAATCGGTTCAGCATCTTTCATCAAACTATTCATTTTCTGTGTTATATCTGTATATTCTTGATATGATTCATGTGTCATTGCTAACTGATATTGCTCTAAATTAATAACTCTATGTCTCAATTTGTATTTTTTAAAAATATCATTAATAATTTTTTTATTAATATATATGTTATATTCGTTCAAAACTAATAATTTTGTTTCCATTTAATTATTCCCTTATAAATAATTAAATTGTTATTTATTTAATAAATAATTAAATTGTTATTTCTTTATCTAATAACCATAATTTTACTTCATAATCGCCTCTTGTAACCAATATCAATTCATTAAAATTAATAAAACAATATGGATGTGTATTGTCAGCATATCCACCATAACCATTAAATTCATAATTTAAAATTCGTAAAACTAATTTAAAATTGTCCATTCCATAATATGGATAAATAACTATCGTCGGAAAATTTGAATTATTTCTTTTTCTAACTTTAATTTTTCTTATATAACTCAGAAGAAATTTATTTTTCATAATCTTTCTAATACAATTCAATTTAAATTCCTCCTTCGGTTGGATCGCTATTTGAAATTCCATATTCAAAATAAGTTTAGCTTCCCTAAATTTTTCTCTATCTAAATCTAATAAATTTTTTTTCAATAAATTATGATCAATTGATATCCCATTTTGCCATCGCAATAATTTCAATTTTGGAATATTAATAATATCATCATCAAATAAATATATCCCATATCCATCATTCATGTAATCAAACCTATAATCCATCAAAAATTTCAAATTTTCATTTATCTTTTTACTCAATTTATTACTTGATTTATTATCTTCACTTTTCACTTTTATATTCATATAATTTTAACTTTAGATTTTTAGTATTCAATATATTATTTCCAGATGTATTATTATAATATTTATCAATTTCTACACTGGGTTCCATATAAGCTGTTTCAGGATCATATGACCATATTAAATATTTACCTTCACGTTTTCTCTTAGCAATTCTTATAAACTTTTCTCTGTCTGGTAAAATCGTCTTTCCAATACAATTAACAAAAAATTCCCTAAATAATGTTTTATCAATAATTGTTTTATCCTCATCTTTCAAATACGAATTCCGTGTTTTAATCAATTTTGATATCATTTTTTTATAAATTGTTTCAACTCCTTCTAATTTTACTGTTTTGGCTTTTAATACTAAAATTAAAGAATATAATAATACAATATGAAATGACCCTATCAATACTGTACCATCTCTTTTTTTAACAGTTTCCCCAAATTCTAAACACGGTACTTCATTAAATTGTATACATTTATTATTATTGTTATACATCCTACATAATAAAAAATCACCATAATATATCTCCACATTATGTCCAGTAAATTGAAAAAATGGATAATATTCAACATGACTTATATCACTACTTAATTTTTCATCCTTTTTTAATTCATTAACTAGATCGGTTCCATCATCAACATAATTAACAGATATAACATCGTACCATGGAATATTTATCAAATTTTTATTTTGTTTTGTTTTATATAAATAATAATTATATGCATATAATCCAATTATAATACACGTTTTATGATCAACCAAAAAATTAAATATCTTTTCCAATGCATAATTTAATATTGATTCACGCTTATTAAATTTTAATGGTTCTTCAATATTATAAAATGGGTAATATTTTTGTAACATATAAAATCTTTTAAACGCCTTCATATCTTCTTTTTCACTTATCCTCCAATAACTCGTTACTGGATCGGAAAACATTCTTAAATAATCAATTGACACAAATTCTGAACCAACTACACAAAAATTATCAATATTTTCAAATGGTATTGCATTATATATTATGGTTGGCACATATGTAATATCACAATATTTCAAATTATTAACTATAATAGTAACTGTTTCATCATGTTGCGCATCTCTACAATTTACATATGGAAATCCCGCCGAATATAATATATTTGATATTTTAATACCATCTGATTTTGGCATTGGGGAATAAAAATCAATATCATGAAATTTATCATCAGTATATATCATATCTTCTTCACTCTTATTTTTTATTAATAGATTTAACCCATATCCACCATATACTTTTCTCTTATTATCCTGAATATACTTAATAATTACACCCATTACATCGTCTTGTTCTTTCCTTGTAGGTTCATAAATCTCTAATTGTTTTCTTTCTACATCTTCCATTATTTTACTTAAATTTTTAGATAAAACTACAATATCACTTTCTTTATATAAAGCCATAATAATATTAATATGGAAAAATTGATTATTTAAATATTATTTATTCAATTTTTATTTAATAATAATAATATAGCCATATACATGGATATAGATAAATATTTTATCAATTTATTCCATTTTATCACCGAAAATAGTAAAGACATTACATGTGATTTATTAATATATGCCATAAAATCATTAAATAGAAAAAATGCATTAAATAAACTATCAAAATATATTAATATCTTAGATGCTATTGAAATAGAAAAAGGAATATTTGAATTTTCATTAATAACCGTTACAATTAATAATTTTGATTATTCTTTAATTGTTGCTATATATCAAGATAAATTAAATGATATGTGCGCTAATTTAGATCCAACTAATAAAAAAATTAATAATAAAACTCTTATTGAATCCACAAAAACTAAAAATATAAAACCATTTTTTATTTCATTTTTATCCCCCGAACAATTAAATCCCGAAAAATGGAATGATTTATTGGAAAAAAGAAGAATTAAAGAAGAAACCGAATCTAACATATCAACAACAGATACATATAAATGCTATAAATGCGGTGAACGAAAATGCAGAGTAACAAAAATGCAATTACGTTGCGTTGACGAACCAATGACGACATTTATAACATGTATGGTTTGTCATAATACATGGACTAAATAAATAAATTATTGATATATTTTATTTATTTTATTTATTTTTTATTAATTTTTCTTGGTTTTCTTAATCTTATTAACCTTCTTTTTGTTTTTCATATAAATAGCAATTAAACTATTATGAGAATCATAATACGCCCTTGGTAACCATTTTTTATATGGATTTATATTACCATTTTTATTAATACATGTAATCATATCCATATTTATACCCATTTCATCCGGATTATAATAACACCCCTTACCATAACGTTTAACATCTGAACAATTTACATATTCAATATTCTTAAAATTCAATTCACGAAAACCAACTTTATCAAAATGACCTCTTGATAATTCATCTTTATTCAAAATAAATCCAAATCCACGATTATAATATTTCTTTATTAAACTAAAAAATTTTTCGTCTTTGGAATAGTTTATCAAATCAATATTTATTCCGGTTAATAATGCAGATATACATGACGGTAAATAATATACATTATCACCAGAATAATACCCTCTTACACATGGAAAATGAAACAAGCTAATTGTTCCAAAAAAATCATGTTCACTTTTATAATTCGTAAATAATTGAATCGGTTTTAGTAAAATTTTATCAAATGTCACTTTAAATTTAATTTTATCAATCATCCTAAAAATTACATTTTCATTTTCATCAAACAAATTTAAATTTTCATCGTGATCAAATTTTCTTTTTCCTTTTTTTTCATTAATATTATTCACATAATTAACAGTAAATTCACTTACACTTGGTAATTTAAACAATTCATTAACAAATATATCTGATAATTTATGAAATTTAAGATCTGCTATTAATTGTTTGAATTTTTGCAACTTTTCTTTCAAATATATTACATATAAATATTTCAATACATCAATTGAATTATAATTTTCTATCAATTTATTTATATCCCAATTTTTTCCACATTCATTATTTATCTGAGCAAGATTATTTTCCAAAAATTTCCTAGTCATATAAATGGAAACACCTTTTTCACCTACAACTGTATATTCAGAATGTATTCTTTGTTTGATACTTTCACAAAATTTGTTAGATAATTCAACAAAAAAAATAAAATTACGATATCTACATAGAACATCAATATCTGAATCATGATAATATTTATCATAATATTCTAAAATTTTCTCATCATAACTTTTTGTTTGATCAGACCAATCAATTAAAATTGGATATTTTTGTGAACATGCAGGTATTACACTTCCACAAATTGCATAATCAATCTGATTATTGAGAAAATTAAATATATTACTGTCTAGCTTTCCACATGCAAATAAATTTAACCGATGTCTAAATTTTTGCAAATTACATAAATGATAATCATGATCTTTTATCATTTTATATCCCATCAAATTATTTTTAACATCAATTACATCATCCGGTAAAAATATACTTAAATATGGATTATCTCGCATATGATCAGGATCAAATGGAAATGATGGAAGTAAACATGCAACATCTATATTAAATACAAATCTATTCCAGTAATATATGTTTGATTTCTTAATTTTTTCCTCAATATAAAAACAATTCCATGCATATCCAAACAAATATTTATACAATGGCATAAACTTCTTTATTGTTGGTAACATCTTTTGTAAAACAACTTTACTATTCAATACTGAATGACAATATTTTTTCGAAACTAAATACATATTAAAAATATCAAACATATTAATACCAGAATTAAAAATAACATCCTCGCTTGAATAGTCACGTAAATTATCATAATAATAAACATGTTTTTTATTTAAAATTAAATTCGTTCCAACATCATTTAAATATCCACTCGTCACAATTGGATCTGAATTATACGAAAAAAATGAATCTTTAGATTCATCACCAATAAACAAATCATTATTTGCTACATTTTTATTTCTCATATTAAATATAGACGAAAATTCCACTTCACAGTGATTTATATTACACCAATATGTCGCTTCATATATATCATAAACAAAATTGGTTACTTTATTCATTATTTTTTTTGTTACATATTCATCGGCATTATACCACAATTTAATAAAACACATCAAATCATATATATCTAAAATACCAGTATCAGTTGTCATAATTTTACTAAAATGCTTAATAATTTTAGAATCGCCTTTAGAACTAATTAATGGAATAATAATCTCTGAATCATTTGGACTATGAATCCCAAAAATATTAAACATGCCCGAATGTTGTATACACGCAATTTTCCTAAAATAATAATTATCTAAAATAGATACTGGAAATTCAATACATTTAAAATAACCACATAGCGTGTATAATCTTTCAATTGATAAATCTTTATTAAAAATAGCATTAATTTCACCATTTAATCTTTCACTGCTGTTTTTTAAACACATAATATATACTTTTTCATAACGTTTAATTATGTCATTCATATCCATTTCATAATCACTAAATGGAATAAATAATGGATTGGTTCCTGTAATTATCTTCAACTTATTATCTCCAAAATCTATTCCAAATTCAAATAAATCTGTCGCCATTAATTAACTTAATTTATTAATAAAACAATATTGTAAATATTATTTTATTTAAATATAAAATTTTTCAATTTTTTTATTGTCTATTTTATAGATAACTTAAACTCTCATCAATCATTTTATTATACATAAACATATCGTCTTCATCATTAAATACATCAATTTTAATTCCATTTCGTAATTGATTATAAATTTCATCATATTGATCTTCTTGTTTATCTTCCTGTTTATCTTCTTGTTTATCTTCCTGTTTATCTTCCTGTTTATCTTCTTGTTTATCTTCTTGTTTTATTTCTTGTTTTATTTCGTGTTTATCTTCTTGTTTATCTTCTTGTTTTATTTCTTGTCTATCTTCTTGTTTTATTTCTTGTTTATCTTCTTGTTTTATTTCTTGTTTTATTTCTTGTTTTATTTCTTGTTTATCTTTCTGTTTTATTTCCTGTTTTATTTCTTGTTTTATTTCTTGTTTATCTTCTTGTTTTATTTCTTGTTTATCTTCCTGTTTTATTTCTTGTTTTATTTCTTGTTTTATTTCGTGTTTATCTTCTTGTTTTATTTCTTGTTTTATTTCTTGTTTTATTTCGTGTTTATCTTCTTGTTTTATTTCTTGTTTATCTTCCTGTTTATCTTCTTGTTTATCTTCTTGTTTTATTTCTTGTTTATCTTCCTGTTTTATTTCTTGTTTATCTTCTTGTTTTATTTCTTGTTTATCTTCCTGTTT
>Ga0172371_10010677_pt1 | contig 12364 bp, 10 predicted proteins | sample Lak12m_FD_114543 | JGI IMG/M metagenome (GOLD analysis project Ga0172371, IMG submission 114543) | Freshwater microbial communities from Kabuno Bay, South-Kivu, Congo - kab_022012_12m | ecosystem: Environmental > Aquatic > Freshwater > Lake | place: Democratic Republic of the Congo: South-Kivu... | reverse complement strand
TCTTCGCTGAACACCCCGTCGACGCGCGTCGCTTTGAGCAAGGCCTGGGCTTCCAGTTCCAAAGCCCGCAGCGCCGCGGCGGTGTCGGTGGTCACAAACGGCCCGCCCGTGCCGGCACCTAGGATCACAATCCGGCCCTTCTCCAAGTGCCGCCGGGCGCGGCGGCGGATGTACGGCTCGCAGACCCCGTCCATGCGGATGGCCGACATCAGCCGCGTGTCACACCCCAAAGACTCCAGCGCATCCTGCAGCGCCAAGCCATTGATCACGGTGGCCAGCATTCCCATGTAATGCGCGGTCGCTTCCTGGATCGCCGCGCTCAGCTCCTTGTACTGCGAGCCGCGCAAGATATTGCCGCCGCCGATGACGACGGCCATCTCGCAACCGGTCCCGCGAGCCTGCTGGATCTCGCGGGCGATATGCACAACCTCTTCCATGCTGATCCCCCGCTCGCCGGGACGCGTGAAGCTGTCTCCGGACAGTTTGAGGACCACACGGCGAAAGGCTTGGACGGTGGGGGAGGGTTGTTCCGACATCTATTTCTGCCCGATTTCCCAGTGGACGAACCGCTTGACGGTCATACCGTTCTGCTGTGCCATCTTGCCGACGGTCTCTTTGTCGCCCTTGACGAATTGCTGCTCCAGCAGGACCTTCTCGGCAAAGAAGTTGCGGAGGCGGCCTTCGACCATCTTGTCGACGATATTCTCGGGCTTGCCTTCCTTCAGCGCCGCCTCGCGCAGGATCGTACGTTCCTTCTCGATTTCCGCGGGGTCGAGTTCCTCGCGGCTGAGCGCCAGGGGACGCATCGCCGCGATGTGCATGCAGACGTCCTTGGCCAATTCCGCGGTGCCGCCCGAGACTTCCAGCAGCACGCCGGCGATCGTGGTCGCATTGTGGCTATAGGAGCCGCAAGCCGCGTCGATCCGGACCATCCGGCCGACGTTGAACACTTCGCGGATGCGGTTGAACAGGTCGTCCTTCTGCTCGCGCAAGGTCGTGCCCGGCTTGCTCGGGGACGGCTGGTCCAGCAGCTCGTCGGCGGTCTGGGCTCCGGGGCCGGTCGCCAATTGGCGCGCCAAATCGTTGGCCAGTTGGATCACGTCCGGGTTTTGGGCGACCGGGTTGCTTTCGCATTTCAGTTCGACCATGGCCCCGACTGGCGGATCAAGACTGGCATAAATGCCGAAGCGGCCAAAGGCCGTTTCCCGATCGGCCCGCTTGTTCAACACCGTGGCCCCTCGCTCGCGCAGCCAGCGGACGGCCGCCTCGGCGTCACCCTGGCACTCGTTGAGCGCCTGCTTGCAATCCATCATGGGGAGCCCTGTTCGCTCCCGAAGCGATTTCACTTCCGCCGCACTAATAGCAACCATTCGAATATCTCCTGAGCAAATAAATGTGTTTCTGGGGGCTGGGCCGATCGCGAACGGCACTCGACAGCCAAGTCACGCCGGACCGGCCGCCGCCAAACCGGCGCGGCCGTGTTCCGAGCGTCCCGCGACCAGCGGCGGAATCAGGCATTCGCCGGCACTTCGGCGGCATCCTTGTCCACGATCGCCGCGGGGGCCTCGTTGGCTTGCGGGCGCGTCGGCAGAGCCGCTCGGCCAGCCAGGACCGCATCCGCCAAATGCCGGATGATCAACTCGATGGACCGAATCCCGTCGTCGTTGCCCGGAATCGGCAGATCGATCTGATCCGGATCGCAGTCGGTATCGATCAACGACACCGTGGTGAGGCCCAGCTTGCGAGCTTCCTGGACGGCATTCTTTTCTTTCTTCGGGTCCACCACGACCAAGCACTCGGGCAGCCGGTTCATCGTGCGGATGCCGTTCAGGTTGCGGTACATCTTGCGATACTCGCGATTCAAAGCGGACTGCATCTTCTTGGAGTAGTTCGCCAAAGCCTCGCCGCTGCGGAGCGATTCCAATTCTTCCAGACGCCCCAGCCGGCTGCGGACCGTCCGGAAGTTCGTCAAGCAGCCGCCGAGCCAGCGCTCGCTCACGAACGGCATCCCGCAACGCAGACTCTCCCGCTCGATAGCGTCGCTGCCTTGCCGCTTGGTGCCGACAAACAGGATCAAGCTGCCGCCCGCCGCCACCTGGGTCAGATACTTCTTGGCACGCAACAGACCGCGCACCGTTTCGCGGATGTCAATGATATGGATCAGGTTCTTGCGAGCGTAAATGTACGGCGCCATCTTGGGATTCCAACGGCTGGCCCGATGCCCAAAGTGCACGCCCGCGTCGACCAATTCTTTCACCAGCGACTCTGACACAATACGTCTCCTTTGCTCTGCCTAGGGCCACATGCGGCCTACAACCGCATCCAGGTCATCGCCTTCGCCCACCGCGAGCACAAAAAAGGGTTCCGAAAAAGCACCTGAGGACCCGACCGCGGAAATCGCGGCGTCCCAGGGAATCCAGAAATGTATAACTTCCGTCAAAAGGGGTCAAGGCGGCGCACGGAGGGATCTGACAGCAATCGCTGAATAATATATCGAGCCGCTTGTCCGATATCAGGGTAATTACTCTCCCTCGGCCCGGCCACATTGAGCACTCGGATCTCGTTCTGAACCAGCCACTGCCGGATGGCGGCGAGATCGACCGCCTGTGCCAGATCGACCAGAAGGAATGGCTTCTTGAGTTTCACCGCCAACCGCCGCGTCAGCTCCGTACCGCCCCAGAGTCGTACTCGATAAAGAATCAGGGTGCCATCCGAGTCGATGACGTTCTGCTCGGTCCGCACCGGATAATCGGGCGAATCGGATTCCTGCAGGTGGTAGACCGCGGGGATGACGCCGTCTTCGGCAATGCGGCCCAGCGGGCACCAGCCTCCGTGTTCGATTCCCAGCTCGATCGCAGCGTCCAGGGCGCCACGATCCACGCCGGTCTGGCCGCCCGAGACGATCTTCCGTACACCCACCGTTTGTTCTTGGTCGTCCATGCGGACATCGTAGCCGAGTACGCACGTCCGATCTACCGCTGGCTCGGTGGCGCTGCGCTCAGCGGCTGGACGGGGAGGAGATCGGCGACCTGAGCCGAGCCGGCGTCCGTGACGCCTACCGGCGCGGGGGACTCGGCGAAGGGCTCGTCAGCCTGGTCGGGAATGATCGGCCAAGCCTCAGGGCGATCCGAGACGGGAGGCGCGGCCGCTTCGGCACGCAGAATCGTGGGCTGATGCTGGACTTCCCGGGCGGCGTTGTCGTCGCTCGGCCGCGATTCCTCGACGATCGAGGTGACCGGCGCCTGCGAGACCGCCGACAGGCATCCTTCGACGGCCGAAAGAACGAGGACCGCGAGGACCGTTGCCGCCGCCGCCACCAACTTGGCTTGCCAATCCATGTCAGCCTGACCTTCGGGCGCTGCTTTCACGCCGCTGGGAATGCGCCCCAGTGCTAGCTTTCCCGAGGACCGTTGCCACAGAGTCCCGTCCGTGGATCATCCGCCGCCGATCCTCGACTGATCGTTCTGATTCGCATCATCCGCCAACTATCGGCAGAATCGGGCGGTTTCCATCAGCGAAATCGCGGTCGGGGCGCGGGATCAGGTTTTCCTGGCGGCGGCCCGCAGTTTGGCGCTGCGGCTGCGCGGATTGTCGGCGCACTCCGCTTCGCTCGCGCAGACGGGTTTGTTGCACAGCCGGACCAGCCGGGGGTCCGAGCGAAAGGCTTCCTTGACCAGGCGGTCTTCGAGCGAGTGGAAGCTGATCACGACGAATCGGCCGTCGGGGTGCAGGCAGTCGGGAATCCGTTCCAGAGCGAGTTTCAGCGAGCCTAGTTCGTCGTTGACAGCGATCCGCAGCGCCTGGAACGTGCGCGTCGCCGGGTCGATCCGCTGCTGCGGACTCCGCGGGACGCACGAGCGGACGAGGCGGGCGAGTTGGTCGGCCGTCCGAATCGGCTCGCGCCGCCGGACCTCGACAATTTTCCGGGCGATCCGGCGGCTGTAGCGCTCTTCGCCATACTGGTAAATCAGGTCCGCCAGCGGCTGTTCGCGAATCCGGGCCAACAGCTGCCAAGCGGGTTCGCCCTCGCTGGGGTCGAATCGCAAGTCGAGTTCGCCCCGCGCGTCAAACGAAAAGCCGCGGCTGGCATCGGCCAGTTGATCGCTGGATAATCCCACGTCCAGCAGCACCCCGTCCACCGCCTTGACTTGCAGGCTGCGGAGCACGTCCGGCAATTCGCAGAAATTGGCCTGGGCGACCTTCACGGGCAGTCCGGCCAAGGTCCTCTCGGCCGCTGCGATCGCATCCGGATCACGATCCAGGCCCAGCACGAATCCGCCGGGGGCGACGCGTTCCGCCAACGCTCGGGTGTGCCCGCCACCGCCCAACGTGCCATCGACCAGGATCTGGCCGGGACGCGGCTGGAGATACTCCAAGACTTCGTTCAGCAGCACCGGGATGTGAATGGTGTCCGACATACCCCTTGTGATAGCAGACGACCCTGGGGCGCATCCATGCCCCCCATGGCGGGTCGAACTGCCGATCCCAGCGCCCTCGAAGACTGAGCGCTTGGATCACCTGTCGCAGCCGGGGGATCCGTCCCCCGGCCCGCGGACGCCAACGGCTTCCACGTTTGGCGAGCAGATCAGCTGGTGGCCGCAAACTGATCCGCCTGTTCCACGCAAGGCGAACACATCGGACGTATTGTTGGTCAGCCCAGCCCAAGCCTGCGTCGTGCCTGGACCGTGCTCTCGCTACCTATTTTGACTCCGGCGGCTTCGTCAACGCGCGCTCGGCCAGCTCGTCATACCGCGGTTGGGCGCCGCCGAGATACTCCTTCCAACGCTCCAGATCCCAGATTTCGATATGGTCCCGGACCCCGACCAACACGATGTCCTTGCCGAGCGAAGCCAACTGGGCCAGCTCGGCAGGCAAGCGTACCCGCCCCTGCTTGTCGAGTTCCAGCCGTTGAACCTGACCGTAAAACAGGCGGTTGAATGCCCGTGCCTCGCGGTCGTTCCGGGAACCACTCTCCATCTTGGCCGCTAACCGCTCAAACGCCTCCTCGCTGTACAGTTCCAAGGACCCATCGGTGCCGGGAGCCAGATACGCCGTTGCCGTTTCGCCCGGCCCCAGTGCATCCCGGAGTGGGCGAGGAATGGCAAAACGAGACTTGTCATCCAACGTCCGATGAAAAGTGCCCGTCAGGAGCATGTCTCACCACCATTCACCAATGTTTCCCATTTCGCTCCAAACATACCCACTTCCGCCCCGCCGTCAACACAACGGCGTGCGTGCCAATCGAGATGATTTTGCGAACTTTGTCGTAGAGTCCAGCGGAATCGAGACTTCCGACTTCCGGCAGCCCGAAACAAATCCCGAAGTTTTTTTTCGACCGGCGGAAAGTGCTTGAAAGAATGGACATGCGTACACATTCCTGGGCCGCCGGTCAGACCTCCGAACCAAGCTTGGGCAGACGCTCCGTTGCGATGCGGCGCAGTCTGATCGCCGTCAAACGGAGGACGTGCCCCTGCTTTGAGGTTCGATGCTCCTTCCAAGCGGGGTGTCGGGGATTCTTCGGGGCGTTCCAGGGATTACGGTTCGGCCCCGATCCGCGAAAAGCGTGATGACACAAACGGCGCTATCGGAAGGCCGTTTCCCATTTGGTGCTAGCAGTTCAGCGTCCCCAGACCACCACCGGGGAATCGCCCCCAGCATCGCCTTCAGCCCGACGGCAGGACGTAGAACAGGACGGCAAAGAACTGCAGCGCGCTGCCGGCCAAGACGAAGACGTGCCACACGGCGTGGTTGTAGGGCAGCCGCTCCCAGGCGTAGAAGACGACGCCGGCCGTGTACGTCAGCCCGCCGGCCACGATCAGGAGCAGGCCGCCGGGCGCGATCGCCGCCAGGATGGGCTTGACCGCGATCACCGCGACCCAGCCCATGGCCACGTAGAAAACGACCGCGATCCCCGGCCGATGCCGGATGAACGTGGCCCGCGAGACGATGCCCAGCAGGGCCAGACCCCACACGGCGCCAAACAGCGACCAGCCCCAGGGGCCGCGGAGATTGACCAGCGTAAAAGGCGTATACGTCCCGGCGATCAGGAGGTAGATCGCCGAATGATCCAGGAATTGAAAGACGACTTTGAGCCGCGACAGCGGCACCAAGTGGTACAGCGTCGACGCGGAATACAGGGTCACCAGCGTCACGCCGTAAATCGCGCAACTGACGACGTGCCACGCGTCGCCGTACAGGAGGGCGGAATGCGTCAGGACGATCAGGCCGGCCACAGCCAGCAGCGCGCCAATTCCGTGGCTCAAGGCATTCAGGTATTCTTCGCTGCGGCGATAGCGGGGAGCCCCCCGTCGGATCTTCATGATTGACCTTTCCTTGGTTGAATGTCCGCCCGCTCCGGCGCCGCGGACGAACCGCCGATTGCGGCGGTGATCGCTTCGAAAACTTGCTGGGCTCGAATGGGTTTGGCGATGTAGCTGTCCATTCCGGCGGCCAGACAGCTTTCTCGGTCGCCCTTCATCGCATGCGCCGTCATGGCGACGATGGGCAGATGCCGGCCCGTCTGGCGTTCGGATTCGCGGATCTTGGCGGTCGTCTCGTAGCCGTCCATCTCCGGCATCTGTACGTCCATCAGGACCAAGTCGAAACTCTCGGACTGCAGGGTTTCCAGCGCCTCGCGGCCATCGCCGGCGACGGTGATGTGGTGGCCGTGCTTCTGCAGCAGGGCGGTCGCCAATTTCTGATTGACAACGCTGTCCTCGACCAACAGCACGCGCAACGGGGGCAAGCTGTCCAGCGCCGGCGCCGGTGGTGGCGGCGGCTGGGACGGCGGTGGCGGCTCGGCTGGCGGCCCGGGGGCCGCGGGCGTGTCCTCGACGGCGTCGACGCCCAGCGCCAGCACGACGGCGTCGAACAGTTCCGACTGCTTGATCGGCTTGAGCAGGTACGCCTTGAGCCCCAGTTGCTCGCAGTGGGCGATCTCGCTGGGCCGGTCCCCGGAGGTCAACATCATGATGACCGTGCCGCCCAAGTCGCGGTCCCGCCTGATCTGCTCGGCGAGCTGAAAGCCGTCGACCTCCGGCATGTACGCGTCGGTCAGCACCAAGGGGAAGGGCTGGCCCGCCCGGGAGGCCGCTTGGAGCAGCTGCAGTGCTTCCTGGGCGCCGGCGGCCAGCACGGGCTGCATGTCCCAGTTGCGGAGAATTTCGTCGAGAATCCGCCGGTTGGTGGCGTTGTCGTCGACGACCAGCACGCGCGTGCCCTGGACGACCACGGCGGGCTTGGGAAGCGGCGCGGCGGGGGCCACGCCGAACCGGGCGGTGAAAGTAAACGTACTGCCCTGGCCCAGCTGGCTGTCGACGGCGATCTTGCCGCCCATCAGCGTGACCAGGCGGGAACAGATGGCCAGGCCCAGTCCGGTGCCGCCGTACTTGCGCGTGGTCGACATGTCCACCTGCTCGAACGCCTCGAAAATGGCGGCCAGCTTGTCGGGGGGAATGCCGATGCCGGTGTCCCGCACCGAGATCCGCAGTTCGGCTTCGCGCGCGGAACAAGCCGTGCAATTCACCTCGACGACCACCTCGCCGCGCTCCGTGAACTTGATCGCGTTGCCCACCAGGTTGACGAGCACTTGCCGCAGGCGCCCGGCGTCGCCGAGCAGCCGTTCGGGCACGTCGGGATGGATCTCGGCGGCCAATTCCAGGCCCCGGCAATGGGCGCGGAAGGCCAGGGACTTGAGGGCGTCCCCCAGGCTTTCGCGAAGTTCAAATTCGGCGGACTCGAGCTGCAGTTTGCCGGCCTCGATCTTGGAGAAATCGAGGATGTCGTTGATCACCGCCAGCAGCGAGACGCTGGACTCGAGCACCAGCTTCAGGTACTCGCGCTGCGAAGTCGCGAGGTCGGTGTCGAGGACCAACTCCGTCATGCCCATGATGGCGTTCAGCGGGGTGCGGATCTCGTGGCTCATGTTGGCCAGGAATTCGCCTTTGGCCCGGCTGGCGGCTTCGGCTGCTTCCTTGGCGATCCGCATCTGCTCGGCCGCCTGCTTCTGCCCCGTGATGTCGTGCGAGATGCCGAGTGTGCCGATGACCTTGCCGTCCCGGTCCCGCAAGGGCAGCCGGGTAGTGGCCACCCAGCTGTGCTTGCCTCCGGGCCAGATCAGGTATTCCTCTTTCCCGATGATCGGTTGGCCCGTGGTCAGGACCTGCAACTCGTCCGCCCGTGCCTGCCGGGCATGGGCTTCGGGGAACACATCCGCGTCCGATTTGCCGATGGCCACGGCAGGGTCGCGGAACCCCGAGCGGGCCGCCTTGGCCTGGTTGATGCGCAAGTACCGGCCGTCCAAGTCCTTAAAGTAAATGCTGTCGGGAACGCTGTCCATCAGGCAATGCAGCAGATACCGCTCGTACTCGGCCTCCTCTTCGGCCAGCTTGCGGGCCGTGATGTCGCGCGAGATGCCGAACGTGCCCATGATCTCGCCGTGGGCATCCCGCAGGGGCACTTTGGTGGTCGACAAGTAGGCCACGCGGCCGTCCGGCCAAGCGCCCTTCTCTTCCTTGCCCACGATCGACTGGCCGCTGGCCATGATCTGCCGCTCGTCCGCCAGGTACTGCTCGACGCGCTCGCCCGCGAAGAAATCGCGGTCCGACTTGCCGACGGCCACAGCGGGATCATCACAGCCCATATAGCGGGCCAGGGCGCGGCTGATCCGCAGGAACCGGCTGTCGCGATCCTTGAAGTAGATATAGTCAGGCGAATACGCGAACATGGTTTCCAGCAAGAACCGTTCGTAATTCAGTTCCGCCGTCCGCCGCTCGACGAGCAGCTGGACCCGCTCGGTGCGTCCCAACAGCGTGTTGGCGTACGTAGTCAGCACGGTGGTCAACAGCAGCCCGAAGCCCAGGCTGAAGACCGGCAGGCGTCCGGATTCCTCGGCCAGGTACTCCGCCGTGGGGTGGCACTGGATCGCCCAGTCCTTGCCCGGCACGTCCAAGGGGACCGGGGGCGGCTGGAGCTTGTCGGGCCCGGCTCCCGCATCATCCGGAGGGCCAAAGTCGATGTGATTCAAGCTGCTGCGATAGACGCACATGCACGGGCGAGGGGAAGTCGGCGAGCGGTCGATCAGGCGCACGTCCACCCCCGGAGGAAAATTGGAAAGGGCCTCCTGCAGCATGCGATCACAGCGAATCAAGACAGCCAGCAGGCCCAGCAGTTTCTGCCGGCGAAGCTCCGGCACTTCCGGGCCGTCTCCGCGGATCAAATCCGAGTACACCGCGCGCACGTGCACCAGCACTTGCGGGCCGTCCGGTTGGTCAACCCACGGCATGGCCGCCGACACCGTGGGCCGGCCGGTCGCGATGGCCGCGTCTATCACTTCCTCCAGGGAGGCGACACTTCTCAGGTCCAGCCCCAGGAGAGGCAGCTGGGATTCCATGGGCTCCGCAAAGTAGACCGGCAGAGAATCCCGGGTGTCGCTGGGAAACGCGGGATGCGGCTGGCCGTGGCGATCGAGTTCCTGAATCTCGAACGAGGTGATTCCCTCGGAATGCGCCGCCATGTCGTACAGCTCGCGTTCCTCCGGTTCGACCTGCGGAATCCAATACACGGCATGGATGTTGTCGTTGTTCGTCAGCAGCCTGTTGGCAACTTCAGAAAACTCCCCCCGCCCACCCGGCTGACCGCGGCGAATGAACGACGCCAAGCCCCAGATCGCCGTCAGGTCGACACGAATTCGGCTTTCAATCGCCCGCGCCCGCTGCTCTGCGTCCGCTTCCAGTCGCGTCTGCAGCAGGCGATCGTCGTCTTGCTTCAACACCTGATGGGCCAGCAGCGACAGGCCGATGCCGCTGGCGGCCACCAGGATTAGAAACGGTGCACGCCGCCTGAACGACTTGGACATGAGTTGGTTCAGCATGGATCGACCTGTCCATTAGGGAAACAGGCAAACGAACGAGGGAGTGCGGGGAGGGCCTCGGACCGCGGAGGACTGCCCCCAGGGCATACAACCTATCCCGATTTCAGATGTACATCATACCAAGACCAATCGCCCCTGCCCCCGTGAATGGCCACAAAATTTGGGCAGACCTTGACGCTTCCCCCCAGATGCTTGACAGGCATGCGATTGGGTTTTCGGGCCAACCGGCTGGCAAGAAAAATGGTTCCGCAACCCTTTGTCTGCCCAATGGTTGCGTGCCGACTTCGGAAAAAGTCGATTTTTCGCGTGCACACTTCGCCCCGAATCTCGTTCTTATTGGCGAAAGAGGATGCGATTGCCGATGGCGGCCAACCGCTGCGGGACGACATTCACTGCCGCAAGGCATCGCCGAACGGCGGCTACAGTCACCCCAGACACCACACCCTACCCACCTTTAATCTCCGGAGAAAGCCCGATGAATCTGACGCCATCGACGACTCTCCGGCGACGAGCCCCGCTCCGCGTCTTGGTCGTGGAGGATGCGGTCATTCATCAGAGACTGGCGTCGAGTCTTTTGCAGAGGCAAGGCCACTACGTCACGGTGACGGAAAACGGACAACAGGCCTTGGACATGCTGGAGAGCGAGCCATTTGATCTGGTGCTCATGGATGTCGAAATGCCCGTCATGGATGGTTTGACCGCCGCCGGAGCGATCCGCTGCCGGGAAAGCGAGCGTGGGGGCCACTTGGCCATCGTCGCGGTGACCTCCAGTTCCGACCCCGCGGAGTGCCTGGCTGCGGGGATGGATGCTTACCTTCCCAAGCCGCTGCGAAACGACGATTTGACGCAGACCATGCAGCAAGTGCTGGGCGTCTGACCTCCGGGGGCTTCATCGTTCCGTGACACCGCCACCCCGGACCGCCGCTTTCGGTGGGGCTTTCGAGCCCGCGCGGGAGCCCGTGACCTTCCGGGCCAACAATGGCATCGTCGCGACGGCGGGTTTGGAGTATAGTCCGGCCCGCGACGCTGGAGGCGTTGCCTGAGGATAGTTCGAGCCAAGCGAAAAGGATTCCGGCCTTGTGGTCGTTGAGCACGGCTCGGCGAGCGATCGTCATTGCTAGCAGCCTGGGGATGGCTTACACGCAGCTGACGACGTCGCCGGCCAATATCGCCTTGGCCCGGTCGCTGGGTGCAACCGGGCTCCATGTCGGGATGATCGAAGCGCTGCCGACGGCCATGCTGTTCATGCAGTTCGTGGCGGCGGTGTTCGTCAATTCCTTGCGTTACCGCCGGCGGCTGTGGATCGGAGTCTCGATCGCCCAGCGGCTGATGCTGTTGCCCGCGGCGGTCGGGATCGCACTGGTCCCGGAGCTATCCGACCGGGCTTGGCTGTGGATCTTGATTGCAGCCGCCACGCTGAATCACGGTCTGCTGCACTTCGGTTCGCCGCTGTGGATGTCCTGGATGGGGGACTACCTGCCGCGGGCGGGATTGAGTGCCTTCTGGGGGCGGCGGCATTTTTGGATGCAGTGGACTGCGGCGGGCTCGCTGCTGGCGGGCGCGTGCCTGATGCTGGTCAGCGGCTGGCCCGTTCGCCAAGCCTTTGCCGTGCTGATCGCCGGCGCCGCCGCCGCGGGCTTGGCGGACGTGCTGACCTATTTGAAAGTGGCCGAGCCGCCGGTCACGCCGCTGCCGGCGGCCTCGTTGCGGCAAGTGCTGTCCGATCCGTTCCGGAACGGCCCGTTTCGGACCTTCATCGGATACTCGTGTTTTTGGAACTTCGCCTGCATGGCGGGCGCGCCGTTCATCAGCATGTTCCTGCTCCAGTACGTCGGAATGAGCGTGGGGGCGGTGCTGCTGGTCTGGGCCCTGTCCTGGGTGGGCGGAGCCGTCTTCTCGGGCTCGATGGGCCGGCTGGCGGAGCGGTACGGACATCGGCCGCTGTTGATCCTGTGCACCATCTTCAAGCCCTTGAACATGCTCGTTCTGCTGGTCGTTCCCCCGAACCCAACGCTGGCGTTCTGGCTGGTCACGCCGGCCTTCATGGCGGACGCCCTGTTGAACGCCGGGATCGCGATCGCCACCAACGGCTTTCTGCTCAAGAACTCGCCGCGGCAAAATCGGTCGATGTTCATCGCGGCCGGGACGGCCCTGGCCGGCATCGTCGGCGGCCTGACGGCGATCCTGGCCGGAGTGGTGGTGGCCGGTCTCGCGCACTGGTCGGCCGCCTGGGGCCCGATTCAGATCACCGCCTTTCACGTCATGTTCGCGGCCAGTTTCTTGTTGCGTGTGATCAGCATCGGCTGGGTGTGCCGCGTGCGCGAGCCCGAGTCCACCGACGTTCGCGAGGTGCTGGTCCAATTGGTGGGGGCGAGTCCGTTCCGCTCGCTGCGATTCCCGGTCGGCCTGTACCGCGTCGAGGAACGGCACTCGCCGCCGCCGGCGCAGGAGGAGGAGCCGGCACGGCGGCGATCGCTGGCCGCATAGACGCGT
>Ga0172371_10010676_pt1 | contig 12365 bp, 9 predicted proteins | sample Lak12m_FD_114543 | JGI IMG/M metagenome (GOLD analysis project Ga0172371, IMG submission 114543) | Freshwater microbial communities from Kabuno Bay, South-Kivu, Congo - kab_022012_12m | ecosystem: Environmental > Aquatic > Freshwater > Lake | place: Democratic Republic of the Congo: South-Kivu... | reverse complement strand
TTCCCGTGGGATTCTTCCAAGTGGAATCAAGACTTGCTCACTTACGCCAAAGCCTGCGCGGCGCTGCGAAAGTCACAGCCTGCCCTGCGGCGCGGAGCGTATCAACGCTTGTACGCCAACGGCGCAGTGATGGCATATCAACGCGGACAAGACGGCGATGCCGTCAAAATTATTTTCAACGTCTCAAAAGAATCTCAAAGCATAGAAATGGAATTGGGCAAAACGCCAAAAATCCTCTTTGGAAACCCCACGCTGGATGGAGGTAAAATTACTTTGCCCTCGCGCAGCGGCGCGGTCATTTATTAAAAATCGAATTTTTACCGCAGAGGCGCAGAGTCCGCAGAGATTTTTTATCTCCGTGCGTTCAGTGGTCTCTGTGGTTAATTTTTTAACATGCCCGCTTAATTATTCAAGTTGCGTTAGCGCACATCTGACCTGCCCTTGCGGGGTTTATTAAACTATGGCTTTTCCTTTTTTATTAAAATGAGGACAAAATGCCCGAAGAACATAAATCGCCCGCCGAAGTTTTGCAAGAAATTTTAGCCGCCCTGCGTTCCAACGAACCGCAAGTTCGCTTGCAAGGCGTTGCTCGCCTACACGAAATCAGTTATAGCAGCGAGGCAATTGTAAACGAGCTGGAAAGAATGGCATTGCGCGACTATAACGAAGACGCGCAGCGTGAGGCAAAATACGCGCTCAACCTTGCCACACAACAGCACGTCCGCAGCCGCCTCAATACGCTCGATTCAAGAGAACGCGAAATCATTTTAGGGGAAATAAAAAAATGGGAAGCGAGCGGCTTGCTCAACGCTGAAAATGCGGAAATCATCCGCTATCGTTATAGTTTTGACAAGACTCCCGCCAACGCGAAAAAAATAGAACCAGCAGAAACCACTCCGCCCGTAGAACGCGCCGCGTCCGCTCCGACGGGCGAGTCAATTCCGCCCATCCAACCAATTCGCCCCGCCGAATCCATCCAGAGCAACCCATCGCCCACTTTGGCGCAAACGCTCACCAGCGAGGGCAGCGTAAAAATTGCGCTTTATTTGGGCGCGTTTTTTGTGATTGCCTCCGCCGCCATCTTCGGCGCATTCGTAGAGATGTTCCGCATTCCGCTGCTAGTCATAGGAACCTTTATCTTTGGCGGGCTGTCTGTGGCGCTGCGTAAGCGCCTACCGCAGCCTAGTTATGTGCTGTTTATTATCTTCTCGTTCTTCCTGCCCATTACCGCAAACGCGCTGGAAAACTCCATGAACTTGGAGCCGCCATTAAGCGCCGCCTACTGGGTGTTTATTGCGGCGTTCATGGCGCTCATTTGGGGCGGCAGCGCCCGGCTTTACGAATCGCGGCTATCCAGCGTTTTGGCGTTCGTCTCTTTGACCGTTTCGCTTTACCGCATTGGAGACGTCTTCACGGCGCGAATAGAAATTTACCCGCTGGAATTAAGCCTTGCGGCGCTCATCTCCTTGGCGGGCGTGTGGGCGTTAATGCAATGGAAAGACCGCGCCTTTGCCATGCCGCTCTTTTTAGCGGCGCAAACCGTACAAGTAGGAGCGCTTTTATTTGCGCTGGTCAATTTCTTCGTAGGCGCATTTGATTACGAAGCCAGCCAACCGCTCTGGAATCTGGCAACGGTTATCACCTTATTCAGCGCCTTCGCATTTTACCTTGTAGCTGATTGGCTCATTCCCTTTATTTTATTCCGCTGGGCGGCAAGCGCGGCGCTATGGGGCGTTCCATTCTTAATCAGCGCCGCCTTTGAAATGGAAGCGCATGGTTACGCTGTAACGCTCGCCATTTTTGGCGGGCTGCTCGCGCTGGCAAGCGAAGCCGCGCACTCGGCAGAAAAATTCAAAAAACACAACCTGCCGTTTTTGTTCGCGTCCATCTCGCTAGAAGTTTTCTCTATTTCACTGGGTTTTGCGGATAGCTACACAACCGCCTTCTTGATAGCGCTTGGCTCAGGCATCCTCTACGCCGCGCTGCACCTGTTGCGTCCGCGTCCGCTCTTGTGGGCATACGCGCTGCTTAATTTTGTCAGCGCGTACTTCACGTTTTTTGCGCTGCCCTTCATGCAAAACGCGGAAGTATTTTTTGGCTATCAATTACTCATATTAAGCATTCTCTTCCTGCTGCCAGAAATGTTCCTGCGGCGCGAGCAGGAAAGCCCGCTCAACCGAAGGCTTGTTCCGCTGGCGCTGCAAATCTATGGCGGGCTGTTTACCTTTACCGCCTTAGCGTTGTACGCCATCGTCAATGATTCCCCGCTACGCGCCGCCATCCTCTTTGGCGTGTACGGCGGGTTCTTTACGCTGTACGCCCTCGCAAAGCGCAACGCGCTCTACGGCTACCTGCCCGCGTTTTATATTTCGCTTGCCGTCATTTACGCGCTGCGCCACTTCAACATAGACGCATGGCTGCCTGCGCTGACCGCGCTGGCGGTTTTCTACTTTCTCATCGGCGTTGCGCTGCGCTTCTTCCAAATGGAGAAATGGTCGCAAACGCTACGCTTCAGCGGGCTGGCGTTGATTGCGCTCAGCGCGCTTGCGGCGTTAATTTTACTTAAACCTCACGCGGGCTGGTACGCGCTGGTCGGCGGGCTACTCTTCATTGCGGAAATGTACCTAACGGGCAACGGCTGGATGGAACTCGGCGCGCCCGCTCTCTTTAACATCGGCGCGTTTCTTATTCTGCACGATTTTCGCGTGGAAGAACTCGCCTATCACCTGCTGGCGCACAGCGCCTTATGGCTAACAGCGGATATGCTGGCGCATTTGACCTTCGCCCATCCGCGCCCGACAGAATGGGTCACACGCGGGCTTGCCGCGCTGTTGAGTTTGCTCAACTTTGGGGTGTTGATATTTTCGCAAGACGCAAAAATTTCCACCGTAGGGTTTGGCGTGTACGGCGCGCTTTTTCTCATCCTCACGCTGGTTTACCGCGAGCCGAATTTACTCTACGCCTTTACTTTAACTCTCCCATTTTTCTTTGCCTATCTATTACAAATTTTTGACGTGGAAAAATGGATTCACGCCGCCGCAATTCTTGCCGCGCTGTACTACGCGCTAGGGTTTGCGCTACGCTTAGCGCGCCGCGCTGAAACGTGGGGCGTTGTTCTCGCCCAAAGCGGGCTGGGCGTCTCTGTCTTTGCGGCTCTGGCGGCGCTCTCCTTCAACGGGCTGGATATAGCGCTGCCCGCCGTCATTGCCGCTACGCTCTTTGCGGCAGAAGCCTTCCTCCGCAAAAACGCATGGCTGGCGCTGCCCGCCAACGCGCTCTACGTTTACGCCTATTTTATTATCCTGTTCCAATTGGACGTAACGCAATTACAGTTTTATTCCATTGGCGCGGCGTTGTTTGGGTTAATTCAACATTATTTGCTCATGCGCGCCCAAAGCAAAACGGGCGCGTTCCTCATGGGCATGGGGTCGCAACTGGTTTTGCTTGGCACAACTTATATTCAAATGGTCGCCAATGGTTCGGAGGGATTAATTTATTTCGTGGCGCTCTTTTTTGAATCAATTGCGGTGTTGGCGTATGGGCTGGTCATTCGCTCGCGCAGCCTAACGCTCACCCCCATTGCCTTTGCGGTCATCGGCGTGCTAAGCGTGCTTTACATCGTGGTCTATAACCTGCTGAACGTCATCGCCACCATTGCGATGGTGGGCTGTACGGGCGTGCTGCTGATTGTGTTTGGAATTGGGGCGGTCTTGGCGCGCGAGCGGATTAGTCAGGTGCGCGAAAAGTTAAACGACTGGCAGGCTTAAGGCTTTCAAAAGTTCGGGCAGAATTTCGCCCGATTTGCCATGAAAGGCAAAATCCACATGCGGAGTCAACGGCGTTGGCTCCGCATTAATTTCTACAAGAATCGCTCCGGCGCTTTTGGCGGCGCGCGCCAAAGCAGCCGCCGGGTTCACCACGCCCGATGTGCCAATGGAGAAAAAAACTTGACAGTCGCGGGCGGCGGCGATGGCGTTTTGCAATTCCGCCGCTGGGAGCGCTTCGCCAAACCAAACAACATCCGGGCGCAGCAACCCGCCGCAGGTTTGGCAAAGCGGAACAGATTCGGAATCGTCATCCCAATCTTCGGCGTATGTTCCGCAAACGGAGCAGCGCGCGCGCAGAATGTTGCCGTGCAATTCCAGCAGGTTTACACTGCCTGCCATGCGATGTAAACCGTCCACGTTTTGGGTGATGAGAGTAAAACGCGGGTAGCGTTTTTCCATTTCCGCGAGGGCAAAATGACCGGGGTTGGGTCGCGTTCCTTTTATCGCTTCGCGGCGAAAGGCGTACCAATCCCATACCAATTTGGGGTTGGCGGCAAATGCCTCCGGCGTGGCTAAATCTTCCGGTTTGTAGCTCGCCCATAGCCCGTCTTGTTTGTCGCGGAAAGTTCGCAGCCCGCTTTCTTGCGAAACGCCCGCGCCCGTCAAACAAGAGACGCGCTCGCATTTTCTTAACAAGGAAATTAAATCGGCGGGAAAGTCCATTATGGTTTCAAGGGCGTAACGGTTGGCGTAGGCGTTTCGGTGGGCAGGCAAGTTAATAGCGCGAGTTGGTTATCAAAGATTCCCGTTCTGCCTACTTCCACGCTATTTTTATTGGTGGCGACAAATTGAAATTGCACCCAAGGGTCGGTAAAAGAATCCACCGCTTTCATCTCTGACGGGCGCAATTCGTAAGTGAAAGTGTTCAAGCCTTGATTCGTCATGGTGATGCTCGTCCACGCGCTTTGCGCGCCCGTAGCGCGACTGACAAAGCGCGCGAACAAGACAACGAATTCCGCTTTAACCGAGTTGGCGGTTTGCGCGGTAAAAGTTACAGAGGATGGCTGGCAATCGCCGCTGCGATAGAAAACAATGGACGAAGTTTTTATGCCCACGAATCCATCCATGGGGACAATGGGAGTCGGCGTGGCGGGCGTGACGCTATCATATATGCTGGTCTCGGTTGCGGTGGGCGTGGATGTGTCTAACGGCGTGGGCGTGGGGCTTTTGTAGCCGGTCAATGTGGGCGTAGATGTAAAGGTCGGCGTGGGCTGCGTGACGGTGGCGGTAAAACTCGGCGTGGGAGAAAGTTCTCGCGTGGCGGTGAAAGTTGGCGCGGCGGCAGGCTGCGGCTGCAACGCATCCAGCGAAAAAGAACATGCGCTCAACGCAAGCAGAATCAACAACGGGGAAATTTTTTTTATCACGAAAATTAATCCTTCGGTCCGCACGGCGGAGTGAGACACATGCACGGCTCGACAAAAATGGCGTCTTTGAAAACAGGCGAGCGCCCTACTTCGATATTATCCACATTGGTGGCGACTAATTGATAGGAGACCAGCCCTTTGCGAAATTTGGCGTTGCCATCCAAGACGTTGGCGTAAATATATTCCGCCCACATGCCGTCTTCGCCAATTTTTTCCATGCCAGAACCTTTGCTCCAATGCGTGTAAATTTCCGCTTTGTAATGGCGCAGACGCACAAACAGCGAAATGCTATATACCTCTTCCGGGTTGGAAACTTGCGCGGTGACTAAAATGCGGCTGGGCTTGCAAATGCCCCAATAGAATTTTGAGGCTTCTATTTTTATCCATTCAAAGCCCTCGCCGTAGCCTTCAAAGGTAGGCGTGGCGTTGAGCGGCGCATCGCTGGAAAGAATCTCCTGCGGCGTGGGCGTTCCAAAAAGATACGCGGGCGGCGTGGAGGTGGCGTTGTAATCTATGGTTGGAATTTTAACGATGGTCGGGGAAGGCGTGGGCGTAAAAGTTTGCGTGGGCAAAGGCGTAACGCTCGCCGTTAAGGTCGGCGTAGGCGCGCTCGTCTCAGCTCCCGCAGAATTGGCAGAAGAGGCGGAACAAGACGATAAAAACGACAATAAAACGATACCTAGAAAAATAAATTTACGCATGGCATTCCTTATTGACGCTATAATACTACAAAATAAAAGGAGGCGATTTTGTCACATTCGTATATAATCGGGCTATGAGCGCTTCACTGGGATTATTCCGCCTTCAACAAACAGACCGCCAAGCGGCGCGGATTTATGCGCGGCAAAACGCAATTCGGCAGATATTGGAAAATGACGGCGAGTTACAAGCCGCCTTGCAGCAAGCAGAGACGGCGCGCAAAGCCCGCCTTGAATCTGCCCGTCAGTTAAAAGAGATGGAAGACGAAGCGCAGGCGAACAGAATCAAAACGCAACAATCGGAAGCAAGCCTGTACGGCGGCAATGTCAAAAATCCCAAAGAACTGCAAGACCTTCAAAAAGAAATTGCCGCGCTCAAACAACGCCTTGTGACGTTGGAAGAACGTCAATTAGAATCCATGCTGACGCTGGAAGCCAAAAACCAAGAACAACAAGCCGCCAACGCCGCCTTAGAAATTTTGCAAGCCAAACGCGGCGATGAACAAAAAAAATTAATTGACGAAAACTCCGCTCTCAACGTGGAACTTGAAAAAATAAATCAAGAACGCCAAGCCGCGCTTGCCTCCGTAGATGCGGAATTGCTCCAAACCTATGAGACGCTCAAAGAACAAAAACGCGGCATTGCCATTGCGGAAGTGATAGAGAACGCCTGCGCCATTTGCGGCGCGGGCGTTACCGCCGCCTTACAGCAAAATGCGCGCTCCGCAAAACTTGCCTACTGCTCCTCTTGCGGCAGAATCCTTTACGCAAAATAAACCCCTATGTTCATAGACCTCAACTCTTTCATCATCGGTTTTGTCGCCGCCTCCGTCTTTTGGTTTTTGGCGGCAAAAGCCCGCCCGTTATGGGAGGACATTCGGCGAGACTTAAAAGAACAGCGCGAAGCCGCGCAGTCGCGCAAAACCAGTTCGGTGGAAGAAAATCATCGCCGCGTCACCTTGCGCCGCGCGCAAGGAATGCACCTTGCCGCGCCGCTTTTTGCATTGGACGAAATTTTACAAGAGCCGCGCCTGCTCATTCCACCTACGCCCGTAGACCCCGCCAACCCGCAAATGCGCGAGGATGTTTTCTCTCAAACTTTGCCATACATGCCGGCATGGACGGAACTCGCCGCAGCCTATAACGCGCCAAGTTTTACCCTGCCGCAAGCGCTATCCGGCAACGCGAATATTGTGATTGTGGCGCAGCCCGGCGCAGGGAAAACCACCGCGCTGGCGCACCTTGCTTCTCTGTGCGCGAACCGCAGCGAAACACTGGGAGACCTGCAAGACTTTGTTCCCTTCCTCTTCCATGTGGCGGAACTCAACTTGCCCGCGCCGCAGAAGAATCTCCTAACTCCGCTATTGGACGCAGCCGCGCCCTACGCGCCGCTCTTAGACACAAACCGCCTGCCCGCCTTTTTTGAAAACGTCTTTGAAAACGGAAAAGCCCTTTTGCTGATAGACGGCTACGATGAGCTTGCTCCGCAAGCGCAACAAGCCGTCAGCGCATACTTGAAAGCGCTCATCAAAGCGTACCCGCAAACGCGCATTGTCGTTAGCGGCGCGCCCGAACATTTGGACGGATTAATTTTATTGGGCTTTGCGCCGCTGGCGTTGATGACTTGGTCCGCGCAGAAAAATCAAGAATTTATAGAGCGCTGGGGAAAGCTGTGGACAGAAACCATTGGCATGGAAACCACCAGCGGCGACCAAACGCGCCAAGATATTGACCCGCTGCTGCTCAACGCATGGCTGGCAAACAGCGCCGCCAATCTTTCTCCGCTGGAATTAACGCTCAAAGTCTGGGGCGCATACGCGGGCGACCTGCTCGGCGCGCATGTGTTGGAAGCCATCGCTACGCACATTCGCCGCCTCACGCCCGCAAATATGCCGCTCGCCGCGCTGGAAACTCTCGCCATGCAGGTGATGCTCAGCGCGCAATCCATTTTTGACCCAAGCGGCGCGCGCGAATGGATGAAGTCTTTTGAAGCGCCCGAAGAAAAAATTGAGGGCGAAGGCGAATCTCAACCGTCAGAACCCGCCGCGGATTCTGCATCCTCTAAAAAAGAGAAGAAGAAAAAATCGGCAGCCGCCGCAGCGCCCGCGCCCTCTCGCGGCGTGCTAGGAAAAATGGCGGACAGCGGGCTTTTAATTTCTCACCCCAACAGCCGCATGAGATTTGCCCACGCGGTCTTTGCCGGTTATCTTGCCGGGCGCGCCCTCGCCAATTACAACGCGGATGAGGCGCTCGTGAAACAACCGGAATGGTCTGGAAAATACCTGACCATGCGCTACTTGGGCGTGTACGCGGATATTGGCAACATCATCCAAATGACGCTCAACGCCTCGCAACTGCCGCAACGCCGCTCGCTGCTGGCGGCGGCGCGCTGTCTGCGAGACGCTCCCAAAAACGCCGCATGGCGCGGAAAAGTTTTTACCGAGCTGGCAACCTTACTGCAAGCGGAAGGTCTTCCGCTTGCATTGCGCGGGCAAGCGGCGGCGGCGCTGGCATTCAGCGGAGACATGAGCGCTGCCGCGCTGTTGCGTCACCTTACCAACGCCCCCTCTATGGAAATGTCTCAACTAGCAATTTTAGGATGCGGCGCCATGCAAGACCTAAAAGCGGTGGAATCGCTCACCCGCGCCATAGACGCTCCCAGCATGGCTGTGCGCCGCGCCGCGTGTATGGCGTTGGTATCCATTGGAACAAAGGAAGCGCTGGATACAGTGGCGCATACGCTGTTGAATGGCGATGAAGAAATTCGGCGCGCCGCCGCCGAAGCGCTGGCAAACGACCCGCAAGAAGGCTACGCCATGCTGCGAGAAGCCATCTCGATTAACGACATTCTACTGCGCCGCGCCGCAGTCTTTGGCTTAAGCAGAATTGACGAAGAATGGGCGCTGAATATTTTGCAAAAAGTTCAAGTGGAAGACGAACAAGGAGTTGTTCGCAACGCCGCCGCCGAAATTTTGGAAGCGAGAACGGGCGCAAGCGTTTACGCGCCGCGCAAACTCAAAGCCCCATCAGAATCGACGTGGCTGGTGGAATTTGCCGCCAAGCAAGGCACGGGCATTTCACCCGGCGCGCCCGCCACAGACGTGCTGCTGCAAGCCCTGCGCGGAGAAGACGCCACCCTCAAATTGGGCGCGTTACCCTATCTCAAATATAACGCCAACGAGAGCGTCATTACCGAATTTTACAGCGTGATGTATTCGGAAGATACCGCCGCGCGCGAAGCCGTATTCCAATTACTATGGGAATTGGAAGCCGCCGGAGTCGCTTTGCCCTCCCCCGCTAAATATGGATACAATTAATTATGCTCATTACCAACGCAAACCTCGTCACCGCCGAAGCGGAAAATAGAATTTTAGAAAACCACGCCATCTACATTGAAAAAGACCGCATCAAAGAAATTGGAACGACCAAAGCGCTCAAAGCAAAATACCCCAAAACAAAAGAAACGGACGCGCGCGGACAATACGTTCTTCCCGGCGGAATTTGCGCGCATACGCATTTCTACGGCGCGTTTGCGCGCGGCATGGCGCTGCCCGGCGCCGCGCCCAAAGACTTTCCCAAAATTTTACAAAAATTGTGGTGGAAGTTAGACCGCTCGCTTGATAATGAAGCGGTGAAATACTCCGCCTTAGTCTCGTTGATAGACGCGATTAAGCACGGAACGACCACCCTCATTGACCATCACGCCTCGCCCAATGCCATAGACGGCTCACTAGACCTCATCGCCGAGGCGGTGGAGCAAAGCGGCGCGCGCGCCGTTTTGTGCTATGAAGTGACAGACCGAGACGGGCAGGAAAAAGCCAACGCGGGAATTCAAGAAAATTTGCGTTTTATTAAACGTTTGACGGAAACGCCGCACCCGCGCCTTGCCGCTATGTTTGGGCTGCACGCCAGTTTGACTCTCTCCGGCATAACGCTGCAAGCCTGCCGCGCCGCCGCGCCAGAGGGGACGGGCTTTCACATCCACGCCGCCGAACATGAATCGGACGAATACGACAGCCTGCAAAAAAGCGGCATGAGGGTCGTAGAGCGCCTGAATAAACATGGAATCCTCAGCCCGAAGACTCTCGCGGCGCACGGCGTTCATTTTGACGCGCGTGAAATGCAAATCTTCCAAGAAAGCGGCGCGTGGCTTTCTCATCAACCGCGCTCCAATATGAATAACGGCGTGGGCGTGGCGCGGGTGGAAGAAATGATGCGAATGGGAATTAAGGTCTGTTTGGGCAATGATGGATTTAGCGCCGCCATGTGGGATGAGTGGAAAGCCGCCTATCTGCTGCATAAATCGGCAAGCCGCGACCCGCGCCGCATGAACGGGCTGGACGTGCAAAAAATGGCGCTGTACCACAACGCGGCTCTTGTCGAGCAGTTCTTCCCCGCCGCCGCGCTGGGCAAAATTACCCCCGGCGCGTTTGCCGACCTGATGTTTGTAAACTACCAGCCCTTTACGCCGCTCACTGCGGATAATTTGGCATGGCATATTATTTTTGGATTTCAATCCAGCATGGTGACGACTACAATTGCGGCGGGAAAAATGCTGATGAAAGACCGCCAGTTGCTGACGCTGGATGAAGCTCAAATTACCGCGCGCGCGCGAGAAATTGCTCCGCGCCTTTGGAAACGCGCCGCCGAGGCTTAAACTTACTTGGAGAATCTATGACCGACTCTCATCTCTTACTTTCAATTGCAGTGTTAGGCGGAACAGGCAAAGAAGGCAAAGGCTTGGCGTATCGCTGGGCGGCGGCTGGCTACCATGTTCACATTGGTTCGCGTGACGCGGAAAAAGCAAAAGCCACAGCGCGGGAGTTGCAAGCGCTGATTGGCGACAACGTTCCGATTGAAGGAATGGATAATTTGAGCGCCGCGCAACAAGCGGATATTGCCGCGCTGACCGTGCCATACGCGGCGCATCGCGCCACGCTAGAAGCGGTAAAACCCGCGCTCAAAGGAAAAATTCTAGTGGACGTGACCGTGCCGCTCGCGCCGCCCAAAGTTGCCACCGTGCAAATGCCGCCCGCAGGCTCTGCCGCGCAAGAGGCAAGAGAAATTCTTGGCGCAGAAACCGAAGTCTGCGCCGCGTTTCAAAATATCTCCTATGAAAATTTAATGGGAAACGAAATCGCAAATTGCGATGTGCTGGTGACCGGCACAAGCAAAGAAGCCCGCGCCCAAACTATTCAATTAGTGGAAGCCGCCGGATTCAAAGGCTGGGATGCGGGCGCGTTGGAAAACTCCGTTGTGGTGGAAGGGCTAACCAGCGTGTTAATTGGCATTAATAAAAAATACGGCTCAACGCACGCGGGCATTAAAATTACAGGCGTATAACTTTGGCTCTTACGCTCACGCCTCTCCAACACATTCCACTCATCCGTCAAGGCGAGCGCTTGGCGGATATTCTTCTTAACGCGTTAACGCAAAACAAGATTGCGCTGGAAGATAACGACATCCTTGTACTCGCGCAAAAAATTGTCAGCAAGGCGGAAGGTCGCATGGTTCGACTTGCGGATGTGCAACCCTCGCCGCGCGCGCTGGACCTCGCCGCCCAATCCGGCAAAGACCCGCGCATTGTGGAATTAATTCTGCAAGAAAGCGCCGAAATTTTGCGCGTGCGCTTCGGCACAATTATTGTGGAACACCGCCTCGGATTTATTTGCGCCAACGCGGGCATAGACCAATCCAACGTCAGCGGAGACAGCGAAACCGCCCTGCTGCTGCCGCTTCACCCCGACCAAAGCGCCCGCGAACTTCGCGCCACGCTGGAACAAATCAGCGGCAAACGAATTGGCGTGATGATTATCGACTCGCATGGGCGCGCATGGCGCATTGGCACGGTAGGCATGTGCATTGGGTTGAGCGGTCTGCCCGCGCTGATAGACGAGCGCGGCTGGAAAGACCTATTTGGATACACGCTAAAAATCACCATTGTAGGCGTAGCGGATGAACTCGCCGCCGCCGCTTCGATAATGATGGGGCAAGCCGCCGAAGGCGCGCCCGCCGTGCATGTGCGCGGATTTCCCTACCCGCTGACAGAAGGCTCGCTGGCGGAATTGTTGCGCCCCAAAGAGCAAGATATGTTCCGATAAAAAAATTACTAACAAAACATTAACGCCCAAATGATATGATGTGAAAGAGGTGAATATGAAAAATCTTCCCGCAGAATATCTTGACTTATTCAAAGACGAGACCAAATCTTTTTTATACCTCGCCACCACCATGCCAGACGGTTCGCCGCAGGTCACGCCCATTTGGTTCAACACAGACGGCGAGCATATTCTCATCAACACCAACGAAGGGCGGGTAAAAGACAAAAACATGCAAGCCCGCTCCAAAGTGGCGCTGGTTGTGCAAGACCCCGCCAACCCCTATCGCTATGTGCAAATTCGCGGAGAAATTGCGGCGCGTACTACGCAAGGCGCCGATGAACACATTAACGCGCTTTCGCTCAAATATAAGGG
>Ga0172371_10010674_pt1 | contig 12366 bp, 14 predicted proteins | sample Lak12m_FD_114543 | JGI IMG/M metagenome (GOLD analysis project Ga0172371, IMG submission 114543) | Freshwater microbial communities from Kabuno Bay, South-Kivu, Congo - kab_022012_12m | ecosystem: Environmental > Aquatic > Freshwater > Lake | place: Democratic Republic of the Congo: South-Kivu... | reverse complement strand
TTGCGTTTTCGCCAGGAGAATCGCCGCACCTTGCCGCGACGATTGGGGTGGGTGAAGACGGCCTATGGTGAGGTCAAGGTGAAATGGATTGACGGCCCAAGTGGGCCGAGGCTGACCCCAGAGTATGAGGATTGCCGACGAGTCGCCCTAACCCTTGGGCTGAGCTTGGCTGAGATCTATCGCGCCGTGGCCGTCCGATCTGCGGAAGATTTTTGTGAGGAGACCCCCTCGCGATGATGCGACTTATCCTGTTTATCGCTACCGGTGCCGGGATGGGGTATCTGCCGAAGGTGCCGGGGACATGGGGCACCCTGGTGGCCTTTCCCCTGCAGTGGTTGTTGATGGGGGTGTCGCCGCAGGGACATGCCCTCGCCCTGCTGCTGGTCTTGCTGGTAGGCTGGTTCACGGCCGGGGCCGCTGAAAAAATTTTCGATCGTAAAGACCCGGGGGCGATCGTTATCGATGAGATCCTTGGTATGCTGATCACCTTGCTGGCGGTGCCAGCCCGGCCCCTGCCCTGGCTCATGGCCTTTATGCTCTTTCGCTTCTTCGACATCGTCAAGCCCTGGCCGGTCTCTTGGGCCGATCGTCACTTAAACGGCGGCTTAGGGATTATGTTGGACGATGTCTTGGCCGGGGGCTACGCCTGGCTCACCTTGCAAGGCCTATTCTTGCTGTTTCCAAGGTTGGTGGCTGGCTGACCGCTTTGCCTATCTGTCGTGGGGAGTAATCGTCTTGCGGCAAGCCGGTAACCTCACGATTTTTCAGCCAAGGCCTTGGCGACTTGGCTGAGGAGGATATTTCTGCTCACCGGCTTCTGCAAAAAGGTTGTTACGCCTCCCTCCTTGCCTTTTTCGCCGCTCATTATCGTGTTGTACCCGGAGCAGAGGATAATCGGCAGGTCGGGGCGGAACGTATGCGCCTTAGCGGCCAGTTGCTCTCCGGTCATCTTGGGCATAGTCTGATCAGTAGGGCACCCTTTGAGACGGGTGGATTCAGCAAGATCCACGTCCAAAAGGTGGAGAAGGGAAAATAAAGACTTTCGTTGAATGACTTGGCGGCAGAAGTTGAAAAAAAGGCGAAGATTCACTCGTGGGGTAGGGCAGGGGAGGACTTTAGGCCTGGGCGTTAACCTGGCGGACGATGTTGTGGTCGAAGTAGTTGATGGCCATACCGGCATCGACGACGATCGATTGGGCGTTGATGCCGGAGGAACGTTCGGAGAGCAGGAAGGCGGCGCAATGAGCGGCCTCTTGGGTCTCGACCCCGCGTTTTCTGGGGATGACCTGTTCGGCAAAGAGGTAGGAATCGACATAGCCGGGGATGCCGGCCGAGGCCGAGGTCTTCAACAGGCCAGGGCAGACGGCGTTGAAGCGGATGGTCGAGAATTGAGCAAAACTCTGGGCGAGGAAGCAGAGGTAGGATTCGAGCGCTGCCTTGATTGGGGCCATATAGCCGTAATTTTCGGCGGCCATGCGGGTGGTGGAGATGGAGATGGTGACCACTGAGGCATCGCTGGCCAAGAGGGGGCTGAAGTGGTTGGCGATGGCGATGAGCGAAAAACAGGAGATGTCCACCGCCTGGAGAAAATCGGCCTTGACCGTCCGGTGGAAGGGTTGGAGCCCTGCCGAGTAGTTGGCAAAGGCGATGGAGTGTACCAGGCCGTGGATGGGGCCGTCATTGTCCTTGGCGATCTCGTCCCGCACCCGGATGATATTGGCCTCGTCGGCAACGTCACAGCAGTAGATAGGTGACTCGGGGAAGAGCTTCAGCGCCGCCGCCCGGCGGGCCTCGTTGCGCACCACATGGATGACCTCCGCCCCCTCCTCGCGCAGGCAGTGGCCAATGGCTGAGGCCACGGATTTCTTGTTGGCCAGACCAAAGACGACGATGCGTTTGCCGTTCAGTTTGAGGAAGGACATCGGTGAGTTAGGCGGTTAGGGGTAGGGGGGTAACGATTTCGGTGCAGCCAAACTCAACGCTGACCGCCGTGGTTGTGTTGAGTTTGACCTGGCCCTTCAGTATCCAGACTGGGCCGATTCTCTCGCTGACTTTGGCCTCCAGACGGATGGTCGATCCCGGTGGCACCTGCTGTTTGAACTTGGCCTGATAGATGCGGGTCAAGACTGGCAGTCCGACAACGGCAATCCCCTCCTCACGCAGGCGATGGGCGATCAACAGCGCCCCGGCTTGAAATACCGCCTCGCAGAGGATGACCCCGGGGGTGATCGGATGCAGAGGGTAGTGGCCCTGATAGAGCTCAAGGCTTGAGCTCAGCTCTTTCTCGGCCACAATCCGCTCGGGGCCAATTTCCAGCACCCGATCCACCCAGAGGAAGGGGGGGCGGTGGGGGATGAGGGCGAGGATGTCACAGACCACCGTTGATCTCCAGCACGGAGCCGCTGATGTAGGCCGCCCGGCGACTGGCCAGGAAGAGCACCGCCTCCGCTACTTCCGCTGGGGTGCCAAAGCGGGCCATCGGCACCAGCCTTTGGTACTCGGCCCGCTTCTCGGGGGGGAGGCTGGCGATCAGCTCGGTGTCGATAAAGCCTGGGGATACGCAGTTGACAGTGATTTTGCGTTTGGCGGTCTCCTTGGAGAGGGAGCGCATCAGGCCGATCTGCCCCGCCTTGGAGGCGGCGTAATTGGCCTGACCGGCAAAGCCCAGATGGGCCATGGGCGAGGTGATGAAGACGATACGCCCATACTTCTTTTTCATCATCAGCATGACCGCGAACTTGGCCATGTGGTAGGAACCGCTCAAGTTGACCTCGATCACCCGCTGCCAGTCTTCCACCGGCATCATCGCCAGCACCGAGTCGCGCCTGATACCGGCGTTGCTGACGAGGATGTCGATGCTGGCAAACTCCTCCTCAATCGTCGCGTAGAGGGCGCTGACCGCCTGATAGTCGGCGACGTCGCACTGGTGCAGACGCAGGCGTCCGGCGTGGCGGGCATACTCCTGCTGAACTTGGTAGGCCGCCCCCTGGTCGCCGCCATAGAGGCCAATCACCGTGGCCCCCCCCTCGAGGAGGGCGGCGCTGATCGCCCGGCCAATTCCCCTGGTGGCCCCGCTGACCACTGCCACCTGCCCCTCAAACTCTCGTGGTGTCATCATGTCCCGCTACCCTCTGACAAAGGCATCGACATCGTTGGCGACAATCACCCCGTAGTTGATCGCCCCCAGCCAGCCGGACATGATGATCCCCACCGATCCGACATGAAAGAGCCCCGGGAGCACCTTGAAGATCGAGCGCGAAATGTCAAGACCCTCGAACTTGGTGCCAAAGGAGGAGCCCTTGGTGTGCAGGGTGTAGCGTTGGAAGGTCTTGGGGGTGGCGGCCTCCTGCCAGTCGCATTGGGCGCGGATGCCGGGCAGGTACTTTTCGAGTCCGGTCAGCGAGCGCTCGATCATGCGGGTCTTGGCGGCCTCGTACTCGCTCGCAGAGAGGCCAACCCAGTCGTCGTAGCGGCCGTTCATCGAGGCAACGATGGTGTAACGATCGTGACCTGGCCTGGTCTTGGGGTAGTAGAGCGAGAATGTGCGGCTCTTGGTCTCCATGCCCAGCATCTCCTCGGCGCTGAACTCGGCGGCCTCGGAGGTGAAGAGCAGGTCGCCAATATCGGGGATATGCTCGCCCTTTTTGACGCCCAGGTAGACCTGGCAACTGGAGTTGTTGACCTTGACCAAGTCACAATCCCCCATGAAGTCGGCGGGGAAGGCCTCCCGGCCGGCTAGGTCGTTGATGGTGTTTAAGATGCCGGCGTTGGAGACCACCGCCTTGGCGAGGATCTCCTTACCTCGCACCAGCACGCCCCGTACCCGGCCGTGGTCGATGAGGATGCGCTCGACCTTGGCGCGGTCGCAAAAGGTGACGCCATTTTTTTCGGCCTCGGCCACCATCATGCCGATCAGCTTATCGGTGCCGCCGCTGAAGGTGAAGACCCCCTTGCTCATGAAGTTAGAAAAGACGATGCCGTAGGTGATGGCCGGGTCGTTTAAGGTGGAGCCGTTGGCGTAGGTGATGGGCTCCATCAGCAGGCGGTGGACATCGCTGCGGCCGGGGAAGAACTGCTCGAAGAGTTCGCGGGTGGTCATGGCCCGATCGTCGAAGAAATTCATGCCGGCAACGGTGTTAAAAAAGGCGTCGATTACCGAACGCTCAATGCCGAAGGTGTTGATCAGGATATCGCTAAAGTTTTGACGGTCGAAGGTGGTGGTCAGCGAGAATTGCGGGTTGTCGAAGCGGATGTTCTTCAGTTGGACGATGGCATTCATGATCTCCCGGTTCCAGTACTTGCGGCAGGTCTTGACCATGCCGTGGGGGAAGCCGTGCAGGGAGATGTCGAAGATATGCCCCTGGCGTTTGAACCAGGTGGCGAGGCCGCCGAGTTGGTGGTGGTGTTCGAGGACTAAGACCTGATGTCCGGCATGGGCCAGTCGGTTGGCGGCTGTCAGCCCGCCGAGGCCGGAGCCGATAACGATGACATCATAGGCAGAGTTGAGATCGTCAATTGAGTGATAGACCATGGGGGTGACGTGGGTAACAGGGTTGTGTAGGGTTGTTTGAGGGTGATCGATTAGTCGGCGTTGGCCGATGAGGTCAAGAGGTGTTGGTTGACCACGGTGACCCCGCTGAGCATGGCCCCGACGATGCCCAGAAATCCTTGATCGGTACCGGCCAGGAAGAGATTCTGGTAGCGGGTCAGGCCGTCTTTGATCTTCAGCGGACTCCCGTAAACCGCCCCGGCGGCCTTGCCACTGTAGTGCTCGATGGTCAGCGGCGTAAAGGTGTCCTGATATACAATGTTTGGGCTGAAATTCCCAATCATTTTGGAGATCTTGGCCAGAGATTGTGCTTGCCAATCTCGTTTCAGGGCAACATAGGGTTGAGATCGGTTCTTGGTTGCAGCGCCGTTGGCCTGACAAAACGAGTGGTAGTTGGCGGGGTGGGTTACCCGGATGGCCACGATATCGTCTTTGGGCAGGCCATGAAAATTGGCGGGGAAATTAACGACCCCCACCGCTAAGTCGACAGGCTCCTGAGGTCGATGGTAGACGAATTGTTCCCGATCGCTGAAGAAGAGACAGGTGGCGTCGTGGTCGATAGTCGCCAGGGTGGGGCGGGGAACCAGGTAGATCGATTCGATAAAGCTGATGCGGCCGACATAATCGGCGGCTATCCCCGGCAGGCTTTCCGGCAACATGCCCAACGTGCCAACCGCACCAACCGTTGAGATCACCGCTTCTGCCGGGATCTCCTCCCCACTCTCCAGACGGACACCGCGCACCTGGTTGCCATTGACCAGCAGGTCAGTAACCCCAGCCTGGCAACGAATTTCCCCCCCCAGTGATTGGTAGTGGCCTTGCAGCCAAGAGAGAAAGTCCTGAATGGTGCCCTGTGGGCGGAAAAAGCCCTCCATAAAAACGGCTTGGAACATGATGACGAACTGGGCAAGATCCATGTCGTCCTCTTGGCTGTTGCCGTAGATCATCAAGGGGCAGAGGAGCATCTCGATCAGCAGGGGATCGGGGATAAAGGTCGCGATGGTTTGACGAGCTGAGGCCCAAGGCTGCGGGAGGAAGGGGTTGTAGGCCTTGACGAAGGCCGTGAGTTGGGTAAAGCCGTCGGCTGCCTGGGGGAAGGTAGTGGCTATCTCATCGTGTAGGCAACGTAGGTCGTTGGTAAACCGCAAACGATGGGAGGGAAAACGGATCTCAGAACCAAGCTGCTCGTGGGTCTGAAAGGACTTGCGGGAGAGTTTGAGTTGACGGAAGAGCCGATTCAGGGGGGCCAGACGATCGCCTGGGGCGGCGTAGTTGGTCATGGCATGGAGCCCAGTCTCGAAGAGTCTGCCCTGACGAAAATAAAAGGAGTTGAGCCCCCCCGTCCTGGAGTGCCTTTCGAGGATGATCGTCTGTTTGCCAAAACGCGCCAGACGGATGGCGGCGGCAAGCCCCGACATGCCGCCGCCAATGATAACAATTGGCAGTTTCACGCCCTCAAATGTCGTGCAGCTTGGGCTCCAGATAGGTGACGCACGAGGCGAGGGAGGCGAGCTGGGGGTAATCCTCTTCGGGAATTTGCAGTTTGTAGCGCTTGCGCAGCTCCATGACGATGTCGAGAAAGTCCATGGAGTCAAGGTTCAGTTGATCGCGCAGGGGCTTATCGGCTGCCAGGGTTGTGGTATCGGCGTCTTCGTCGATATCCTTGATTATTTCGATAATGACTTGGCTTATGGCGTCTCTGGTCATGAAGAAGATCCTCGGGTGGGAGGCTAAGGCATTAGCCGTGGTAGTTTTGCACAATGATAACGGAATTAATTCCGAGCATCCCGAATGAATTGTTTAGAATAATCTCAACCTTATCAACTTGTTTCGCCTGGTTGACCACCAAGTTGGGTAGGGCACAGGCGGGGTCAAGATGATCAACGTTGATGGTCGGGTGGACGGTGTGATCGCTAAAGGCCGACAGGTTGGCGGCCAGTTCTAAGACCCCTGCGGCCCCCATGGCATGGCCAATCAGGCTCTTGGTGTTGTTGAACCAGGTGGTTGGGCAGTCGGTGAAGATCTCGCGAAGCCCTCGGCATTCTTCAATATCTCCCTGTCTGGTGCCCGTGGCGTGGGTGTTGACGATGTCGATATCCGTCGGCTGCAACCCTGCCCGGGATAGGGCGAGACGGATGCATTCGGCCTGACGTGGGCCATAGGGCATAACAAAATCCATCGCGTCGGAGTTGATGGCGTAGCCAATCAGTTCTCCGTAGATCTTGGCCCCGCGGGCCAGGGCACGATCTAAGGTCTCCAAGCAGTAAAGGCAGGCCCCCTCGGAGATGACGATGCCGTTGCGGTCGAGATCGAAGGGGCGACTGGCCTTGGTGGGATCGGGATGGCTGGCGAGGGCACCCTGTGCCTTGAAACTGGCGAAGATGCCAAAGGAGCCCACTGACTCGGAGATGCCGCCGCAGAGGGCGAGGTCGACCTCGCCTAAGCGCAACATCTGCGCCCCTTGGATCAAGGCTGCGTTACCGGCGGCACAGGCGGCCCCAACCGAGTAGTGGGGGCCGGTGATGCCAAGGCTCATGGTGATCTCACCCGCCGGGTTGTTGAGCACGGTGCGAGGGTTGTGGTGATGGGTCCAATAGTCGACGTTGTAGCCGTATTGGCTGATATTGTAGACCTCGTTTTCGGTCTCGACCGTGCCATGTTCGGTTAAGCCAACGTAGACCCCAGTGCGGTCACGGCGATAACCGCTGAAGTCAATGCCCGCATCGTCCAGGGCCTCATGGGCGGCATAGACGCCAAGGGCTCCGGCCCGAGTACCCCGTTTGTTGTCTTTTTTCTTACGGTGCTTGGTCTCCGGGAAGTCACAGATTCCGGCGGGGGCCTTGCCCATATAGCGCAATTCAACCTCGCGGATCTCGCTCACTCCTGCCAACACCTTGGCACGGAATTCGTCCAAGGTGTTGGCGTTTGGCGCAGCCAAACCCACCCCCGTAATGACGATTCTCTGTTGTCGTGGCAAGGTATTCATTGGCAGATTGTCCGTCCTCCTGGACAAAAGAAATCAAGGTGGGGGGAGGTGATGTGGCAACAAAAGGGCGAATTGGCTCTCATGCCTCACCAGCGAAAAATGGGAACCTATAATAAAAAATTGACAGGCTGTCGATCACATTATTCAAACTGCTGTTGAAAACGGTGAAATTCGGCACGCAGTTGATCGAGATCAGCGCGTAAGGCCTTGATCTCGATAGTGAGGGCCTCAATACGATCGTTCTCCGCTTGCACCAGAAGTGAAGCGGCCTCCGGCCGGGCGGGGGGGGAGATGTCTTCGACACGGGGTTCTCCGGCGAGGAGGTGGGCGTAGCGTGGCTCTTTTCGCCCAGGTTGGCGGGCCAATTTAATCAACAAGCCTGCCTCGATCATCTCTGTCAAGACGGACTCGAGAGACTCGATGCTGGCAAAGGGATGGGCCCGCTCGCTACGAGTTCGAATCTCACCGGCTGTCTGGGCACCCCGGAGGAGGAGTACCATCATGATCGCCGCTTCACCCCCCAAAAGGTTGTGGCGGGTGACAAAGGTCTCGGCGTATTTGGGCACACGGCTGCTATCGCTTTGCACAACCAACTGCTTTTCTTTCAGCCCATTTAAGGCGCGCACTACGGTGGCCTCATCAAAGTTGACCAGGGGGTCGCGATTTGATTTTTGATTGCAGGCCGCCGTCAGCGCTGTCAGCGATAGGGGATAATATTCAGGCGTGGTCAAGGATTTTTCGAGCAGTGCGCCTAAGACCCGTACCTCTGTCTCCGTCAAGATGGTTGTCATGATCGCTCCTTGGTGAAACGAAAAAAAAGGCACAAAGAGAAGCCTCTTTGTGCCTTTTTCGCTGCTAACGATAATCGATACAAATCCAGAGAGTGCTTAACTCTCGCAACGGTTGAGTCGATTAGCTGACAAAGGCAATATCGACGGCGGGACGTAAGGTGGCGCAGGTGGCCAGGGCCTGATGAACCTTGTGCTTCTTGAAGGCATCAATCAAGGATGAGTCGACTGGGGCGTCGAGGTCATAGTTGACCAAGGCCTGTTGACTGAGGTTGTAGTCAAAGCGAGGTGCCCACTTTCGAGAACCAAGTCGAGCGGTAGTTGAACAGTTATCGACCATGAAGGCGACGCCCTTGTGGTGCATGTAGGGGTTCAAGGAGTCAACGGCTTCGATCACCGATTCATTGCAGACCTCGCTCAGGCAATGGCCTTTTTCGATTAAGAGATCAATCTGGGCCATCATGGTGGCGCAGTACATACCGGCGGTAAAGGGGTCGATTTCCATGGCCGCTCCTGACCTGTTGGCCCGAACCTTCTCGCCAACCTGCCACATCTGGGTGCCATCGATCTTGCCCATCGGGTAGCGGGCAAAACGACGCCCGGCCATGATCACGGTGCGGATCTCGTTGCAGGAGGAGACCTCGTCATAGATCTCCATTAAGATATCCTTAGCGGGGCCATAGGAGTGGCTGTATATCTTGGCGAAAATCTTTTTGCCCTCTTCGCTCAACTGCTCATAGACGGCCAGGATCCCCTGATGGGAGATGGTCTTGCTGATCGGGCCGGTGATGTTTTCGACTGAGGCAAGGAAGGCCTCTTCCTCCTTCACCCCTTGTTCCATGACCAAGCGGCGGTATAGGGACTCGACGATCCCGTGAACGGCACCGAGCAGGATGCCACGTTCCCCAAAGATGTCACTGCAAAACTCGTTGCGCAGGGTAGTCTTGAAGATATAGGGGGCACCAATGGCCACCGCCCAACCGAGGGCCAGATCGGTGGCTCGGCCGTCGATATCCTGTTCGACGGCGAAACTGCTGTTGATCCCCGCCCCGTTGACCTCCTTGCCTTGGACGTAGAGACGACGGACGGAAGGCCCCATGCCTTTTGGGCAAACGCCAACCACATTGATATTCTTGGGGAAGGACTTGCCTATGCTCTCCAGGTAGCCGAGCAGAAAGCCGTGTGATAGGCCGAGGGTTGCCCCATCCTTCATGGCATCGAACACCGATTGATAGTGCTCGGCCTGGGCGGCATCCGAGATCAGCAGGATGACCATGTCCGAGGACTTGATGACCTCGTACATCTCACCCAAGGTGCCATCTGCCTCCGAAAATCCGGCTTGCCGGGCGTTCTCCATCGAGGAACTGCCGGCACGCAGACCGACCGCCACTTGAATGGAGGTGCCAGTTAGGGATTCTTTCAGGTTTTGGGCCTGAGCAGGCCCCTGTGAGCCCCAACCAATGACGCCAATCTTCTTGATCCCGGCAAAGGCCTTTGGCAAGAGGGAAAACGTGTTCCTGCCGCCGCGAACAATCTGTTCTTTGGTTTCGGCGAGGGTAATGACTTCTGTAGCAAACACCTTGGATGAAAATTCAGACATACTCATATCTCCATAAATTAAACGAGGGCATCTTTTAGGGTCTTACCGGCTTTGAATTTCGGCACCTTCTTGGCGGCAATCTCTAATGCCTTGCCATTGCTGGGGTTGCGTCCAATGCGGGCAGCCCGTTCGCTAACGGAAAACGAGCCAAAGCCGGTAAGAGAGATTGAATCCCCCTTGGTCATGGCGCTCGTCAGTGTCTCGAGAAGGGCCTGGAGTGCCCGGCTGGCATCGGCTTTGGTGATCCCGGCGGTTTCGGCAATGGCTGTGACAAGTTCGTTTTTTTTCATAGTTCACCTTAATGCTTAAGTTTTTATGGAGATGGGGATGAGGGGTACCGTTACCCGTTCAGTCCCACCGATGTTGATGGATGAAGGAAATGGTAATACCGATTGTTGCGTTTTGGGCCAGGGGCTTCATGTCGTGGAGTGGCTTGATGATGGGTGGTTTGAGTGCTACTTTGTAGTGAGTTTTAGGGCGATTTGTTGCCCCTAGAGAGCGAGCTCCACGCCGATTGGTGCCAGTATAAACTATACAGCGGAAAGACTTGCAAGGGTAAAATCGTTTGTTGAGGAAAAAAGGTTCGAGTTTGGAGAAGGGGGAGAGGCGATGAAAATGCCCTCCCTTTGGCAGAGATACTCCCCCCTGAGACAAGCAGGGATTGCTGTTTATTTTATTGACATTGTTGGTTTGTAACGGTACGTAAATCGTGTTTTTCACCCTTACCCTTCGCTCCTTCTTCACTCACGGGAAATGCCTTTATGATCGATGACACTCCCTCCCCTCATGGTGCTGCCAACCGCCGGGAAAATTTCCGCATCGATACTGTTTTGCCTGTCTCCCTTCGCAAGGTTGAAGGTGGTGTCGTGCCGACGGCGCATATCGTCCCGGTGACCGCGAATCCGGCCAATAGCGAGATCTGGGAAGGTGGGCTCAACGCCAGCTTTGGGGCCTTCGATTCCAATTTTGCCCTGTTGCTGATTGAGGTCAACGGCAAGCTTGATCGGTTGCTTGAGGCTGAACACCTCAACAGCAAGGAGGCCGAAGGCACGGACACCAGCAAGCTCTCCCTAAGTCAATTGCTGTTGCAGGTCAACCTCAAGCTGGATTATCTGCTCAACGCCCGCCACCTCTCGCGACAAGAGGAGAGGGTGATCCTTGACATGGTCAGTCTCAGCGCCAGCGGCATCAAGGTGAAATCCTACGAGCCCTTGTTGGCGGGGGACCTGGTCGAGGTTCGTATCCTTTTGACTATCAATAAGCCTTTTTGGCTGGTGGCCGGAGGTTCTGTGGTGCGCACCTTCCCCCTCTCGAAAGGCCTTTCTGAGGTGTCAATTCGTTTCCACAATCTGAGCGAGATGGTGAGTGATGAGATTAGCCGCTATGCCCTGCTCGATCAAAAAAAACAGATACTGGCTCGTCGTGGGGCATTGTCCTCATGAAACAACGTAACTCCTTGGCGACCTGTTTGCCTCGGCACCGATAAGGAAAAAGTCAAACTATGTTCGTAATCGTTGGCGTCGTCGTTGTCCTATTTGCGGTTGTCGGCGGCTTTATGCTCGAAAAGGGCAATGTCGCTCTGCTTTGGCAACCGATTGAGATGCTTATCATCTTTGGGGCCGCTTTCGGTGGTCTGTTAATCGGCTCGCCTGCCTCGGTCGTCAAGGCGGTCTTCCGGGAACTTAGCCAACTTGTTTCGAGCCATTCGGCGGACAAGGAGCTCTACCTGGAGGTCTTGATGTTGCTCAACGCCATCTTCTACAAGATCAAGAAGGAGGGCCTGATTACCATTGAGGACGATGTCGACAACCCGCAGAAGAGCAAGTTGTTCGAGAAGCATAGAAAGATCATGGATGATCGTGAAGTGTCCACCTTCATCTGTGACACCATCCGCACCATGATCACCGCCAACTATCCGCCTCATGAGATGGAGGCCCTGATGGATAGCGATCTGGAGTCCAACCACCACGAGCGGATGGAGCCCGCCCACGCCATCGAGAAGATCTCCGACTCTCTGCCTGGCCTAGGGATCGTGGCGGCGGTACTTGGTATCGTGCTGACCATGAACAACCTGGGGGAACCGGCCGAGGTGTTGGGTGAGCACATCGGCGCCGCGCTGGTTGGCACCTTCTGCGGCGTGCTGGCCTGCTACGGCTTTGTCGGGCCGATTGCCAATATCATTGGCCATAAGGCGGAGGGGCGGCAGACCTATATGAATGTCATTAAAACCGGGCTGTTGGCCGCCTATGCCTCGGATTTCATGGTGCCATTTGCCATTGAGTCGGCCCGGCGGGCGATTCCGGCCGGCGAGTGCCCGTCCTTTGCTGAGGTGGAAGAAGAGATCAAGAAATGGAAGGCCAAAAGTTAACTATTCTTAAAAAGAAGGGGAAGGGGGGAGCGGCTGGGCACCATGGTGGCAGCTGGAAGGTGGCCTTTGCCGACT
>Ga0172371_10010673_pt1 | contig 12366 bp, 8 predicted proteins | sample Lak12m_FD_114543 | JGI IMG/M metagenome (GOLD analysis project Ga0172371, IMG submission 114543) | Freshwater microbial communities from Kabuno Bay, South-Kivu, Congo - kab_022012_12m | ecosystem: Environmental > Aquatic > Freshwater > Lake | place: Democratic Republic of the Congo: South-Kivu... | reverse complement strand
TGTTTAGGATTTTTCATTTAAGAAAAACTTATGAATAAAGAAACACACAACACAATATCTCCCATGGACTTACAGCCTGGTATGACTGTGAAAGTACATCAAAAAATAAGAGAAACAAATACCAAAGGGGAAGAAAAAGAAAGAATCCAAATCTTTGAGGGTATGGTAATTGGCATTAAAAAACCAAAATCTATGACTGGAACATTTACCGTAAGAAAAGATTCAGCGGGCGTTGGCGTAGAAAAGGTTTTCCCTATTCACTCACCTCTTATTGTAAAAATAGATTTGGTCAAAAAAGCAAAAGTAAAAAGAGCAAAACTTTATTTCACCAGACACAATACCAAACGTCTGAAAGAAAAAAAAGTGTAACTTAATTTTTACATATATAGGGTAGCTAAAGCCCAGATGGTGGAATTGGTATACACACTAGGTTGAGGGCCTAGCCCGGTAACGGGGTGAGGGTTCGAGTCCCTCTCTGGGCACCAAATATCTAGAAAAGTCTTAACCAAAATTATTTATTAATAAATTTTTTATTTAAAAGACGAGAAGGCTACGAGTGAGCAAAGAATAGAATGATGAGGCGAGACGACGTCAATCCGAGCAAGCGCAGAATTGACGGGCAACTAGGACGCGAATCCCTCTCTGGGCACCAAATTTTATAAAAAATAAGGACGATTAGCTCAGTTGGTTAGAGCGCCTCGTTTACACCGAGGAGGTCGTAGGTTCGACTCCTACATCGTCCACCACCAGACGATTTTATATAATCAAACATATATGATAGGCAGGATTATATTAGGACTTATTATCACCATTATTGGATTTTTATTAGTTTGGAAGACGGCTTGGCTAGTAAATAATTTTGGACGAATCCAATGGTTTGAAATGCATCTATCAACAATTGGTGGTTCTTGGTTTGCATATAAAGTTTTTGGAATGCTTGCAGTGATTATTGGGTTACTGGTCATGACAAATTTATATCAACAAGCAGCGACTGCAATATTAATGCCTTTATTTGGTAGAGGTGGTATGTAAATAAAGGGCCCGTAGCTTAGTTGGTAGAGCGCCTGCTTTGCAAGCAGGAGGTCAGGAGTTCGAATCTCCTCGGGTCCACCAAGAGAAACGTTTGCGAAATTAGAAATGCGGGGCGGGTTAGTTTTTTCTTGCTTTTTTGTGCGGGGGGGATAAAATAAGGGGTATATGGAAAAATATAATTCATTAGAAGATTTAGCAAAATTAAAAGATAAGTTTCCAAAAATAGAAGAACCTCAAAGTGTTGATGATTCAAATATACAAGATGATTTTGAAGAAGAGGCAATTGAGGATACTCCAACAGAAGAAAAACCCAAAAAGGATATATATTTAACAGGTGGTTCAGATGCGGAAATGAGAGTTATCAAAAAACGCCTTAAAAAAGCTGGTCAGGAATATTTAGATAAAAACTTAAAGTGGGGAGCAAAAATTGAAGATTATAGTGAAGAAATTTCTAATATTTTAGAAGAAGGAAATGTTCCTGTTGCTATTGAACTGGCTGGGGCGGAGAAAATGGAAGATGTTGTTGATATAGATCATCATAATGAAAAATCAAATCGACCAGCTTCACTCCTTCAGGTAATGGAGCGTCTTAATTTAAAACCCAGTTTGTTTGATGAGTTAATAGCCGCGAACGATTCAGGTTTTATTCCTGCTATGGAAAAGAAAATTGAAGAATATCGTTATCAAATTGAAAATGGGCCAAAAGGCAATAAAGAATTGTTTGAAGAATTAAAAAAGAAATGGATTTCTGTTATCAGAAAAATTGATCGTAAAGAACAAGGTATTAATCAAGATCAAGAAAAACAAGCAGAAGAAGCCATAAAAACTAGAGAAAATTTTTTTAATAATACTCTTTCAATTGTTCGTCTTTCTCATAGTAAATGTGCAACAGTAACCGATCGTTTGTATGGTACATACGAGAATATTTTTATTCCATCAGGAGACGGGGAATCAAATTTTTATGGCAATGGCAAATTATGTCAGGATTTAAAAGAAAAATACGAAGGAAGTTGGGCTGGAGGATCTGGTTTAGGAGATAAATATGGAAATGCTTATTGGGGTGGGTATCCAGATCAAGATGAAGTTGAAAAAGTTATAAGAGAAAAAGTCGAATCTCTTTCCCAAGACTTATCAAGATTTGATAAAATTTTTATACCAGAAAATTATTCAACTTTCACTGAAATTGGTAAGAAAATTTATGAATTAGGAAGTTTTGAAAGAATGAATGATGCAGTAGAAGTTTCAAATATTGAAGTTATAGAAAAAGGCAATAATTTTATTATTGAATTTAAGCCAAAAGAAGGATGGGAAATATACTTGGTAGATAGTGATGATTTGGCAGGAGGATATAGAACTTTTAGAGATAGGGAAAGAGAAGCAAAAAATACTTTTGGGTTTTCTGGAGAAAGAGAATTAACTCCCTCATATATTTTTTTGCAAACAGGTGAAAATATTCCCGATCAGATACGGAGAGGGTTACAAAAAGTTGAAAGTGTTTCGTTCAGAAACGGGGGCTATATGAATGGTAAATATTATGAAGTTATTAAAAATATTCCTCAAGTCAAAGAAGCTGTCCAATCAAAATTAGAATCAGTAGATCCACGTCTTTTAAAATATTCCCTTGGAAAAGTTGATATTAGTGTTCAAGGAATGTTTGAAATTAGAGGTGAGGGTGGTTATTATTCTGATCCCGGTGATGCTTCTCTTTTGGATACTTGCAAAGACTTTGAAATGCTTGGATTAGGTGGCTATTCTACTGAACACAAATTAGAGAAACTAAAAAATGGTGAAGTTGAAATATTTACACCAGACATAAGTGATAATGATGATTCTATAAAAAAACGATATGAAAAATTAGAAAAAGAATTGGAGCAATTTAAATCACCTATAAATCGCGAAATTCAAGAAAAGAAGATTCAATATCTCAAAAGAGTTTACGAGTATGTGAAAAAACAAGAAGAAGAACTTGCGTCTATGAAAGATAATCCTGAGCTTCTTAGCCAGTTCTTTTTAAGGGGTAGTATGGAGTCACCGTTGGAATTTAATCACACTAAACAAGATCTTGAAAAACTAAACCTCTTTTTGAAAGACCGAATTGTCTCAATTTATAAAACATATAGTGGTTCTAATTACAATGAATTTGTTGAAGCAATAGGTGTCTATGATGGGAGTGAATCGTTTGGTTCATGGGAGGTTAGAAACGCAATAAAGAGTATTGACAGTGCGGTGTCTTTTGCCCAGGACACTTATGCTGTTGGTAGAATTATAAAAAATTTGAAGGAAGCTGGATACGAGGTTGAAGGAGTTGGTCGTTCTGGATTTAAATCAAGAAATAGTTTTGCTGTTATATTACCAAAAGTCGAAACAGAAGCGCATATTATAAAATATGGAGACGCTGTTAATGGTAAAGATTTTGGTTTTGGCTATAACAAGACTTGGTATTGTGGGAAAGCCTCAGTAGAAGTAAATGATCAAAATGAACGAGAGAAAGTTTTGAAGATTATCGAAGAAGCTCGTCGAGAAGAAAAAAATGAAGAAATCAAAGAATTTGTAGAAGAATTTAAGTCAAAGGGAGATGGTGTCTTTGCGGTTATAGATACTGGAGGACGAGAAAAATATCAATCGATTCCTGATAGGTTTAAAGTTCTTGCAAGTATGAGAATTGCAAATACACAAGATCATAGACAAAATAGAAGTCACACTTATGCAAATGCAATTATTGATGTTGAGGCTATTAAAGATAAAAAATCAATAACAATTAAAGTTCCAGACAATATAAAAGGTCTTGTAATTGGCAAAGGTGGGCAAAACATAAAAAGAATTTCTGAAGAATTAGGATTGTTTATAAAAGTAGTTTAGTTTAATAAAATTATAAATTAATCCCCGCACAAAAAAGCAAGAAAAAACTAACCAGCCCCGCATTCCTCCCGCGCCCTCCTGCGGGGCGAAAATTCCTGCCGAATTTCAAAAACATTAGTCTCGGTTTTGCGAATCCTCCTCCCGCAAAATAGTTTCGCAAAACCGCGTCCATTTTGCATTGGTATTGCGAGCCTCGCTTTTCTCCTTTGGAGAAACACTGTGTATCACACAGGCGTGCGTAGCACGCGCGAGGCACGCTATTCGTTTAGTTTTTTCTGGAAATAAGTTCGAGTAAATGATATAATAACACCACCAATAGGAACTTTCAGAATTTTTTGAGCCAGACGGAAGGATTGCCTCGCGGCTTCGCCGTAAAATGTCGCAAGGCGACATTTGCCGAGCAATCGGTATGGATAGAAGCTATATGAGCGCGATTGAGGGCGGAAAGGTAAATGTTACGCTTGCGGTATTAGAAAAGCTCGCCAATGCGCTTGATGTTTCCGTTGATGAGCTATTAAAGTAAAAATCACTATGTCATTCTTTTCACGAAAACAAGAAACCACGCTGGAAATTTTTTGTCGTGATTTTTACGACACGCAAATTCTGAACCCTGTAATCGGTGGGAAAATTGACGCTGGTAGTGTTTTCTCTGATGTCGTAAAGAAAAATATCGTTGAGGTATATCCAGAATTTGCGAAAATTGATTCTCAAAAATTGAACGAGGAAATAAAGATAATTCGCTTTGAGCTATTTGCCCTTGCATGAACACACAAATTCATTAGCGGCAAAATTGTTGTCACTCAAAGCGACTTCACAAAATCATATCTCAACGGAAAAAGTAGAAATGATATTTGGGCCGGAATGGAGCCGTATAACAACATGATTGATAGCGTTACGCTTCATTGGTTGACTAACCTCGGAAAAATGAATTTGAGCTTTAATTACAACATGAGGGAAGATTTTACTAAGAAAAATATTGAAGCCGCCAAAGAATTGAGCATAGAAAATGACGACCGCGTTACGCGGGTCAATCATCGGCTTTGGTCTGAAAACGCTTGGAAACAAAAACTTATACTCGGCCCTTTGGTGTTTACATTTTGCGAGAGGCTGGGAATTAACGCTCACGATCTAAACCAAGAAGCTCAATTCCGTTTGGCGGCTACCATAAAGGGGCTTTATGACGGAGCAAAGCAATCTTGGGATAAGGTTAAAATCAAAAAAATATAAAAATAAACCGAGAAATAGAGGGAAAATATTCAGAAATTAAACTCGAGGACGGAAAGAAAATTTTCCTGTCTGTTTTACAGGATAGAATAACGGCTTCCACTATGGTTCTTTTTGTTCCGACGAAAAAAATCTGGGAATTTGTATTTCCTTTTTATATTCGTACGGCAGTTGAGGGATGGGACAGCTCAAAAGCTATACTAAAACTCGTATTAAAAACTATAGAACATGTTCAAAATTTGCAGGAACTACAAATTTGCTTAGAAAATGAAACGAGCGAGGCACTTCGTGGATACATTAAGGAATACGGAGAATCCGCACGGGATATTTCAGTTGATAAGGTGGGAGTTCATGCTTTCAAACAAATGATGAATCCGAAGGATTTAGCCCAAATAGAAAGAATTGTCCATGATTATGGCAAAACGCAAGAACAAGTTGCACAGGAAATTATGACCAAATATCCTGCAATGGTTTTCCCTAAATCGCTTCTACCTTACACGAAGGAAAAAATACAAAAGGCGTTGAGCGAATCATTGCGTTATATTGACGATAAACAAATGGTCGAAAATTTAAAATCATGTGCAGTTTTTCTTGAGGGTTTTATTGATGACGAAGAAGCAAATAAAAGGAATAACGAGTTATTGAATAGCAAAAGATTTCAAGAAGCAGTAAAAAGACGTTTAAATAAAAATGATGAATAGTAACTCAAAAATCAGTTTGGTTGAAAAAGCTGTGCGAGTTTCTGTAGCGGCTCATGGCGGACAAACACGCAAGGGTGATAATTTGCCATATATTATTCATCCGTTTATGGTCGCGCTGAAACTCGCAAAATATAATTTTTCTGACGCGGTTATTGCGGCGGCTTTGACGCATGATGTTTTTGGAAGATACTGACTTTGGCGAGGAAAAGCTAAAGCAAGAACTTGGCAGTGAAGTATTGGAAATCGTCAAAGCCGTTACAAATGACGATTCTTTGCCGTGGGAAGAAAAGAAAAAGAAATATGTTGAAACAGTGCGCAGTGGCTCCGAAGGTGCAAAGGCGGTGGCCGGGGCAGACAAGATTCACAATTTAGAAAGTTTGATGATTGCCTAGGCGGAACAGGGGCCGGAGCTTTGGAAAAAATTTAACCGCGGCAAAGAACAAAAACTTTGGTTTGAAAACGAAGTATTGAAAATGCTCAAGCAAGCTTGGAAACATCCGCTGATTGATGAATATGAGGGTTTGCTTGAGCAGGAAAAGAAATTGCAATAAATCCTGCGGCGTGCCAGCTTCGCTGGCCTGAATGGCGGCGACTTTCAAAGCGAGGGAACGGCGGAAGGGGGGTGTGGGGGGAATTCCGCCGCGCCCGAGCGTTCCGCCGGAGCGAAGCGGAGGCGGTCAGTTTCTTTCAAAGAAATTTCGCGCAAAGTTTAGAATATCCCACCATTATAAATTATTTTAAAAAAGAACTTGTGAGTTCTTTTTTGTTTTCAAAAATAAAAAGTTTTCCACACTTCCTTTTACTTGACAATCAAAAAGTGTTATAATATATATGTTCTTAAATTTAAAAAATATTTTTGTATTAATTTTATAAATACAGAAATACAAAATATTTTATTATTAATTGAGGTTTGTATTACCTCACGCATTCGAAAGGAGGTGACATTATGGCAAAAAAAGTTAAGAAAGCAAAAAAAGCTACACCAAAAAAGAAGGTGGCAAAGAAAGCTAAAAAAAGAAAATAATATTTTCACTCTTCACTAAAAGTCCCGTCGTAAATGATCGGGATTTTTAGTTTGTAATTTTTTTATCTAATATTAGTTAAAATAGTTGCTTTTGTCGGGCTTTAAAATGTTCTTTTTCTTTTTCAGAAAAAATTTGTACTATTCCATATTCACCATCATACCCAGGTGTAATATGTAATTTTTGTTCTCTTACTCTTTGAATAGCTTCTGGCAAAAGTATTGAATATTTTTTTAAATTATTTAATTCATCACTTGGTAATTCAACTAATACATTAAACTCTGATTTATATTCATCAAGTATATCAGTAAATAACTTTTGCACTTTTTTAGAGTGCCTATTCTTTACAGACAAGATTTCAGCCAATATTTTATCTAATTCCACCAATTTTTTATAAGCCGGTCGCCCTTCAGGCACATACCCGTAGTCACGATCAGCAAGCTCTTCAACGCGATTCTGCACACCAATCGTTAATGGTTTCTTACACACTGGACATATTCCTTTGATTTTTTTTGTTTCTGTTGGCTTGCACACAAATTTACAATCACGATGTCCATCATAATGATATCTTCCTTCTTCTGGATAAAATTCCAACGTATATTTAAACCTGGTTAGATCCTTCTCTTTTAAAATTTTGATTAATGTTGAATATGATAAATCTTGAGAAGCAATTTCAAATACATTTGCCTCCCGTGCTATATTTTGCAATGAATGAGAATCTGAATTAGAAACCAACATATACTTATCAAGGGCAGAAATTTGATAGTTCATTAAAGGATCTGATGAAAGACCGGTTTCCAAAGCAAAAATATATTTACTCATATCACCATAACATTCCTCCACGCTGTTATAACCAGATTTAGAGCCAAAAATAGAAAACCAAGGTGTCCAAATATGGGCAGGAATGACTTCTATTTCTTCACTTACTTCTTTTGCCATTTCCAAAAAATCACGATCTGACATGCCTAGGATAGGACGTCCATCAGAATGTAAATTTATTTTTCTTTTTAAAAGTGAGGAATTTAATTTTTTTACGGCTGATAGATTTGGCGCAAGCACGATTGTATGCACTCGTCTAGTTTTTCCTTCTTTTTTATAAATAAAAGCAAGCTCGGTGGTAAATAAAAAATTTACATCAGGAAACTTTGGTAATATATAAAAACCATTCCCTTGATCTTGCAAATTTTCTTCACATTCAACAATCCACTTGGGATGAGTAAAATCAGCGGTGGTAAGTAAATTTACCCCTTTCATTTTTGCCCATTTTGCCAGATTTGGTAAATTCAATTCTGGCGAACATGCCCTGCTAAAACGAGAATGATTATGAATATCTGCAATAATACGCATAAAAATAAACTTAAATTAAAGTTTAACTCTTTTTATTATATCATTCTATAATCATACCGCTACATCACTAGGAGAAAAAAAGAACACTTATTGTCCTTGTACATCACCTTGTGAGTTTGCACAAAAAATTACTAATACCTTTTGGGATAAACTGCCACTCACTTCATAAAAAAAACTCACTTTAGATAAATTATAATAACATTACAAAAAAGATCTTACTGATGCCATACAAGCTACCTCACAAGAATAGTCATTAGACATTACTCAAATTAGCAGTGTATTAAATATACGCCTACAAAAAAACCAGATTTAAAATCTGGTTTTTTATAAATAAGACATATTGTCCTGGCACCGACCTACTTTCCCCAAGTGAGTATCATCGGCGCTGATGGGCTTAACTTCCGTGTTCGGAATGGGAACGGGTGTGGCCCCATCGCTGTAAGCACCAGGACAATATGTCCTATTTTTTATATGTAAATAGTCAACACAATTCTTGTGGTTAAAATTGGGCAATTAGTACTGCTCGGCTGAACGCATTACTGCGCTTACACCTGCAGCCTATCAACCTGGTCATCTCCCAGGACCCTAATAACGAATTCTAATCTTGCAGACAGCTTCGTGCTTAGATGCTTTCAGCACTTATCTTAACCGAACATAGCTACCCAGCAATGCCGCGGGTGCGACAACTGGTACACCAGAGGTTGCGTCCTTCCCGGTCCTCTCGTACTAGGGAAGGGCCTGCGCAAAATTCTACGTACATGGCGGATAGGAGACCGAACTGTCTCACGACGTTCTGAACCCAGCTCGCGTGCCGCTTTAATTGGCGAACAGCCAAACCCTTGGGACCTTCTACAGCCCCAGGATGCGACGAGCCGACATCGAGGTGCCAAACCCTGCCGTCGCTGTGGACGCTTGGGCAAGATCAGCCTGTTATCCCCGGAGTAACTTTTATCCGTTGAGCTTCCGCCGTCTTATATCGAACGGTCGGATCACTAACTTCTGCTTTCGCAACTGCTCGACTAGTAAGTCTTGCAGTAAAGCTGGCTTGTGGGTTTACCCTATCAATCCGGTTTCCATCCGGATCTAGCCAACCTTTGTAAACGCCTCCGTTACATTTTAGGAGGCGACCGCCCCAGTCAAACTACCCACCAGCTACTGTCCCCATCCCGGATAACGGGACAAGGTTAGAATTAAAATTACACCAAGGTGGTATCTCACTGTTGACTCCACGCCAGCTAGCGCTGACGCTTCATAGTCTCCCACCTATGCTGAATAGAAGCAATCCTAATTCAATAACAAGTTGTAGTAAAGCTTCACGGGGTCTTTTCGTCCAGCCATGTATAGTCCGCATCTTCACGGACCTTGCAATTTCACTGAGTACTCCGTTGAGACAGTCCCCAAATCGTTATGCCATTCGTGCAGGTCGGAACTTACCCGACAAGGAATTTCGCTACCTTAGGACGGTTATAGTTACCGCCGGCGTTCATCAGCGCTTCGGATCAGGGCTTACACCCCTCCCCTTAACGTTCTGACACTGGCCAGGCATCAGCCCCTATACATCCACTTACGTGTTAGCAGGGACCTGTGTTTTTGGTAAACAGTCGCTTGGGGTCTTTCGCTGCGGCCCACCTTGCGGTGGGCAGGCCTTATCCCGAAGTTACGGCCGCTGTTTTGCCGAGTTCCTTAACGGAGTGTCTCTCATTCACCTGAGGCTTCTCGCCTCACCCACCTGTGTCGGTTTACGGTACGATTACCTATCATCGTAACTCTTAGAGGTTTTTCTAGTCAGTCTGTCCACTTAGATTGAATCCACCCGAGGGCTTCATCTCTTAGCTCTACTGCTTTTTGCGTCTGCCGGATTTACCTAACAAACAAAGCATTAGCACTAACGTGTATAACCAAAACACGCCTAAACTTTCAAACCGCGTCCCCCCATCGATAACGATAGGCAGGGTAGGAATATTAACCTACTTATCCATCGACTACGCCTTTCGGCCTCGCCTTAGGATCGCCTAACCCTGAGCTGACAAACATTGCCCAGGAAACCTTGGGTTTTCGGTGGGCAGGATTCTCACCTGCCTTTTTGCTACTCATGCCAACATTCTCTCTTCTTTGCGCTCCACCACTCCTCACGAAGCAGCTTCAGTGCGCAAAAAATGCTCTCCTACCAGACATTTAATAAATTAAATGAATCCTCGTCTTCGGTACTAGGTTTAAGCCCCGTTACATTTTCGGCGCGAAAACTCTCAACTAGTGAGCTATTACGCTATCTTTAAAGGATGGCTGCTTCTAAGCCAACCTCCTAGTTGTCTGAGAATTAACACCACCTTATCCACTTAACCTAGACTTAGGGACCTTAGACTGAGATCTGGGCTGTTCCCCTTTTGACCAATGGAGCTTAGCCCCCATGGTCTGACTCCCTGAATATGGCTACTGGCATTCGGAGTTTGGTTGAGTAGGGTAGAATTTCTTCCCCCAAACCCATTCAGTGCTCTACCACCAGTAGAAACTTCAGAGGCTAGTCCTAAAACTATTTCGGAGAGAACCAGCTATTACCGAGTTCGATTGGAATTTCTCCCCTAGCCACAACTCATCCCCTCGTGTTGCACGGCGAGTGGGTTCGGACCTCCATGAGGTTTCACCCTCACTTCATCCTGGCCATGGCTAGCTCACCCGGCTTCGGGTCTTGTGCTTACTGCACTTCAACTCGTGTTTCTCAAGTCCCAAACAGAGAATAAATTCTCCGCTCAAGACTCGAGAAAATAAAAAGTTGAAAACGCTTGTTAAAACTCGGTTTCCCTATGCCTTCTTCCTGTGTAAGGAATTAAACAAGCAATAAACACAAACTCGTTGGCTCATTCTTCAATAGGAACGCCGTCACCCTGTCATTTCCATTCACCTTCAGAATTATTATTTATTATCCGAAGGCGGAGCCGCTCCGCGTTCGAATATTTTTATAACAATCAAAGATGCGCAGAAAAGACAGGGCTCCGACTCTTTGTAAGCATACGGTTTCAGGTACTATTTCACCGCCCTCACCGGGCTGCTTTTCACCTTTCCCTCACGGTACTTGTTCACTATCGATCAGCAAAAGTATTTAGCCTTAGCACATAATCGTGCCAGATTCCTACAGGATTTCTCGTGTCCCGTAGTACTCAAGAACATCACCAGAGAGTATATAACTCCTTTCACTGTACAGGGCTATCACCTTCTATGGCACCTCGTTCCAGAGGTTTCTGCTAGGAATGTTATATTAATTCGTACTCTCTCTCACATCCTCAAGATATAAATGTAATGTCTTACTACCCCCTATAGAGCGTTAGGCTTGAGGCCATAAAACTACCTATTCTTAAATTCTAAAGAAATTAAGTCAAAATAGTGAATCTCTATAAAGTTTAGGCTGTTCCCCTTTCGTTCGCCACTACTTAGGGAATGGATGTCTTTATTATCGAGCCATCAAACATCGTAATAACTCGATATAAAGACATGTACAGTTGTTTTCTTTTCCTCCAGGTACTAAGATGTTTCAATTCCCTGGGTCTTCTTTACACACCTATGTATTCAGTGTGCAATAATCCCGCTTATTCGAGATTGGGTTCCCCCATTCGGACATCTCCGGGTCAAAGGTTGCTTGCCACCTCACCGAAGCTTATCGCAGGCTGCTACGTCCTTCATCGTCTTTTGCTGTCAAGGCATCCGCCGTATGCACTTATAATTTAACCACAAGAATTGTATCGGCTAACAATTCTTTATTTCCAATTTTCAATAAAATTGCGTTGACTTTACTCTGAACAGATTTTTAATTTACAGTCATTGCTCTTCAGAAAAAAATCTTTAATAAATTCTTTTCTGCAGACCAATTTTTTGAGAACAAAAAACCGCTTGATACAAGCGGCGGTCGTTTTGAGACAATAAAAATTCTCCTATCCGCTTGTGTTTGGGTTAAAGGTTAAAAGTATTTTCATATATTTCGTGCTTAAATAGTGTATAGGATATTTATATTCTTGGCAAGGGTGTAGTGTGGAAAAACTCTATATAACTATTATAGCATATTTTTAAACTTTTGTCAATATTTTATTAATTTATTAAATATTTCCCTTAAAATTAAAATTACCTACTTGTTTATAACAAGTACCATGTATACCTAGATGAAACAATCCAACTATGGTTGGTTTAAAAAT
>Ga0172371_10010671_pt1 | contig 12369 bp, 5 predicted proteins | sample Lak12m_FD_114543 | JGI IMG/M metagenome (GOLD analysis project Ga0172371, IMG submission 114543) | Freshwater microbial communities from Kabuno Bay, South-Kivu, Congo - kab_022012_12m | ecosystem: Environmental > Aquatic > Freshwater > Lake | place: Democratic Republic of the Congo: South-Kivu... | reverse complement strand
ACTCCCAGCCGTATCGCGGATTCGCCGACGACGTGTTTGCCGGCAGGGTGGTACGTGCCCTCACTCCATGCCGTGCCCATGCCGCCCGGCACAAGGATGGCCGCCGCCCGTGTGCCGATATCTATGGAGTAGATTTCCGGTTCCTGCATGAACTGGACACCATTTATCATCACAAGCACCTGCTGGATGCGGAACCGGCTGTTGTAGGCGGGATGGTCCAGCGGGAGCTTCATGAAAGTCTTCTGCGGGAAGACTTTGCCCATTTCGCGGATGACAGACATTGAGAAGTCGTCACGACCCCTGGCCGCGTTGAAGATTATCGTTCCACCATCCAGGATGAACTTCCGCAGGTTGTCCACCTCGGAATCAGTCAGGACGAAATCGTAGTCACCCGTCATGTAGAGAATCGGTATGTCAACCGGATCGAAGCCGGGACTGGCAAGCGGCTTGACGGCGTACTGGTAGTTGTTGCCATCTGCGAGGCGCTCGTTCACATACTTGTTCACGATCTGGTAGCCGTCGTTCTTGAAGCTTTCCCACTGCGGGAATTCCTGGACGGTCCCATCGGGATACACGTACTTCAGTGATTCGCCGTACTGCACCTTGTACATGACAGTAAGCGAGGTCGGTGGCGGCGGCTGACGTTCCTGTGTCTTGCGCATTGTCGGGCCATAGTCCGGGAGAATGCCTGTCTCTTCACCGCTGGACTGTGTCCGGGGGGGCTGCTTGAGCGGTGGCGGCGGCTTGCTCTCCGCGGGGGGGAACTTGACCTCGCGCTGGGCAAACGCGGAGAAGGGAAGGATGAAGATGGTAATCAGCAGACAGTGACCGGTGATCAGTGAAAGGAAGGAACGGAACCCGGATCCGCAGAGTTCTCGCCAGCCGATCATTCTTTTCCCACTTGCCTGCATCACAATGAAATCTCCACCGTCGCTACACGTTCGTTGGGATCGGCTCGATACCATTTGTCCTGTGGTTCGACAAGCTGGCGTTTCAATTCGCGAGCCGGCTTGCCCGGCTCAAGCACGGACGCTACCAGGTCATAGAAGGGCGCGCGGACAACCTTGCCGTCGCGGCCCAGCCTCCAGGATCGCACCGTGAGGGCCCGCATGGACCGCGGCATGGGCGTCCAGCCGTCGACACCTGCACGGGCGGGCGAGTTGCGCACGTTCAGGTCCGCCTTGCCCGCTGGCACGCCGCCGGACACCTGTGCTGTCTGCATTTCCACCTGTGTGTTGGCAGGTACGGTCCCGTTCAATTTGGCCACGACATACTGCATGTTCTCGGCGAAATCCTGTCCGGGCGGGGTGCCGGTGGCCTTGATCTGGTCGTCGGCAATGCTGCAGTTCAGGAGCGTTACCGACGAGTTCTCCATCTGCAGAACGCAGTTGGTGCCGGCGTTTTCCACGCGGCAATCGGTAAGCTGCATGTTGAGCGCGGCCATGGCGAACGCGGTCCTGGCGGAGTCCACGACTGTGTCCTCGACAACGCCCGAAGTCGTGAGCAGGAAGACGCCCCAGGTAGAGCGGGAAACCCGGTTGTGCTTGATCATGGCCTGCTTGCCGTTTGCCCAGTAGATGCCGTAGACGGCGTCCTCAATCGTGTTGCCGGAGAAGGTCGAATCGGTGTCGTACTCCGACTGGATTGCCCGTTCGTACGATCCGCGGAACTTGTTGCCTGAAACCTGCGCGAGTGAACAGTAGACAATATAGACCGCCGAGTGATCCGCGGCCTTGTACGTGGTCACGAACACGTTGTTGCGGACGGCCGGAGTATCGCAGGAGTGCAGAAAGATCTTCGCGGTTCCGGAGAACGTGCAGCCTATGAAGTTTATCCGTTCGTTCGGCTTGTTCCCGGTGTTGTCGAGGTTGTAAGCCCGAACCGTGAGGCCCGTGACGGCGGCGTTCTGGAAATCAATGCTGCACTTGTCGTTGCCGATGATCTGGACGTTGGGCGGTCCGGCGACGACAACGTTGCGGGCGGCGTTCGTTCCCTCTGCCTCGCGCCCGTAGGCCATCAGCGCGCCGTTCTCGAGCAGGATCACCTCCGGCCGCGCGCCGTCGCGCGGCATGATCCGCAGTTCCTGTATCCCCGCTTCCGCGCCGGTGGCGTCCAACCTGATGATTCCGTAGGTGCGGATCGTGCCGCGCACGGTCAGTACGAGGCGGCCGGGCATCTTCTTGAAAGACAGGACTCCTTCGGGATCGACCAGCAGGTCGGCGCAGGATGGTTCCTCTGTTCCTGCACGATCGAAGACCACGCTATCCCGCATCGCGATGACGGCTGTGTCGTTGGATGTGGGGACCTTGCCTCCGTGCCAGGTGGCGTTCTGGCTCCACGGCCCGCCGCCGGTGCCGTTGGAGTGGATCTCGGCGGCATGCATAGGTATGACCAGGCAGAGAGAGGGGACCAAAAACCGCAGAACACCGAACAAGGATCTCAGAATGTCGAAGTTCAGAGGCAGACACGGATCCGTCCGCCCTTCGTTATTCGTTATTCCTGGTTCTGCGGTTCTGCGGTTCATTTCGCGTTCCTGCTCCCGAATACCCATCATGACTCCCCATAGGCAAGGCGCTGCAATGCCCCCTACCTGCACCACAAAGACTCTACGTGTCCCACCAGCATGCTACTGCGGATCGGCCCCTTCGAGGAACCGGGTGAGCCCTTCCAGGCTTGTGTCGCTTATATGCCGAACGCTCACGGCGTCGATTTCCAGGTAGCCGCCGGTATCATAAATCGCGACAGATCCTTTTCCATTGAGCGTGCGCGGCACGTTCACAAGCATGCCGGCCTTGTGCCACTGCCCGAAAGTCCGTTCCAGGAGCATTGTGACCGCCGCGACTGCTTCGCCGGCGTCTGTTGTTATGTCCGCGCGCACGTGGCGCGTGTTGTCGCCGCCGGGTATAGAAAGTATGTCACGGTACCAGAGTTCAATCCACAGAGTGCCCTGCGGGGGCAGATTGCTCATGGTGCCGAACGGGACGGAAAAGAACTGCGTTGCGCCGTTCCTGGTGTTAAGCCATGCCGAATTCGGCCCATGGAAACCGAGGCCCGGCATCACCCTTGCATACGGGACGGCCGGATCGGGAAGCGGTTGGCCGGGTTCGAGTGCATTCTCGAAGAAGCTGAACACCGGCGCCTTGCTGCCGGTCACTGCCTGCATTGCCGTAAGCCGGGCCTTGATGCGGTTGTTCAGATCGAGGCCGCGTTCCTGGTAGATGGCCGGTTCGCGCGATTCGAGGTCCGCGAGCCATCCTATCGAGTTCGTCAGTTCGGACATCCGGTAGTAGCAGTCGGCGATGCCGTACCTTGCCAAAGCGTGGTAGCCGGCCCATTGGGGGAGCTGGAGAAGGATCTCGTAGTTACGGATGGCCACGTCATACCTTCCCGCGCTGCGTTCAGCGTCGCCACGAAGGAAACGGTAGAGCCCTTCCAGTTTCTGTTCCGGGAACTCGGTCTCGATACGTTCGAGGAGCCGGCGTGTCTGCCGGATATTGCCGGTGCGAAGCTGCTGTTCGGCCATCCGCAGGAGGGCGCCGCGTTCAACGGCATCGCCCTGTGTCTCGCCGGATGCGCCAACGCCACCCAACGACATTGCCGCGCGGTATGCGGTGGATGCCTTTGACTGGTCCCCGGCGTCCAGCGCCATGTCGCCCCATTCCACGGCAGCCTGCCGCACCAGCGGGTGCCGCAGGCGCAGGTTGTTCCCGAGGATCGACGCGTAGAGCGGGTCGGCGGCCTGGTAGTCGCGCAGGTAGTCACGCTGAATGTTCGCCGCGTTCAGGTTCAGAAGGATCTGCAACGTGCGGTAGTTGCCGATTTCCTTCAGCGAAGTGTCCAGCAGGGCAAGGGCTTCCTTGGCCTTGCCCTGTTCGGCCAGGGACTTCATCAGCGATGCGTAGAGCCCGGCCCGGTAGCGCAGGTCCAGGCGGGGATTCTTCATTATCTGGCGGCATACGCGTTCCATGAGCGGCCAGCGTGAAGGCTGTTCACATATCAGGAGAAAATGGAACAAGTCGTTAAGGCGGGAAATATCAAGGCGTGCGAGATCAACCTTCTCGAATGACCGGATTGCGAGTTCCAGCGAAGCCGGGCATGTGGGGATCGGCGGCACCCATGGCTGGTACCTGCGGCGGAACGGCGGCAGGGATCCGTGGGAGGTCAGCTTGACCTCGTACGTGCTTGCGTCAAAGAAGACGTGGTACGCGGACGGGCCGGTGGCTGCGGCACTGTCGCCGAAATCCCACCGCACCGCCTTCAGGTCCGGCGCGGTACCCTGGGCTTCGAACCGCACCAGGTACATGGATATGCCGTCGGATGCAAGTGTGTCGGATACACCCGCGTCGAATACGGCCGCCGGCTTGCCGTCGAAAGATTCCATCCCCGCCGGGACAGCGGTCAGCGACTGGACAAAAGAGGTCCGTGGAATGAACGCCCATTGCTTGGACCCCGGTGTCAACCATGACAGCGTGCACAGGCCGCTTGCGTCGGGCGTGTTGCCGACTATGTGATGGATCTCGAAGGGATGGATACCGACGTCGAGCTGGATGTCCGCGCCGACAGAGTAGAGGGGTACCTTGCCGCGGAGCGGGGCGTTCGAACCCGGGCGCGAGTAGACGAGGTACCCGTTGATGAAGAGGAAACTGGCGTCATCTCCGTTTATGAAGAAACTGTATATCCCGGGCTGGTCGACCTTCAGGTAACCGCGGTACGACGCCGCGAAATTGCGCGGATCAGAACGGCGGAAGGGGTTAACGTTCTGTAGCAGCTCGCCGATCACCGACGCTCCGATGACGTTGTCCGATTTCTGGAGCCCGTCTACCACCGCCGGCCAGCTGCTCAGCTTGTCGCCCTTCCACTCTCGGAACTCAACCGTGAGGCCTTCTTTGAACAGCCGGGGGTCGGCTTCGAAAGCCGTATCGAAATAGAATTTTTCCCTGGTCGTGGCGTCCGCGGTGGCCTGTTCGGCTTCGCGTGCCGCATCCTCCGCCGCTCTCTTCAGCGGCTCGAATTTGGGCATGAGGGCGACAAGCCTGGTTTCCGCCTCGCCCTTGATCTTTGTGACCTCCACAACCCTGGCTTTGCCGGCTGCCAGGGCCTGGTCGGCAGCCTGTGATGCAGCTGCAGCCTGCGCGAACGCTGCATCGGCGTTTGCCTTTGCTGTTGTTGTTGGAGCAGCGGCAAGACGCGCCGCCTGGGCCCGTTCCCCGGCAGCGACAGCGGCTTTCTCCTTCGCAGTTGCTGTGCCGTCCGCCCCGGCTTTCTCGTTCTTCAGCCTGGCCAGGACCGCGGCCTGTTCCTGCGATGCCTTTGCGGCGGCATCACGCTGCGCCTTGAGCTGGTTGACGGCCTCGACAGCCGCACCCGATGCCTGGGCCTTGGCTACCGCGTCATCCGCCTGCTTGAGAGCTGCCTGCGATGCTTCCAGGTTGCGCGCCGTTGTGTCATGGTCCGTGTTGAGCTGGTTGGCCTTGGCCCGGAGCTCTGCCGCCTCCCGCTCGAGTGTGCGCGCCGTCGCCGTCTTGTCGTTGGCATCTTTTTCAAAAGGCGCATTGGCCGCCGCGGCCTTCTCGGCCTCTGCCTTCAGCGGGGGTACCTTTGTCGCGGCATCGCGTGCGGCGACCTCGCGTTCGGGAATCATCTTTTCCCACTGCGCAAGCTCTTTGACCGACTGCGAGATGAGATCCTTCTCCTTGTCCACGAGAGCTGAAACGTCGCGCAGCTCTGCGGCGCGGTCCGCGGAACGTTTCATTGCGGCCATCTTGAGAAGCAGCGCCTGTTCGGATGTCTGTTTGGCCTGCTTTATCCTGGCTTCGAGCTCGCGGTCGCGGTCGGGCGCTTCCGGGTTCGCGATGTAGACCCAGTACCATCGTTCCATGCCGTTACGACGGAACTGGCAAAGCGTGTCGCCCATGGGGTCATGCGACAGGATTGCCACCGGTATGCGTTTGCCGGAACGGGTCAGGACCGCGAGGTCGCTGGCATCCGGCTTCAGCCACCCACCAGTGGGTATGCGCACGATCGCCGTCTGGTTGCTGGCGATGCGGTCATAGATGATCCTGACAGGGAAACGTATCTTGTAGCCCGGCAACCAGGCCGGCGAGGACAGGGGCAGGGGCCCGAGCTCAACGTCGAGAACGGCCTTCTGATCTTCCGGGCCAAACTTGTCGAACGGGACCTGTGTTTCCTTGCCGTCGCCCGCCTTGATGATTGCCTTTCCTTCCGCGAGGCCAAGACACGAACCTTCAAGGTTTTCAAAACCGGCGGCTGTCCATTTTCTTGCCTGGCCCCAGGCCGTTGCGGCAAGGGACATGGCGAGGCAGGCCAGTGCGCAGGAGATGCGGTTCATCTACTGCCCCTCCGGTTCAAATGTGATTCGAAGCTGCCACATGGCCAGGTAAGCGAAAACAGGCGAGTAGACACGGATGTAGTTGCCGGGGTCCTCAACCGTGAGCAGCCAGCCGTTATTGGCTGCGGCGCCGGTGTACCAGAGCTCGACATCCTCGGTCACGTTGATCGTCTTGTTCTCGGTGATCGACACCCTGACGATGTCCGTCGGGCGCGTCGCGCGATCTGACGAAATCCCGCCGGCATGGGGCTTTGTCCACGGCACGAGCTTCGGGGATGTCTGACGGTACAGGTGGCAGACCCCCGCGCCCCAGTCGGCAAGCGTACGCCAGAGGTAGAAACGGGGTTCATTGCCGTAGCCCCATATGATCGGGACTATGAACTCAGCATGAACGATACGGTTGCCCTTCGGAATGCTTTCCAGCGGGAAACGGATCAGCAAGCTGCGTCCCTGCGCGAGACTGACTTCCCCGTTCGAAAACATGCCGGGCCCTATTTCCGTGAGTGCCCAGCTCTGGCGTGGTGCGGCCTCGGCAATGCCGGCCATGCGGTCACAACTGCTTGCATCAAGAACAATCGTCTCTGCGTGGAGGAGGACGGGCATGCAGACGAGCAGGGCGCCCATCAGTGCAGAAGACGAAAGGCGCGAGCGGGTACGAAGGAACCTCCGAAGGCGGTTGGCGGGGCATGGAGGGCGGAGCTCCGGCTCCGCCGTTCTTGTTTTCGACGACTGTTGTTTCATGGCGCCTTATCCACTGCTGCGTAAAGACGATTGAACTTCGGTGACCACGCCAGCGCTTTCACAGGCGCAGGCTGGCCTATCAGGATCTTCGTTTCCCCGGTGAACTTCCCGTTCAGGTCCAGATCAGTGACGTAGATATGCGTTGTGCCCCCCAGCGCAAGGCGCGGCGGTTTTCCGGGGATCACTACCGGCCGGCACTGGAAAGCGGCCCCGCTAACTCCCCAGGTGATCTGTGGCATGAGTGTCGGGTACCCGTCCGCTTGTTCAATCCTCATCATGAGATGGCTGTTTACCGCTGCAAGGAACACAACTGGCAACGAAGGATCGGCTGCGATCCAGTGATCTCCGAGGCCCGAGTAGAAGAAACCTCCAAGGTATCCCCGCCGGTTCTCGGTGTCCCATACTCCCAGTCCCTGCGAAGCGCTGAACACAACAGTCGTGGGGTTGGGCGCGACCATCCCCAGTCCGGTCGTGTGGGGACGGAAGCTCTGCACGTTTATCCATCTAGGCAGGACCTTTGTCTCGTACTTGCTTACGCCGTAGCCATCCAGCGTACCCGGTACAGGCACGGGAATGGGAACGGGCTGTCCCTTTTCATCCAGGTCGTAATATCCGATCGCCGTCTGCCTGGCAGGATCGCGGAGATTGGGAACAAAGAGGCGCCTGCCGGAATAGTCGACTGTCAGGTGCCCGTATACCTGCTCGCAAAGGAAATTCGTGCCGCGTGCAAAGATGTTTGTCTGGACCATCGTGCCGTTCGCCAGGGCATAGACAAGCGCATGGTCGAATGAATCATACACGGCCTTTTCCTCGGCTGAATCAGGCTTGGTCCCCTCGACGTCGCGCCAGACGTAGAGCAACGGCAGGCGCGGGTGCAGTGTCATGCCTATCGGATGAACCTTGAGCGCCTTGACCTGGTCGGGGACAGGGAATGAAACGGGGGCAGGGGGTACGGCCACAGAACCGTCCGCGTTGAGCTTGTATACGAGGAAGTGATGGTTCGTAACGACGCGTTGCCCGACCACCACCATGCCCGCCGCTTCGCTGACGGCAATACAATTGGCTCCCGGTGCTGCCAGTGACACGAGGCGGTTGGAGAAGTCGCCCTGTGCCCTGGCACCGGTCACAGCCGTACACAGGACAACCAACGCAATTATCAGTATCCGCATCTTGACCTGTCTCACAAACCGGAGAGTTTCTCGTAATAAAGGTTCACGGCGTCCTCGTATGCGGGGATGGCCGGAACCGGAGGTTCGTCAAGAACCCTGCCTTTTACCGTCTGCTGGCGCTGCAGGCTCTGTTCGAAATCTGCATATGGACGGTTGAATACCACGACGGAGCCCTTTAGCTGGTCGAGGGTCTCCATCTGCTGGCGAATCGCATCAGCGTCAGGCTTCTCCTTGAGGCGGCCCAGGTTCGCTGTCAGTTTGTTCATCATCTCGTCGAGGTGGTCTGTTGGCAGGTAGAGCCTGTCGAGCTCCTTCTTCAACGCCTTTATGCGTTCTATCACCTGCTCCTGCTTGCCTTCCAGGTCGCGCATCCGTTCGGCTGCTGCAGCGCTTATCGGCTTGCCCTTGCGCTCGACAATCGCGTTACGGGCCTGTGGCGGACCCATCTTGTCCGCCATGTCGTCCTTCCATTCCCCGGATTCCTTCGTACTGAAAGTGGAGTTGGGATCCTTGATGCGTTTGCCGCCTACCCCTGTGGAGGTGTCTTTCTGCGGATCCTCCGAGAGGATCTCTTTCATCTCCCCGGGTTGGTCCGGCACTTCATCCTGGCCTTCCTGCACCTCGTCCCTGCCGCGCCGGTTGACCGACTCGTCGCCCACCACCATCCCGTGTGCCCGTGCTCCCTGTCGCCCGGAACGTGAGGCCCCGCCGAAATCCTGGGTGGGCGGTTTCATGTTGCCGGTGGCTGCTGCTGCGGCAGTGGAATTCATGTCACCGGCCTGTTTGCCTATCTCCCCGGGCTCGTTTAGGCCCCAGGCGGTATTCAGGTTGTAGGTCTCGTAGTCATCGCGCAGGTCATCTGCCTCTTCGAGGAGGTCCCCGACCAGGTCCTCGAATTTCTCCTGGATCTGGGCGCGTACCTGGTTGCCTTCGCGGTTGTCGGAGTTGGGGAAACTTGACTGGCCGGTGGGCTTTTTTGCCAGTTTCAGGACATCGAATTCCTGGGTCTTTGGGCTCGGAGATGCGAGCATGCCCTTCATGCTCTCCTCGAACATGTAGTCAAAAGTTCCGTCCTTGGCCTTGTCATTCTTCTTCTTGGCATCTTCTTCCGCCATCTTGCGCAGGTGGATTATTTCTTCGAGGTTCAGGGTCGCCTCGTTGACTATGAGCATGTTGGTGGCGCTTCCTTCCTTGAGCTTCTCGATCTCGCGCTGTGCCTCAACGCTGCTCTTGGCTATCTGCTGCAGGTTGCTGAAGGCCTGCTGAGCTGCGCTGGCCTGTGCCTGGCGCAGTTCGCGGTGCAGGTTGGCGAGGGCATCCCCGGCCTGGCGCTGGCTTGTTTCCGCGGCGCGCCATTGTCCCGCCTCGGACTGGCCGGCGGCCTGCTTCATCTTGCCCGCGACCGGTTCGGCCTTGAGCGTGTCTGAGGCCCGCTTGAAGGCATCGATCATTATCTGGCCGACGCGCGCCTCTTCCGTTCCCATGCCCGCGAAAGCGACCGATGCAAGGCCTGCCAGCTCGACGAGCCTGCCCTGGCGCCGGGAAGATGACTTGCGCTGCAGGTCGCCCACGACCTCTGCAGCCATCCCGGCATAGGTCGCGGATGTTTCGGCCATCTGGCCCTGGCGCTCTGCGAGCATCTTTGTGAACGGGACCATGTGGGCGAGTTCCCAGTCCTTGCGATAGACGACGAACTTGTCGAGTACCTCGGCGAGTGTGCGGACGGACCTGTCAATTGTCAGGCGCGCGTCGGCAAGCGTCATGCGCTTGTTCTGGGGCGTGTCACGGTCGGCGACTGATTCCAGGATGCGGATGCACCGCACCATTTCCGTGTCGGCCAGGATGCCGACGGAAAGGCGGAGGTCGCCGGCATCCTCGGGAATATCGTTGGCCAGCCTGGATGCCGTGGTACGCATGGTTGCCTGGTTGCCTGCCTGCTGTTTCATCGCTGCGGCAAGCTCATCGAGGTTCTTCTTGTCGTCCCATCGCAACCCGGAGGCCGGATCGAATTTCTGGATCCAGCCGCCGGCGGCTTCCGTTGCTGCGCCAAGGGAAGAGACAAGGCCGCGCAGGTCCTTCTCGACCTTCAGTATGCGTTCATACTGGATCTGCAGCTTGGCCCCGGGTCCGCTGACGAGGCATTCATGCCGTGTTCCCGTGGTCCATGAGCCCTGCCGCGAAGGCTCCGTGTCCCGTGCGCGAAGGGCGACCTCAACCCTGTCTCCCTCGACCGCGCCCAGCCCTGCCACCGGGAGCGGCAGGTCACGCGCAAATTCAGACGCCGAGTTTTCGACCGGCCACGATTGGATGGCCTTCCAGTCGGCCTCTCCTGCGCTTGCGTTGGTTGATGAAAGCGGCCGGTAGAAGAGCCCGACTTCCTTCAACCCGTAGTCGTCGCGGACGGAAATGTTCAGCGGCACGACGGCGTCGGCCATGAGCTCGTTCTCTACGGAGAGGCCGGTAAGCTGCAGGTCGGGAGGCCGGTCCGGAATGATCCTTATGCTGCGTGGCCCGATGGTTATGTTGGAGCTGCCGACCATGGCCTCGAGGACATAACCGGCAACGTTTTCGAAAACGAGGTCGAGTTTGTATTCCGACGGAGATACGCGTTCCATCGGAATGGTGCTGTTGGCGAGAGTCGGCGCAGCTGCCGGGGCTTCGGGCGGGGGAGGGAACTGGATCCGCATGCCTGCAGAGTCTGCCGACTGGCTGAAATGGAAACGGAGCGAAGCGCGGGTTCCGGCAGGCGCCTCCAGGTCACCGGTGGTGGTCTCTATGCTGCGCGCCGGGATGCGCATGTACGACGGATAGTGGAGCGTGGCCGCAAGCCGTCGAAGCGAGAACGGGATGGGGACATGGATGAGGAAGTAGCGGCTCTCGTAGTCTCCGCCGCGCACGGCGTAACGGAGGGGCTGGCGGACGGATTCGAAAGTGTGGGTTACCGTCTGTGCGCCGGAGGCGACGGGCAGGCGGATTGACGCCTGTTCGCCGTTCTTGTCCGTGAGTATCCACACGGCATCAGGTATGCGGCCGCTTATGCCGATGCGCACCACGACATCCTGGTCGGGCAGGGCGCGCACATCACCTGGTTCGACGGTCAGGACTGTCTGGTAGATGGGCTGGATGTCGGCGAAGGGGAAGAGGATGCGGGCTGCCGCGTTGGTGAAGTAGTCCGGCTTCAGGATCCAGAACCATGCTCCGACGAGCAACAGGCAGAGGGCTGCCACCATGGGGACAATGGCCGGTCTCGCGCCGGGGGAAACGTTCACCGACGTGCTGCTGATTGCCCGGTAGTTCTCGCGCACCACGGCATCTACGAACGGAACGGCGGGGGTCCGTGAGAGCTGGATGGCATTGATGAGCCGGTTTTCCAGGCCGCCGTGTGTGCGGTGCTCGATGGCAAGTGCCGCCTGGTCCTGGCTGAACAGTGCCAGGTACCACTGGCGGGTGGATCGACGCGTAAGCCAGGCTATGAGTCCCGCAAAACACGCAAAGGCGAGCAGCCGGCCCCAGCCGGGGAAATGGAAGCGGTTGTCGGCCCACAGCATAAGCCAGAGGTACGTCAGTGGTACGGCAATCTCTATCCCCATGGCGCGCAGCAGTATGATGGCCTTTCGGCGTTTCTGCCCGCGTTCGACAATGCGGATCAGCTCCCGGGTCATCGATGCATCCGGGATTGCGGTCGGTTCGACGGCTGGTCTGCCGGCATCTGCTTCGCCGGCAGAAGCCTCTGTGGGTTGTTTATTCACGACGCTGTAACTCTACCCTATCCAAACGAGTGCGTGAAACTCTATTTCACGACAAACTGGACCGTTTTTCCACCAAATGCAGCTGCAGGAAACAGGCCCACGACCAGTTTCTACAGATACAGCGTTCCAGGGCATGTTTTCGTACACGGGAAGTACTACGCCTATGACGACTTCACGCCTGCGGAACCGCCTTCTGCGCTGCGCACGACCGGCGCCAATACACTTATGGCGATGAACGCAGCCGTTCCACATTACTCATTCTTCGGGTTGAGGAGGCGGCTGGGTAGAGCGAGGGACGGCGGAGGACGTGAACATTCTCACGCCTGAGAAGAAAAAGATTCTTCAAGGTTCTTTTTTTGTT
>Ga0172371_10010668_pt1 | contig 12374 bp, 10 predicted proteins | sample Lak12m_FD_114543 | JGI IMG/M metagenome (GOLD analysis project Ga0172371, IMG submission 114543) | Freshwater microbial communities from Kabuno Bay, South-Kivu, Congo - kab_022012_12m | ecosystem: Environmental > Aquatic > Freshwater > Lake | place: Democratic Republic of the Congo: South-Kivu... | reverse complement strand
GACCTGAGTTATATGTATCGCATCAGGGTGCTTACGGAAGAAAAAATTTCGTGGCGCAGAAGTTTTGATGTCATCATGTTATGGGAATTTGCTTCAGCCGTTTCGCCCAGCGCGGTGGGCGGAAGCACGGTTGCCATGTTCATTGTTAACCGCGAAGGGATTAACATGGGGCGCAGCACTGCCATTGTCCTCATTACTTCCCTGCTCGATGAATTATTTTTTGTGGTCATGGTTCCGGTGGTTTTTCTTACGGTTGGTATTGATCGTCTTTTCCCTGATTTCAGCAATGTAGGTTTGAAACATCTTGCCACCACAGGCATTAATCTTTTCTTTACCAGTTATTTTTTAATTCTCCTGTATGCGGTAATCATTGCCTGGGCAATTTTTATCAAGCCGCGTGGGTTTAAGTGGCTCCTTATAAAAATCTGTTCCCTGCCCCTGCTGCGCAAATGGCGTTATAAAGCAGCCGAAACAGGGAATGACATTATTATAGCTTCTGAGGAACTGAAAGGAAAACCTTTTTCATTCTGGTTCAAAGCAAGTGCGGCTACTTTCTTTTCCTGGACCGGACGATATTGGGTTACCAATTTCATCATCCTGGCATTCTTCCCTGTTACTGACCACCTGCTTATTTATGCGCGGCAATTGATTATGTGGGTGATTATGCTCATCAGTCCCACACCCGGTGGAAGTGGGTTAGCGGAGTTTGCGTTTTCAGGTTTTATAGGTGAGTTTATCAGAACAGCAGGATTGATAGGTTCCATAGCGCTCATCTGGCGCCTCATCAGTTATTATCCCTATCTTTTTATAGGAGCAATTATTCTTCCCCGATGGCTCAAACGGGTTTACAAAAAATAAACATAATTTCTCCTTCCCTTTGTGGGGGAAGGTCGGGATGGGGGTTTTACCACTTCACGATAACCTTCCCCATTGATTGCCTCGTTTCAACAAAGCGATGCGCATCTGCAAGTTTATCTGCGCTGAACACAGCGCCAACTAAAGGTTTTATTTCTCCTTTCTGCGCAAGCGCAACCACGCTTTCCAAACAAACCTTTAACCATTCAGGATGGTTATCTGCAATGCGCAGCATATTCACTCCAATCATACCTCTCGAATTCAGCAGGAACTGAACAGGATGATATATGCCGAAGTTGAAAACCATTTTCAGCGTATCAATGATTTGCAAGCCGCCACCAAGGTTTTCCGCTGCACCATAACCCACAATTCTTCCGCCTTTGCTCAGGCTGTTAAAACTTTTGCGGAAGGTTTTTCCCCCAACTGAATCGAAAGCAACATCCAATCCTTCAGGGCGAATCCTTTTTAGCTCTTTTGCAAAATCAGTTGTATTGTAATTGATGGGAAAATCAACACCAAGTTCCCTGAGATATGCTAATTTCTTATCAGAACCCGCAGTCCCATAAACCATGCAGCCCTGTCTTTTGCAAAGCTGAACTAATGCGGTACCCACTCCACCTGCTGCAGCCTGTATCAATACATGATTTCCTTTCCGCAGGCGTATCATTTCTTCCGCGCAGAACCAGGCGGTGGTGTATTGCACCGCCAGGGCGCAGGCAACTCCCGCATCCATGTCTTCCCCAATCGGGACAACTGCTCTTGCATCGGTTGTTACATGAGTGGCGTATCCTCCAAAACGGGTGAATGCTGTTACACGTGTTCCTTTTTCCAACTTATCTTTTACATCTATTCCGCAGGCTTCTATTCTTCCCACCACTTCATAGCCCACAACAGATGGTAATGGCGGAGCATCCTGGTATAGCCCATTACGCGCCATTATATCTGCAAAGTTGATCCCGAAGGCTTCCACAGCAATCAATACTTCATGCGCTGCCGGAACAGGGTTTGCTTTTTCCCTTAATTCAAAGGCTTTCTCCGGCTTACTGTATTTTACTATCGTAAAGGCTTTCATTAATTGAGTTTTTAGAAATCACTGCAAATAAGAAGAAAAATTTAACTTCCTGAAATTCATCATGCCGTTTTCATTAGCACGGATATCCGTTTCGCCATCATAAATAAGCTGTGTGGAAACAAGGTCATCACCCAATACTTTTTTCAAGTAAGCAAGGTTATTCATAAAATCTTTATGAAAAGTTTTTGCGGATTTTATTTCGTATGAATGCAATTCATGTCCTTGCTCTTCTATAATATCCACTTCATGCTGAGATTTGTCGCGATAGTAAAACAGGTTGGATAATTTACCTTTGTTAAAACGGCTTTTCAAAAATTCCAGCGCTACATAATTTTCAAAAATTGCTCCCCGCAAAGGGTGTGCGGCTAATTGTTTTTCATTTTCAATGTTCAATAAAAAACAGGCAAGTCCCGTATCGCAAAAATACATTTTGGGCGTTTTGATAAGGCGTTTGCCCACATTGCGGTAAAAAGGCGGCAGGCGAAAAATAATGTAAGAGGCTTCCAGCACACTCAGCCATTCGTTGATGGTATGCACGCTCATGCCTACTTCATTAGATAGTGTGGAGGCATTCAGTTCCGTTCCTGTACGTCCGGCACACAGCCGGATAAATAACTGAAACTTAGTAATGTCTTTCACATTCAGTAATTGGCGCACATCGCGTTCAATGTATGTATTGTAGTAATTGCGGCTTACATCCTGCACCGGAATTTTCTTTGCCCACACCGCTGGGTAACCGCCTTTCAGCAGCAAGGTATCTGTAGAAACGGACGTGATCCTTCTGCCTAATTCTTTCATTGAAAATGGCGGCAGGGTTAGGGTGGCTGCCCTGCCCGCAAGCGATTGCGTTACCTTCGCCATCAATGCAAAATTACTACTGCCCGTAAGCACAAAATGGCTTTTCGGATTTTCATCAACTACTACTTGTATGTAGGAAAGAAGTTCAGGATATTTTTGCGCTTCATCCAGGATAATGCCTTTGGCATGTTGCAATAAGAAAGCTTCGGGCGAGGCTGCTATTTGTTCAACTACGCTTATTCTTTCAAGATTTATATAATGGTAACCGGCAAATACATTTTTACAGAGTGTTGTTTTGCCCGATTGACGCGGACCGGTAACAACAATTACGCTATACAGCTTACTTATTCGCTGCAACTCACCTTGCAAATTTCTGTTTATGAATGTATTGCTCATTATTGGACGGATTTGAACTACAACTTCAAATTTGTCCAAAGGTAATAATAGTTCTTGAAAACCAGGTTAGTCTTGATTTGTAAATTGTAGTAGTCAGCAGGTCGGGTAACTTCCCTGCTACCTTCTTTTTGAACCTGTGCAATTTTTGCACAAGTTGCTTCCTTATTCAGTTCACCTTCTGCATAGATATTTAAAAGGTGTTTAGTAACTACACTTCTTTCCACCCCAAATAAGTCGGCAATTTTTTGTTGCGTAAGCCAGATGGTTTCGTTCTGTAAATAGATTTCAACTTTCACATTGCCGTTTGGCGTTGTGAAAAGCAGCACTTCATTGAAGCCTTCTCTTGGCGTTATGCTTTTCTTCTTGCTCATTTTCTTTTTCGTTTATTCTCCTCTCCCTCCAACTCTTTCTCCATCCTGTATTTTATATCGTAGTTGATAATGAAATCCAATTCTTTCTCTGAAATTTATTCCAGTCTTTAAGATATTTATCCTTGTCGTTCATTTAATTTCTGCCTGTCAGCATTTATTGCACATAACGCAAAAACCCTTTAGCCCAGCGAAGATAAAAAAACAATACCACAGGAATGAAAAGGAAGCGATTTAAACGAGGTTTAAAGAAGCAAAAAAAGCAAATGCCATTTATGCAAATTGGCTGATGTTCCGAGCGGCATTTCAAATGACCGCTCAACGGCAACTGCGTAGAACATTGCGCCCAGCCGGGGTTTCCTATTCTGCTTTTCCTGTTTCAGCAAAAGTCATAAATCTTCTCCGCATTGCTTTCAATCCAGTATAGCTTGAAGTCTTGATATCTGATTTTCCACTACCATCAATTGTTACTTCATAAACTTTGAAATCATTTCGGTTTAAATAATCACTATGACTTGTGAAAAATACTTGACTAATTTTTTTATCCTCTAAAAATTTTTGAAGGTTATTAATTATTAGCTCTTGATATTCTGGAGACAAATTCAATTCAAGTTCTTCAATCAAAATGATTTTAGAATCAGTATCAAATATCCTTGACAAAATATAGAATAACTGCTGAACACCAGTTCCAAAATTCTTAAGTGGGAACCTACCATTAGTATTTTCTAGCATTACTTCAATTTCCTCTTTAAATTTTGAAAAAGTCATTTTTGTGTTCGTAAAAGGATAGTTTTTAAGATTTGCATCTAAAGCATTCACAACCTTAGAGGTAAGGTTAAAAGTATTTAAGAAAAAAATAAGTGATGCAAATTTTTCAAATCTGTCAGCATCCAAACTTAAACCATAAAGCCAATTCTTGAAATTACCAGTAGTAAAAACTTCGGGAGGCTCTTGGTAAAGTTTTTCTTTACTGAAATATCTTTCGCTTTCAATCATTGAAACGCAGTTATTAAAGACATCTAATACCTCATTAAAAAGACCTTCATTATTCCCTAATAATGAATTCTCAGGAGCTTCAAAAAATTTTGGCACACCGTTATTATCGGAAAATATGGTTATCCCTTTAAGTTTAACTTCTTTCAAAATCATCTGTGAATCGTTCTGATTGATTGAAGTAATTTCCCCTTTGATTATTATCGGGGTTTGTTCTCTGTTTGTATAAAGATAACCTGCTTTGGTGAGTTCTTCAAAATGAGGGTATTCGTTATTATTGAGTTCAAGTTGAACTTCAAACAGAATTTTTGTTTGCCTTTTATTATTAGTGAAAATAAAAGGCATGTCATAAATATAACCCCTCCAAAATGGAGTGATTTCAGCAACTTTATTTCTTGTTCTAAGAATATTGAATTCATCTCTGTATGATTCCGGTATTGTAACTGTCTTACTACTGAACAGCAGTTCTAGAAATTTTAGAAAATTAGATTTACCACTATTATTGAAGCCGTGAATGAAATTTACGGAACCAAAACCTGTGGCATTAACATTCACTAAGCTCTTGAAGTTTTCAATCTTTAAATAATTTATTTGCATGTAAGGTCGTTTTAAATTTTATAGTCAATAAAGGTTTGGTCAATATCTGTAAGAATTAAACTATATGCTTTTTTGTTAAGAATTCCATCTTCTACTTTCAAAATCAGCAGAGAATGTAGTTTTACAAATACATCTAAATATTTTTTGTTTTTAAAAAGCGGGTAACCCTCGTTAATAGTAATTGTATTGCCTTTTAGTTTACAAGCAGGGTATTCATCATCAATGTCCCAATTTTCAAGTTTAAGCTTGAATGTTTTATTGTTTATTTGAATTATTTTGGTCGGTTCTTCTGATTCAATATCCTCTGAAACTGTTACTTCCTTTTTTTGCTTATTAATTTTAATAGGTGGGTCTGATGAATTTGATTTCGTAATTTGAACCTTGAATCCTCTCTTTTCAAGGTCGCTTATTTTTTTTGTAACATTAGATTTTACAAGCGATGATAAATCCTTTACGTGATGAGTATCTTCTGATGCTGAAATGAATTTTTCGTCTTGGTCAATTTTATCTAGTTCGTCACACCATTTTCTTAATTTGCTTCTGAAAAATTCTTGCAGTTCTTCGTAATCAGGACTAAAATTGAAATTGTCTCTTGCTACATTTATCAAATCATTCATTCCATCAATGAAATGAACTTCTCCTGTAATGTGAGCTAAACGGGCATAAGTTCTACCTTCTAACCCAACCCCAAATGTTGTTCTTGCACCCACACCCACATTAAAGTTTCTCATTTTTAAATGTCGGGACTCGACTGGTTTTACTGGTTTGTAATCAGTAGCAATAAAAAACTTGAATTTAATTTTCCCGATTGTTTCAAATTCTCCCTTATGAGTTTCTAAAATATTTTTTGCGTGAACATTTCTAAGCAGTTGTTTGTCACTCGAATCTAAAAAAACTCTAAAGGGTAAATTGGATTTGTATCCAAACTTTTCACTTAGTTCATTGTGTGAATCAAATTCAATAGGTAAATCCTCACACAATTCCCACTCCAATCTTTTCAATGGAGGATAATTTAAAATTGTTTCTCTTCTGCGCGAAACTAAATAAGCATGCTTAAAAAAATCCTTTGCTAATCTAGTAAAACCAACTAATCTAATTTTCGTGAATTGTTTATTTATTTGGCTGTTGTCTATTTTTTTTCCTCCTTGAATTGGAATTTCTTCAATATCTGTTAATGTCTTTTGGTCTTCTTCAACAAATTTATGATTAGGTATACTTGCGAAAATAATTTCACCGGAACCTTTTTTGGTTGATTCAATATTGTAAGTTCTGCAAAAGGGGAAAACAGAAAGAAATCCAACGCCAAATTGTCCTATTCTTTTTCTTCCTGACAATGTAAATTCTCTAGTTGAACGGGTCTTACCAGCTATCCTCAAATAAAAATCAAAATCACCTTCAGACATACCAAGTCCATTATCCTCAACCGTTATAGTCTCGTTTATAATGTCAACGGAAATTTTTACCTCGCTTGCATCAGCATCGTAGCTATTTGTAATAATTTCTTTCAGAGCTTTTGGAAAATTATTGTAAGTAGAACCACTAAGAATTGTTATAATTCTTTTGTCAACTGTAATTTTCTTAGGCCAATTTCCTGTCGTTGTACTCATATTTTAAATTCCGATAATTAAGACTTCTCTGTTATTTTTTGCATCCCCGTTCTGATGATTTAGAGCATATTTGTAATGCATACTTATCGTGTATGCATTCCCTTTTATTTTCTTCATTAAACCAACTAAAAAATCTATTGATGGTATTCCTCCTTTTTTGTATGAAAGCACAATGATACTATTTCGGAAACGAGTAATCAATTTCTCGTATGTCTCATAAATTTCATCCATTGAAAACTCGTTTGCGGTTTCATCTTGTTTGAGACGAAGATTTATACTGTCAAAGTCAATTAAGTTTACCCACTCTTGATATCTTGCTATACCTTCTAAGAAATGATAGCAATTTAAATAATTTGATGATTCGTTTGAGCCATCTTTACGAAGATAAGGGGGGTCAAGGTAAACTAAATCGTAACCGTAAGTATCAATGTCAAATGCAGATTCATTTAGTGAAACACATTCTTTGCCTGAATTAAAAACAAGTGCGTTGGCTTCTTCTGCAAATTTTATAAGGTAATCATCAAATGACTTGTCCCAAGTTGTCTTATTACCAAAATTCCTTTCAACATCTGAAGTTCGGAGATAGAGATTTTTCCTATGAAATAAATTGAATGGTCGTTTAATAATGCTTGCTTGAAATAAAGAGTAGTAAGCTAAACTTTTTTTGTATTGAAGAACATGTGGTTGATAATGGTTCATCTGATAAATGTTAGCTATAACTCTATCAAGCCAAATATTTTCTTCATGCAAATAATAAACATCACGAAAATTATTTTGAATGAACCTACGATAAGTTACTCCATCAATTCGTTTCTTTAAATTAGCAACATCTATGTTGTTTAATTTTGTTCTGTTGTTTTCAATAATTGCTTTACCAATTAAGTGATTAAAAAATAACTTGTCATTAAAGGTGACAGTTTTGTTCATCTTTTTCAGTAAGTAACTGACTGATGCACTTCCTCCAAAAACATCAAGTGATGTTTCAAATTTCAAATCTTTCAAAGCAGAATGAATCCAGGGTAGGATTTTTCTTTTGCTTCCTTGATAGCGGGTTGTCGGAAATTCATTCAAATTAATTTCACTCACTGTATTGCACTTTTTTTTCGCAAAGATATCATTTTTACAAGTCAAAATATGGCGCGGTGGCAGATTGCACTCTTTTGGCTTTGCCTTTAGGTTAGCTTGTGCGCTGGCAGGCAAAGACAAATGTGTGCAAAGTGCGAGAGCAAGTCCTGTTTACTAAAGAGTCAGTCCGAAACATGAGTCAGTGTCGCCAAAGAGTCCGCCCGAAATGTTAAGTCGTGGTCGTGGTGAATTGTCGTCCTGCGGTTTGTCAAGTCCTGCCTCGTCCTTAAAAAACCCCAATTCCCTTATTGCAGATTTTCGGGCAAATGTAAAAATATTCCCAGCCCGAAAGAATATTCTTTCCTGCCCGAATGAATTCGTTCAGGCGGGAATTCAGGCTGGCACAACTGTATTTCCTGCTTGTCCCAACCAACTTAAAATCTATCTGTCCAAAAACAAAAAAAGCGAACCCCTCCGGCTTTGCTTTTTCTGCCTTCCCCTCTCCCTTGGAGAGGGGTTAGGGGTGAGGCTTTATAGAACTCAAAATTCATCACTGTTTGCTTGTTTTTTCACAATTCCTCTCTCATTGGAACGACTTTTCCGATCGCTGAAACGGCAGTTTCGTTCACCGAATCCACTTCGCCAGTTATTTGATACCAATTGGCTTTCATTGGAACGATTATGCAGATCGCCAGAACGACATTGCAGCCCACCAGAACGACTCAGCCAGCCGCCAGAACGACATTGCCGCCCACCAGAACGACTCAGCCAACCGCCAGAACGACATTGCCGCTCACCAGAACGACTCAGCCAGCCGCTGGAAAGCCATTGCCGCTCACCAGAACGACTCAGCCAGCCGCTGGAAAGCCGTTGACGCTCACCAGAATGACTCAGCCAGCCGCTGGAACGACATTGACGCTCACCAGAACGAGTCAGCCGGACGCTGGAACGACATTGACGCTCACCAGAACGACTCAGCCGAGCGCTGGAACGGGTCAGCCGGTCGCTGGATAAAATCGAATTTATTTTCAGAATAGCGCTTACCTTATTACTTTTACCCGCTATGACAAAAAAAATAATTATCGAGCCTTTTAAAATAAAAACGGTTGAGCCTTTGCATATTGCTACGGAGGAACAACGTGAACAGAATTTAAAAAATGCGTTTTACAACCCATTTCTCCTGAAATCTAACCAGGTTACTTTCGACTTTCTTACTGACAGCGGAACATCTGCCATGAGTTCAGCGCAATGGGCTGCACTAATGGATGCAGATGAATCTTATGCAGGAGCAAGCAGTTGGGAACATTTATGGCAAAGCATTCATGACCTTACCAGTTATCCCTACATTCTTCCCACACACCAGGGCAGAGCCGCGGAGCGTATTCTTTACGGTTATCTCGGAAAGCCAGGAAAGGTTTTTATCAGCAATACACACTTTGATACCACGCGCGCCAACATTGAATTCAGTGGCGCCACCGCCATTGATTGCCTTATTCCCGAAGGCTTGCAGCCATCGCTTATTCATCCTTTTAAAGGGAACATGGATATTGGGAAACTGGAAGAAATTATCATTGATAACAAACCTGAAAATATTGCAGCGGTGATACTCACCGTTACCAATAATTCAGGAGGAGGACAGCCTGTGAGCATGGAGAATGCAAGAGAGGTAAAACGGATTTGCGCAAAATATAACATCCTCTATATTCTGGACTGTTGCCGCATAGCTGAGAACGCCTATTTCATTAAACACCGTGAGAAAGGACTAGATGACCACAGCTATTTTGAAATTGCTAAAGAAATGTTTTCGCTGGCAGACGGCTGCATCATGAGCGCCAAGAAAGATGGGCTGGTAAACATTGGCGGTTTTCTTGCCCTGCGCGATAAAAAGCTTGCGGACGCCTGCACAAACTTATTGATCATTACGGAGGGATTTGCAACGTATGGCGGACTTTCCGGACGTGATATGGAAGCGCTTGCAGTTGGTCTGAAAGAAGTTTTTGCGCCTGGCTACCTTACTTACCGCATAAAAAGCACAACCTATCTAGGCGAAAAAATATCAGAGAAAGGCGTTCCTATTTTATTGCCGGTTGGCGGTCATGCGGTTTACATTGATGCAAAATCATTGTATCCTCAAATCCCTGCGGATGAATACCCTGGACAGGCTTTGGTTTGTGAACTTTATAAAAAAGGCGGAATCAGAAGTGTGGAGATCGGTTCGGTGATGTTTGGTAAATACGATGAGAACAAAAAACTAATTCCTTCTAAAATGGAATTGGTGCGCATGGCTATACCGCGCAGGGTTTATACCCAGAGCCATATTGATTATGTGGTGGAGATTTTTGATGAAATAATTTCAGAACGTGAAAAAGTAAAAGGATATAAGATAACTGAAGAACCGGATTTTCTGCGGCATTTCACGGCAAAGTTTCAGCCATTATAATCTTTACTCTGAAGATGGGAAAAAAATTGTCGTTCATCATTGTCATTCCAGCTCGATTTGCTTCAACCCGTTTCCCGGGAAAGCCGCTTGCTGATATTGCCGGAAAGAGTATGATACAACGCGTTTACGAGCAGGCACAAAAATCCGGAGTAGCTGAAAGAATTGTAGTTGCAACGGATGATGAACGGATATTTTCTCACGTAAAAAGTTTTAGTGGAGAAGCAGTGATGACATCGAAGGAACACAAAAGCGGAACGGACAGATGTTACGAAGCTTTGAACAAATCAGGAGAAAATTTTGATGTGGTTATTAACCTGCAAGGTGATGAACCATTTATTCAGCCCGAGCAATTACAGAAATTGGTTTCATGTTTTACCGATAAGAATTGCAACATCGCTACGCTCGCAAAAAAAATTCAAGCCAATACCGAACTTGAAAACTACAATATTGTGAAAGTTGCAATGGATGAAAACGCTTATGCAATTAATTTCAGCAGAAACCCAAAAAGTTTCTATAAAAAAAATAATCTGTTCAGGCATATTGGTTTGTATGCCTTTCGTGCGGATACCCTGAAAGAAATTACTTCGCTTTCTTCTTCACCACGTGAAGTTGCCGAATCATTAGAACAGTTGCGCTGGTTAGAGAACGGTTATAAAATAAAAGTAGCTGAAACTGAACTGGAAAGCATTGCAATTGATACCCCTGAAGACCTGGAAAGAGCTCGATCGTCATGCTGAACTTGTTTCAGCATCTCTAATTTTAAGTTACATTTGCAGTTAAATGAAACAAACAGGAAAATATATTTCTGAACTTTTGATTGAACACGATTGTGTGGTTGTGCCCGGACTTGGAGGTTTTGTGGCTAATTATGCACCTGCTCATATTAATAGCTCCAGACGTATCATTTTTCCACCTGCTAAAAGAATTGTTTTTAACAGGAAACTGAAAAACAATGACGGTTTACTGGCAGAATATATTTCTGCAACAGAAAAAACTTCGTTCAGCGAGGCTTCAATTTCTCTTGATCAATTTGCGAATGATGTTATACAGCGGCTTGAGAATGGCGAAACAATTATGGTGGAAAGTTTAGGAACGCTGGTAATGGGAGCTGAAAAGAACATATTGTTTGAACCCGATGCAAACACCAACTTGCTTCTCACATCTTTCGGACTTGAAAGTATTCAGGCTTTACCGGTTAACCGCGATGAGAAAAAAAACAAAGAAAAAGTTTTTGTGAACCGTGGAGCAAAGCCGGTTGACAGAAAAGCGGTACTGAAAAAAATTGCTCCATATATTGCAGTCCCCTTGCTGGTTTTGTTGCTCTGGCTGCCTTTTGCAACAGGAGTTATTGAAGAAGAAAAAATAAATTTCTCACGCATCAATCCTTTTTACAACGCTCCTGCGCCTGTTTATCAGCCTGCGGATTTCTTCGAACCTTATGCGGCACCTGCACAATATGCTTCTCTTTTTGATTATGAAGCTGAGGGAAGAACTATAAAATATTCTTTTGTTGAGAATAAAGTGGCAGATAGTATTTCCGCTGGTGTGGTTGTGAGCCTTGGAGTAAAAGCAGAAGTTACGGAAGAGAGAATTAATGATGCTTCGTTTAACTTGAGTTCTGTTACAGAGAAGAAATATCACATCATTGGCGGAGCTTTTAAATACAATGATCTGGCTGAGTTATTAGTTGCTGATATGCGCAAAAAGGGATTTGATGCATATCTTTTGGATGAACCAAACGAGCCGTTACAGAAAGTAAGTTATGAAGGATTTCCTACAAGAAAAGAAGCGCTTGAAAAACTAAAGGAAATTCAATCGGAAAACCCGGATGCATGGGTTTATAAGAAGGATTGAACATCATAACCTTTCTAATTTTTTGTCCAGATCCTTGTATTCAATCCAAGTTCTTCTGCAATGTCAAACAGGTTTTTTATCAGCAGGTAATGTTTTTCAATGGTTTCAAAATCATCAATATTTCCAAACAGGTTTGGCGCAAAGAAGTCAGTTGTTGATTCTATTGCAATGTAAACACTTCCATTACGGAAAGCCAGGTACATATCATTGGAGAATTTGTTTTTCAGCGAAGTGATTTTTTGCAGCATTGAAGGCGAAAGAATATAACGTGCTTCCTGCTGATCGCTTGAAAATACGGCAAATTGTTTTTCAAATTCCGCATCTTCGAG
>Ga0172371_10010667_pt1 | contig 12374 bp, 9 predicted proteins | sample Lak12m_FD_114543 | JGI IMG/M metagenome (GOLD analysis project Ga0172371, IMG submission 114543) | Freshwater microbial communities from Kabuno Bay, South-Kivu, Congo - kab_022012_12m | ecosystem: Environmental > Aquatic > Freshwater > Lake | place: Democratic Republic of the Congo: South-Kivu... | reverse complement strand
GTAGGTCGCGCCGATGGCCTTGATAGCGCTGCCGACCTTGGCATAGTAGTCATCCGGGCCGGCATTGACGAAACCGATCGTCTTGCCTTCGGTCGCGGCATTGGGAGCGGCCGCCGCCGGAGCAGTGGTCGCGGCCGCCGCCGGTGCCGCGGTGGGGGCGGCTGCCGGAGCAGTGGTCGCAACTGGCGCCGGGGCCGCGGTGGGCGCGGCGGGGGAGCCGCCGCATGCGCTCAGAACGACTGCAAGGACCAACACGAGGGCGAGTGACTTGTTCATCCTTTTCCTTTCTCCTTTTGCTGGTTTGCGCATCACCTACGATGCACTGACCGAACCATCTCTTATTTCAGCAGATTGTTCCTTCCTGACGGAAACCGTCGCGCTCGAAGTTCTCAGTCCGCTCCAGTAGCTCAGCAAAACGGCGACGATGATCAGGCCGCCGCGCATGATGTACTGCCAGTAGGGGCTGACTCCCAGGATGTTCAAGGCGTTGGAGATACAGCCAAGCAGGAGCACGCCGATGAAGGTGCCCCAGAGATTACCTTTGCCGCCGCTCAGGGCTGTGCCGCCGACTACGACGGCCGCGATGACGTCAATCTCCTTGCCGGAGCCAATCAGCGGGCCGCCCACACCGGTCCTCGACAGCAGCGCCATGGTGGCGATGACCACAAACAGGCCGTTGATGCCGTAGAGCAGCAGCTTGAAGTTCTTGACATTGATCCCGGCCAGATAGGCGGCGTTTTCATTGCCACCCACTGCGTACACCCGGCGGCCGAATTTCGTGTACTTGAGCACCAACCACATGATGATGGTCAGCAAGAGAAGCAGGACCACCGGCAGGCCGATCCGCAAACCCGACGGGAAATTGATGTATGTTTGTCCGATGAACGTGAACTTCTCGCTGATCGTGATCTCACTACCGTTGGTAATCAGGTAGGTGAAACCCGTGTAGATGGTCATGAAGCCCAGCGACACGATGAACGGCTCCAGCTTGGTGCGCGAAATGATGAAGCCCATGAGCAACTGAAACGCTATTGCCACACTGATGGCCGTCACTACCATCGCCGGCTCGCTGAAGCCTTTGTTTCGGATCAAATAGGCCATGCCCGTGCCGAGGAAGCACATCATCTGCCCGATAGACAGATCGATGCCGCCGGAAACCATGATTAGCGTCGTGCCGATGGCCAGGATGCCCGTGGTGGATATCTGCATGAGCACGTTAGAGATGTTCATCGGCTTGACGAACGCCACCTTCGACGCATCGCCGCCTCTGACAGCGAAGAGCTCGACAAGGTAAACGGCGACGATTATGAACAGGAGCACCAGGAAAATCGAGGTGTTCTCATGTCTCATCAACCGCCTGATGCTGTGATTGGAATTCATTGCACGCTGCCTCCGATTGAGTGCTTCAGGATGTTCTCCTCGCTGATCTTGTCTTTCTCGATTTCCGCGACCAGGCTACCCTCGCGCATCACCATGATCCGGTCGCTCATCGAGATGAGCTCCGGCATATCGGAGGAGATCATGATGATGGCTTTGCCTTGCTTCAGCAGATCGATCATAAACCGGTAGATCTCTTCTTTGGCGCCTACGTCGATGCCCCGCGTGGGCTCGTCGAAGATGAAGATATCGGCCTGTGTGGCAAACCACTTCGCCAGGACGACCTTCTGTTGGTTTCCGCCTGAGAGGAACATGACCGGTTGGAAGACGCTGGGGGTGGTAATTCTCAGGCTGTCGACATACTGTCTGGCCATCCGGGCGTCATCTGCCGGCATGGCGAGGGGAGATCGGTCGTGGGTGTAGCTGGCGATGGGAATGTTCTTATCGAGGGCATGGTTCAGGAAGAGGCCCGTGGTTTGGCGGTCTTCAGTGATGAAACACATCCGGTGCATGATGGCCGATAGCGGCGTGCGCATCTCGATCTTGCGGCCCTTGACGAAGAATTCACCGGCGGTGGCCGTTTTTACGCCGAACAGCAACTCGGCGAGCTCTGTCCGGCCTGAGCCGACCATGCCGGCGAGCCCCAGGATTTCGCCGCTGCACACGAAGAGCGAAGCATTTCGCACGCCGTTACCACTGAGGTTCTTTACCTCAAACATCACGTCACCGGCGGGCACCGGCTCCCGATGGTAAAACAGGGAAACATCGCGGCCCACCATGTCTCGGATCAGCACCTGTTCGGTCAGACCTTCTGCGGCGTAGGTGTTGATCTTACGTCCGTCCCGCAGCACAGTGACCCGATCTGCGATCTTGAAGACTTCTTCGATGTGGTGCGAGATGTAGATGATACTCAAGCCGCTCTGCGCCAGTTTTCTGACAATGTCCAGCAGGTGCTCGATTTCTGTCTGACCGAAGGACGCCGTGGGCTCGTCCAGAATGATGACTTTGGATTCCTGGATGAGGGCCTTGGCGATCTCTACTGTTTTCTGTTGGCCGCTGCCCAGGTTGCCCACGATATCATCAGGCGAAATGTCTGAATGCAGGTATTGCAGCACCTCACGTGTCTTGGCAACCATACGCGGGCGATTGACGACAACGCCGTTGGTGATCTCTTTGCCGACAAACACGTTTTCGACCACATCCAACTGCGGGAAAAGGGTATGTTCCTGATAAATCGTTTGGATACCCATCTGCATTGCGGAGTGTGGCGTGAGCGTCACTTTCTTGCCGTCAAAGTAGATTCCGCCTCTGTCGGGCGCATACGCTCCGGACAGCATCTTGATCAGCGTCGATTTGCCCGCGCCGTTCTCACCGCAGATGCAGTGGATCTCACCTTTTCTCAGATCGAAGTTGAAGTTTTCGAAAACCTTCACGCCTGGGAAGGACTTGCTTATGCCCTTCATTTCGAGGATGAGTTGCTCGCGCATCACATAGCCTCCTGCCCGTCTGGATCAGGTGAATTGGCCGCAGCATGGGCGATCAATTCACACCGCTTGTGTAGGATGTCCATAGTCGTGTGCGTCAGGTCATCCATGTCAAACGGGAAATTCAGATAGGTGATTCTGTCATCCGATTCCGGCCGGGAGGGCAGCTCGGAAATGATGAGCACCGGTACCTGGCCTACGCAATTGAGAAGTGAAGCTTCGGCAAGAACAGACATTGGATCGTTGTCCGGTAGCACAGAGGCAACGATAATCAAATCTCCTGAGAGGGAGCTGTTGGCTGGCCATTGAGCCGAATTTGACTCGATCCGGATCACATCAACATACGGCAAGCCACTGAGCTTGAGCTCAATCGCTGCATAGAGGGCATTGTGGTCGCAGAGGACATAGACTCTGTTGCTCATCACGCCTGTCGTCGTTGCCAAGATGTGTTGCGCTTTGTGTGCTGGATAAAGAGGACGATTCAGGATCCTAACACGGTTGCAGCATACCACGTGGGTGTTCCAAAGCTGTCACAAAGCAGCATGAAGATGTTCCAAAAACGTTCCAAGCTCAGGAGGCCCTTCGATGACAGTACGTTTCATGCGGGGCGCCGCGCTACGGCTTCTGCGGGGAAAAAACGTCTGCCCGGATTGGGAGCTTCTGCCGGCTGAAACTCCCAATCCGGGCGATAGATGTCGACTTTGGGGACCGCGGCGGGCGCATTCTGAGCGCACGCAATGCTTTGAAGGATGCACCGTTTACCGGGATGCCGCGGCTTCTACTCGGACGGAAGGAAGACGTAACCGAGCCCGGACCGGGTGCGGATGTATTCAGGGTTGCGCGGGTCGGATTCGATTTTCCGGCGCAGGCGGTGGATGGCCTGGCGGATCAGCTTGTCACCGTCTTCGTATCCGGGGCCCCAGACTCGTTCCGTCAGATAGTTCGGAACCAGGATGCGTCCGGGCTGCTTGGCTAACTCGCACAGCAGCCGGTACTCCGTCGGTGTCAGCTCGACTTCCTGCCCTCGGACGAACACCCGATGCTGAGCGAAATCCACCCGCAGTTCGCCGGCCTCAAAGTTCGAGTCGGGGGGCACACCCTCGGCGAACTCGATACGGCGCAAAGCGGCGCGCACCCGTGCCAGCAACTCCGGCACGCTGAAGGGCTTGGTGACGTAGTCATCAGCGCCCAGATCCAGCCCCCGGACCTTGTCGGTCTCTTCGGCCATTGCAGTGATCATGATGATCGGTGCAGTGGAGAATTCACGGATGCGCCGGCAGGCTTCGTATCCGTTCAGCACCGGCATCTTGATGTCCATCAGGATGAGATCGGGCTGCTCGTCAGCGGCCAATTGGACCGCTTGCTGTCCGTCAGCAGCCGTCAGCACTTCGTAGTTCCTGGCTTCCAAGTTGGTCTGGATGGCCCAGACGTATTTCGGCTCGTCGTCGGCCACCAGGATGCGAATTTTCTTCATTGCCCATTCTCCCGGGCACCTATCGGCAAGGTGAAGCTGAAGGTGCTGCCTGCGCCGGGCTGGCTTTCGACCCAGATACGTCCGCCATGCGCCTCGATGATTCCGTGACAGACAGCCAGACCCAATCCCGCACCCCGCATGCGCCGCGTGACCTCGTTTTCGACGCGATGAAACCGATCGAAGATCTTGTCCCACTCCTCGACCGGGATGCCGATGCCCCCGTCGCTGACAGTGATCAGGATTTCCGAATTGTTCGGGTAAGCTTGCACAGTGATGGTTCCGCCTTCGGGCGAGTACTTGATCGCATTGTCAACCAGATTTCGCAAGACCTGTTCGACGCGCTTGGCGTCCGCCATCACCATCAGCCGTTGGGCAGGCAGTTCGCTGACCAGGTGGTGGCGGTCCGAGAGGGGCTCCATCGCTTTGAGGGTGTCGCCGATAAGCTTCTTCAGATCGACGGGCTGCTTCTCCAGGCGCAAGCGTGCATTTTCGATCCGGCCCAAATCCAGCAGATGTTCGACGATCGTTTCCAGCTTGGCAGTCTCCTCGCTGATGTCGCGCAGGAATTTCTCTTGGGTGGCCGGATCAAAATCAGTATCCTCCATCAGCAAGGAAGACGAAGAGAGTTTTATGAGCCCCAGCGGCGTCCGCAGCTCGTGAGAAACGTTGGCGATCAGCTCGGACCGCAGCCGGTCGATCTCGCGCAGGATCTTCACCTCGGCGGCCTGCTGAGCCAGCCGGGCGTTCTCTACCGCGATGCCGATCTGATGGCCGATGGTCATGAGAAGCTGGAGCCGGTTAGCGCTCAGCGCCTCGGCGCTGTGGCTGATGCCTCCGAGGATGCCTAACACCTTGTCTTTGGATTGGATCGGCACCCCGGTCAGCGTGAACGCCATCCCGGGCTGGGCGGCCTTCATCTTCACTCGGACAATGTCCAGGATCGCGTCGATCCACAAGGCTGGCGCTGCCTCGCCCCCCTTGCCCGCAAGGCTGTCGGCCAGTTTGATGCGCTTGATCCTGTCGATGACCGGTTCGGGCACCCCCTGCTGGCCCGCAAGGGTCAGGTGGTGGCCGTCATCGTCCAGCAGTTGCACCCAGCCGCCATCGATCTCGATGACCTTGATCGCCCGGTCCAGCGTAGCGGTGAGGATCTGATCCAACCCGATGGACTGGCCGATGGTCGTCGCGATCATGTTGAGGGCGGCCAAATCCTGGCTGCGGCGCTGGATCTCCTCCTCCGCTCGCCGGCGCTCGGCGATCTCGGCCTGCAATGCCAGGTTGGCGCTGAGCAGCTCGGCAGTGCGCTCCTGGACGCGTGTTTCGAGCTCGTCGTGGACCCGCCGCAGCGCTTCCTCGGCCCGCTTGCGCTCGGTGATGTCTTCCGAGATGCCCAACAGATACTGCGGCTTACCGTCCGTGTCGAGGATCGGCACCTTCAGCGTGTGGAGCGTGCGGATGCCCCGGTGTCGGGTCTGGATGGGCTCTTCCGGGAAGTCTCTCAGCTTCCCCTCGGCCAACACCTGCCGGTCCTGCGCGACAAAGTAGTCGGCCTGATCTTTCGGGAAGAGATCATAGTCGGTGCGCCCGATCATTTCCTCGTTGGAAAAACCGACCAGTTCCTCGCCGACCTTGTTCCAGCGGACGAAGCGGAGATCTCTGGCGTCCTTGACGAAGATCATGATCGGGATGTTTTCGACCACGGAATCCAGGAAAGCCTGGGTGCGCTTCGCTTCTTCTTCGGCGCGCTTGCGTTCGGTGATGTCTTCCGAGATGCCCATCAGGTACAGTGGCTTGCCCTCCGCGTCGAGAATCGGGACTTTGAGCGTGTGCAGCAGCCGAACGCCCTGGTGCCGGGTATGGATGGGCTCTTCGAGCGTCTCCACCAGCCTGCCGCTTGTCAGGGCCTCGCGATCCCTGGCATGGAAGAAGTCGGCTTCCGCTTTGGTGAAGAAATCGTGATCGGTTTTGCCGATCATTTCCTCTCGCGAATAACCGACCACATCTTCGCCGGCCCGGTTCCAAAGCACCCAGTTCAGGCCCTTCGCCTCTTTGACAAAGACCATGATCGGGATGTTTTCGACCACCGAGTCCAGGAAGGCCCGCGTGCGGCTGGCCTCTTCCTCAGCCCGCTTGCGCTCGGTGATGTCTTCCGAGATGCCCACCAGATATTGCGGCCGGCCTTCAGCATCGAGGATGGGTACTTTGAGCGTGTGCAGGATGCGAACGCCCTTGTGCCGCGTGTGGACCGGCTCCTCCGGCGTGTCCACGAGTTTCCCGTTGCTGAGCGCCTCACGATCCCTGGCGGTGAAGAAATCGGCTTCCTCTTTCGGGAATACGTCATAATCGGTCTTCCCGATCAATTCTTCTCGCGACAGCCCGATCGTCTCGGCACCGGCCTTGTTCCAGCGTATCCAGCGCAGGTCTTTGGCCGCTTTGACGAAGAACATCATCGGGATGTTCTCGACGACGGAATTCAGGAAGGTCGTCGTTTCTTCCAGTTGGGTGGCGTGCTCGGCAAGCTTCTCCTCCGCCAGCTTGCGTTCCGCGAACAGGCGGGCGTTTTCGATGGCGTTGGCGAGCTGATCGGCCATGGTCTGGAGCGTGGTGATGTCTTCCTCGGTGAACGCCGCGGGCTGCGCCGACTGGAAGGTCATCGCGCCGATGGCCTGGCCGCGGCTGATCAGCGGCAGCGCCAGCTTCGAGCGGGTCTCCGGCAGCAGCGGATTCTTGAGCCGCGCGGCCTCTTCGCTCACGTCCTCGGTCAGGCGGTACTGCCGGTTGGCGATGCACCAGCCGACCGTCGAGTCTCCGCCCACCTGGATCCTTCGTCCTTTCGCCACCATCTGCCGCCCCGCTTCGCCCGTGCCCGCCCGCAGGGTGGCCCATTGGCGGGTGCTGTCCGTCTGGTCCACCAGATAGAGGCCGACGTAGTACAACCCGAACCGCTCGCGGGTCAGCTCCACCACCTGGTGGATCAGCTCATCGGGTTCGAGGATGCTGCCGGTGGCGCGCGAGACCTCGGCCGCGGCCTGAAGCTGGATCGCTCGGCGGTCGAGCTTCAGGTTGGCCTGGTGGAGGAGCTGCTGCTGCACCTGCGCCGCTGCCGCCCCGCGCTCTATCTCCCAGGTGGCCTCCTTGAACAGCCGGAAGACCTGCTCGAGCTCCGCGCCGTTGCGCTGGAGCGTCCAGGCCAGCAGGGGCGCTGGGATCAGCGCGGCGCACAGCCCGATGATCAGGCTGAGGGTGTGATCCAGTGGCGGAAACACGCGGGGCGCCGCGCTCAGCAGCAGGACGGCGTTGATGATCTCCACGCCGATGATGGCGGCCGTGAACGTCAGGCTGCCCCGTCGCCCCAGGAACATCGACGCCATCAGGAGCGTGGCTGCGCAGCCCCACACCGCCGCGGGCAGCGTGCTGGGCACCAGCAGGGCGCAAAAGGCCGGCGAAAGCAGAAAAGCAGACAGCGCGACATACGCGCCGGCTGTGGCCTGGCCGCGGCGCTGGAAAAACGGGTACAGCGCCATCCCCAGCGTCGACACGGCGAAAAGCGCGGCCAGGATCAGCAGTTGCGGATACTGGCGCAGGAACAGTCCCAGGATGGCGGTGCCCGCCGTGAGGATGCCGAAGCCCGGCGTCAAAGACCGCAGGTGGGCCAGGGCGAGCTGGTTCCTGCGCTCTCGCGCCTGGCTTTCGGCCAGATGCTCGATTTCAGGAGTGAGGGGCGGTTGCATCTCTTACCCGCGCATAAGCTAAGATTACGGCCGCTCAGGGCGCCATCTTGACCACCAGCGCCCGGGCATCTTCCAGCCGCATGACTCTGAGCAACACCAGGTAGCCGACCACGAACGACAGCGGGAAGATGACCAGCGATGCCTGCACCGACAGACTGCCCGCGATCAATGACATGATGAATGGGGTGATGATGCCGCCCAAAGGGATGCCGACCTTGATGGTGCCCAACACTGTGCCTGACATCTCCTTGTACAGGGAGCCGGCGTAGGTCAGGATGAGCGGCAGCAGCGCGGACAGCGTCATTCCGGCCACAAACGCGGCGATGTAGGTGAAGCTGCCGAGGTCGACGAAAAAGAGCACGGTGAAACAGGGCACCGCCAGCCCGAAAAGCGCCAGCGTGTAGCGCAGCACGTGGGTCAGCTTCACCAGGAAGCCGATGATCAGCCGGCCCGCGGCCATGCCGCTCAGCAGGATCACCAACCCGAGCTTCGCCGCAGTCGTCTCAAACCCGCGCACGTCGGCCAGGAAGGTGGAGAAGATGCCGATGGAGCCAACCTCGACTCCCACCGCCAGCACCGCGGCGACGAACAGCAACAGGATGATCTTTTCGCTGGCGAGGATGCGCATCTTCTCCCGGTAGCTCGCCTGCATGTGGGGCTTCGGCTGCAACGTCGTCAGGCCGAAGACGACCGCCAGCACCAGGATGATAATGCCCGATTGGATCACGGAGGGGCGCCAATTCACTTGCAGGAAGATCAGGTAAAGCGAGATGCCCAGCGACCCGATGGTGACGAAGAAGTGGTTGATGTTGATGAAGAGGGGCGCCCGTTCCTCGTGCAGGTCGAGCAGCATCGCATCGGCCACGCCCTCGTAGGTGCCCAGGCCAGCGCCGCACAGCAGCATGATCGCCAGGTTGACCCAGAACGAAGGGCTGAGGTAGAAGGTGAAGAACGAAAGCGCCAGCGCCAGGCTGCCGACGAACAGGATTTTCGGCTTCGGGTGGGTGTCAGCCAGCGCGCCGGCCACGGTGACCGATCCCACGAAGCCCAGGTTCTGCACGGCGATCAAAACGCCGATCTGCGATGGGGTCAGCCCGATGTTGCGCGCCGCTGCACCGATCAGCGAGCTGCCGACGCCCATGAAGAGCATTGCCAGGAAGGAAGAGGCGGTGATGATCCTGAGGCTTTTGATCATGAGAAGGTTCCCGGTGATGTGATGACTGGCCGATGAAGACGTCTTCAGCGGCGCGCCGGGCCCTCGCGGATGACCGGCGCGCCGCAACATCTCTTTTTCCTACCGGTGATGAAGGTTTCTGGCCGCCACGAAGCTCAGTCCGTGCTCGGTCAGGGCACGCGCGGTGCGGTTGAGCGCGTCGTGCTTGTCCAGGAAATTGCGCAGCAGGTGCGGCATATCGCCCGCCGCCTCGATCTCGTCCTTCGCCCGGAAGTAGTCCAGGATATCGGAAGGATGCTCGCGAGCCTGCTCGATCTCCAGGTCGCCGCCCTCGTGCTTGGCCGAGATGTTCGGGACGTGATCGGCCAGGTCGATGAGCTCATCCCGCCGGTTGTACGGCTGGATAACGATGTTGCGATACGTCTCGGTGATGTGATGCTCGATGCGAACCACGTCCTCGAAGCCCAACGCCCGGCGCACCTCCGCGGTGATCTCGATGGTCTCGTTGTTCACCGAGTTGCTCAAGTTGAAGCCGATCAGCGGGCAGGTGCCGTCGTCCCGGGAGAAAAGCTTGGCGCCGAGCAGGGTCCAGAGCGCGGCGTACGGGTTGTCGTTGCCCATGTAGACGCTGATCTTGAACTCGTTATCCACGCCGAGCTTGTGCAGCAGGTAGCCGGCGAGCACGGTGCCGGGGTTGATATTCAGCGCCTGGCGCATGCCGTAGGTGGTGGTGTAGTAGAGGTACTCGTCCACCCACTTGAGCACGTGATCGTTGGGCTGGCCGACGCCGCCGAAGTATCCGGTGATCGTCGCCGGCCCGCCCAGGTGGATGTTGGAGCCATCGGTGCCCTTGGTGTCCAGCGTCTCGACATAGGATGCGCCCATGATCTGCATCGCGGCGCAGAACGCGAGCAGATCGCCGCAGTCGGCCTCCGATTCGCGCATTTTGCGCACGCGGATGAAGCGGCCGGGCATGAGCTCACGGTTGGCGATGGCCTGCCGGGCCTCTTCGATCAACCAGGGGAAGTATTGCGCCGCGCTGATCTCCAGGGTGACGGCGAAGTCGTCCCGGAAAGCGGCTGTGTCGGCCTCGGCGCCGAGCACGCTCCGGCGGTACTCGGCCTCAGTCACGAACGCGCCGGCGTCGCGCTGGGCAGCCAGCCACAGGAGGTCGTCCAGGTAATTGCAATCACGCTCGGCCAGCCTGCGCAGCAGGTTGTCGAGGTTGCGCGCATCCGCAGCCCTGGCATTGATCTCCTCCGGCGTGCCGTATTTGGCGATCACGTCCAGCAGATCGTTGACCACGCGTGTGTTGGGATCGAGCAGCAGCGCGTTGATATCGTCCAGCCGCCCGTGCGGAATGCGCAGCCTTGCGCGTAATTCGTCTCGTTTGGTCATCTCCATTCCTCCTTGCTCAACTCACCCCGCCTGCTCCACCAGCCGGCGCAGCTCAGCGTATACCTCTTCCTTAAGCCCGAAGTAGCGCTCCGGCTCAGGGAAAACCTTCGTCGTCACCTCGTCCACGTATTGCTTCAGCCCGCCCAGGATGGCCGCGCCTGCGTCCGCGTACTTCTTCGCCATCTTCGGCGTGAAGCGCGGGTAGAGCCCGAACATGTCGTGGAAGATCAACAGTTGGCCGTGCGCGTTGGGTCCGCTGCCAAGGCTGATGATGGGCACCTTCGCCCGTTCGGTGATCAGCGCACACACCTGGTCGGGCACCAGCTCCAGCAGGATCGCCATCGCGCCGGCCTCTTCCAACGCCTGCGCATCGTCCACGATTTTTTTGGCCTGCCTGGCGCTTTTACCCTGCAGCCGGAAACCGCCCAGCGACGAGACGCTCTGCGGCGTCAACCCCAGGTGCCCCATCACCGGGATGCCGGCGGCGACGATGGCCCGCACCCGGCCGCACATCTCCTGGCCGCCTTCCAGCTTGATGCCGTCGCAACTCGCCTGCGCCATGAAGCGGCCGGCGTTAAGCACCGCCGACTCGTCGGACGCCTGGTAGCTCATGTAGGGCATGTCGCCGATGAGCCAGCCGTTGGGCGTGCCCCGTCGCACCGCGGCCGCGTGGCGGATCATATCGTCCATGGTCACCGGCAGGGTCGAGTCATAGCCGAGCATGGTCATGCCCAGGCTGTCACCCACCAGCACGATGTCGATGCCGGCTTGTTCCACCAGGCAGGCCATCGGGTAGTCGTAGCAGGTGATCATAGTGAGCGGAATGCTCTTCGCCATCTTGTCGAAGAGCATGGGAAGTATGACTTTCTTGCGATCGCTCATGGGGTGCGCTCCTTCATCAGGTTTGTTGCTCGAAGCCGAAAACTATCGTTGTTCGCTCGATTTCTCGCGGTGGGGCGATCTCTTGCAGTCGCCCACCCAGGCAGGTGGAGACCTGACCCTACCTCCAGTTTACCTGTTACGGTGGGATTTGGCAAAAGCAGAGCGCATGTCGGGCTTGGCACCAGCTTGGAAACATGGCAGGATGTGTGATACAGTCGGCGGTTGGTACGCGGCACTGGCTCACTCACATACCAACGGAAAGGACCAGCTATCCTCGACCGGCTGTGCTTCGGGAGCAACTCGCCGTTCGGGCTGATGCACGTGCAGCTCGCCATGTACCGGCGCTGCTGCGGGATCACGACGCGGAAGCCCAGGCGCAGGTGCTGGGAGGGAACCTGGCGCGGGTGTTGGGGCTGGTGATGAACGTCCACAAGGCGAGTGCCAGCTTGAGGCTGTTAGCGCAGGTTGCGGCCGTCTTGGTCTGGGTCAACATGCTGCCCTCCTGGAGCACAGAACAACTTGCCACTGTATAACCCGGTTCGCTGCCAGCCAATTGGGTTTGGAATACGACGTCTCTATGACTTGAACAACAGAGGCAAGAACTGGGAATTCCTCTGAAATCGCAGAATGAACAAACCGTTGTTCATGGTCGCCACATAGATACGGTCACCGGCTACAGCGACGCGCTCTGGATAGGCATCGATCTGATAGAAACCAATCTCCGCAAGCCGTTCCGGGTTTGAGATATCGATTACCCGAAGGGTACCGTCTTTGGACACGACGTAAGCGCGCATTGCATCCACCGCCACATCTTGTGGTTCCGCAAGAAACCGGTACTGTCCGAGTTCTGTGGG
>Ga0172371_10010661_pt1 | contig 12377 bp, 10 predicted proteins | sample Lak12m_FD_114543 | JGI IMG/M metagenome (GOLD analysis project Ga0172371, IMG submission 114543) | Freshwater microbial communities from Kabuno Bay, South-Kivu, Congo - kab_022012_12m | ecosystem: Environmental > Aquatic > Freshwater > Lake | place: Democratic Republic of the Congo: South-Kivu... | reverse complement strand
TTCGGACAGGCAAGATGCCTGTCCCGCCAGTACATGTCCGAGATTGTCGCCTATTTGATGGCGCACTGGCATTAGACTGGGCCTTAGTGTCAGCCTTCGTCCAAGACGCGGCGAATGTCTCGGAGAAGCTCTTTGACACGGTACGGTTTCGTGACAAATCCCTTTGCCCCGCTTTGAAGGGTCTTTCTCACTGACGAATCAGCGGAATACCCGCTGGCTACGAGGACTTTCACCTTCGGATCGATCTTCAGGAGACCCTTGAGACATTCCGTGCCGCCCATCGCTGGCATGATCAGGTCAAGAATGACCAGCGATATCCGCGAATGCTCCTGCTCGAAGTGATCGAGCGCCTCCTTGCCGTTGACCGCCTGGAGCACGGTGTATCCGTGTTTGGTGAGAATTCGCGCGCCAAGCTCTCTGACGAAATCTTCATCGTCCACCAGCAGGATGGTCTCACTACCAAATGCGGGCATTATACCAGAGGTCTCGACAACGCTTTTCGTTTCGCCCGGTATCGCAGGAAGGTAAACCCTGAAAACGGTTCCTTTGCCTACCTCGCTGTAGACGGTAATGTGGCCGTGATGCTGCTTGGCTATCCCATACACAATGGAGAGACCGAGGCCTGTGCCCCGTCCCCTCTCTTTAGTTGTAAAAAACGGCTCGAAAATGTGTTCGATGGTTTCCTTGTCCATCCCGTAGCCGGTGTCGGAGACTTCCAGCACAACGTACTCGCCTGGGCTGGCCTCGACGTGCAGCCGGCAATACTCTTCGTCAAGAATTACCGTTGATGTTCTCACGGTCAGCTCGCCGCCGTTCGGCATAGCGTCGCGGGCGTTCACGGCCAGGTTTACAAGAACCTGTTCTATTTGAGACGCGTCTGCATTGATGTCCGGAAGGTCGGCTGACAGATCGACATGGATATCGACCATTCTCGGAATGGTGCGGCGCAGCAGCTTCTCGACCTGAACAATCTGCTTGTTGAGATTCATGGGCGCAGGTCTCGGCTCCGATTTCCTACTGAACATGAGCAGCCGCTGCACCAGCTCCGCACCGCTTCTTGCGGCCTGAAACATCTTCCGGAGATCCTCATATTCCCGGTCGTCTTCCTGTTTCTCTGCCAACAGCAACTCAGAAAAGCCCATCACTATGGTCAACAGATTGTTAAAGTCGTGTGCAACTCCACCGGCAAGCGTCCCTATGGCCTCCATCTTTTGCGCCTGGAGAAGCTGCCGCTGCAAATTTTTCTGTTCGGTGATGTCTCGAAGGATACCTTCGTAGCCGAGAATACTGCCGTTGTCTCCCCTACGAACATGAGCCGTGAGGAGGCAATCAACTTCCTTTCCGTCACTTCTTTTGAGGAGCAGCGGGTAATCCTTTAACGCCCCGCTCGCATCTATTGTCTGAACAAATCGATCCCGATCGGATGGATTCACGTAGATGGACCGGATGTCCTTTCCGACAAGGTTCTCTCTGTCGTACTGAAGAATACTCAAGAAAGCTTGATTGGCGTCGAGCAGTGTCCCCTCGCGGGAGGCCACATAGATGCCGTCCACAGATTCGTCAAATAGGGTGCGATAACGTTTCTCGCTCTCGCGTAACGCCTCCTCGGCCCGCTTGCGATCGGTAATGTCCAGAACCACCACGAGGATGCCGCGCTGTTCTTGGAAGAAGATCGGCGCAGCAGCTACCTCCACGTCCACAGGCGTCCCATCCGTCCTGACAAGCTTTTCTTCCAGGCGAGGCACGGACTTCCCCGTTTCCAGCATGAAGCGAATGCGTTCATTGATGGTGCCGTGATACGCGGGATCAAAATAATCCAGCACCGTTTTGCCCACCATCGATTCGGGACTGTCGAATCCCATGATACGTGCAAAAGATGAGTTGGCATAGGCAAAGTACCCGTCAACGTTGACGAAGATACCCGTTGGCGACAGATCGGCGATTGTGCGGTAACGCTCCTCGCTGTCTCGTACGGCGTCTTCTGCCGCCTTACGCTCGCTGATGTCACGAGCTATCCAGAACACCGTGTTTTCGGTCAGCGGCGATATCTTGCCGTCAAACCATACTTCTCTGGACCTGATGTTCAACTTGTATTCAAAGTTGATCGTTCGATCGCTGTTCAGTGCTCGTCGAATTTGATGCACTATCGCATCCGCTTCTTCTTTTGGCAGGATGTCATGCACTGTCTTACCGAGCAACGCTTCAGAAGGGCGATACAAATTCACGGGATTGGTCGGAGCAATCTTGACGTACCGTCCATCATGATCCAGCACAAGCACCACATCCGTCATTGCTGCGAATAATGAACGAAGCTCCTGTTCCGAGCTTCGCATCGCCTTGACTGCTTTTTTGCGTTCAGTAACATCACGCCAAACCGCGGCAAGAAATTGTCGCCTCCGAATCGTAACGGGCATGGAACTCACCCACATGTAGAGGAATTTCCCTTCCTTGCACTGGAATTGGGTCTCGAAGTACTCACCACCCCGGCGGAGCCTGTCGGTTAAGTTTGCCGCTGTCTCTTCGGACTCTCCGGCGGGCTGGATAGCCGGAACACTGAGCCTCGAAAACTCATGGCGCGAATAGCCGAGGCCAGTGCACGCGGCGTCGTTGAATTCCACGAACCGGAGCGTCTCTGCATCGATCAAGACAATGGCATCCGCTGCCTGATTGACGATGGCGCTGTAGACTTCTTCTCGTTCGTACGCTCTCCTACGTGCGCGATGCAGAGCTTCGACCAGTACGCTGACGAGTATTCCTCCTACGATCATGGCTGACCACAGAACTCGACTGAGGGGGCTTTCAATGAAGAGGCTGTGGAGAGGCGGCAAGAGGAAGTAGTCTGAAATGAGGGCTGAAACTCCGGTTGACACAAGGCCGGGACCCAGTCCCCCAAGGTACGCGGTGACAATGATCGGGATCATATATAGAATTAGTGCCGGCGGGGCCCCTGGGGTGTATCCCATTGCCAGCCTCAGATACAAGACAGCCACCGGCAAGACCGCCGCGAGAACATACGCCCACACCAACGGTACCCGGCCGGGCACAGCCCACTCCAATATCGTCGCAAGCACCCCTTTCCAGGTCCGGTTAGAATCGGTTGGCCGACCGTCGGTCATCTTGGTTTCCTCATTTGGCGCCTACAAGCGGTGCTGCCAACCATCTTGGCATCTGAGCAATGGCTCCCGAGAGATTGACCATAGTACTATTGCTCAAGCTTGTCTCATCACCTCTGAATCTCGCGGGATGAGTACGAATGGACTCGTCCTTCTCGGGATTCTTCCTCGAGACAGGCTTTCCCGCTTGTTCTTCATAACATAGTCCTTCGTAAACAAGGGGCAAACGTCGCGAAATTCCATACATCTCGGCGATATGAAGGCACGACAGACGCTGAACATCGCTCCAGCGTCATATGCCCGGGGCGTTCTCAATGCCCGGCCACACCCGTTTGATCTGCTTCAGGCATCGGTGCAGCAGCTCTTGCAGCTCCGGGCTAACACGCGGATTTCCGCGCTGGAACCTGACGACCTCCAGCCCGAGCTCACCGACCATCTCCGACGAACTTGTCCAGGCCACTTCGTGCAGTAACTCGTCCAGCTTCCGCGCGGCTTGCTCATGACCTTCTGCGCGAAGCGTGGAGATCAGTATTTCGAAATCCGTGGCAGAGGATTGGGACCTGCCATTCACGCGAGTCTCCTTTCGGTGTGGGGTCAAGCTCGTCCTGCGGAGGCCTGTCGGCCGCCTCACAGATTGGGCTGCGCACTTGTAAAGAGCACCGGCAAAGCCTGCCCCGGACTCGATCCGGGGATGCCGGCGCTACCGGCGTCTCATGATTCATCGTGCCCAAAAACCGGGGCATGCGAGTTGGCATCAACGCTGGAGTGCCGTGCGAATTTCCGCTGGTATTCATTCGGTCTCAACCCGGTGAGTCTGACAAATACCTTTCTGAAAAACGGAATGTCTTCGTATCCAACCTGATAGGTAATTTCACTAAAGGTCCGGGTGCCTTCCTCCAGCAGGCGTTTGGCTCTTTCCACCCGCAATTTCTGCAAGTACGCCAGCGGAGTTACTCCAACCGACTGTCTGAAGCGGCGTTCCAGGGATCGACGGCTCGTTCGAAGTTCCTGTGCCAGCCACTCGTAATCAATCGGCTCAGATTCATGCTGTTCTATCCATTCCTGGGCCTTCACGACCAATGGGTCACCATGGTCTTTCGGAAAAAGCAAGCACTCATAGGGGGCCTGCGAGACTCTACCCATATCCAGAACCATGGTCTTGGCAGACTCGACAGCTGCTTGCCGACCACAAAACTTCTCAACCAGATACAGAGAAAGATCCATACCCGCGCTTACGCCGGCCGAGCAGTAGAGACGACCGTGATCGATGTACATCCGATCGGGTCTCAATTCTACCTGTGGATATCTCTTGCGAAACATATCCGCAAATCCCCAATGGACGGTTGCGGATTTGCCATTGAGAAGTCCAGTCTCCGACAGCAAGAAAACGCCGGTGCAGATACTGGCAACATGGGCGCCTCGATCGTAATGGTGGCGTATCCAAGGTACCAGCTCCGGATCCTTTTCGAGAATTGCGTCGATATAGGTGGCCGAGGAGATAACGATCAGGTCGGTTTGGTGAACATCCTCAATGCTGCAATGGGGTTGGATGTGGATATTGTTCACGGACCTGATAGGCTGTCCGTCTGCCGAAGCGATTGTCACGTCAAAGAATGGAGTCTGGGGGGATCTGGTTACTCGATTCCACAACCGTCCTGCTTGATTGAAGATGTCCATGGGGCCGAAGATGGTCGTTGCCATGGTGTTGTACGGTGCAAGGATGGTTACTTTTTTCATCGGTTCCTTCCGGATTGCACAGAATGGCGAGATCGCCCCTCACAATGTCGATTTTGCCACTTTTTCTCCCCAACGGCAATGGTTATGATCGAAGGAACCACCCCACCGCACACAACGGGGTGTTGAGCCCACAGAGGAGCAACCTATTTCAGTGAGAGGAGAAAAGCCATGACTAATGACAAGATTAAGGAGACGATAGCCCCGTGCGGCCTGTGCTGCGAAACGTGTTTTGCGCACGCAAGCGGAGATATTCGAAAATACAGCCTGATGCTCAAAGACAAATTGGGAAACTTCGACGTGTTCGCCAAACGATTCGAGACGCTGCTGGGCAACCCCGTCTTTGCCAAGTACCCGGCTTTCAAGGAGATGCTGGACCTGTTCGCCTCGGAGAATTGCGCGGGGTGTCGCAATGAACAGTGCAAGTTGTTCAAAAACTGCGGGGTGCGCCCGTGTCATCAGGAAAAACGGATTGATTTCTGCTTCCAGTGTGACGAGTTTCCCTGCGAGAAGACCAACTTCGATCCTGCCCTGAACAAAGCATGGGTGGCGATAAATGAAAAGATCAGGGCAACGGGCATAGAACAGTATTGCGAATCAGCCAGGAACCGATCCAGATATCCATGACACGAATGGACAAGCAAGGCCTGTCCGGGAGCTGCCGAAAGCAAGTGCTGCAAGCACACTGGAAGGGAACCCCTCCATGACGTAAGAGGAATCCATGGAGAATTCAATGCCTTCCTGGCTGATCGGGATCAAGGCCCCGTCCGCCTGGAAACCGCGTTGAAGGTTCGGGGGCAGCGACTCAACAAAAAGGAGTGCCCGCTGGGGAGATCGCAGGATCGATCACTCATGTTTCCATGATGCCTGCCGTCTTGGTTGTCGACCAGCCGATCAATCAATGGAAGGACCTGAGAATGGTCCTGGTCAGCGTTGACCTGAATCTCGAGAGGGGGGAGATCTACGCGAGGGCGATCTCTGTATCCAGGGAGAACCACACGTTCGCGGCGATCGTCCGTTTCACGTCAGTTGCCCTTGAAGCGTATAAACATTCAGGCAGACGGTCCCGCGAGCGGACGGAGAATCCGTAGCAATGAAACAAAGATTTCTGGCAATCGTTCACTGGGAAGAGACCGTCCTCACCCCCCGACCCCCTCTCCAAGGGTGGAGAGGGGGCTTCCACCGCCCCCCTTCTCCATACTTGGGGAAGGGGATGGGAGATGGGGGCTCTACACGAATGCACACCATCCGGCGCCACTCGATGTCCCGGTGAACCATTACGATTTCTGTTGTCTTGACTGTGGCACTGTCAAGGGCGACACGCCCCAAGTGGCTCCGCGATGAGGTTCTTGACTCAACTGCAAGAAAAGCAATAATCATACAATACGTGCCCGCACTGGTGATCGAAGGGCGCATTCAAATCATCCGTCAAGATGAGATGGCTGAAGTTCGTCGCGAACCTGAAAATGGAAGTGTGTGCCGAACTACGGGCATTGCTGGAATCTCAGCCGTCCGGAGTGCCGAAATGTTTAACCAAGAAGATAACAAATTGGAAATTCTCGCCCGTGATGAAACGGATCTCTCAACGGCGCACGGTTCTAAATCGAGTTGGTCGACCTTCGTCCCCTACACGAAATGGGCTCTTCTTCCGGCGCTGCTGGCGGTTCCCATTATATCCGAGATCGTGGATTCTTATGCTCGGAAAGTACTTGCGTTTTCCGATCCGTCTGATTGGCCGCTTGTTTGCATCGAAGTGATTCTTCTCGGCGTCATCGGGGTCTATGTGACGCTGAGGAATCTCGAGCGCGACAAGGTATTCAATACTCTGGTTCACAGTGAGAACCGATATCGTCACCTGTTCGAGAATTCCATCGACTCGATAACGATCACGGCGCCTGAAGGGGAACTCCTTGATGCTAACGACGCTTTTTTCAATCTTTTCGGATATTCGAGGGACGATCTAAAGGACTTTAATATACTGCAACTCTATGTCAACGCGGGTGATCGGTCGAGATTTCGAGAGGAAGTCGAACGCTACGGGTCGGTACGGGATTTCGAGGTCAGGCGGCGCAAGAAGGATAGTACTGAAATAGTGTGTGAATTGAGCGCGACCATTCGAAGGAATGACGCAGGTCGCATGCTCGGATATCAGACGATCCTACGCGACATCACCAAGCGGAAGCAAGCGGATGAAGCCCAGCGGGCGCTGCACGCCGAACTCGAGCAAATGGTGCAAGAACGCACCAAGGACCTTGTGACTGCTAACGAGACGCTCCGTCAGGAGATCGCCGACCGTCAGCGAGCAGAAATCCAACTGCGCCGCAGCGAGGAACGATTCCGGGCGGTATTTGAATCCGCCCAAGACTGCATATTCATGAAGGATCAAAATCTGAGGTACACGCATGTGAATCCGGCCATGCTCAGACTGCTAGGGATTCGCCTGGAGGAGATCTCTGGGAGCACTGATGAGTCTCTGTTCGGCGCAGAAAACGCGCGCGGAATGCAAGATGTTGAACGACGAGTTCTCCAAGGGCGTACCATAGAAACCCAGCAGAGTATCCCAGGCGCGGGGGGACAGCTCATTCTGAACTGTATCAGATCCCCGCTGCTGGACCCATTGGGAACCATTATGGGCATCTACGGAATCGCCCGAGACCTGACCGACCGCCAAGCTCAACAGGTCGAGTTGATGAATCCGCCAGGCTCCTATGGATCTGGATCCATGAAAGGGGTTCTGGACCAGGTGGCCCTGGCCAGTACGACAGACAGCATTGTGTTACTGCTTGGCGAGAGCGGCGCCGGAAAGGATTATCTGGCTCGTCACCTTCATGACACGTCACACCGATCTGCTGGCCCGTTTTTCGCAATAAACTGCCCAGCTCTTCCGGGGGAACTCGCGGAGTCCGAGCTGTTTGGCCACGAAGCGGGCGCCTTTACCGGATCCCGGTCGCGCAAACGTGGGCTTTTGGAGTTGGCTGAGGGAGGCACGCTTCTCTTGAACGAGATTGGGGATTTGCCGATCCACCTACAAGCAAAGCTTCTTTCTTTTCTGGATACACATTCTTTCACGCGCGTTGGTGGTGAAAAGAGCGTGGAAGTCAACACCAGGGTGATTGCTGCCACCAACAAAGATCTGGAGCGGGAAGTCGCCGAAGGTAACTTCCGTGAGGACCTCTTCTATCGCCTCAACGTGTTTGCCATTCGGGTGCCGCCATTGAGACAACGGAAGGAAGATTTGCCGCTCCTCACGACGGAACTGCTGAGCGTGCTGGCCACGAAGATGGGGTTTTCAGAGGCCCCGAGAGTCGAACAGAGCGCCATGGATAGCCTGGTCAAGTATCATTGGCCGGGAAATGTGAGGGAATTGAGAAATGCCTTGGAAAGGGCGTTGATCTTGTGCGACAAACGCAGGATCACATTGAATGACGTTGGGAGGCTCAGCAAGGAGGGGGACGATAGTAACGGCCGGCTGGATCTGTCATATCCCGTGTCCATTACCGTGTCGTGCTCTCTGCCCCAAGCATTGCGCGAGGCTGAACGCTGCCTTGCCACCGAAGCATTACAACGGTCGGGAGGGAGCATAAAAGTCGCTGCACTGGAGCTGGGGATTTCCCGTGATCAGATGAAATACCTCATTAAGTCACTCGGCATTCGGAGAAATAATTACCCACCGATCGAGTTGCCTGGGGTGAATATTACCCACGAATAACGGTTAGACCTTTCAACTAGTTGTCAGTCCTTCAGCGAGCGGCGGGTGATACTCACCCACGGACCCCTGGCCGAATTGCTCTGTTGAGGCCTGAAGGTACATTCCCGCGGCGAACCGACTTACCGTACTCCTGCAATTTCACCACAATAACCGCCTATCTCAGTACCCTTCCAGCCTGGCATCGAACTTGCTTAGCGAATGCACCGAGGACGCCGATGTCGCAAATCAGCTCCTGGACGCAAAACGGGGGCAAGCGCTCGGAAAATCTATTCGTCCCGATCTAACAGCATTCTTTGCCGAAATCATCAGGGGACAGACATGACCGTTTACGACGTGTTGGAGATGATCTGGGGGTTCATTTTGACCACCGGCATTTTCGATCTTAGCTGGAAGTTAGTCTTCATGTGGTGTGTGGGAGGCTTCTTTCTTTACCTAGGCATTGCAAAGGATTACGAACCTTTACTGCTCCTGCCCATTGGATTTGGGATCTTCATCGTTAATTTTCCTAGCGTACCGTTGATGGGAGTTAACGAGCAAGGAGTCCGGAACCTGATACAGATCTTCTATCACTACGGCCTGGAATGGACGGTCATGCCTTGCGTCATCTTCCTCGGTTTAGGAGCCTTGACAGATTTCGGTCCTCTTATCGCCAACCCGAAGATGCTCTTGGTCGGCGCTGGCGCGCAGTTAGGCGTTTTTGTGACCTTCACCGGAACGGTACTGGCAGGATTCACGCTGAAGGAAGCTGCATCAGTGGGCATTATCGGAGGAGCGGAGGGTCCTACGACAATATATCTTACTCAGCTCCTGGCGCCTGAGTTGTTAGGCCCCAACGCGCTCGCGGCCTATTCGTACATGGCTATGGTACCGCTCATTCAGCCGCCGATCATGAGGTGGATGACATCGGACGCGGAGCGAAAAATCCGTATGAGACAGCTAAGACCTGTTTCTCAACGCGAAAAGATACTCTTCCCAATCCTCGCTGCTGCGATCGTAGCCATCCTCGTGCCCAGCGTGACTCCGCTCATGGGAATGTTTATGCTGGGGAACCTGATGAGAGAAAGTGGCGTTGTGGGACGATTGGCCGAGACGTCAGGAGGAGCCTTGATGAATGTTATGATCATATTCCTGGCTACATCCATTGGGGCAACTATGACTGCTGACAAATTCTTTCATCCCAAGACGCTTCTCATTTTCGGTTTGGGGCTGGCGGATTTCGTAGTCTGCACCATAGGCGGCATTCTCACGGTGAAATTGATGAATCTTTTTCTGAAGGAAAAGATAAACCCGCTCATCGGCTCTGCCGGAGTTTCAGCAGTGCCCATGTCGGCGCGAGTTTCACAAAAGATAGGGCAGCAATATGACAAGTGCAATTACCTGTTGATGCACGCTATGGGGCCGAATCTTGCCGGCGCGATAGGAGCGGCGGCAGCGGCAGGCATGTTCATCGCCATGTTCCAATAGAAACCGGCTAAAGTCATGCGACTTCTCTTTTAGGTCCCGATGAAAGCCTTGATTCAATCTTGGGATCAGCGGGACGACAAGAAACGCGAAACGCCCTGAGATGATCCGCATGGCACTCTCTGGAGTTCAACTCGAAAATGGAGTTCGGTATATGAAAACTCTTTCATCAATGGCCATCGTATTCTGTGTATTTTGGTACACCCCTTCATTCGCCGAGGATTTCCTAGGCGCCCCTGTCATGCCGGGCGGGAAAATAGTCTCGCAGTCTGGTGAGCGCTTGGAGAAGACCTATGGTGTCTCGTACGATACTGCTGTGAAGTCCTACCAGGGAGCGATGAAAGGGGAGAAAGATATCAAATTTCGTGACAGAGGGGCGCAAACCCTCATTGAAGATCACTCTAACCGGCCGTGGCACTCAGTCACCATCACCAAGGTTGGCGAAAGCGTAACAAACATAGTATTCCTGAAAGATAACTGGACGTGGATTCTCGGAACACTCACCCTCCGGTTCTTCGGAGTCTTTATCGTGCTTGTTGTTCTATACATTGCTTTGGCAATCGCGGGGTCAATCATGTCAAGATTGGTCAAGGCATAATACCGATGCGCAGTCGAAGCAGAGGAGAAATGCGTCCTCCTCTGCTTCGGACGTCACGCGTCCAGCGTGACTGACTTCACTTCGAAGGCATACCGGCCCCGCCCAAATTACCTCTTTGAAAGCGCAACTGAGTTCAATGGGGAGGTCGTGGTCGAGATGAAGGGATTTATATCGGTTCTCGAAAGTATTGACGTGTTGCCTTGCGGGTGCCACTGCTGGCTTGCCCAGCAGTGTGTCTCCATTCCGTGAAAACTTTCGAGAATCCCTATAATCCCACCACCGCCACGCTTTGAAAGCGGACAAAATATAGATAGAGCGCGTTCCAGCAGAAAATCGCCATGATTTGAACCTAAAAACGGTCGTGCACGGTACGCATTCGGAAATTGACTGAAGTTGGATCGATCTTCGGGTCAGAAAGTGAAGGAAGAGACGTTCGAGATGAAAAAGACAATGATTGAAGCCAAGGTAACGTACACGCTGGTAAAAGGCGGAAAGTTTTTCATTGTTGAAAAAGTACCCGCGCGTGTTTGTAAAGAGACGGGCGAACAGTTCTTTGCTCCTGAGACGGTGGAGCATATCCAAGCCATTATCAAGAGCAGGCAGAAGCCCGACAGGGTTATTGAAACTCCCGTATATGAGTACGCATGAGCCAAACTAATTCAGACACGACAACCCCGACTAATAGCCAAGTTCAGCCTTCACATCTTCCCAGGAGACTAGCTCTTCCTCATTCAGGTCAGCGAGTGCCTGGACAGCTTCCAGATAATCGGCACGATCCTCGGGGTCTTCGAGAGAGTTCCATTCGTCCATGAGATCGGGATCGTCGAAGGGCGGACGGGATGCCGAAGGTGAGTCGTGGTGAGCTCGAATGGTGGTTTTGTCGGGCATGGCCTAAGCTTTCGCTGGTGGAGATGAAGGGATTTGAACCCTCGACCCCCGCGTCCCGAACGCATGAACCTCTCCCAGAGAGTTTTCGCAGCATCTTCAGCACTCAACTTGTCAGGCAAGCGGCTACCGAATTCTCCAAAAATTCCTTTGAGGTACATTTGAAGCTCATCGGCTTCAACATATATCCATTCGTTGACTGAAGAATCGTCATTTGGATCAATGTCGCCCTCGCGCGCATTCCATGAGCGCGGTTGTTGTGTGGGCATCTTTGGCGTTCACATCGGCTCCTTTATCGAGCAAACGCTGAATCTCATTCGTGAGGCCGCTCGTCGCTGCAGACGCGCGCGCATCGGCGAGCAACCGAGTGAAGCTCCGCACCAGTCGTTGCGCCGGAGTTGTCTCACATCACCGCGACATTAGCGCGAACACACCCCAGCCTAGGTATTCACGGGTGTAGGTGGCGTAGCGTTCGGGCGCCGAGGTCAGTTCGGCTCGAACTTCTTTCGCGAAGTCGTCGTCGGGATTCGTTTCGAGCCATCGGCGCATCGTGAGCCACCTGGCTGCCTCGTACCTGTCCCAGCTGTCTTGGTCTGCCAGAACCATTTCCACGACGTCGTAGTCGAGGTTGCCGAAAGACGCGAGAAGTTCTGGAAGCAAGAGAAAGTCTGAGATGGAACCGGCTCGGCATCCCTTGGCGACCTCTTCTGTCGGCGGCAATTGCAGCCAGTATGGCTCGCCGATGAGGATGATTCCTCCCGTGCGGAGACTCTTAGCCAGAAGCTCGATGGCGCCGACGACTCCCCCACCGATCCAAGTGGCGCCGACACAGGCTGCCACACCGACCTTTTCGTCGGCGACGTAGCCGGCAGCGTCT
>Ga0172371_10010658_pt1 | contig 12379 bp, 14 predicted proteins | sample Lak12m_FD_114543 | JGI IMG/M metagenome (GOLD analysis project Ga0172371, IMG submission 114543) | Freshwater microbial communities from Kabuno Bay, South-Kivu, Congo - kab_022012_12m | ecosystem: Environmental > Aquatic > Freshwater > Lake | place: Democratic Republic of the Congo: South-Kivu... | reverse complement strand
TTCTATTTTATCACAGATCAGGAAAGGCGGGGTGAGGAAAATTATCTGTTTGCAGCCCGACTTATTTTTAGTGCAAGGCAGATTCGTATTGCCTTAATATCTTGGAAAACTTAATCCAGAAAAACAAGCGTCTCGATAAACGGCGCATCCGATTCCCTATTTGGCAGTATACGATGCCAGCCCTCTAAAATAACTGTCTTATGATCACGGTGTTTTACTCTGCCTCTGCCATAGACAATCATATTCCTTTTCATGCGATTCCAGCCCCATGATTTTGCTTCCGGCCTTCCCTCTAGCAATTTTTTGTATTTCTCTTCACGAAGTAGGGTGAATTTGATATAATTTAACACTAAACGATATTTTGAATTGCTTTAGAAAAAGGGTGGCAATTTTTTGGAAATTATTGATTTAATAATAACGCCGGAAATACTTGATAAGCTTATATGGAAGCATAATGTTACTGAATCAGAAGTCAGGCAAGTCTTTCTTGGTAAACCGCGATATAGATTTATTGAAAAAGGCGGGTATAAGGGCGAACATTTATATCTCGCTCTCGGAACTACGGACGCAGGCAGATATTTAGCCGTATTCTTTATACATAAGAAGAACAAACATGCATTGATTGTAACTGCAAGGGATATGACAGAAAATGAAAGGAGAAGATATGCAAAGAAGTAAAAGGAAGATAGAACCTATTCCGGATGAGTTTAAGAGCATCGGAGAAGCATCTGACTTCTGGGATACACATGATATTGCTGATTACTGGGATAGCACAAAAGAGGTAAAACTTAGGGCAGGTCTGAAAAAAGAACCGAAGTATATTGCCCTTGAGCAAAATATCGCTCAAAAGGCGTTCAATGTTGCAAAGAAAAAACATATCTCCATGGAGACCTTGGTTAACCTCTGGCTTAAAGAAAAACTCTCTGCTGCAAGGTAGATGTCTTGCTTAAATTATCTGCTTACAGCCCTGATGATTTTCAGGGCAAGGCGGAGGGTAGGTTCGTTGGAAATTTTTGCGAAAGACTGGATGGCTTGTTTCAATTCTTTCTGATTTGCGACATGCCCAAAATCAAACATTTCCCACATTTCTACTTCAAGGGCATTGGAAAGTTTGATAAGCATATCAAGAGTCGGATTCTCTGTGCCCCGTTCCATTCGGCTTAAATAATTCGGACTGGTATCTGCCTTCTCTGCAAGCTCTTCTTGAGATAATCCTTTGCTTTTCCGTAGTTCTTTAATCCGTTTTCCTATTAGTTTCTTCTTATTCATATTAATTTCCCCGTCCAAATGTAACTGTTAGAGAAATAAATATGAATGGCTTAATAAGAACAATTTTATTGATTTTTAGTTCTTATTAGGGATAATATTATGGCTATTAGGGCGAATAATGATTTTAAATTAATACTGCCAGTTACAAGTGTGATAGGAAGCGCGGAGCTATTAAATACATTAGATAAATTGAAAGGGAAAGAATTAATTATGCATAGCATTCCTGGATTACTGGTGATTCTTGGCGGTATATTGCTTCTGCTCAATAAACTTGGAATTATAGACATTCCCGAGTATGTGTGGCCTATAGCCGGAGCAACTTTTATCATCATTGCAGGAATCGGGCTGATAATCACAGGCAGGATTGCCTTGAAATTCAAAAATAGGGTCAGGGGTAGGCTTTCCAGAGTCATAGAGAAGATAGAGCGATTACATGAAATTTTTGAATTGCAGAGGAAGCATGAAAGTAGTGATGATGAATATGCGGACTTAACTGAAATGATAAAGCTTTATGATGCAAGTCCATCACCGTATAGAGCTTCAAAACTTTGGGATAACGCTTTTATCAGGCATATTAGGTGGCTCAAGGAAAATGGGGTTGCTAACTTCAAGCGTTCTGTAAATCTCAGTTATTTTCAGTGGAAAATTGGTCTTCGCACCGATCAGCTCTTTTGCGTGCTTCGCGGTGTTCATATATTTACTTTTTTAAAAAATTTTTTCAATATTTGGATTCCATCAGCACTCACGGACAGCACAGGCACTGCCCGTCAGAACAAAGTCGTATATCGTCTTTTCATGACTGGGCTATTAGAAAAATTAAGGTCTATAGATAATCAAAAACTATTAGATTCTGTGACAGAACCGCTTTGTGGAAACCCGTGGCTGGTTTACTACAGGAACAAATTGATATCGCAAGACTTATGTAATTCATTGATTGAATTATAATACTATTATTCTTCAGTCACCTGTAATTATCGCTGAACTTGGCGCTGGTTATGGAAGGTTTGGATATGTTTTTCTGAAGGCATTGCCTAATATTAAATACGTAATTTTTGATATTCCACCAGCCTTGTTCGTCAGTCAGTGGTATATGGGAAAGGTCTTCCCGGATAAAAAAATATTCAAGGCAAGATCATTCCAGCGTTTTCAAGAAATCCAGGAAGAATACGAACAATCTGAAATAGCTTTTTTTCTACCGCATCAAATGGAACTTTTTCCTGAAAAACATTTTCATCTGTTCATTAATGTAAGTTCCTTAGGTGAGATGCGGCCCGACCAGATCAATAATTATTTTTCACAAATTAATCGTCTGACCCGAGATTATTTCTATAGCAAGCAATGGATTACATCAGTAAATCCTGATGACAATCTTGTCATCCGTCAGGAGGATTACCCTGCTTTCCCGAACTGGACAGTGCTTTATAACCGACCGTCTGAAATTCAAAGGAAATTTTTTGAGGCATTATATCAGATAAATGAGAAATAAAAGTTTAACCGCTTTTCTCAACAAACGCATCTTTAAGCAGTTTGCTCTGTCTTTCAAATGCCTGTCTCGGATTTCTGGGGTCTTTCATGAGGGCGATTTCTTGAGTGATGAGTCGAGCAAGGTTCAATGTATGGGTATCAACTTTGCTTGATTCCCGTTTATAGAGTGGATGGTCCCGGTTTATATAAATAGTCGTCTCCTCTGAAAATACTTCAGGCCCGTCCTCTCCAAAGCTGTCTACAACACATGAAACGCCTGTGTCGCCGAATTTTATTCTCTTAATGATTGCATTTGGCGTAAGCCTCTTTACCTTCGGCTTTTTCTTTCTCTTCTTTTCGGTTTTTGGTTTTTCTTCGGTCTTAATTTCTTCTCCTTCGGTTTTCTCCTTTTCTTTAGAGACAGCCGCTGCAGCGCCCATGCCCTTTGTCTCATCTCCGAGGGGAAGCGCGCCGAATGGCGATAAATCTGGATTTGCAGCCAACGCCTTATATATTCTTTGTAATGCGTCTTTGAGGGCGCGGCTCACTTTTCTGCTTTCTTTCTTGACGGTTAATTTTTGCAGCGATGCCTTGACATTCTCCATTACCCTGCCCATGACTTTAAGAAGCTCTTGATATTCGGGAGAGTCTGTAATAAAACCGGTTCTGTCGCTCGTTATACGAAGAAAATCCGCATTGACCTCTCCTCTAACCCGCGCCATTGCCTTTCCCCATGTCTCCATGCCGAAAAGCTCTCTTTTTACCGTCACCTGTTTTACCTTTACTTCAATTCCCAGATTCTCTGCCGTTGATGCCGTCTCGGAAATAATTATTATCTCGCCGCTTACGGAACCAAATGGCGTTCCCTCAAGAAATGGAATTTTATGCCCTGAAAGGCTTCTTGGTGTCACCGTATGGTTATTTATCCTAATCCTGAAATGAGGCGCCTTTATTGGAGTGCCTTCTATTATTTTTTGCTCAATGTCGCCTGGCTCAAATTTTCTGTCCAAGCCAATTAAAATTACAGTAGTGCCGTTTTGTTTTCTGAAATCAGGAGTCAATATTTCCAGAGGCAATCGCCATACATCACCTGTCTTTTCCCACTGTTCTTTATCAAAGACAACGCGTCCTACAAAATCATCTTTTTTTGTAATAACCTCAAACCTCTTGCACGCTGAGAGACTTGCAAACTTACCTATGCCAAACTGACCGATTCTATCCCTGTTATAAATGGGAGATTTTGGAGAATAAAGTTTCTGCTGAGAACCAATGCTAAAATACTGCCTGAGTCCTTTAATATCCATACCGCTACCGTTATCTCTTATTTCTATGGAATCTTCTGAGACAACAATCTCAACCAAAGTTGCATCAGCATCGTATGCATTATTAACAAGTTCTCTTACAAACTCAATGCTTTCGGCATAAAGCCTTTCGCCAATTGTGATTATGTGGCTTTTATCAATCGTTACCGGAATGAATTCAGGGGATGATTGCATATTTTATCCCTTCGCCTTCCAGGAGTTTAAGGAAGGCCTGTTCAGTATCATCCAGAAGATATTTGCCGGATATGAGCCGCGAAACAGGCATCTTCCGCTTCCTCAGCAGATTATACGCCTCTTTCACATCCGCAGGAGTAAAATGGAAAACACCCTTTAAGGTAATCTCATCATAGTGAAGCCTGCTTGTATCGTAAGTTACTGTTGTGCCTGTCTTGCATCCGCCGAACAAGATTACTGTCCCGCCTTTTCTTACATAATATATCGCCGACTGCCAGACCGCGGGCTGGCCTGTGCATTCAAATACATAGTCAACACCCATACCTTTAGTGAAATCTCTTACATCCGATTCAATACTTTCTGGCGTTACGGCTATTGCTGCGCCGAGTTTTTTTGCGAGCGCGAGGCGTTTCTGCTCAAAACCCGAGATTATCACATCAGCGCCTTTATCTTTCAGCAAAAGCAGATGAAGAAGACCTATAGGGCCCGCGCCTATTATCAATACCTTATCACCCTTCTTTATATCTAAACCCTGCATCCCGTGTATGACGCATGACAAAGGCTCGAGAAACGCGGCTTCCTCAAATGTACGATTTTCGGGTTTGCGGAATGCATTTTGTTTTACAATGTGTTCCGGAAGCAAAATATACTCTGCGAACGCGCCGAGAATCTTTGTGTCCATTATTTTTTCGCAGAGATTGTAGAGCTTCTTTTTGCAGTATCCGCACTTAAGGCACGGAGCACTGTGGACTGCCATTACAGCATCGCCTTTGCGGAATTTTTTAACACCTTTACCTATTGCCTCAACCACTCCCGAAAACTCGTGCCCGAATACTCCCGGCATCGGGATTACATGATGCCCCCTGCTGAAGGCCTTAAGGTCTGTCCCGCATGTAAGCGATGCCTTAATCTTTATGAGGATTTCCCCGCGGGAAGGCTCCGGAATTTTCACATCCTGAATTTCTATTTTGCGCGGGCTTATGAGCATTCCTGCTTTCATTTTAAACCTCCAGTTTACCGCCGCATATCTGGCCTATTACTGCCGCTAATAAAAAAAGGGGTATATATACAATATCAATGTGAGACAGTATCCTTGCGACGAATACAAAGGGTATCGGCAGGTGTATGTATAGGAACCATTTAAAAGAAAATCTCTTTGCTTTTCCCCTGAAATAACCGAAGGGAATGTTGAGTAAAAGCGTGAATACAAACACGCCCGCTATAAGGAGCCATTTAGCGCCTAAATCCATGCAGAAGAATAACCAAAAGAAATGTGTAAAGTCAAATAGGGAAATGTTTGACATAGAAAATATTTTCGTGATAGACTTTGAGCACTTTTTGAATATGAAAACCTATCGGAAATCACAAAAATTTTTTGAAAAGGCAAAGGCCCTAATCCCCGGCGGCGTGAACAGCCCTGTGAGGGCATTCAAGGCTGTCGGCGGAAATCCTATTTTCATCTCGAGGGCAAAAGGCTCAAAGCTTTACGACGTTGACGGAAACTCATACATTGATTACGTTCTTTCATGGGGGCCTCTAATACTCGGCCACGCCCATCCGAAAGTTGTAAGCGCGTTAAAGAAGGCAGCGGAAAAGGGAACAAGCTACGGCGCTCCGACTCCGCTTGAGATTGAACTGGCAAACCTTGTTCTTAAGGCTTATCCCTCGATGGATAAAGTAAGGATGGTTAATTCCGGCACCGAGGCAACGATGAGCGCGATAAGGGTTGCAAGGGGATTTACGAAGAGGGACAAGATAATAAAATTTGAGGGCTGTTATCACGGCCATGCGGACGGGCTTCTTGTAAAGGCGGGTTCCGGCGCGATGACCTTCGGAGTTCCGGACAGTCCCGGAGTTCCGAAATCCTATGCCCAAAACACGATAACCCTTCCGTTCAATGATGCCGGCGCGTTTAAGGCGATGATTGAAAAAGAATGGAAATCCATAGCCTGCGTGATTCTTGAGCCTGTAGTGGGAAATATCGGATGCGTCCTTCCGCGTAAGGGCTTTCTTGAGTCAGTGAGGACGATAACAAAAAAATACGGCATCGTTTTAATATTTGACGAAGTCATGACGGGCTTCAGGGTCGCTTACGGCGGGGCTCAGGAATATTTTAAGATTAAGCCCGACATGACCTGCCTTGGAAAGGTAATCGGCGGCGGCCTTCCTGTCGGCGCGTACGGAGGCAAAAAAGAGATCATGTCAATGGTGTCGCCTGAAGGTCCCGTTTATCAGGCAGGAACACTCTCAGGAAATCCCTTGGCAATGGCTGCTGGAATAGAGACTCTAGAGATTCTTTCCTCAAAAGGAACATTCAAAAAAATCGAACGTCTTGCATCGATGCTTGAAAATGGCTTGCAAGATGCTGCGAAAAAAGCGGGCGTAAAAACAAAATTCTACAGGGCAGGCACAATGTTCTGCACATATTTCACAGACAGCGATATCTATGATTACACAACTGCAAAGAAAGCCGATACTGCAAGGTTCGCAAGGTTCTTCCTCGGAATGCTGGAGAGAGGAGTGAATATCGCGCCTTCCCAGTTTGAGGCGGGTTTCATGTCGCTTGCCCACAGCGATGCTGATATTGAGAAAACAGTCAAGACTGCTTATGAGGCTTTAAAAGATTCTGATAAATAGAGCAGGCTTTATCTGAATATCGGCAATAAAAATCCGCTCATCAATAACAAATTTCCTCCTAATTTTCAAATCAGTATAGTAAGATAAACCTATGTCGGAAAAACCAATGGGGAAGCAGCTTTTCGAGGCAAGCACAATCGGCCTAAACCTCGTGCTTGCGACATTTGTCGGCCTCGGAATGGGCAGAGGGCTGGATTATCTTCTCTATAAGTATTTAGGGTGGAAAACATATCCGTGGTTTACAATCGCCTTTTTAATACTCGGGATAATCGCGGGCTTCCGCGAGATGATAAAAATGGCAAGGAAGATCGGTGGAAATAATAAAACGGACATATAGGCAATCCGCATTTATTTTGATCCCTGCCGCCATTCTCTCTGCATTCATTGAATGGAAAAAGCTTCCCTTGAGCATTCTTATCGGAGGATCTCTTTCTCTCGTAAATCTTAAAGGCCTTCAATGGGGCATCACAGGCCTCGTAGGCTCAGGGGAGAAGGTAACAGGCGCACTTGTTTTTTTCAGCCTGATAAGGCTTTTCATCATGACGGGTATCCTTATTCTTCTTCTTTGGCTCAGGCTCATAAACATTGCGGGTGTATTTGCAGGCATAACAATAGTACTTGTTCTGCTTCTTCGGGAAGGACTTAGGTCGGCAAAGAACGAGGTCCCGGGAAATGAATAATCGCGATCTACCAAAAATTTTCTCTTTAGGATAAAATGAGTTAACAAACTGCAGGAGGTGATATTATGGCGGCATCTATTTCGCGCTCGTTGATTGACATTGTTAATGCAATAGAGCCGGAAGGCGATATAAACAAAAAGGTAAAACATATCCTTGAAAATGAGCTTATCAGGCGCTTGAACAGGTATGAACTGACAATAAGGCAACTTAAAAAAAAATACGGCATGTCTCTATCGTCATTCAAGAGCAAAAATATAGTGGCACAAAAGGGTTACGCATACGAGGTAGAAAACGACCTATGGGAATGGGAGTCTTCGCAGGATGGCATAAAGACGGTAAAGGCAGAGATTAAAAAATTAAGGGCTGATTGATGACTCCAAAAGTCATCAGGGGAATCGAAGAAGCAGCCTCATCATTTACATTCATAAAGAACATTATCAAATTCGACGAAACAGAACACACCGTAAAATACCGGCTTATCATAGAGCAAGATTTATTTATTCAAGTCTACATCAATACGGAGAACGATACCATTGGTTTTGTTCTTATCAATAACGGCCAGAGGATTTATGGCAGGGATGCGATTGATGGAAACTGGCACAGGCATACATTTGAAGATCCTTTAGCCCATGACTTCTCGGCAGAAGGGTCAAGAAAGATAACTCTTAAAGAATTTCTGATAGAAGTTCAAGAGATACTTGATAGAGAATGCCTCTTATAAATCTGTAAAAACCCGCTTATTTGAGTTTGGGTAATTTTACCTTGACTCAATAGGTATAGATTCTTTAAGATTTTGGTGAGCAACGCCACCGGCTTCGCCACCCCCTCTTAGGCTAAAAGGGGCGAGGGAGAGTTTAAAACCTATCATCAGAAGGGGAGATCATGAAACAGACAGCCTTCCGGATTAAAACCTTTATCTTTACGTTCCTTTTTATCCTGTCGTGTATTGTTATTGCTCCTTGCGCCCATGCCGACTCATCGCAGGAAGAATGGAACAGGGCAGAACAACTTTTAAATGAAGGGAAAAACCTACTCAATGTTTCTGATTTCAAGGGGGCAATTCAAAAATGGGAGACTGCCCTTTCTATCTATCAAAATCTCGGTCAAAAACAGGCAATTGGAAAAGTTATCGGCAATCTTGGAATTGCATACTATTATTTAAGCGACTTTAGAAAGGCGATTGATTATTTTGAAAAGGCATTGGCAATTTTTGAGGAGATAGGAGACAAAGAGAACAAGAGAAACTTTCCCATGAAACTCGGAGTTGTATACGCTAATTTAGGAGATTATAGAAAAGCGATTGATTATTTTGAGAAGGCATTATCCATAGCTGAGGAAATTGGAGACAAAGAGGGCAAAGGAAATAGTCTCAATAACCTTGGAAATACATACAATGACTTAGGCGACTACAGGAAGGCGATTGATTATATTAAGAAGGCATTATCCATAGCTGAGGAAATTGGAGACAAAGATGGCAAAGGAAATAGTCTCAGTAACCTTGGAATTGCATACTATTATTTAGGCGACTACAGGAAGGCGATTGATTATTATGAAAAGGCAATTGCTGAAGAAATTGGGGACAAAGGGAAGAAAGGACGTCGTCTCGGCAATCTTGGAATGGTATACAGAGATTTAGGCGACTACAGAAAAGCGATTGATTATTATGAACAGGCATTAGCAATTGCAGAGGAGATAGGAGACAAACAGGGTACGGGAAATTGGCTCGGCAGTCTTGGAACGGCATATGGAAGCTTGGGCGACTACAGAAAAGCGATTGATTATTTTGAACAGGCATTAGCAATTGCAGAGGAGATAGGAGACAAACCGTATAAGGGGATTTGGCTCGGCAATCTTGGAATGGCATACGGAGATTTAGGCGACTATAGAAAGGCGATTGATTATTATGAAAAGGCAATTGCCCTAAAAAAAGAAATCGGCGTTCCATATAGTAATGATGAAGGCAATCTTGCAGATGTATTTCTCGCATTGGACAGAGACAAAGAGGCATTTGAAATCTATACAAAACAAGACAATTCGATCGGATTTGGCAAATACTATCTAAAGAAAAAGGACTTTAAAGAGGCGGCAAAACAATTTGATAGAGACAGAAAAAAAGATGAAGAGGCAAAAAGGGCATATGCAATACTCCCCAAATGGATAGGTCTCGGGCTTTCAAATGAAGGCATGAAGGAATATGAGACAGCACACAAATGGTATATAAAGGCGATTGACTTTCTTGAAGAGCAGAGGAATAGGCTTTCCGCTTCGGAAAAAGAACATTTTTTTGAAGGCAAGGAATTTGGGATTCCACGGCTTGAGGCTTATGAAGGTGCTGTTCGATGTGCGTTCATGCTCAGCAAGTATGATACGGCATTTTATTGGGCAGAAAATACAAGGGGCAGGATATTCTCCGAATTAATCTCAAGCAGACAATCAAAGGCAAACTATAAAATCCCGGCCTCTCTCGCAAAGGAAGAAGAAGACCTTGCCAACCAAATAACAATCAACAAAAAACAGCAACAAACAGCCTTTGAAAAGAACAATCCTGAATTATTAAAACAACTTGAAGCAGAATATCCTTCCTTAAAGGAGAAGATGGATAAGCTGATTGATAAACTTAGAAGGGAATATCCTCAATATGCTGCCGTCAAATATCCCCAGCCCGTTAAACTAAACCAGCTTAAACTAAAAAAAGGCGAGATAATTATTGAATATGAAGTGACAGAGCCATACACAATCGGACTTGTGATAAAGGATGGGAAGGTGGTCAAGGGTTTTAAGATAGAAAAGACCCGCGCAGAGCTTCAAGATCTTATAAGCAAATTCCGCTTGCCTTTTCAGGAAGGCAATGACCCAAACAAATTCAGCCTTACCCTTGCAAAAGAACTTACAGAGATTTTATTAAAACCAGCTCTTTCTTCCATAGAGAAAGGCGAACACCTTGTCATCATACCTGATGAGGCATTAAGCCTGATCCCTTTTGAGGCCTTGGTTATGACGATGCCAGACAATAAGGAGGGCAAAAAAGCTAACACAATCTATGCGATTGACGAATATCCTATAACCTATTATCAATCCGCCTCTGTTCTTTCGCTAAGGAGAGGATTAAAAATCGCACGAACTAAAGAGCCAGCTTTCTTCGGCCTCGGAGACCCCGTGTTTGATAAAGACGATAAACGCACTGCATCCTTAAGAGGGATCAAGATCGTATCAAAAGAAACAATGGACATAACAGACAGCAAGGCAACCAAAGATTCAGGCTATTCATTCCCTCGTATCCCTAATACAGAAAAAGAGATCAAAGAGGTCGGCAAACTCTTTGGCAAATCAACGACATTTATCGGCGCTGACGCCTCAGAGGAAAAGGTGAAGACAGAAGACTTGTCATCAAGAAAATATGTCCTCTTCTCAACTCATGGAATACTTGGAAATGAGATTCCATATATCAAACAGCCTTCACTGGTATTGAATCTCGTTGGCAATGGTAAAGAGGATGGTTTTCTAACAGCAGGCGAGATATTCGGCATGAACCTGAACGCAGACCTTGTCGGGCTTTCAGCATGTAAGACAGGCCTCGGCGTTCAATCAGCAGGAGAAGGAGTGGTTGGTCTTTCCCGCGCATTCATGTATGCAGGCACAGACAGCGTGCTGGTGAGCCTTTGGAGTGTTACAGATGAATCAACCTACAAACTTATGATTAAATTCTTTGAAGGGCTCAAGGCTGGAAAGGACAAGATGACTGCTCTTAAGGAGGCCAAAAATAATTTGAGGAATAACGGCTATGATAATCCGTATTTCTGGGCTCCTTTTATATTAATGGGAGAAGCGAATTAAGGAGGCGATATGATTGAACTTGATTTTTCGAATATGATGGATGAGGTAATAGGCAAAAGCGGCCTATCCGTAAATGAGATAGAGAACCTTAAAAACAGGGCGTCAGAGATAGACGGCGTCATAAAATCTAAAAAGATACCGGAGACGACATTTTTTGACCTTCTTGAACAGGACACGTCCGAGATAAAAAATGCCGCTTCTGATATCAGAAAAAATTCCGAGAACTTCATCCTCTTGGGCATCGGCGGCTCCGCGCTCGGGCCAAGGGCGATATTGGAAGCGTTAAGCCCGTTTCATAATCTTGATAAAAAACCAAGAATATTTATCTATGACAATGTTGACCCTAAGACCTTGAAAAGAATCCTGTCTTTGATAAACCCGAAAAAAACTGCGGTTAATATAATCACAAAATCGGGAAGCACCGCGGAGACAATGGCATCCTTCATGATACTCTGGGACAACTTTAATAAAAGCGTACCTGACGCGCAGAAAAGGTTTATCGCGACCACTGACCCCGAAAAGGGAAACCTGAGGAAAATCGCGAATGAAGAAGGAATCAGGGCCTTCTCCATTCCTTCCGGAGTCGGAGGAAGATATTCAGTATTAAGCCCTGTCGGCCTTTTCCCCGCAGAGGTAATGGGTGTTGACATTGATAAGATGCTTAAAGGCGCAAGGGATATTCACAGGAAATGCTCTGAGGCGGATTTATTTAAAAACCCGGCGTATCTTTTCGGCTCGCTGCTGTATCTGATGAATAAAGAGCAAAAAAAGACTATAAATGTGCTGATGCCTTACGCTGACGGGCTTAAGCCATTGGCTGAATGGTTCTGCCAGTTATGGGCAGAGAGCCTCGGCAAGCTAGGCCTCGGGCTCACCCCCTACCCCTCCCTCGGAACAACAGACCAGCATTCACAGCTTCAATTGTGGATGGACGGGCCTGATGATAAAGTAGTCATTTTTATCAAAGTTGACGATTATAATACGGATATAAAAATCCCG
>Ga0172371_10010654_pt1 | contig 12380 bp, 11 predicted proteins | sample Lak12m_FD_114543 | JGI IMG/M metagenome (GOLD analysis project Ga0172371, IMG submission 114543) | Freshwater microbial communities from Kabuno Bay, South-Kivu, Congo - kab_022012_12m | ecosystem: Environmental > Aquatic > Freshwater > Lake | place: Democratic Republic of the Congo: South-Kivu... | reverse complement strand
CTAAAAGTAGATGTAGGTGTTCATATTGATGGAAATATCACTGACTCTTCGCAAACATTATTTTTTAGCAAGCCCCATGAAAAGCTTGTAGAATCCAGTTATTCAGCATTATCAGCAGTAAAGAAATTTATTTCAGAAAACTACAAAACTGCAAAGATATCTGATGTTGGATCAATTGTTGACAAGAAGATTCGTGAGTTTGGCTTCAAACCAATTTCTAACTTAACGGGTCATTGTCTTGATAAATATTCGCAGCATGTGAGTCCTTCAATTCCAAATATTCCAAACAGCGCATCTCAGAAATTTATTGATCTTGATTCTCATTTTGCAATTGAACCATTTTCATCAACAGGAAATGGATATGTTGTTGATAGCAATGATGTTTTAATATTTTCATATCTTGAAGACAGGCCATTAAGAAACAAGGATGCAAAGAAGATGCTTGATGAAATAAAGATGTTTAATGGGTTGCCTTTTTCAGAATATTGGGTTGGCAAGGATTTGACAAGTTTCAGCAGGAAAATTGCATTAAGGGAACTTCTAAAGTCAGAAGCCATCATGTCATATCCTGTGCTTTCTGATAAGAAGGGATCATATGTCTCACAGTTTGAAACAACATTTGTTGTAACAAAAGAAGGATTGATTGATTTGGTGAAAATAGATGAAATTTGAAGATATTTTTAATGGAAGAGGTTTGTTGAAAATCCTGCTAATTGTAATAACAATACTTTTATGGATGTTTTTCTATGGTGCTTCTAGAGTGTCGTTAAGGTTGCTTGTGATATTTGATATTCCATCAATAATAAATACTTTTTTAACGGTCAATTTTTTAATGTTCATAATCCTGTTTCCATTGACATCTACAATTATAATTGCCATGTCTGCAAAAGGCAATAAATGGATCAACTTGATTCACATTTTTTCAGGGGTTGTCATTGGTTTCATCTTATCAATGTTTTTTTATGGGATATCCAGCAAGGGATTTTTGTTGTTTGCCTTGTTTTTTATAATAAGCAATCTTCTAGTATCTCTTTTGACATTTAGCAAATATTCTTCAGAAAAAAATCCAAAAATATTTTCAATAGCATCCTATGCCGGCTCAAAGATGGCCTTGTTATTGACAATATCTTTGTTTATAATTACTATTTTGTTGATCCAGCCAGCCCAGGAAAGCTATGCTAAAGACATGGAGGCAGGTATTGTTAATATGTTTGTTGGAGATGATATAAGCAATTGGTTAGGTGCATCTTATGATATCAGCAAGGCCAGCTCAAAGGCAACTTTGGACTATATAACAGCATCAGATGAATATCTTGAAATGATGAAGGTCAATGATCAAAGTGTGCAAAATTTTACAACCTTTATTGATTCATTCAAGGAAGGTGTATTAAAGAAGACAACTCCTGAAGATCTCAAAGCAGCATTTCCAAACCTTAACACTCCAGACATCAAAGACAAGGTTCTTTTGATGATAAGAAGCATACCTGTTATTGTAATCATAGAACATTATTTTGCTTTGTTCTTTGCATTTGCGATTGCATCAATATCTCAAATATATTTTTCAATTGCATTTGGTCTGCTGGGCTTACTATATGTCTATTTGTTTTTTATTTTGTTTTCGATTGGCAATGATAATCAGGTTGCAGAAAATAAGCAATCTGAAAAAAAGAAGTGATTGTTAAATGTATATAACTAAATTTGCAATGTTTTTTTTGCTTTGTTTTTTATTGCTCCCAGCAATTGGTGCGACATCATTGTTCAATGCGCAAGATTATGCTAGGCAATTCCTGCAGAACAGTGAGATGATAGACACTTACAACAGCCAGCCAATCACTTGCAATTCTGATTCATATTTCATGATTCCTGTTGTAAACAGTGCAGGAGAACCAAGCTTTTTTGTTCCGGTATCCTCAAAGACAGGTGTAATCTATCTGTCAAATAAGACAGAGGAAAATCTGAAGATTCTAAAGACAGGCTTTGTCTTAAGGACATTATCTCAGTCAAGTTCAAGCAATTATCTTACTCAGCAACTTATTGACAGAATCAATATACAGGTAACGCTTCTTAACTCCAAGAAGGCGCAGCTTGATGGAATTATTGACTCCAACTATTCATCAGTAGTTGACAGCAAGGTTTCTGCAACAAAATCAAAACTAGAATCATTAACCACATCACTTTCTGATCTTAGTTCAAGTCTTTATTCTCTTCTTAAGAAGCAACAATCTTTTATTGTTTCTCCATCCTGTATAGATATAGATTCTGTCATCATTATGTTTGATAGCTCTTTTGAAGGCTATGCTGAAATCACAAGTCAATCAATTGCATATACAGATTCTGCAAATGAGCTTACAAGTATAATTGTTGCAGACAATTCAATTGATGACAGCTCCAAAAGAATGCTTTTAAGTTATATTTCTGCCCCATCCAGCTTAAGCTCAGAGATTGGTCAGATATATGACAGCATATCTTCAACAAGCCAGTTTTATTCAAGCATTTCTTTAGTAACAACAAGCATAAGTGGGAAAAACAATTTGACAACCTATCTTAGCAATCTTATGACAAGAAGGGACTATGTTACTGCAAAATCTATGCTTTATGATTATGATTCTGATTTTAAAGGCTATAACAATCTAGACACAGTAATTCAAACAATAACAGCATCAGATAATGAAATGTATTGGCTTGACCAAGAGGATGTTCAGTCAATAAAGCATGTTTATCCAGAGATTAATGATTTATATTCTAAGGGAAAATATACAGAAGCGATTCCAAAGATAAATCAGGCAAAAGCCCTTGCAAGAAAGATAATCTCAGATGGCTTTGTTCAGTTTGAATCATCTACTTCAAGCACAGGCTATTATATTCTTGCAGGTGGGCTTCTTCTTATTGTTATTTTGATAATAATTATTGTTCGCCACAGAAGCAAAAAGGAGTTTGATGGTTATTCATTGGCAGTTAAAAGGACAAAGTTTGCAAAAAAAGAATCTGCTGATGATCTCTTGGGTATAAGAGATCCTTTTGATTAAAAAATATGTTTACCAAATATCTATCTTTTCCTTTCTTTTGTATAGATTTAATGCAAGCTTGAATTCAATATAGTCTTTTGGAGGATTTTTCTTGATCAATTCTTCCAAGAATGCCACTCTTGCAGTTATTAAATCAAGCAGATCATTTACATCTATATTGTGATCTTTTGCAATTGTCTTTAGAACATCACTTTTGTAGGTTATTGGCAGTTCATTTGTAAATAGGTCCCCTTCTTTCTTAGTTGACATTCTTTCTGATGACTTGTATATTGCATTATATTCTAATTTGTCCTCTTTGACATTGTAATCTCTGATTTCATCAATCTCTTTTATTTCTCTTTCTGTCTCGCTTGTTCCTGACATTCCTGCAACTATGACTACATCTAAACTTCTAAGAAGCGATGGATCCAATGATATTGGAGGGGTTGTCAATCTGCTTACAAGATCATTTACACTTCTTGAGTGCACTGTAGATATACAACAGTGTCCGGAAGCCATTCCCTGAAACATAAGTGATATTTCTTCTCCCCTTACTTCACCAATTATCAGGTAATCAGGTCTTTGCCTAAATGATTCTTTCAGGAGATCCTGCATTGTGACTTCACCATATCTTTTTCCGGAACTGTCTGGTGGCCCAAAACCAGGTCTTGTTATCTGTGGCACCCAGTTATCCATAAGAAGATTTATTTCTCTTGTGTCTTCAATTGATACAACCCTTTGTGCAGGTGGAATGAATGATGTAATCACATTCAGCAAAGTTGTCTTTCCTGCAGCTGTTGGTCCAATAATAAGCACTGTCTTCCTGAATTCAATTATTGTCCAAAGGTATGCTGCAATTGTTGTGTTTATTGTGCTGTAGTTAATAAGATCAATTGCTGTTAATGGTTTTTGTGGAAATTTTCTTATTGTAAATGTTGGCCCTCTTGTGGATATATTGCTTGTCAATGTTGCATTCACACGAGATCCATCTGGCAGTATTGAATCAAGCAATGGGCTTGCATATGAAACATAACTTCTGCAAAGATGCGCCATCTTTATGACAAACTGTTGTAATTCTTTTTCAGTATCAAATGATATGTTTGTAACTATGTGCCCATATTTTCTATGAACTATAAATATAGGTATCTTAATACCATCACATTCAATATCTTCAATAAGTGGATCATGCATAAGTGGTTCTATTTTGTCCAATCCATTTATTTGCCTCACAATATAATAAATTATTTTTTCTTTTTGCTTATCAGTAATCTTTATCTTATTTTTTTGAAATGCCTTTTCTACCTGCTTGTACATCTGTGTTTCATTGTTAAGATCTTCAAGAGATATTTTATTTATTAGCTCATCTTTGGTAATCTGCAATATTTTACTTTCATCAGAAGTTAGATCAGGTTCTGCAACAACATACATTCTGTCGCCTTCTTTTTCTTGGACAAAGGCATAGGCAAACCCAGGTATAAGTATTTGGTAGTTTTCTGGAAGCACTTCCTTTGGTGGAATAAATGCAGTTGCTGGCTCAACAATAGGGATTGCTTCTGTAGTGATTGTCTTAGATTTTTTGATATTTAAAGGAAGTTTGATCTTTGGGAAACCAAGTTTTATTTTCAAGAATGCTTTCTTTTTAGTAACACTTATTTCTTTGTCAATTACAGGTATTTCTGGATGCACTTCTTTCTTTTTAGATATTATTTCAATTGGCATCTTGATTTTTTCTTTCTTTAAACCAAATATAAGTTTCAGACTTGTCATTGCCTTTTGCAGGTTAGATCTTTCTGCAAGAACAAGATCTCTTATCTTAGGATTGTTAACTTCCAGTTGCCTGCAAATATTTACAAGCTGCGAATTATATTCTATAAAAGTTTTGATTATCTTGTTGTCTATGTCTTTTGATGCTTTAAGAATAGTTTTATTCTTAAGTAATTGCATTGCTTCTTTTTGTGAAATCTTTTCTTCAAAAAGCATTGAAAGAATTCGTTTGTCTTCTGTGGATCTGCCAGATTCAATTTCTTTTAATGTATGTATTGTATCAAGTAACTTTCCAGAATCATATCGTGAAGGTATCTGCATATCTCATCGTGCACCATACTTTTATTTTTTCTTTGCTGGCTCTTTAATCTCTGACATGCCTTCAATCTCTGTTTTTTTATTATACTCGTCTTTAAGTGTATTCAGAAAATCCCCAATTTCATTGACCATTCCAGCTATGTCATCCCAGGTTTTCTTCCTGAAATTGGTGTTGTCAGTTATATTTTTTTTGTTTATTTCAAGCATTGTTGCATATGAAAATTTGCTTATTTCTTCATTATCAAGCTTTGTTTTAATTTTTACAATCTCTGCTTCAATAACTTTTTTTTGGTCTTCAAGTGTTCTTAGAACCTCTAAAGCTGCAATCAAATCATTGCTTTTTGTTTCAATATTGTTTATAATATCATCTGCATTTGCCATAAAATACACCTACATCAAGTTTTGTTAATTATGCTTGCTTTTGAATTATATATATTTATATAATAGGCAACATTATATCCATCAGTATGCCTTAAATTGCAATTACATAAATATATATTCATATCATTTATAAATCTATCTATTCTCACACTCTCTTTGTCATCAACTGTCTGGTTCAAGACAGAATTAATGTACAGTCCGCAGTTTTCTCCAAGATAATTGCTGACATAAATATATTGATTACGATCATCAATTATGTTACATATCTTTGCATTATAATTGTGAGATTGTATATAATTAATTAAGGAATTGTTGAAGTTGTTGATATCATTTTCATCAGAGATTCCATTGTCAATAAGGAAGCTTAATTCAATCTTATAGTTGTCTGCAAGAGTCTTTGGTTGATCATTTATTATGTCGTTTGGCTTGACCAAGAGCAGAAGCATAGTTATGAATATAACTATAATTGCAACAATTATAATGTATGTAAACCCTTTCATAGATTTCAATTTATTTCACCCATGTAGTTATGCTCAAAGTCTTGTTGGAATCATAGAAATAATAATCCTGTGCTGTAGTGCTTACTCCTGATGGCACTTGGATTGATTCTTCACAGTTATTGTCAAGCCAATTGCATAGCTTTATTGAGTAATTAATATCAATATAATCAGAGAATGTGTTTGAAAGATTGTCGACATCCTCATTTGAAATTAGCTCCCTGAATGCAGGATTCCTGGAGTTGCTTGTAAGAAAATCTGCTGTTTTTAAATATTTGTTAGATGTATTTTCAAAGTTACCTTCATAAATTACAGCAATAAAAAGAAACAGCAATAAAAGTGCAATAACAACTTCAAGAGATTTAATCATGTTATTCCTTTTTAATTTATTTTAGCATACCGTATATCATGTTCTCTATTATTGACAAATATTTTTCGTTATCATCATCTTCGCACAAATATTCTGGTGGAATTGCATAATATGCAACCTTGTTGGCATTGCTTACAATTATCAATGGAAAGACCTGCCCAACACTTGTCTTAGCATCAGAGTATAGATTGGACCCATAATCAAGCTTTAATGGAGTATTGTTAGGGATGGTTTCTTGAACTATTGCAAAGTTATCTGAAACCTGGAGATATTCCCTGAGTGCATAAACCAATGGATGATTGGATGATGGTATAAGTGTTCCATTTACGTGATCAGGGTATTTTATTGTGATTGTTTCATTTGAGATTCCTGGATTTATTTTATAGTTTTTTTCTAGACATTCTTTTAGATCACAATAAGTTGTCTCATATCTTGCTCCAAGAAACTCATCAAACCTTATCATATAATCATAGTTGTTTAATCTTGCCCAGCCACCAATTATATTTTTGTCCGTGCTTCCTTCTTCATCCCCTTTTGTAAGAAGCTTGTCTGCTGGACTTTCTCCTTTTGTGCCTGCATTGCCTATCCAGATAAGCCTTCCACCTTTGGATACATAGTTCATGAATGTTTCTAGCTTTTGTGTGGATATTTTAGTTGCATGTTCAACAATCACTAAGCTTGTGTTTGTTAGCATGTCTGGACTTAAATAGTTTATGTTTTGAGTAGTTGGATGCATACCAACACTTGTTTTATCGCTCAATAATCTATCTAAAAGATAAGGGTTACCAAGCCCTTCAGAGTCATTAGGGTCAAACACTATCAAAATGCTTGGCTGTTGCTTGCCAGTAACAACGGTCTGTATCCCCCAGTAAACAGAGCACATGCCTGTCACAGATCTACATCTTATGTTGCCGGTCCATACAAGGATGTAAAGCGCAATAAATATCAAAATAAGAAGGAAAATCCCTCTGCCAAGCCACACTTTGGTGTTTTTTTCCATTTTCTTTCACACACAGATAGCTAATGTTTATACTAATAAAGGATATTGATAACAAATATATTTATATGCTTTCTTTAGATTTATTTGTGAAACTGTGTTTGAATAAATAGGTTATTTAATTGTTTCTCTATAAAGATATATATTATTGATAATTTGGTGAATTATATGAAGATGAATTATTCTAAGAGTGATGCCACTGGGCCAAGCTCTGCAATTGGATTAATGAGGTTTAAAGATTCTCTTAAGGGACCAAAGCTGTCTCCAGAGACAATTGTTGGAATAACTATAGCTGTCATTGTTGTGATTGTTATTCTCAAGTTTTCTTTAAGCGTGTGATTGTTTAATATGGCTTAATTAGGAACTTAACAAGTTCATTTTGACCATATTCATTAAGGTATTCTTGATATTTTTCAATTATTGATCCAACTCCAAATCTGTTAGAGTCAATATTTATATTCGTTGCTTGGTTTTCTATAGCTATGAAAAACTGATTGCTGTCTTCCATGACATTTATTTTTTCTTTAGTTATAATATTTTCTTTGCTTTTGATTATAAGCACTTGTGGATAATCTTTTGCAACCTCATCAAGCTTACCTTCTCTAAATCTTATCTTGATAATTGAATTGTTTTCGCATTCCTTTATTATTAATGTTTGATCTTCTACTTCAATGTTACAATCTGATTTTGATACTGAATTTTCATCAAATACGTCCTGCAGAATAGACAAATCTTGCTCTCCTGATCTGTAGTTGTAAATATAAAAATCATTTGAGCTTGTCACTTGTATTTCTCCTTCTTCCTGACAAGTCATTTGTTCATACTCTTTAGGTACTTCATTTTCCACAAGTCCCGCATCCTTATTATCAATAGTTGTTGATGAAAAATACAAATAAAAGTTTCTTGGAATGTTTGCATCTCCAGCTGATAGGTTTAATGTCATTGTTGCAATTTTACTTATATCATTGTAGGATATATCATAGTCAACTGCTGTGCAATTATTGTCTTGATCGCATTCTTGGACAGCTGTGTTTCCATCTCCTGAGCTTGTAATATTCTGATCATCAAAGGCGGTCTGAAAATTGATATCTATCTGGATGTTTGTGTCGGAAGTAATGTTTTCATATGGAATTATTGTTATTGGAATTCTGTAGTTCATATCTGGGTTGCTGTAGAATTCAGGATATTTTATTATTCCATTAATAGATCCTGCTTCATAATTGTTCAGATTTTTATCTATTGACATTACAAGCTCTTCTCCAGACAGAACATAAAGCCAGAATTCTTTTGTTTGTGGAAAGAAGGCACCTCTAGTATTCTGATTTTCATCTGTTATTATTGCAATATTGTTTGTGTCTGGGACTGTGAGATTTACAGAATAACTTGCAGTGATTGATGCTAATGGAACAGTTGACGACAAAAAATCAACTTGTATATCAGTTGCGTTAAGATTGGCATTCAAATCATATGTAAATATATTTCTTGTTGCTGAATCTGAAATTAAGTTTTTATTTTCATAAATATAAATGTTGTCAATGTTTGTGCCACCAGCATCAATTGATTGAATTTTTATTTTCCCGGATGTCGTTTCTGTATCTTGATAGTTAGCGAGATATTCATCAACACTGCAGAAGACAAGGCCATTTCTTGTAGACCCGAAGTTGACCTTTCTCCAAATTGTGTTTTTTTCAGCAATTGCATAATCTTCAATAGTTGTGCTTCCTGAATTTATTTTTACAACTGAAAATCCATTTGCATTAATGTCGCAAACATATGTGTTTTCTTCATCTTGATAGTTAAAATAGACCTTAAGGTTGTTTGAATCGAAATTAAGAAATCCATTAAAATCAAAATAATAATTATTTGTTAGCAGATTGGTGTCTGATGCAAGAATCAGCTGGCCATTGTCAATAGATGGAGTCATACCATCTTCAAGCGTAAAAGTATCTAAATAATTGAAATCTTGGAAATCTTCTTTTTTAATCAATATGCCAGGTATATTGTTTATGCTTTCTGTGCTTTGAAAGCTATAGAAATAACCCTTGTCATAAGCAACACCATATATTTTGGCACCATTGACAAGACAGGCAGACTCGCATCTTCCTTGAGTGCCGGATGTGATAAGATATGGCGTATTTTCAAAATCAGTGGTGTTGTTGATTATTTCAAAAATTGTCACAGCGTCCAAGCTATTGTTTAGAGCGCTTTCTGCAGTAATGACGCTTTCAGAGCTATCAGTTATATTGACATAATTTGGGACAGTCACAATTACAGCAAGTAGCACAATAAAGAATATTGCAGATGAGATGATCCAATCAATATAGTCCATGATTGTATTATATAATATAATGTTTTAAAAATATGTGCATCTATAATTGATTGAAGATTGGTTTTAGTTTTAATGTGCGCACTATGATTGAAAATCAAAATAAAAAAATTGTGAAGAATCTTGGTTGGTTGACATTGTCAAAGATAGTTGTATATATATTGTCAATTTTAAGCATAACTATAGTTCCGCGTTATTTGGGAGTAGAGGCATATGGCCAGCTGAATTTTGTTCTTTCTTTTGTTGTATTGTTTGGAATTATTGGCGATTTGGGTTTGACAACACTCATTTACAGAGATGTTTCTAAGTATCCAAAAAAAGCAGATGAATTTTTTAACAATTTGTTTTTGTTCAGGTTGGTGATGTCTTTTATCATGGGAATTATAATGTATGTGGTAATATTATTTTTAGATAAATCTCCTGCAGTTAATATGTTGTTGTATATGGCTATACTTTATGAAATGATTTCTATTTCAAATAGTATTTTCATAATTATAATTAGCGCCTTGCAAAAGATGAAATATGTTGGATTGTCAGAAATTATATCAAAATCAATTTATACTTTATCTGTTGTGTTGACACTTTGCCTTAATGTTGGCGTTGTTGGAATTATGTTGGGTTATTTGGCATCTATAATTGCAGGGCTTATATTTTCAATATTAGTTTTAAGAAAATATATACATATACATCTAACCTGGAATTGGAGCTATATTAAGAAAACCTTGGCCAGAGTGTGGCCTTTTGCAATCATTTTGGTTACTGGCAGCATTTATTTCAATATAGATCGGTTGTATATTTCATTAATTCATGGTGATTACCAGGTAGGCCTGTATGCTATAAGTTATACCTTTTATACACTTTTGATTTCTTTGACATCTATTTTGTGTACTGTCTTTTTTCCAGTGATTGCAATTAATGTGAATAATAAAGAAAGAATGACAAAGTTATCTGGAAAGTTTTTGAATCTTATGCTTATTGTGGCAGTTCCAATGTGTCTTGGTGCGATTTATTTGTCAAAGAGGATTATCACACTTGTATTTGGAAGTCAATATGTGCCTGGCTATGTCGCTTTTGATATTATTATGGTGTTTTTCCTTATTAGTGCAATTGACCAATTTCACAGTTCAATATTACAGATTAAAAACAAAGAAAAGTTTTATTATAAGCTATTGATAATTGCAAGTGCAGCAAACATTATTTTGAATGCTTTTGCAATTCCATACTTTGGCATAATTGGTGCGGCTATAACCACACTAATTTCTGAATTGATTGTATTTGCTGGGGCGACTGTGTTGATTAGAAAGCGCATAATTTTTGTAAGTTATTTTAAAGAATCTTTTAAGCCTTTGTTTTCTGGTATTGTCATGGTTGTTGGCTTGTATTTGTTTGATGTTATATACCCAACAGGCCTTGTTCATAATAAATATGATGTGATAATAAATATTTTTATAGGTGGTGCAATTTATTTTTTGGTGTTGCTTTTGACAGGCAATGAATTCATTAAAGATATTAGAAACCTGCTTTTGAAAAAATGATTACTTTGTGCTTTCAACTCTTTTCCATATATCTTTTTGACTTTTCTTTTTGATATTTATGTCAATGAAGATGATAGCCCATAGATAAAGCCTTGCAAACACAAGGCACGCCATCCAAAATAGTTCTTTTAGAGTTTTGATATATTTTAATAACTTATATGCACCAGATGATTCTGATGCAAATGATCTGCCATAAAAACTTGTTATCTTTCTAATCTGATTATATCCGCCGGCACTTCTTTTCTTTTGTATTATCCAATCTTTGAAGTTATCAGGATATTTTACATACACTTTTGCTTCTGGGGCGTATTTTATTGTATGATTGCTTTCGTATACTTTGTAGGAAATAAACCCGTCTTCTGAGAGAAGTTGTTCAGGAAGCAATGGAAATAATTCTTTTCTAATTGCAAATAAATACCCTGTGCAGAGGAATCTATTGTTATCTGTTAATTTTTGCAATCTGATTTCATGCGCAATGTTGGTTAATACATATGCCCAATATCCTAGCATGTTATTCTTTGAATTTGTGGAAATCACATTTCCAGAAACTGCACCTACTGATTTTTCTACAAATGGTTTCAAAATATTGTTTATTGCATTTTTCCCGACAAATACATCTCCATCTGTCAATATTAAAATGTCTCCTTTTGCCAGGCCAACAGCTAAGTTTAGTGCAGCTGGCTTTCCTCTACCAAGGTCTTTTATAATTTTGATCTGCTTATTTTTTTGTGCAAGCTTTTTTGCGACTTCAAGTGTTTCATTATCAGGAGCCGCAACTAGAATTTCTGAATGGTGTGATATTTGTGAAGCAATTGCCTGGATTGCTTTGCCAATGGTTTTTGGTTCCTTATATGATGTAATAATTGCACTAATCATACAAATAGATTTAGAGGTTTATTATTTAAATTTAATTATTAACAATAGTTATATGAAGATTGCTATTGTTGTGCCTTATTTTTCTGGATTTGGGTCTAATGAGTCAGAAATGGCTGAAGAATTTACAAGACAAGGCCATCAAGTGACTGTATTTACAACTAAAGTTACCAAGGGTTCTAGATTTCAGTTTATTACACACAGAAAATTTGTAGGATACACTGTGAAGTATGTTCCAGTTATTTTTAACTTTATTGGTTGGCCATTGACAATTGATTTTACAAAGGATTTATTTGGTTTTGACTTGATTATGG
>Ga0172371_10010651_pt1 | contig 12381 bp, 8 predicted proteins | sample Lak12m_FD_114543 | JGI IMG/M metagenome (GOLD analysis project Ga0172371, IMG submission 114543) | Freshwater microbial communities from Kabuno Bay, South-Kivu, Congo - kab_022012_12m | ecosystem: Environmental > Aquatic > Freshwater > Lake | place: Democratic Republic of the Congo: South-Kivu... | reverse complement strand
CGTAGGTGTAGCCTGTTCAGTCCAGGACGCGCCACCATTTGTGGTTTTGTATATCCTTCCCGAAGTTACAGTAGCTCCGCCCGCGCCGGAGTAAGAGTTGTACCCAACAGCCCAGCCGTTACTGTCATCAACCATGTCGATCGAGGTGAAGTAGTTCACATTGGTTTTTTCAATTTTCGTCCAGCTGGAACCGTCATACTTCAAGATGATTCCCTTGGATGCCTGTCCCGTCGAACAACCAGACGGACACGGCATCGAGCCGACGGCCCAACCATTGTTTGGCATAGTCGTGTCCACAGAATTCAGGGCATAAGCAGGATCAATGACGGTCTTGGAGGACCAGGATACACCATCACTCGTGCCCATGATGACGCCTTCTTCGCCGACTGCCCAGCCGTGCGTGTCATCGCTCATCCTCACCGAGCTCAGATAGCTTGCGCCACCCGATATCGTCATCTCCGACCAGACGCCAGCCACGTATTTGTACGCCTTGGCGACGTTGGGAGAACCCGGTATGACACCGACCGCATAGCCTAGCGTGGCGCTCCTGAAATCCACACCATGCAGATCTGTATTGACGTCAATCCCGGTATTATCACTGGTCCATGTGTCGCCGCCATCTGTCGTGTGAATCACAGTACCGTTTTCGCCGACGGTCCATCCGATCAGTTCACTGACAAAACTTGAGCTGAAGTTCGAAAGAGCATCTCCGCCGTTCTTGGGGCTCCAGCTGCCACCGGAATCAGTAGAAGCCAGCACCAGGCCGGCAGCGCCACCGACATAGCCGGTAGAGCTGCCCGGGGCAAAGTTCACAGCCATGAGCATGTTCGATGTACCGGATGTGACTGTTGCAAGGCCAGTTGCAACTGTATCAATGCCATCGGTCCAGATATTGGTAGAGTTCTTGCGGATAGTACCGCTATAACCGGTGGTTACGAGATTTGTCCCACCCGGAATCGCGACCCCAGTGAGAACAGTAGGAATAGATACTGTGTTGGGTGCCCAGGTCTCGCCGGCATCAGTTGTCCTCAAGATCCGGCCTGAGCTGTCTCCGCCGACCGCAATTCCGTGTGTGGTGCCAGCGAACACGACAGCACTTAGATTCGAAGTCGTGTTAGAGGTCTTTGCTGTCCACGTAGACCCGCCATTCACGGTCTTGAATATAACACCAGAACTTCCGACGGCTACCGCAGTTGATGCGTCTAGCATCTGTACTGATGAAAGAACACTGCTTCCCGTGCCGCTGCCCTTGGTCCAGGTGGTGCCGCCGTTGGTTGTATAAAAAGTAAATCCATCGCCGACTATCACGCCGTTGTTCGCGTCAAAAAAATGTACCGACCGCAAAGTCGGGGGAGATGTATCATACGGAGCCGAAAAGGCAGGAGTTATGTTTCCATGCTGATCAGCCCAGGTTGCGCCGCCATCTGTCGTCTTCCAGATTGAGGCATAATCTCCCACAGCCCAACCGACGGTGGAGCTGACAAAAGAGACTCCACGCAGGCTGCAGCCACTACCTGTATTGACACCATGGCATGAATAAGCCGGCGTAGCAAAAGCCGCCGGCGTCTGCACTGACCAGTTCGTACCACCATCGATCGTCTTCATGACTGAACCGCCACCGCCGACAGTCCAGCCAGTCATGCCATCCACAAAGGAGATCGCGTTTACGTTGTTTCCCTGAACCGTGGGGCGCATCCAGTCCCATGCACCGTTGCCGGTACTGACGCCAGCCATGGCCATGGGTGCAAAAACCAGGCCCAGCAAAGACAAGGCAAAGATAATTTTTACAGTCAATAATTTCATCTTCATGAATACCCCTTAATAATTTTTGTGAGCCTGCACCGGAAATATCTGAGGAAATTACGTTGCTCCGCCTACCATAATTGCATCGGAAATACCCGAACCGCTCTTAAGCCACTTCACCCACCTAAACCCGTCTGTTAAAGCACTTTCATAAAAAAAACTTACGTATTTAAGTTACCCTTTAACACTGGCTAAATCAAGTTAGACGAAGGTTAAGCAATGTTGCAATTTATTAGGTGACAAAAGCAACAATCGGGACGGGAATGGCCCCCGAGCAGCTCCGCACTTTCATGCCAAATAGTCATAATGGTAGCAGCGAGAAACAGGATTGCGATTCTGGAATCGGTTACTGCAACAATTTTTAGTTATGATAACCGCCACTGCCAGGTTTTTTTAGTTTCCTAAGGATTTGGATGAGCAACCGACGAGTGGCCGTCATAATCGTAAATTATAATTCACCACATGAGATGCTGAAGCAGTGTCTGGATTCAGTATTTAAAAGCAGGGATTCTGATTGCAGCGTCATTCTGGTTGATAATAATTCCGGGATTAAGGTTATCGAACTGATCAAGGCAGAGTTTCCCAGAATACAGGTTATTGAGCTGGAGCGTAACAGTGGATTTGCCGCTGGCGTGAACAGAGCCATTGAAACGGTTAGCGAACCATATGTCCTGCTGCTCAATACTGATGCCATTCTTACAAATACGGCGTTATCGCATATGGTGGATGCCCTGGAAGCTGCTGGTGATGACTGCGCCGGCATAGCCCCGAAGATGATGTTGAGCGTCCATAACGGAGTTATTGATGCGATCGGCACAGTGATGCCGGATGATGGCGCCAGCTTCAATCGCGGCATCGGTCAATGTGACGTGGGACAGTATGATGAGGCGGAAGAGGTTTTTGGAACCTGCTTTGGTGCAACATTGCTTCGAACAGAGCTGTTGCAACCAGACCGCATAGGCTCCCTGTATGAAGGCTATTTTCTCTACTTTGAAGATTCCGACTGGTGCATGCGTGCCCGCAGCCAGGGATTTTATTTTTTAACAGAACCAAAAGCTGTCGTCTATCATCTCCACTCAGGCGTTACCCGCCATGAAACCCTCGCCTTTAAATATAAGCTTATTGAGCTGAACACCCTGAAAATAGTTGTAAGGACATTTGAAAGCCCGATCCTGGTTACCAGGATAGTGGCATCAAGGATAATAAGGTTGCTCGCCAGGACCTTGATCCGAAGAAAGTATATCCGGGGAAACCTGTCAGTTATATCCTCATTCCTCAGAAGTTTGCCTTTACTAATCAGCGAACGACGCCAGCTCAGCCGACTACGCACAGTCCCTGACAGTAAAATCTTTGACTTTGCGTCAGGAGAGGAGGCGTACTTCGATACGGTTAATTACCGTCCACAGGACCACCTGGCTGCGTTGATAAGTGCGTACGAGCGCCTGTCGAAAACGGAAGACAATGGCGACAGGAAGGAGATTCTGGCGATCTTGCGCCAACTGAAAAAGGCATCTTCGGTGAATGAGAGCATTTTTTTACGCGAAAAACTGCTGGATATGGTTTCAGGAGAACCGGAATGCGTTCTTTGTTCCATACGTGATTACGCTGAAATGAGTCAGCCGGTCATAAAAAACACCCGCTTCCCTGGCAGCCGCCCTCAATGATTAGATACCGCAGCTAAGTCGCTTTTCTGCGGAAAAACCAGACGTTGCTTCCTTCGACGGTGGATATCGGCTCCATGCAATACACCGATTCGGGCGACGGTTTGTACGCAAAGACGAAGTTGTTAATCCCCAGCGATTCCAGCTTTTGCGAGCATGGATCGACCAGCACAGCAAACGAGTCTGGCTGTATCAGTTCGAAATCCACTTCCCTTCCGCTTCCCTCCACGGATTCCGAAAATACCACATCGCTATAGCGGTTATAGATTGACCGGCTCTGCCTCTCGGGATCCAGGCCCTGGTAAAAGTCCAGATCCGGCGTATATTTGTTGCCATTGATCACGTTCATTCCGGAGGTCTTAAGCAGATTAGCCAGGGTATTCCCTCCATAAGCTATCCATTTCGCATCTGGTTCGTCGTCCCGAACCTCTGAAGCGGCGATGACTATCTTGTTGTCGTAGATAGCGTCCAGCCCGTACGCTATCGGGTTCACCGGATAATAAGGCGCCAGACTAAGCAGGATCAGAATCGAGAACGCAACCCGTTTCTTCATGAGCAACAGGTAAGTGATAAGGGAAAAGAAAAGAGCCATAAGCAGAACGTAACGATATTTCAGCCAGTTGTCAGTAGCGTGATTGAACATAATGCCGTAGATGAACATTGTTACAAATGCAGCCAGGGCAGTTACCCTGGCGAAGGAAGCGTCCATGGGTTTCCGGTCTTTCCCAGCAAGGTAGACGATGGTCACAAGAATGCTGGCCAGCCCGAGAGCAAGCAAGGCCCGGGGTGAGGGTACATAGCTGAGCAGACTGATTTTCGCCAGGCTTTCTGGAAATTGCACCAGCAACCAGGAGGAGATTAAGAGCAGGAACAGGAGGAGCGCCGAGACTATCCGGTCATTTTTGATTCCAAGAACCTGATTTCTGGCCCAGGCGACCATGACAACCGGGAACAGGAGTATATAGTTGCTTGCCTCACAGGCATTGCCCAACGCAGCTGGATATCTTTTCAATCCGTAGGGAGCCCCGGTGAATCCTGAGAACATCTTCACAAGGCCGGTATCACCACCCAACATGAGCCTTACTCCGGGCTAATCAGTGTTAGCGACAGCTTCGATGGTTCCCTTTGCGTCCTGATAAAAGAAATAGAGTACAGCCGCCATGAAGAAAACCGCACCAGCGGCGAACGGCAGGCGCGTCCGCAGCAGACTAATGAACTGTTGCCAACGGTTATCTGATAACAGTACGCCTGCTGCCAAAAATAGCGCCATCCAGAATAGCGGTACCTGATATGGCGGATAGAAAAACAGCACAAAATTCAGCGAGAATATCGCAAACAAAATGATTCCTGCGGCAGCCAATGATTTTTTTTGTGCTAAAAACAGGTACGCGAATCCGACGAATGCCAGCGCGAGACTGCTGATAGTCTCAGGCAGCGGGGTTGAGAACCACCATTGCGTAAAAGCTGAAAATAAGACCCAAACCGACCCAACCAGGGAAAGCCAGAAATTGTTTCTGGTGAGCAACATCAACAGGAAAAAGAAACTTATCAATACCCCGAATATCTTGTAGTTCCACATAAAGGAAAAGCCTCTTTCAACGCCAAGGCTGAAGTAACCCCAGCTTTGCGGCCTGAAGACAGTGGTGAAATGACGAACGGGAATATTGGTAAACAGCGGGTCATTGTTAGCTCCAACATTTTCATTATTCAGCGGGTAGCCAAGCTTTGATTGTGAAAGGGTCCATGTCGTCGACACCATCCATTCATCACTTCGAATGGACTGGGACCGGCCGAGAATAATACCGGTCTTTTCAGCGCGTGCTTCGGGGTAGATAGCGTCCCAGGAGCCCATAGAGGATCCATGCAGGCGAAATGCGACGGAGAGAGCAAAAAGGGAAACCAGGAGGATTACCAGAAGCAATACTCGATAGTCAAAGCGAATCAGGTTCTTGTCGCTAATTTTTTCGCCGGCGCCATCAAGGTATCTCTTTAGCGCCTGCATGCTATTACTCACCGCCAACAACCTTAAGGTTGTATCGTGGCTACAATTTCCGCGGCAAAATCGAGGACGTGCCGCGGTTGGCCTGCGAGTAATTCTCCAAGCCTTTTTTCCATCAAAGCCGGCTCCAGTTTAAGCTTGCTCCTGTTAATGGCATCCAGGCCCCTCGTAATTCGATAAACATCCTCATCGCCAGTGTAGGTTGATAGCCGGTTAAAAGCCACGATCAGGGTATCGAGGGTGTAAAAAGGCCGATATTCGACCGGGTTATAGCAGGGGGTCTCGCCGATAGCCAGCACCAGTAATTCGTAATCCCTGACCGTTCGGCGGCGCTGAATTTCCCAGCGCCGTTGCAGAAGGTTAGGCAGATCGAGGAAGAATCCGAAGATGATCGCCAGGTTGACTGAAGCGTCAACCACGCTTTGTGCCCTGCGGCGACTGATTACTGCCTGAAGATGGCTTCTGATCCTTTTTGCGGTTATTTTTACTGCCTGACGGCGTTGATAATTCTTTACCACTGTTCGCAGAAGATTCAGTTCAATCAATTTATACTTGAACTGATATCCCTTGTCTTTAACACTTGTTGAATGCTCGTGGTAAACAACTGCCCGGGGAGCCGTGTAGAACTTCCAGCCCAGAAGATTTGCGCGAAAACACCAGTCGACATCCTCAAAGTACATAAAGTAGGTCTCATCAAGTAAACCCACCTGGGAAGGATCAAATGCTTCGCGGCGTAAAAGCGCGGCACCAAAACAGGCACCGAAGACCCGCTCACTGAAATCATACTGCCCGATATCCGGTTGTCCTATCGCAAGATTGAAAGCTCCTGCATTATCTGCCATCGCAATACCGACGGAATCAAAAATGTGCCGCTTGTCGGAGATAAGCATCTTGGGCGCAACCCCAACGATATCAGCGTCCTTATCAATGGCCATGACCAGTTCACTGATAAAATCAGGTTCGACCACAGTGTCGAAATTGAGCACGCACACATATTCAGCATCAGTCGCAGCCACGCCTCGGTTGATACCACCGGAAAAACCATAGTTCCGGTCAAGGCGCAGGATCTTGACCCTGGGGTATTCACGAGCGACCTGGGGAAGAATGTCCTTGTTCGAAGCGTTGTCCACCAACAGAACTTCATGATTTTCATATGTCTGATTTTCGAGTGAGTCGAGACATTTCGACATCATTTCAATCGAAGCATTATAGTTAAGCAGTATCGTGCAGACGGAATGACGGGCGGCCGCCGTGACGTTTTCAGGGGTCAAGATAACACCTCCTGCAGGAGCCGATCATACTGGTCCACCGTTTTATCCCAACGAAATCGGGCGGCATTCCCTACCCCCTCCTCACCCATCTTACGCCTCAAGCCTTCATCTACCGCCAGACGTTTCACCGCAACGGCCATTTCTTCAACGGAATTCACAAGATATCCGGACTTATCAGCAGCCACTACTTCCGGGTGAGCCCCAATATTGAGGCCGACTACCGGTTTACCGAACGACTGTGCCTCGATAATCGGCAGATCAAATCCTTCCCATCGGGAAGCAGTTATATAGATATCACATGCGGAAAAAATTTCTGGCATCTGTGCGGCAGGTGCATTGATAATTGTAAGCACTCCCTCACTCTCAAGCCATATCTGCTCCCGGCGTCCACCGAAACCAACCATTAGCAGGCGTATTTTGGGATTTTCCTGACGCAACCTGACACACATCTCGACCAGTTCGGCCGTGCCCTTGTACGGTTGGCCAGACGCATTGAGCCGGCCGACATAAAGTAGCAGCACCGTGTCAGGATCGACACCCAGTCTTTTTCTCAAGCTCGTCTCCGCGCTGTCTTCAATTTCCCTGTAATGGTCTGCTCCGTTATAAATAACAGTCGTTTTTTTCTGTAAATCGATTGGTAACCCTGCCTTCAAGTACTCGGACACCACCACTATCCGGGAAGCGTGCTTCAGGTAAAAGTGATACTGCATAAAACTCATGTAGCTGAAGTTAGCCCTGATCTTGAATGGAAATCCCTCAGAAAGGGATACGCCGTGATCGACGGCTACTGTTGGTGTCTTCAAACGTGGCAGACAAGAGAAAAAGGGGAACGTCTCCACAAAATATAAATCATTGTCTTCGTTGTTTAGAAAACCCACGTGACGCTGGGCAGATAAATCAGAGCGAGGAAAAAAGGATGATACTCTCGTAGGCAATAACTTGATGCGATAGCTATCAGAACCAAATGTCTCGTCGGTGACGCTGGCATAAACTGTCACCTTGTGCCCGTGCCTGGCGAGACCTCTGGCAACCCGATCCACCACCATATCGACCCCAAAGCCGGTGAGCATGCGCTCTGCTACAAATCCTATCCTCAAGTATTCCCCCTGTGGCCATAGCGTCGTCCCGGGTCGTTACCTGCCGCGTCTGGCATAAAACTAAAATACTGGCCACTAATCACTATATTTTTTTGAGTATCCTGGCGATCCTGTGAATTGCAGGCCTGACCATTCTGACCGGCCTGGAGATTCTCCAGCTGACTGATACATGCAACCTGTCGATCTCGCAAAGCGCTTCGTGCAGTTCGCGATTTATCAGGCGGTATCTTTCATCCATTTCAGCCTTTAGACCGGTTATTTCCCGTAGGTCGGTGTCAAGATCCTTGATGTTCCTATTTAATTTTCTTAGCTCCTTGCCACCGTCAAGCAGCATGCATTCCTCAAATCCCGGCAACTCACCATCACTGCAAACCGCAAGGATATACATGCTTTCATTCAGGTCCATAATCCCTGACCTGTAAGTGCGTATCCCGTACTCTTTCGTGAGTTCATCCTGGTTTAGCAAGGCATCTGTCGTTATGCCGCTTGCCAACATGTTATTCTGATAAAAAATTTGAATATTCTTAAAAATATTTGAAAATATTCCCCTGAATTCTTCTATTTCAAATTCTTTCGTGTGAAAATCATTTCCCGGGAAAACCGTAGCGTTAGGTGTTGAGATGATGACGATGCCGTCGTCCCTTAAGACACGGCGGATTTCAGCCACGAACAATTTATAATCATCAAGATGCTCGATCGTCTCAAATGAAACAATGGCATCCACGCTGTTATCTGGCAGTGGAATCTGCTGGGCATTGCCGACTCTGAAATCGATGCCTTGCCGCCCATATTTATGCTTCGCATAAAGTACCGCTTTTTCATCAACGTCAACACCGATTACCTGTCGGGCGCCATTGGTCAAGATAAGGTCTGATCCATATCCGGCGCCGCAGGCTATATCAAGAACTTCTTTTTCCTGTAAGCATTGAGATGCGAAAATATAGCGTGAATAGTGCTCATAAAAGATCAGATCGTCCCTGACATGCTCCGGAACCATTCGTTCACCGGTATATTCAAGCGCTATTGGTTCTTCTTTAGCTATTGTTTCTTCACTGGCCATGGATATGTTCTTTCATCAGGATTCGAGGATTGAGATCTTGTTTTCCTGCGAGACAAACCCAACGCTGATATTGTCGGATTTGATTGAAAACCGATACCAGTTGTCGCGCCAATCATAGTATCTTTTTGCATCACTGAAGGCAATCGCCGGCGAGATCAGGTAATCGCCCTTAGCCAGATGGTTCTGCAGCGCATATTCAACAACGATCTCCTGGCCCGACCTGAACCTTCCCGTCTCCATCCCGTTCCACAACGTATTGGTCCCAAAGACGTCGTAGTTATCTGAAGACCTGATCATGATGCCGAAAATCGGATCATCCGCCTCCCCGTAAAATCTGATTCTGACTTTTATATGTATTTTCTTATCCCGGTCCTGGTCAAAAATATTTTTCTGGTGACCGCCGGCATCCTCCATCCACATCATCTCAATCCTGGCGATTCCGTCTCCCCACCGGTTTGAGTCCCGGTCTGATTCCTGGCTCCTGTTCTCTTCTGCCAGTTCCTTCTCCTTTTCCAGGGCATTTATCAGGTTATATTCATAGGCGATATTTCTCGGCTTGCCCAGCTTGTATAGCTGGCCCTTTTCTATTAATAGGGCACGGTCACAGAATTTTTCCACCAGGTCCATCGTATGTGTGACGAACAGAATCGTCCGCCCCTCTCTCTTGAACTTGGCGAATTCATTGATGCACTTTTCCTGAAAATTTGCATCGCCCACAGCGAGAACTTCGTCAATTAGAAGTATCTCCGCGTGAGCACGAATAGCGACGGAGAAAGCCAGCCTGACCTGCATTCCGGAAGAAAAATTCTTTATCTTCATATCAACGAATTCTTCAAGTTCGGCGAAGTCCAGTATCTGATCAAACCGCTGGCTTACTTCTTTTCTTGTCAGTCCCAGAATCGCGCCGTTGAGATAAATATTTTCGCGTGCCGTCAGTTCGGGATTGAAACCGACACCGAGTTCAAGGAAAGGAGAAATGCGCCCATCATTTTTTACCTTTCCCGCGGATGGGAAATAAATCCCGGCGATGATCTTCAGCAGCGTGCTTTTTCCGCACCCATTGCGTCCGACGATTCCAAAGAATTCGCCCTTCTTTACCTCGAAGCTGACATCTTTCAGCGCCTGGAATTCTGAGTAATTCTTTTTTGAAAATACATTGAGAGCAGCAGCTTTCAGAGTAGTATGCTTCTCGTGTGGAATCCTGAACAGTTTGGAAATGTTTTCAACCTTAATGGCGATATCTGTTTCTCTGGCCATTTATATTTCCTCAGCAAATCTGGAGGCTTCCCTCTGGAAAGTCCAGTAGCCAATGATGAATATGATGAAGGACAACGAGTAAGGAATGAGGTTCACGGGAAAGGACAGCGTATTAAATACGGTACCTGACTCGGTTGTGATCAGAACATAACGGCTATCCTGGATTATTTGAGCGACCGGGCTCAACATCAAAACCTTGCCGACTTTTTCCGGCACCAGGCTAAGGGGATAAAGAATAGGAGTTGCATAGAACATGGCCTGAGCGAAAACTTCCCATATATGGGAGATATCCCTGAAACGCACAAATAAAGATGCCAGCAAAAGTGAAACGCCAGAAGTCAGGATAAAGAATTCAACCAGAAGCAAAATCATGATGGGAGAATATATCGACGGGACTACTTTTGAGAATGCCATGAAAATCATTACGACAACGAGGTTTAGAAGCAGGGTGATCAGAGCCGTTACTGAAGCGGAGATAGTGAGAATTATCCTGGGGAAATACACTTTCCTGATCAAATCGCCTTTACCGACAATGGAAGCCAGCGAAGCAAATGTTGATTCAACAAAATATGTCCAAAGCACAATGCCCAACAGTAGATAGACCGGATAGTTTGGTATGGAGCCGCCTACTTTGAAGAATGAGGTAAAAACAACAAGGAGCACGCCGAAAAGCATGAGCGGCTTGCCCAGAGACCACAGGTAGCCAAAGAAAGAGGCTTTATATTTAAGCTTGAAGTCGGTAAGGGTCAGCTCTCTTACCAAACCGTAATATTTAAGTGACTGGAAACTCTTCATTTGTTCCTGACGCGTAGTCAAGTCTTACTTGAGGCCATCGGTAACCTGTGCAGGGAACTCCCGAAACATATTTCAGAAAAAGTACAGAAAAAAGAATTTTGGAAGGGCCCGGAGCAAGCTTAGGCGGCAACGGCAGTCTTGGATTTTATCATAAATGTGCCAGGGTCGACCGTGTGAATACTGAAGTGACGCCGGGATGCCAACAATTCGGGAGAACCCGGCGAAAAAGTCAGGCTGCGACGTTACAGATGGCTATTCTGATGTTTCTGGTGGTGTTTACCGTAGAAACAGTGGTGCCCGTATAATAGTGGCCAAGAATGTCCGTATAGCTATTACCACGATCTGCCCGTGCCAGAGCTCCGACACCGCTGAGGCCAACCCCGTGCCCGTTCAGGGTCATACCGGCGCAATCCGGATCGTCAACCCTCTGAAGCCAGGGCCAGTAATCAACCCCCCAGGCCTCTTGTGCTGAACGGGTATAACCATCGGAATTCGAGAAATACGATGTCATGGCAACTGCTCCGCCGTAGGTGACGACTTTTCCGGAGGTCGCGTTTACCGCGCTCACCAGATCCGCGAAGCGAGCTTCCAGACCATATCCCTTATAGACCTGATCGTCGCCATTTCCATTACGGCTGTTCTTTAAGTGGAAGATCTCAGACGCACCGTACTTGCCGTTGCGGTCCAGATGCCAGATTGCATAACTTCGGGCCGCGACGGTCATCGTCTTTAGGAACTCTGTTGGCGAACCGGAACCGCTCTCGGCAATACCTTTCATATAATCCTCAACTGGCAGGTCATTCACTACCCACACGGCATTTGAGACGGGGGAGTATCGCACCTCCAACGCCCCCCTGAACTTATTGTCATCCAGTGATGTATCCCAGCTGGGGATATCATGATATGAAGCTAGAGTCATGACTCCGCCTGTAGCCGTGAATCTGATGAACGAGGTTCCAGTACTGGAGACACCTGGAGCCTGCAGGTTGTAAACCCCGGTCGCTCTGTTAAAGCTAACCGATGATGTCTGTCCGGCTCCCACTGTCGCCAATAGGGAGCCGTTACCATCTCTGGCTTCGTACGTTGAGTTTGCTGTTACAAAATGAGCATTCCCGGTAAGGACCTGAGCGCCATTTTGCGCATTCCAGTATATATACCCACCCTGAAAGTCGTTACGACGCCCGGAGCCAGATACGTACTCGTCGCTCACTGGCATGCCCAGACCGGAAGCTGGCCCACCATAATCGATGTATTTAAGCAGGATCGCCCCGTGGACCTCGTGGGCGCCGGTAATGGCAGACCAGTAGATATTGGTGTTCTGGAACTGGTTGTATTTGGCCCCGGTGACACCGGGTACGGCCGCTTCGTCGCTTAAAGGCATGCCGGCGAATCCGGCTGGGCCACCCAGAGCCAGCCACTTGTCCCGGATGGCGCCGTG
>Ga0172371_10010650_pt1 | contig 12381 bp, 7 predicted proteins | sample Lak12m_FD_114543 | JGI IMG/M metagenome (GOLD analysis project Ga0172371, IMG submission 114543) | Freshwater microbial communities from Kabuno Bay, South-Kivu, Congo - kab_022012_12m | ecosystem: Environmental > Aquatic > Freshwater > Lake | place: Democratic Republic of the Congo: South-Kivu... | reverse complement strand
CCCCAATTGCGGGAGCGTATGTTCGTCCACTGAGATTGCTTCGTCGCTCCGCTCCTCGCAATGACACTCCCGAAACCTGTCATTGCAACCCCGCTCTCAGCAGGGGAAACAATCTCAGGTCCCGAATGATGCGGTTCACCCGCGCAGGGCGCGGGTGAACCGCATCATTCGAGGTCTTTTCTCGATCCCGCGCCAACGGGGAATTCGCCTTGCTCACCGCATCCTGCCCGAATACGCAACCGAATTTGCTCCAAGGATTACCAAGCTCAAGGCATTTTTCCCAGACGGGCCGAAATATCTGCGCCAGGAACTCGTTTTTTCCGGAATTATGAGGCATACTGAAAGGTATTGAGTCGCAGGATCGGACTTCTCGGCCGACTGATCGCAGGAGCGTCCTCAACGACGGACCGTGAGCGGGTCCGACCTGAGAAAAACCCACTACGGGAAAGGTGACTGGTCATGGGAGCAAGACAGCGAGGCAAACGCCCCTTTTTCAGACGGAAGGGACGGCCTCTGGAAGGCGAAGACCTCGTCGAGAGGCAGACCCGGAATCGGATGCGGATCGATCGGATGAAGAAAGGTATCTTCATCCTGCCGTCCCTCCTCACCCTGACGAGCATTTTCCTGAGCTTCTATGCAATCATTTTGGCCATCGAGCTGAAGTTCATGTGGGCAGCGGCCCTGATTCTCGCTGCCGGCTTCTTCGACGGAATCGACGGACGCGTAGCTCGCCTCACCAAGACGACCACCCGCTTCGGGCTTGAGCTGGATTCGCTGGCGGATGTCATCTCCTTCGGCGTGGCGCCGGCGATTCTCATGTACATGTGGGCGCTCACGCCGTATGGTCGCGTCGGCTGGGTCTGCGCGTTCCTCTTTGTGGCGTGCGGCGCGCTCCGGCTCGCACGATTCAATGTCCAGACCGGCACCATCGATTCCAAGCGGTTCAACGGACTCCCCATTCCCGCAGCAGCAGCGACGGTTGCCACGACAGTGCTCTTTTTCATTGAGCTGGGGCTCAGGCCGATTGATTTCGGACTTCCCCTCCTGGTCCTTACCTTCCTCCTCTCGTTCTTTATGGTGAGCACGGTAAAATTCCACGCGTTCAAAGACCTTACCCTTGTAAGAGAAAAACCGTTTAGCTCCACCGTGGCCTTTGTGCTGATCCTCGCCTTGATAGCGACGGAACCGAAGGTCGTGCCGTTTGTGCTGTGCGCAGGGTACGTGATCTCCGGGCCGATCCTGACGATCTTCCTCTTTCATCGGAACCGCAAATTGGCCCTGAAGCCCGCGGAGACTCCACCGGTGGATTCCGAAAGCTAGCCCCTGGAATCGAGCCGACAGTGCTGACCGGCCGATCCTCGCCTCCCGCCGGCAGATGGTTTGCGTTGAGGACACAACGGGAATTGAGAGCAACGGTGCGGACAGCGGAGAGAACGCAGAGGTTTGAAGCGACGATTTCCTCAGAGTGATCCGCAGATTTCGCAGATGGCCGCAGATTCACATGGAGAACACAGCGATTTGAAAGGAAGATTTCCTCTGCGACCTTCGCGTTCTCTGCGGTGAATCGTTTCTGATGAAAGATCCCGAAATTTTCAACGCGGGGCGCCATAACTCTACGAGAATTCCTTTTCACACATTCCGTGAAGCATTCCCATCGGAGCTTCGCTTCGCTCGCAATGCCATGCGAATGAAGCGCGGCCCTTTCGTTGAAATTTCCCTCTGCTCGGTGTACATGATAACGAACCTTGTGCCGATTGAGAAAACGCGGAGGCTAACATGCCAGAACGGGTTTTGATTTTCGACACCACACTTCGGGACGGCGAGCAATCCCCCGGCGCCACCATGAATCAGCAGGAGAAGCTCCAACTGGCCAGACAGCTCGAGAAGTTGGGGGTGGACATCATTGAAGCCGGTTTTCCGGCCAGCTCCGAAGGCGATTGTGAAGGCGTCAGCCGCATCGCCCGGGAGATCAAGGATGCCCGAGTGGTGGGCCTCGCCCGGTCAGTGGCCGAAGACATCGAAACCGCGTGGCGGGCGGTCGAACGCGGGAACAAGCCGGGCATTCACACCTTCATCGCCACCAGCGATATCCACCTGGAGCATAAGCTTCGCATGTCACGGGACGAGGTGATCGATCGGGCAGGCGCGGCGGTCCGACTTGCCCATTCACTCTCGGACTGGGTGGAATTCTCCTGTGAGGACGCGACACGGAGCGATCCCGACTTTCTGTGCCGCGTGGTTGAAACGGCTATTGCCGAGGGCGCAGGCACGATCAACATCCCGGACACGGTGGGTTACTCTTTCCCGGAGGAAATGGCTTCCCTCATCAGCCACGTCCGCACGAACGTGAAAGGGATCGGGCATGTCATCGTGTCGGTGCATTGTCACAACGATCTCGGGCTTGCCGTGGCCAATTCCATAGCGGCTCTCAAGGCCGGAGCGCGGCAAGTGGAGTGCACGATAAACGGTATCGGGGAGCGCGCGGGAAACGCCGCGCTCGAAGAGATCGCTATGATCCTCAAGACGAGAGAGCGTTCGTTCGGCCTTCAGACCGGGATTCGCACGGAACAGATCTTCCACACCAGCCGTTTGGTTACCGCGATCACCGGCATCCCGGTCCAGCCCAATAAGGCTATCGTCGGTGCGAACGCGTTCGCACACGAAGCCGGCATCCACCAGGACGGGATTCTCAAAGAGCGCTCCACCTATGAAATCATGGACCCCGAGACCGTGGGAATCGCCACGTCCGCGCTGGTTTTGGGCAAGCATTCGGGCCGCCACGCGTTCCGCGAGCGCGTTCGGGCTCTGGGCTACGATTTGACCGAAGAGGAAGTCAATCGGACCTTTCGGCGCTTCAAGGACCTCGCGGATCGCAAGAAGACCGTCTTTGACGAAGACATCGAGGCAGTCATCGCGGAAGAGGTCCTCCGCATTGCGGAAACGTACAAATTGCTGTCGCTCACGGTCATGTCCGGGTCGGACGTTGTCCCCACTGCCACGGTTCGCATGATCGTCGAGGGGCAGGAATGTCACGGAGCTGAACTCGGGAACGGGCCGGTGGACGCGACGTACAACACCATACTGAAACTGACCGGGCGGGGTCCGAAATTGCTGCGGTTCGCCATCAGCGCCATCACCGGGGGGACTGACGCGCTCGGGGAGGTGACGGTAAGGCTGGAGGAGCACGGCAACATTGCCGTAGGAAAGGGCGCGCACGAGGACATTCTCGTGGCGGCTGCGAAGGCTTTTGTAAACGCTCTGAACCGTCTTGACTATTTATTCAAGAGGCCCAAGCCCGCGGTGCGTCTCTGAGGGGCCTGGAATTCTCCATACTGAATTCTAAGCCGATGCGCGGCGGCCCGCGAATCGATCCGTCAGTCCGGAGAGCGGGTTCGACGCGGAGGCAGGCGGTTTGCGTGGAGTGGAGCGAGGCAGCGGGGGGTCCACATACGTTTACAGAAAACGTGCTATCTACCTTAAACTTCAAAAAAATCGTTGAAGTCGAGGGCACACTCCTTCATAATAATAGGGCTTACCCCATCGCACCCTGGATTCTCGGGAAAAGCGTCCCCCCGGCAACTCATTGCCCAAAAAGATCGAGCGTCTCGATGAGAGAGAGGAGTTCGTAATGGCATCCGACAAGTTTGAAGAGAGAGAGAGATTCGACGGCCAGAAGGTGAAGATCCTCCTGCCGCAATACGCGCAGGGATCGGAAGAGGACAGCTACCAGTGGCGCAAGAATATCAACATTGTCAACGTGGGAGAGGAGAAGGACCCCGTCAAGAGGTACCTCACCACCGCTGAACGATATTTCTATTCCAAGGACTGGTTCGGCAGTGAGAAGAGAAAGAACCCCGCCTGATTTTCGAAATTCCTGCGATCCCGTTTTTCGTGATTCACAACCCGGCTAAGGAAGGTGGCGTATGGCTGAACTGCCAAAGGTAAAGTATTCCGGAAAAATACGTGAAATCAAGATTGGAAAGCCCGGATCTGAAGTGGTCGTTGGTGGAGAAACCGGCTACAGCTTCTATTCGTTCGAGGGCAAGTCACCCAATTCCCCGAAGCTCGCCCTTCAGATCCTCGACATTACCCCGGAGGAGTGGGCTGCGGAAGCCCTCGAACCCTTCAAAGACGTCGTCGGTGATCCCGTGGCCTGGGCCAAGAAGTGCGTCGACGTGTACAAAGCGGATGTCGTGTGCCTGTGGCTTCAGGGAGTCGATCCCAACGGCAAAAACCTCTCCGCGGAGCACGCGGCGGCCGTGGCCAAGAGCGTGGCCGAAGCGATCAATGTTCCGCTGATTGTCTGGGGAGTCTCCAGCGACGAGAAAAATGCGGAAGTCCTCAAGGCCGTTGCCGAGGCCTGTGCCGGATACAACATTGTGATCGGCCCCGTGACCGAAGGCAATTACAAGCAGGTCGGCGCACAGGCTATTGCTTACAAGCACGTCGTCGCGGCCAACTCTCCCATTGACATCAACTTGGCGAAACAACTCAACATCCTCCTGGAGAACCTGGGCGTTCCCAGCGACAAGATCCTCATCGATCCCACGACGGGCAGTGTAGGATACGGAATGGAGTACTGCTACTCCATCATGGAGAGGATCCGCCAGGCAGCCCTGACCCAGAACGACGATAAGCTCCAGTACCCGATTATCAACAACATTGCCGAAGAGGTCTGGAAGACCAAAGAAGCGAAATTGCCTACCTCGGAAGAGCCCAAGCTCGGGGATGCCTCGGTCCGCGGCGTGAATCTCGAGGCCATCACGGCCCTGAGCGCCCTCCAGGCCGGATCGGATCTGCTGATCCTGCGGCACCCCAAGACCCTGGCGCACATTCGTAAGTATCTCTCCGACATCATGGTGGAAACGGATTTGGCCTCGATGGGCGTTGACATGTCTCTGGCTCAGGCGGAAGCGCCAGCCGCCAAACCGGCCCCCGCGGCGAAACCTGCTCCCGCGCCGAAGCCTGCGTCGGCTGCGAAGCCGGCTCCGGTGGAAAAGAAACCCGCGCCTGCTCCGGCCCCGGCCGCGAAACCGGTAGCAGAAGCTCCGGCTCCACCGCCCCCGCCCAAGGTGGAAAGGCCCGAACCCGAGATCACGATACCTGCCGCAGCAGCGCCGGCAGCCAAGGAAGAGGAAGAACTGATGGGACTGACTAAGGACGAAACTCAAGCCATTAAGGATTTGGCACGCGTCGTCAATGCCTTCAAGTCGCTGTTTGGCGGCTTGGCCCCGGCCGCAGCCGCGCCCGCCGCTGCTCCGGCGCCCAGAGCGGAGGCTGTGGCGGTGGTGGCCCCCCCGCCCAAGAAGAAGGAATTGGGACCCGCCGATTGGACCAAATACACTATTGATCCCGTGACCCTCGAGGGGTTGAAGATAGCTGACGAAAAAGGCTATTCCACCGCGTTCCACCGGGCGCGCACCACACCGGCCTGCCCCATCGGCAAGGGCGGCTCCTGCTGCAAAATTTGCAACATGGGACCGTGCCGGGTCCTTCCTCCCAAGGGAAGAGAAGAGACCCCCGAAGACAGAAAGAAGAGATGCGGTCTGTGCGGCGCCACCCCGGAGACCATCGCGGCCCGTAACTTTGCCCGAATGGTCGCCGCAGGCGCGGCTGCTCACAGCGATCACGGCAGGCACGTTGCCCATACCTTCCTGCACGCGGCAAAGGGCGACCTCGCCGACTATCGGATCAAAGACATTCCCAAGCTTCTGGCCGTGGCCATGGACTTCGGGATCGAGACCGAGGGCCGCGAGATCAAGGACATCGCGGTCGAGCTGGGTGAAAAGGCCCTTGGACAGTATGGCCAGCAGGACGGGGAAATCGTCTACATCAACCGCGCTCCTCTGAAACGCCAGGAGATCTGGAGAAAAGAAAAGGTCGTGCCCGCGGGCATCGACCGGCCCGTTGTTGAAGTCATGCACATGACTCACATGGGTGTGAACCAGGAAATGGAGCACATCATCCGCCTGGCCACCAAGTGTGCGATTGGAGACGGTTGGGGCGGGTCAATGATTGCCACGGACCTCTCCGACATCCTCTACGGAACGCCCGTACCGGTTCTCGGTAAGGTCAACCTGGGCATGATGAAGGAAGACACGGTGAACATAATCGTTCACGGCCATGAGCCTTCATTGTCCGAGATCATCGTCCAGGCCGTTCAGGATCCCGAGATGATCGCCTACGCGCAGAGCAAGGGCGCAAGCGGCGGCATCAGCCTTGGCGGCATCTGCTGCACAGCGAACGAGATCCTCATGCGCCACGGTATCCCGATCGCCGGAAACTACCTCCAGCAGGAGATGGCGGTGATCACCGGAGCCCTGGAAGCCATCGTCGTTGACGTGCAGTGCGTCATGCAGGGTCTTGCCGAGCTGGCAAAGTGCTTCCACACCCAGGTGGTCACGACCAGCCCCATCGCCAAGATGCAGGGCGCGTACAAGCACTACGACTTTGACGAGCATCATGCTCTCGAGACAGCAAAGGCGATCGTTCGCGATGCGATCGACAACTTCCCGAATCGCGAAAAGAGCAAGGTATCCATTCCTTCCGAACAGCAGGATATGGTCGTGGGCTTCAGCCACGAAACCATCAACTACATGCTCGGCGGAATGTTCCGGGCCAGCTACCGGCCGCTGAACGACAACATCATCAACGGCCGCGTCCGGGGACTGGCCGGTATCGTGGGCTGCGGCAACGCGCGCATCAACCACGATTACCTCCACGTGGGGCTTGCCAAGGAACTGATGAAGAACGACGTGCTGATCCTGACAACCGGGTGTGCGGCCATTGCCCTCGGGAAAGCCGGGCTGCTCACGCCTGAGGCCGCGTCGAAGTACTGCGGCCCCGGTTTGGCCGAGGTGTGCGAGACCGTCGGAATCCCGCCGGTCCTCCACATGGGGTCCTGCGTTGACAACAGCCGAATCCTCATGGCCGCCACCGCGGTGGTCAGAGACGGCGGCCTCGGCGACGACATCTCCGACGTCCCGGCCGTGGGTGTGGCTCCGGAGTGGATGAGCGAGAAGGCGGTCTCCATCGGCCAGTACTTCGTCGCATCGGGCTGTTACGTCCTGTTCGGCGCCGGATTCCCCACTATCAATGAAGACGTGACTACCAACTATCTCTTCAAGGATATCGAGAAGGTCTACGGCGGAAAGTGGGATTTCGTGGAAAAAGATCCCATCGAGATGGCTAAGAGGTGCATCGCTCACATCGACGCCAAGAGACAGGCCCTCGGCATTGACAAGGCCAGAGAGCGCGTGCTCATGGATATGGCCATGAGAAGAGATATCGCCGGATAACTGGTGAGACTCCGCCTCCAACCGGGGAGGGCTGTGGCCCTCCCCACGCAACGTTCCAAAGCTTCCACAGGAGGAAACGAACAGTGTCCAAGATAGTCGCAGCAAACGTTATAGCCGGCGCTCACAAGGTTTATGACAAGGCCAGAAAGAAATATGAGCAGGCTGTCAAGAAATACGGAAAGAAGAAGGAAGTCGCTTTTCCCAACACCGGTTATTACCTGCCGGTCATTTACGGCATTCTCGGCTATCCCGTGAAGTGCCTCGGCGACTGCGGCGTGGTTCTCGACCGTTCCGAGGAGCTCATTCCGCCCCTGGTAAGGGAAAAGACTCACCTGCCGTATCTCGGACCGGTCCTGGATGCCGGTATGGCCTCTCTGTTCAACTATGAAATCATCGAAGCCATCCGGTACCTCGATGATCCTGACTTCTATCTCCCCATGGAAGACCCGACCGAAGACAAACTCTGGTTGGGCGCGGCCGACGACGTCATCCTCAGGAAGAGGGGCGTCGAGTTCGTCGACGGAACGGCCCCCGGGTTCGCGGCGGTGGTCGGCTCGGCTCCTACCAAGGAGATCGCGGCTGAAATGGCCCTCGAGCTTCAGAAGAAGAACCTCTACGTCTTCATGGCCGCGAACTATGCAGGGACCTCGTTCTCCCAGCAGCTCGTGCAAGCGGGAGTGCAGATCGGATGGCCCACCCGTCTGGTTCCGTTCGGTCCGGACATTTCGTCCGCGATTTTTGCCGTGGGTTTCGCCACAAGGGCAGCCCTGAGCTTTGGCGGTATTGAGCCCGGCGACTTCCGCAAGGTGCTCATTTACAATAAGGACCGCGTGTTCGCGTTCGTCCTTGCTCTCGGTGACGTTTCCGACGAGTGGTACGCGGCCGCGGCCGGTGTCATCAACTATGGCTTCCCCACCATCGCGGACACGCCCATTCCTCAGATCCTTCCCACGGGCGTGTGCACGTACGAGCACGTCGTCTCCAACATTCCCCACAGTGAAATCGTTGCCAAGGCCATTGAGGTGCGCGGCCTGAAGGTGACGGTCACGGAAGTGCCCGTTCCCACCGCGTACGGTCCTGCCTTCGAGGGTGAGAGAATCCGCGGGGAAGACATCTACATGGAAGCGGGCGGCGGCAAGACCCAGGCGGTCGAGCTCACTCGCATGAAAGAGATGAATGAGGTCGAGGACGGCAAGGTTGAAGTCATCGGCCCTGACCTGAAGGACATCCAACCCGGAACGCGGATGCCGCTCGGCATTCTGGTGGAAGTCGCGGGACGCAAGATGCAGAGCGACTTCGAACCGATCCTCGAGCGCCAGATTCACCATCTCATCAACTACGCGCAGGGGCTCATGCACATCGGACAGCGGGACATCGCCTGGGTCCGTATCGGCAAGGGCGCGGTGGATAAGGGTTTCAGCCTTTCCCACATCGGTTCCATCCTCCATGCCAAGTACCATCAGGACTTCGGCTCCGTGCTCGACAAGGTGCAGGTGAAAATCTTTACGGGCAAAGAGGACGTGGACAAGCTCCTGGCTGACGCGAGAGAAGTCTACAAAGTGCGTGACGCCCGTGTCGAAGGCATGCAGGACGAGGACGAGGCGATCTTCTACTCGTGCACCCTGTGCCAGAGCTTCGCTCCGTCCCACGTGTGCGTTGTGACCCCCGAGAGAACCGGTCTGTGCGGCGCGTATAACTGGCTCGACTGCAAGGCATCGAACGAGATCAATCCCACCGGTCCTAACCAGCCCATCGAAAAAGGCAAGGTCGTTGATGAGCGCCTCGGCCAGTGGGAAGGCGTCAATGCCTTTGTTCAGCAGGCTTCTCGCGGCAAGGTCCAGAAGTACAACGCCTACTCCATCATGGAAGACCCGATGACTTCTTGCGGTTGCTTCGAGTGCATCGCGGCGGTTCTTCCTCTTGCCAACGGCGTCATGACGGTGGACCGCGACTACAAGGGCCTGACCCCCTGCGGAATGAAGTTCACCACCCTCGCGGGGAGCGCGGGCGGCGGCAACATCACTCCGGGCTTCGTGGGTCACAGCAAGCTCTACATTGCCTCCAAGAAGTTCGTGTCCGCGGAAGGCGGAATCCTCCGGCTGGTCTGGATGCCGAAGGCGCTCAAAGAGATGCTCAAGGACAAGATCGACAAACTGGGGGAAGAACGTGGAGTTTCCAATCTCAGTGATCGAATCGCGGACGAGTCAATAGGAACCACGGAAGACGAGATCCTGCCGTTCCTGCAGGAGAAAGAGCATCCCGCAGTGAATATGGAGTCAATCGTCGGCTAAAAGCGTAGCACCGTATCGCCACCGTGTGGTATGATTCGTGCTCTCAGGGGGCTCCAGTTTCTCCGAGCCCCCTTTCCGTCTTTTATCCATGAAAACGTTCTTTCTCTTTTCCTAGGGGATATCGCCTCGAAAGGGAGGTTTTATTCTATGGCGCTTTCGGGAATCCAGATTTTCAAGATGATGCCGAAAAAGAACTGCGCGGAATGTGGCGTTCCCACATGCCTCGCCTTTGCTATGAACCTGGCCGCAGGAAAGGCTGAACTGGCACAGTGCCCGTACGTGTCGGACGAGGCCAAGGAAAAACTTGCCTCCGCGTCCGCTCCCCCGATCCGGACCGTTCAGATTGGAGTCGGAGATAGCGCAGCCAAGGCCGGCGGCGAAACCGTTCTCTACCGGCATGAGAAAACATTCAACAATCCCACGGCCCTTGGTTGCCTCATAACCACAGCGGAGGCCGACGCGTCCGTGGCGGCAAAGCTCAAGGCCTTCCAGGAGCTTCGGTATGAGCGGGTCGGATTGACGCTCAAGCCCGAGGTTGTCGCGGTCAAAGACGGCGGTGACCCGGCGCGGTTTGCCAAGCTGGCCAAACAGGCGGCCGACGCTGGGGCAGCGGTTGTGCTCATGAGCGACAAGGTGGACTCCCTGAAAGCGGCCCTCGCCGAAGTCGGGAAGACCAAACCCCTGATCTACGCTGCGACGGCAGCTAACCTCGAAGACTACTCGGCTCTGGCCAAAGAATACGATTGTCCGATCGCGGTGAAGGCGGACACGGTGGGAGAGCTCGCCAAACTGAGCGCCAAGCTCATGGAAAAGGGCCACAAGGATATCGTCCTCGATTCGGGTACCCGCAAGGTGAGCGAAGCGCTGCGCGACCAGGTCATGATTCGCCGCCTCGCGCTCGAGGCCCTGTATCGCCCCCTGGGTTTCCCCACAATCGTCTTCCCCTGTGAAATGGCGGACAACCCCGTGGACGAAGCCATCATGACGGGGACGTTCATCTCGAAATACGGCGGAATGGCCATCCTGAGCGATCTCAGCGGCGAGCTGATCTTCCCGCTGTTGCTGCAGCGTCTTAACATCTTCACCGACCCGCAGAGACCGATGACAACGGAACAGGGAATCTACCCGATCGGAACGCCGGGAGACGATTCTCCGGTTCTGATTACGAGCAATTTCTCCCTGACCTACTTCATTGTCTCGGGTGAGGTCGAATCGAGCCGGGTTCCCTCGTGGCTGTTGGTCCTCAACACCGACGGCCTCTCCGTTTTGACGGCCTGGGCGGCCGGTAAGTTCGTCGCGGACCTCATCGGTCCGTTCGTGAAGAAGAGTGGTATCGAAGATAAGACGAAGATGAGAAAGCTCGTCATTCCGGGCGCCGCGGCCATCATCAGCGGCGACCTGGAAGAGGAGCTGCAAGGATGGGAAATCGCCATCGGCCCGCGGGAAGGCGCACACATCCCGGCTTATCTTCGTTCGAACTTCTTGAAATAGCGGCAAGGAACCGTGGGGTAAGGGGGTGGGAATTCGCGGGTGAGCGCGTTTCCCCGCCCACTCCCCGCACGATTATGGCTCCGCCGCCGCGCGAGGCATCTTCTCCGAAGAGTTGCAGCGTTTGGGGCGGCGGAGACAAACATTGTTGACGCCGTCTCGGCGTCATGCCAAGACTCCGGGATCCAGGGAGCGCGCTCTTTGCTCCCAACGACTTTTGTGGTAATCATGCTTTTTTTATATCATGGCGTTCCGCAGAGGAACGGGAGCCAACTCAGGAGGTATTGCCCATGATCAACGTGGTGGCCGAGAACATCAACATAATGTCGAAATACACCGGCAACGCCATGCGCGAGAGAGACGCCAAGCCCATTCAGGAATGGGCCGTGAAGCTGACGGAGAGAGGCGCGGATCTGCTGGATCTCAACCTCGGACCCGCGCGCAAGGGTGGGCCGGAAATGATGCAATGGCTCGTGAAGACTGTTCAGGAAGTGACGGACCTGCCCCTGTTCCTGGACACCACGAACAGCGAAGCCATTGAGGCGGGCCTTCAGGTGTACGTGTCCAAGAACGGACCTGCCGTGATCAACTCCATTATGGCCACGCCGGAACGAATGGCATTGCAGATGCCGCTCGTATCGAAGTACGGGTGCGACATGGTGGGGCTCATGTGGGGACCCCAAGGGATTCCCAGAGATGAAAACGAGAGAGCCGTGCTCCTCGACACTATGATGACCAAGGCAGCCGAGGAAGGAATCGACCTCGAGCGGATCTGGTTCGACCCGATCGTTGTTCCGGTCTCCTCCCAACAGCAGGAGCTCCAGGGTTGCACCACGTTCATGCAGTGGTTGCCGGATCTGGCGCCGGGGTCTTCGTCCACGTGCGGGCTCTCGAATGTTTCCAACGGCTCTCCCGACGAGCTGCGTGACATTCTCAACCAGGTATATCTCATCGTTTTGAAGAAATGCGGGATTACGTCCGCGATTCTTGACGGCTTCGATGAGTTTATCGTGGGAATCGCTCACGACCAGTACCCTGATTTGGAAGAGATCGTCGGTCGAGTTGTCGATGGCGAGGAGATCGATACTTCCGGCATGGGCAAACGGGAAATCGATTATGTGAAGACGGCGAAGCTGCTGCTCGGCCATTCACTCTATTCCCACTCCTGGCTTGAGCTGTAGGCAGCGCTGACGAAAGCCGGTCTGCGGACCGGTCGCGTGGAGCGTTTCTCGATCTGGCCCTCGGGCCTTGTCGGGTATAGTACGCTATGCCCATCAGGAGATGAGCAAGGCTTTCCACGCCGT
>Ga0172371_10010649_pt1 | contig 12381 bp, 13 predicted proteins | sample Lak12m_FD_114543 | JGI IMG/M metagenome (GOLD analysis project Ga0172371, IMG submission 114543) | Freshwater microbial communities from Kabuno Bay, South-Kivu, Congo - kab_022012_12m | ecosystem: Environmental > Aquatic > Freshwater > Lake | place: Democratic Republic of the Congo: South-Kivu... | reverse complement strand
TCCAGCATAGGTTCCTCCTGTTTCATCGAGACTGATTCGGCCTGTACGCAGGCCTTGTGAGACAATTTCATCTACAATCTCCTCGTTAGCGGAGATTTGCGCCAATCTCAGGGTTCCTTCCATCTCGCGCATCCGGTGCATCTCCTCGAGTTGCGCACAGATCCATGCGCTCCACTCTGGAATAATGGGAGACGACAGCCCGGCGAGTACCTGAGCATGAACGACGCTAGCCACATCCCTTTCTTCGGGAATCAGTACTAGGCGTTCGCCTGTTTCGTCGTTCCCGAAAAACCTGGTGTCCGCTACCAGCTGATGGATAGCACCATTGGGAAGCTTGGTGGAAAAGACGCGGTATCGTGAAGTTGAACCGCCGTTAACAAGAATCTCTGTATTGGGGTCGTGCCTGATGATCATTGTCCTGCACCCCACAATCGCGGCAGAAATGGCTTTCACCGCCTGGTCGGTGCCAGACATAGAAATGAACAACAACGAGGCATCCTCAGGATCATAGGCGTACAAATCCGTATAAGCGGCCACCTTGATCCGTCGCCAGTAATCCTCGAAAATCACCTGGTGCAACATAATGGCTCCTTTCAAGTCAGCTCACGGATCTCTCCGTACCGGTTAAGGACCTTGACCGACACCACGTACCGATCCAGTTCTCGCTCTTCCAGCACGTCTCCCTTGTACTCCTGCACCTTGGAAACGACTTTGGTCACTTTGCCTTTCACGACATGGCGGTCAGGGCCCTCTCCAACCACTCCATCGAGCTTGCCCGCTGCCAGCAGAAGGCCCAGATGTCCGGAGTGCAGGGGCAGGGGCGGCCGGGGCATTTGCATCTCATTCCAGGTTGTCAATGCATGGAACCTGCGCCAAAGGGGAGACTGAATCATCTGTTTGGCCAGTTCCTCAGGGTCTATGACCGTTGAGCGAAATAGTCTCAGCGGACCCGCCGGAGGTACGGGATATTGTGCCGCCGGCACCTCCGGCAATGGCTTCAAATCCATGTTGGGGATATGAAGAAGCCCCGTCACTTCGCTCTCGTCCAGAGAGTTTCCAGCCTTGCGAACTCCAAGCACCACCACCTGTCCAAAGTCATGGAACTCAGGGTCAGGAAAACGGAAGACCTCGATCCTTTCAAAGCGGGAAGCCAGGAGCCTGGCTACGGGCTTGTTCAGCCGCTTCTGGGGTATGATGTACACGAGCACTCCGCCGACAACCAGGTATGGAGACGTCATGCGCAGGAATGCCTTTTCCTGTCGCTCAGTCTTTGTATCCGCGGTCTCTTCGAGCGTCGCCTCGTCGTACGGGGGGTTGAGAAAGAGAAGCGAACAGGATTGGTGAGCAATGCGCGCCTCTTCGATGCCGCACTTCAAAAGATTCTGAATGCGACCCTGTGCAGCCTCTGCTCTGTGCTGATCCAGCTCCACTGCGTAAGTGATGGCTTTAGTGCCCGCGACGAGCTGTTCCACAGCCAGGCCCTCGCCGCAGCACGGGTCCAACACGGTAACCGGTGCCAGCGGAAAAGAAAGAAACCGCCCTATATATTTCACCACTCTCTCAGGAGTCGGGTAGTAACCCATCTTCTCTCTTCCAGCTAATCTCATGGTGTTCTCCAAAAAAAGAGCCCGATTGATCCGAAGACCAGCCGGGCTCATGATGAGATCGTTTTCGATCAGTCCAGTTGCAGCTTGATAGAGTCTCCTTCGGCCCTGACGGTTATTTCGCCATCGTCGAACTGAACCTCGCCGCTGTCAAAGGTGAGGCTCATGGGCGACTGCCTGTGCAACTTCACATTCTTGCCGCTGATGGAAAAGGTGAGGCCATCACGGGATACGGACACGCTGCCGCGTTCCAATTCGACGATTATTTTCGGCAGGGACGCGGCCTTTTCCTGTTCAATGCTCGGAGTCTTGTTCTTCGTTGCCATAGCTCCCTCCTTACCACGCCTTGCAATGATCCGCGAACGGGCATTGCCCGCATTGCCAATCTTCTTTCGGATAGAACACGCCCTTCTTTATGCCCTGCCAAACGTTCCGGACGAGCTTCAGAAAGCGCTCACGATCCGCGTTGGTACGGGTCGTCTCGTACCGTATCAGTTCGGGATTCTGCGTCTTGAGAAGCACGTCCAGTCGGAAGCAGGTGTCTCCGTTGAAGCCGAGGGTCTGCGCTCCGAGCGAATAGCAGGTGAGCTGCACGTTGCCGTGCACGGTCTGGTCCGAGTACCGCTTCGATGCGGTCTTGAGATCAGCCACGGTGACCGTGCCGTCCGGGGCCTGCTCCACCACATCAATCCATCCCACGAGCGGAGGAACGCGCTTGCCGAGATCCACCTCGAAGGGCTCCTCGATCCCGATGATCTGCACTCCCGGATCGAGCGCCTCGTGGAACACCTCCAGCATCCGCTTTGCCTTTGCCGAGAGGCTCTCTTCGGTGTCACCATTGAAGAAGCGGATCTGTCGTTCCTCATAATGGCTCTTCCATGCCTGACGGTACACGTCATGAACCTGATCCGCGGACAGGGGATCGGCTTCGAGACGGCTCTGGTACAAGGCACTCACGGCCTCATGGATTGCGGACCCGAAGGCCAGCGGTGCGGCTATGAATGGAGGCTCTATCTGGTCGATGTACTGGAACCGGTACTTCAGCGGGCAGGTGCAGTAGGTGTTGATCTGACTGTAGCTGAGATGCGGCTTGTCTTGAGGTTTGTCGTTCATCGTCTTCTACCTCCTCTGCGCAGGCCCAGACGGTAAGCCAGGCGGTTGCGCTGCCGCACCAGTCTGCGGATTCTCCTCTTCAGGCGCCTTCTCTCAGAAGGGAGCGGGTAAAGGAAACGGGAAAAGCTGTACATGGTTCGCCTCCTGGCGAGCAGCATGACTCGCCTGATTTTCAGCGGTTGTAATAGATGGATTAGGGATAGATCAGGCAGCGACTTGAGTCTGGAAGTACTGGATCAATCGGCTGGCCTCTGCAATGGACAGGTCTTCGAAGCGGGTTGCATTCAGCGGTCTGAGCACGGTTTCCAGATCCTCTTCACCCATCCTGGCCTTCCTGGAAAGGGCATAGAGGGCTCTGCATTGGGCGCCGGTGGCCTTGCCGCCATTACCGTTGCCGCTTGCCCTGGATGGAACCGCCGCTTTTGCTTCAGGTTCGTTCCGGTTTTCCTGGGTGTCAGTGCCTGACCTGGAGTCTTTGCTCTCACTTTGCGCTGTGGCAGGCTCCGTTTCCGGCATTACGTGGCTTATTTCTTCCGCGGAAGTGAACTCCACGCCATATCCGGAGAAGCGCAGGCCGCGGGCTATGGAACGAGTCTCAGCCAGCTCCAGAAGTGAATCGGCCAGTCTTTGATCCCTTTGAGCAGAGGCTGTGCCAAATCCGCAGAACGAGCCTTTCACGGTGGTCACTGTTGCCTTTACCACGGCAAAGTTCTCGTCGAAGCGAATCACCTCTGTCTCGATGCCCAGACGGTCATTCTGTTCGTGGGCCAGCCTCAGCCTTCCGCCAACGCGAGGGAAGACTGTCTCGACCCACTCTCCGTTCACCTTCTGTCTTCTAGTCACAAGTTCATCGTCACGAAATCCGTTTGCGTTTGCCATTTCAACGGCCTCCTCTCTTTGTTGATTCCTTCGCTATCTCCATAAATATATTGGCTGCGGCCGCGAGGATTACAGCCACAAATGTCCACAGGTACCTGTTCATGGAAGCGCCTCCTTCGTTCTTCTCATCTCCTACCCGTCAGACAATATGCCGCCGCTCCGATTCCCACCGCAGCGTCATCGATCCAGCCGACAATGGGAATGGGATCAGGGATCAGATCGATTGGCGAGACGATGTACATGATGGCCAGGATCAGAACTAACAGCCGGAACCCTCCATCGCTTTGTTGAGACATTGGCACCACCTCCTTTGGCATGGATTTACGCACTAGCGCTTGTTTTTCTCTTCAACCCCCTTGAAAGACCACTAACCCCTAGATATATCTATAATCTGGAGGGGATATGATGAAACGGGCGAGCTGGGGCCGGCACATCTCAGACAATATGGTGCCCGCGGGTAGTAATTCCCTCTTGAATTACCCACAAACCCATCAATTGAGGGGAAAGAAGAAACCGGGCAAAGAAGAAAGGCACAGACAGGATTATTCGGATATGGAAGGGTGCGGAACGTCAGACCGTGGTAAGTCGAGGCATTCTCAAGAAAAGAGAGGCATGCTGAGTTATATCTTCATATTTTCACCCCGTGTCTCAATTTTCCTGAGTAATTGCCGTTTGGGAACGTCCTGATATGGGAGATTCTGCAGAAGGGTACTTGGAAAACCGGTGACGGGGCTATTCTATTACGATTTCCATAATTACAGCCAAAAACCTCGATCCTGGCTCACAAATCGTTAGGTATTCCAGAACTCTAAGCCTATCATTCGAGGCTGGTCAAACCTCCCCTGGTACCGTCACCGAAATGACCGCCTACACCGTCAGAGCCCCTTCAAGCCGTCCTTTTTGAATTAGAATCAGCTCCAGTGGTGTGTCAGGATCTCTTTGGCCCTAAAGACGGGTTCTGAAAAGTTCACTTCGCCTTCTTGCCCGATTTTTTCGGCACCTCTTTCACGGCTTCCCTGAGAGCCTTGGCCGGTCGGAATGCCGGAGCTTTGGTTGCCGGAATCTTGATCTTGGCCATCGTCCGCGGGTTCACTCCCATACGGGCTTTTCTGTCCACCACGCTAAGTGGCCTCACAGCTTTAATCCCTTGAGAGGTAACAAAATGCCTATACTTCAAGACCTTGCCCTTTTGCTCAGATCTGCAAGGCAACGCACGTTCTTCGCCGTACCGGCAACGTTTGGATTATCTGGTTCCTTTCTCATTTGAAAATGAACCTCACTGCCTTCAGCAATATTTTCTAATTTCAAACCCCCACTCAGATCATGTTGGTTGAAATAATACTCTTTTCCTTCCGGAGTGCAGATAAAGCCATAGTTCTTCATAATGACACTAATTGTTCCCTTGAGGAGCAGGTTGCTTTGGCCGCGGACATTTATGGCAGCACTGGTGTTAGTCCCTTCTCCTTTTCCATTCAGCACTTCTGCAGCGCTGAGGTCTCCCCGGAGATCAAACGCACCGAAATAAGATCTCTCCCCGCCCTTTGAGCAGCGTACAATGCCTTGTGCTTCCTTTTCTTCGACTACATGCAACGCGCCTTGTAGATAGGTGCTGTTGTAATGGCCCTGGATATTGGTTTCTCGCTCAGAATGCTTTTTCAGTTGTCCATCTCCCCAAGTTTCGAGGTTTCTTAAGACCGCAGACTTGATTCTCTTTATTATAGAATCATTACCAAACAGACTTTCGAAGACCTTCACCCCTTCTCGTATTCTCTCTATTTCATGACGGGAGAGTCGGAGTTCCTGGCACTCGAACTTGTGGGCAACCCTGTAAATTCCGATGGTTTTTACAGCAATAGGTAAATCATGCAACATTTCATCAACCTTATCAAACAGGCCTGAAAGAGAAGCCGCACCCCAATGCTTGAGCCACAAAGATGCGCGGTCAGGGTGAACGTCAATGCCTCGTTTATACAATATCAAGGACTTGAAATGATCTCGTTCTCGATCCGCCATCAATTCAAACCATCTAGCCGTGGCCATTCGACGGTCAGCTCCGGCTCTCAACAATTCTTCAATTTGTCTCGACAAAATTTCTATGTCTTGTTCCAGTTCCTCACGCTCCTGTTTTGTGAGATTCTCCAGAAGAATCCAGTAGGGTTCGCACAGATAACTGACATAACGAGTGAGACAGATAACTCTATTGACGGCCTCCTCATCTTGTGGAAATCCTGCGCAGTTTGCAAGTGATTGTAAATAAAGCTGTTTGGCTTTCCTGTGGAGATATAAGGAACAGGCTGGATCATCGAGATTAATGTGAAAGTATGTGGCTGCTTTGGAGACCGCTTCAGCCGCGGTAACCAAATGAGATGGATGCGCCAATATGCCAGAAATTTGGTTCCATCGCAGTAATTCGCATGAAAGCTCGTACGGCTCCGTAGCCGCAACACTTTGTAACGGGCTCCCTCCTCGAAGGAGCTTTGATACGTTGGCCCACGAAGGGACAATTACATACCGGTTGAGACTCATCAACGCTTTGTTGGTTACTTCATACATCAGTGCAGCTTCTTGTTCCTTCACGAGGGTAGCACAGTACCTAGCTTGGTCGAAGTGCCACTCTGCCTCATGAACTTGTTCGGGCGAGATGCTCGAGTCCAAATCCAGCAATGGAAATCCCCCTCCCACAGCATAAGGCGCAAGAGCACATCCCGCCCTGTAATGTTTCTCCCAAGCATCCTCCGGCGCCTCTCCGCACTGAAGAGTTGCTGCGAAATTTTGGGAGACATGGTACTCACCCTGGCAATAGCGGACGGCACCTTTGCACATGAGGCTTTCCAGGATGTCAGACATCCGGAAGACTTCAAAATGATTGCCCAAACCAAACAACATCAAGCTAGCAGTTTGCTTGGTAAAACCGCCCTTTTTGGCACTGAGATACCTCAAAGCGCGTTGTTCTTCTTTGCTAAAGTCATCAAGACAAGTGTCTCGTGTCCCTGAGTCCTCCATGGAATCCTTTGGGATGAGGATGATTCGAGTGTGACCAATAAATTTGAAGACTAGCTCTTCCCGGTTCCCTAGAGGGACTAGACGATTTCTCAGTTCATCAATTATTGCAGAGACCATGAACGGTCTTGCGCTGGGATTTGGAGTCCGATTCTTGGACTCGTCAAAGATCTGGCTACCAACAATAACAATTATATTGGGGCAACGATGGGCAGGCTGATCCACGTCAGGAGCAGCTTTGTTCAGGAGGATCGTCAGGCGATCTACAGCCTCTTTTCTATCGGCGTGCCGAAGAAAATCAAAGAGCTCGTCAGATGTGGCTCCTATTACTTGGAGCAACAGATTCCAAAACCAAAGGTCTTGTTCATTGTCCAAAGGCCTAATAAAAGCCCATGAAATAATTGGCTGACAATCAGCTCGAAATTTCTCCAGACGTAATTGTGAATCGATGTGGCACAACGCAGAAGCTACCACTATTGGAGATTCATCAAGAGTCAGAACAGAGTCATTATTTGATCTAAGTCGGTCGATGACATTCTGAACCTTCATGCTTTGAGAATGATGAAGCAATCCAGGCTTCCCATTACCGTGAATTGACCATCTTATCTCGGGACACCGTATGTATTGCTGTTGTCGCCATCCATGCGACTGCACATTGTCGGCGACTGAAAGCATGTCCGTTGCATAGACTGTTTCCGCAAAGCTCTCCAAACCGGGGAACACATCCGTTTGATCGGATCCCTTCTCGTCCTTGCTTGGGGCGTTCACTTCGAGCAAGTATTTGTTGACAGTGCCCCGTGAGCTTTCCACCACTGGAAAGACAAATTGAGAATAGATGCGCGTTGCTGAGGCGAATTCGATTTGTTCCATTATTCGTTTCGGATCTTCAAATATGTAGTTTGGCTGCATCACCCCGTACTCGTCCTGAATCTGTAAACCAATTCCGCCCGTAATGGCGGTTGCCATTGGACTTCGGCGGCCAAGTAGTCTATTCAAAACTACTTGCGCAAAATATGCGTCAGCGCTCTGATCAGACAAAGAAATCTGTTCACCCAAGAGTTTCGCGAGGTCATCTATGATCTTCTCAGCTATACGAAAGTCGAATATAACACTGGCCTCTTCCACTAAATCTCTAAAGGTGTCATAATGTTGGTGAGTTGCCTTCCAAAGTGTTTTTGCTACCCGTACACACTTACGAGCATTGGCCTCCCACGTATTAATCAGATCGGCGTTTCTGGCGATTATCTTGACCTCATCTAAAGAGTTCCAAGACACATCCACTGCCACGGGCAGACTTACTGCCATAGTCCTACCATACCGCCCCTGCTGAAGAGGCCTAATGATTAGAAGAGGCCAGCAAAACTGATTTTGATAGAGGATGTTTTCTATCTGTTGCCAACAGGGAGTTTGCCCAAGAATATCGGCCAATTTTGTTATGGAATCACATCTATCCTGAGTAAACTTTGCCGGATCCCTGAGCACATCAAGAGATGATGAGATATCTTGCAACGACTGCTCGCATGAGTCGATCTTCTTCCAAGCTTTCCAATCACCGAACAGTGACCGCCCAAGCCTAAGTAAACGCCGGGGGCTGGTGTAAGCGAGCTGGGAACGATAAACCCAGATCTGAGCACGACCCAAGATAGAGGGATCAGATATCCCTCCCTGCAAAAGTCGTTTGAAGGCTCTCTCTGCAAAGGCTGAAATTCGATTAAGTTCCTCTCCGGCTATCTCTTGCTGTGTGGCTTTAGCGAGTAACCCCAAGACATGTGAAGGCAGGGTGCAGAAGAAGTGGAAGTCTCTGGGGCTACCGCTCTCCTCAAACAGGTCCTTGATGAGGATCATGCTGGCCAGTGTGAAAGATTTACTCTTGGGCGGGATCATCATGATATGAGATGATGCGATCCCAATACGCTGTCCAGTCAACCACCGGTTCATTGGTCTCTACTCTGCTAAACCAACTGCAAGAAGATAGCCGTTGTGGAATCGTCGGCAAGGAATTGAACTGCCATGCCGTCCACTCGACATGCAAGGACAGGATCCAAATGTATGTCAATTCCATACACGGTTTGGTGGCTCCTGACATCTAGGGTTTCTTCACAAGAGCATGGCGAGAATGACTTTGTCTGGGCATCTGAATCAACGTGTTGGTTACAACTGTCCCGCAGATCTTCAAAAGCTGCTAAGGGTAGCTCTATAGCTGAGACATCTTCTCCCTCAATTCTGAACAAACAGCCGCCTCCTGTTGCCTTCTCTCTGTAAATTGGTACTGTTATGTCCTGCAAAACCAACCGTCCCTTAATTCTCAGTACTCCGGGGTGACTCTCTAACGATTCCATAGGGAACATTCTATTCCCTATCCAGAGTTTATCGTAAGATCGATTGTCATCAATCTTGATTTGTTTCCGCTCCAGAGTAACATCTTGAGAAAGATACTGGCACCTTTTCATTGATTCCATGGAGAAGCTTGGTCTAGGATCTGCTTCCTCAACCGGTAAGCCTGAAGTAATCCCGTCGCGTCTCATGAATGTTGCACGGCCTATTTCGATGAAATGATAGTCGAGCGGGGAAATATGATCATCGAAATCGTCTATTCTGAACACAAAGTTAAGAATTTTGTGCCACATTGATGGGTCAATTTCGCCAATGCAATCCTTGAACCACTTTAGGCTTGTCCAGAACATTCGGCTTGAACGGATCATGCAATTGAAAGGTAATCCACTCTCGTCCGAACGAAGGACCAAATCACTTTCCATTGCTTCTTCAACAGATTCTGAAACCTCCGCCACAAGAAACTCCGCACCTGAATCCGTATCGACCGCTTTAAGAACCACAAGAATTGGGCCGAACAGATCCTGTTCCCGCTTCGGTTTAGAAGTCCAGATCGAGGCTGGTGTGGGTCCTCGTTCTTGCCGACTTCGTAGTGTTTCAAATTGGAGGCAAAAGCGCTCCAAAACATCCACCGACTTGCCAGAAAATGTAGCAGATCTTTGACACTCGCGCGTCTTTTCTCTGTCTGCTCTTTTTTTTCTGCGGACCTTATCGTTGATCATTGCTTTACTCCTGATTTCTCGTCTCAGATGAATTACTGATTCGTTAAACCATCTGAGAAAATGAGCGCTATTTTTGGACGCGCTTAAGCGGCGTGGTCGGCTTGCACCCGTCTACGTCGGGAGCTTCAGTGGTTGCGGGTAATAGCATCGGATCCGCGCCGCATTAATCCTTCCTTTAGGACGGCCACATTCATCAAACGATACGCGTCGTCAGACAAGGTTGGAAGAGTCTCTCAACCGTGCCTCACGACGAACACCGGTCATTTTCTACGCTTTTGGTATGGAGTTTTCACAATAGCTTGTGCCTTCGCTATGACTCTTAACAACTTGTTCTTTTGACTTTTTATCTTGTCTTTATCCCATCCTCTCGCCTCCAGCACCTTCACTGCAACTTGGTAGTCAATTCTGTTTTCCCGCACAGCGTTCCAGAATTGCCTGAGCTGGTCGTCCATAGGCAGCTTGTCCATGATGTCGACGCCTTCAAGAACTCTAACAAAGTTCAGGGATGACTCGTCTGGCAAATGCTCCGGAATACTGCTCTGGCGAAGGTAGTCATTCCCGACGCTGATCTCACACACTTGTGGAATCTGACTAGCTTTAATTAGGACGATTTCGTCTACGTACCTCCTCTTAAGCCATTGACCACGAATGCGCAGCATTTCCACTGTCCACAGATCGCAACAATCGTAATTGAATAGCCCGGTGGTTTTAGGTTTGCCACTGCATTCCGGCAACTTAGCAGCGAGCTCGACCACATCTACATAGCCGCTGGAGACCCGCCAACGATCATCATCTGTCTCCCACTCTTTGAGTCCCCAGAACAACTCATTGCCACCGTCACGAGTTCTAGAGATGAGGACTCCGGCGTGGTCACGAAGCCTGTTCAGATGGATTTGGACCTCTCTGATAATTCGTCTTCGTAACTCTCCGACAAGGCCGGGTCTGTTTAGGTGAAACGCCTTTCTTTTTGTACGGCTGATCTCGTGCTTGAGGAAGTTCAGACAATGGCCGCCTACGAGTCTGCGATTGCCAATGGCCTTTGATATCCGGTCCTCTCATTGTGTAAAGAATGTGGTCAGAACCTCATGGTTCTCGATGCCGGGACCATGGCCATCTTTTTTCAAAACGCGCTCGGCTCCTGTGCGAACAGCTTCCATTACCACTTCCAAAGTATCCAAGGACTGTTCGCCCCATCGGGCAGCTTGACCGAAATGCTCCAGGATCTCGTCAATTGCCCTCGGGATAGGAATATCTTGCCTTAAGCTTTTTCTCAGTGTCTTGCCAGCCTTGTCCCAGGCTTTCTCGAGCTTTATAGCGACGGCGTCTTGAACGTCAGCCTTTACTTGGCCTTCCAGGCAATTCAGCGTTTCGAGCCCCAGATCTAATGCTGATCGCACTGCTTCCTCAATGACAAATTCATCTACCGAGTGTGCGCCAGATATTATTTCCGAAAAAACCTGCAAACCTTCCGCCAAGGCGTTCTTCTCCGCTTCAAGTGACTCCCTGTACGCCAGAATCTGTTCCGCTGTCGTTAATCCTGCCTCGAACGCTTTTATCAGATTGATCTGCCCAGGGTGCTCCTGTCTTGAACGGTGGCGTACAGAAGCCTTACCGCCAGTCGATTTTCTTGCGTAGGCGAGTTGGTTTTTCACGACCCGTCTTTCTGCCCTCCTGATGATAGCCGCTCGTTTCATAGGATGCAGGCATTTATCCATGAGGCACTTATAGGCTTCCTGCATTACGGGCTCCTCGAAAAGTGCCTGCGCACCTTGCCCTTTTTCTTCTCCGAGCTCCATCGATACGTTGGGCGACTCGATCATTTCCGAGGGCGCATCTTCGGGATCCAAGCTAGAGGCTCCTATATTGCCATCCACTTTGGCGGAGGCAGGACTTTCCTGCCAAGAATTTCCACACCTTCTCTTCCACCAAACATAGTTCATGCAGCTTGGGCCCAGGACCGCGTAGAGAAAGCCTTCCACTATTTCGCGGAAATTCGGGAGACGTTCGAGACTTCCGAGACCTTCGTTTAACACTCGGTGGCAAAACTCTCTCACGTCCATGTCCATACCCCACTCTTCCCGGCGAATCTCTCCCGATACCAATTCTTCTCTATGCTCAGGTTCATGATCATTTTCTGGCTCCACAATGGCAAACAGAGAATCATGATGCTCCTGCATCTCAGAATCCGAACCTCCACGGCCACCGGGTATCATGTGCAAGAACGACTCCAGGGTGGCGGGAAGGCATTTCATTATTCTAGAGGCTGGCATGTACCTCTACTTATTAGATGTGTACAACTCGCACCCTTTTGCGAAAAATTTCTTATCCGCAATCAGAATGCCGACTAAACAGGCATACCGCACTTATCTTTACGTGCAAATTGCCAGGGCTCACGTCACGGTGCATTTACCTCGCCGCCAAACTGCCTAGTAACAGTCAGGGGATTCGAGGAAAAGCGGTCCCTCACTGTCTATCAACGAGTGCGAGTTAAAATCCTGGGAAGGATTTCGGACTTTTCCCGTCCGTAAGGGCTCCAGGACGCCACCCACGAACACTAACGCACCTGCATCCGGATCCACCAAGATGAGACAAGCTTCGGTGTCGCTCCCGGGCAGATCTCGCCGATCAAGCCCGGACTTGACTAGCTCACCCAAATGAGTTGTGTAGGACACCTTGAACCAGTAGCTCAATGATTAGTGCCCTGCGTCCCGTGAGCCCGGCAGCGCACTCAG
>Ga0172371_10010648_pt1 | contig 12382 bp, 8 predicted proteins | sample Lak12m_FD_114543 | JGI IMG/M metagenome (GOLD analysis project Ga0172371, IMG submission 114543) | Freshwater microbial communities from Kabuno Bay, South-Kivu, Congo - kab_022012_12m | ecosystem: Environmental > Aquatic > Freshwater > Lake | place: Democratic Republic of the Congo: South-Kivu... | reverse complement strand
GATAAATGGAATATTATTAGAGAATACGGTGATTCAAATTTACTAAGAAATAATCCTAGTGAAGGGAAACTCAATAAGCAAGTCACTGAAACTTTAATTATTAATATGAAACAAGAAGATCTTGAAATATTATTGAAAGATATTGTTGTAGATGAAATGAAAATCGCTAAGGATGTAAAAGTCATTAGAACAAAATACAAGAAAGTTAAAGTAAAAAAAGACTCGCACTTTACTACAAGATCTTTTGAAGAAGTCTATTCCAATATTCGAGAAATGAAAAAGCCAAAAGATATACAGAAATATTTAAAAGCATATGAAAAAAGATATAAGGTACCAAAATATGTAGCAAGTCAATATGGCAACTTAAAAAAAGAAGTCTTTCAAGTACTTAGAGATATGTACAATAAAGTTGAGTTAGCTGGTCTAGCCCTTCAAATGAAAATTGATTTTTCTGACGGGGACAATTTTAAAAAGATTGCAACATCTATTGCTAATAAAATACTACTTTATGTTGATCTAATCGTTGGTAAATCTAAAAAAGGGTACTCATCTGCGATTATTGATGGGATCGATGCATATAATGAAGTGTTACAATATACTTCTTTTGCCTTTGTTACTGGCAAATCAGGTCTTAAATCAAAAGATCTTGAAGAACTACGAAAAAATGCAAAGATGGCAAAAGCTCAAGTATTAGAAAATTTTAGAAAAAAAGAAAAAGATAAAGAAACCCGATTACAAAAATTAAATCCTCTTAGACAGACTGGCAAACTTGTTAAGGGAGCTACCTCACTTGGATTAAGGCCACTCAATGCTTTACTCGGTACTCTAACTGGAACTATCGGTGGAGTTGCTGGTGGTATTGGCAACATATTTAGAGTTGGACCAGGTATTAAGGCTGGATTTGGTAAAGGTAAAGATCTCGGTGCTGGATTTCTTGAAAATTTAATTTTAGGTCGTGGAAGTTATCAAGAAAGAAAACTGGCTAAGTCTGCCAGAGATCGTGTTAGCGGAAGTGTAAAACTAACCGCCACAGAAAAAGCTGAACAAGAAGCAAGAAAAAATTATTTAAGTGATATGGCTGCTAATGAGCCACAGAAATTAATTAATTTAGCTAAAGAATATAATGTCCCTACTGAAAGAAAAAAGATTGATAAAATAGCTGAGGAAGTAATGATTGCCTTAGAAAAACAAGCAATTCGTAAGGCTAAATTAGAAAAAGAACGAGACATCGCAACAAAACGAGGAAAGATATTTAAGAAACAGGCCGAACTCGATGTCTTAAATAAGGACCTTCAAGAAAGAAAAGAAAAGGAATTCTGGGGTGCCTATGGAACAAATATTCCATATTTACATATAAACCAGAATATCAATATAAATAATCTTCCAGAAGTGGCTCTTCCAGTCTATGTTGTAAATGATTTACTGCATCCGCTAAAAAATAGAGAAGAGTTGACTGGGCTAGTAGTAAAAAATATTGAATATATGAATGAAGTTACTGCAAACTGGCTTGAACATATCTCCAATTTGATCACCGGACATCCTACTCAAGTAAATAATATTTCAAATGGTCCTGTAATTGATCAGGATATGATGGAAAGAACTGCCAGAGATATTATGAATGTCAATATAATGCCAAAAAGAAGCAGCGAAAAGATTAAAACTACCGATGTCTTCACTGATTCTCCAAAAGCTGGAGAGGACCGTAGAGAGAAGTATGCTAAACGTAGAATGGATACTGACACAACAATTTTTAGAGGTCTAAATCAAGATCATCCATTTGTAGCTAAATTCTCAAAAGGCACAAATCAACCATTTGATACTGAAGGCACATATGGTATTAGAGTTATGGATATGTCTTCTATTTTCCTAGCAAGTAAGATGAAAGAAAGTGGTGGAGGAATGGTTCCTCATTTTGCACAACCAGTTATTGAAGCTGGAATTACAAGTGTCAAGAAAGAACCAGCAACTCCCGTATATGTAATTAATAAAGATCTAGACGTAACTACAAAGACGGACCAGGCTGCTGATAAGTTAAAGGATCTTGCTCTAAAGATGGCTTTAAATTCAGTTGGTTTAGGTTTCTTAGCACCAGTGTTAGGGTTAGCAACTGGTGGCCGTGGTAGAGGTCCAAGATTTGCTAAAGGAACTGTAAGTTCTGCCCAAAGTGCAATGACACAATTTGTTGCTGGTGACTCTTTAAATGGAAAACCAAATGAAGAGCAAGTCAATATTGATTGGAATAAGAAAACATTCGATGTAAAACCAATTCCAAAGATGACACAGAGTTCACTTGCAGAAAGTGGAATTTCAAAAGTTTCTCAACTTTCTCAAGCTGAGAGAATTAAACCAATGTCAGTTGGAATTACTTCACATACAGTTGCATACAATAGAACACTAAAATATGCCACTGAAAATGGTGGTAAGGAAGCAATCAAAGTCTATCCAGTAACACCTGGTATTGATGACGAAATTGATTATAACGGAAATAAAGTTTCAGCAATTGGTTTAATGGCAGAAATGGCATTAAGACTTTCGAATATCGAAGGCCTATTATCAATTGGAAATCAACAAAGAGAAGCAGTTATTGACGCAACAAGAACAACTGCTGTAAATATTTCAAAAATGGGAAGCTCATCTAAACAAGCCTCGAATCCTTTCTTAGGTAATGGCTTCCCTTCTTCATTAGATTCTATACTGAAAGGTGATTAGGAGGTCGATTATAAATGAGTTCAACAATTCAAGAACGAGCTAGAGCCACACTTACAACTACTCTAGACCAATATACGAGACCTAATACCACACTTGTAGAAGATATTGCAAATGCTTCTGAAAGCGCAGCAGCTCTCTATAATAATATAAAAGATGTTGGGATCTTTGGAAGCAAACTAACTCTAAATAAAACTGTTTCATGGATTCAAAATACAACAACTAATTTAATAGCTCAGGCTCCAGAAGCTATTGGAAATAGCATTGGATTTATTGCTAATGTCGGCAGAACTGTCGGAGACTATACCGGTATTAGTGATTTAGTAACAACAGCATCTAGTGCAATCGAGAGTGCTGCACAATCAAGTTGGAATTGGCTTTCAACTACTGGTGCAGATATTGCATCAAGCTTTTATGATGATCCATCTGCAACATTTGGTAAAGGGCTTGCAGCAGTAGTAAATTTAGTTGGTGAGAACAGCGCAGTTGGTCAATCAATAAATGCAGTTGGTGAGGTTATTTCGCAGGCTTTATTTTACAAAGATGGAGTTACTGAAACAAGATATGGACTTGCCATGGAACGTTCATGGGCTGGAAGTACAAATAGCTTCCTTTCAAAATTAAAAAATGGAAAAATTATTATGAGTACTTATGAGGTGTCATTTCTACAAAATACCCCGCTAGATCCAGAATCAGATTCAAATCAACCAAATTTATATGGCAATATGCTTTTAGGTGTGCCACCAGTATTTTCGCATATTACAGATCCGAACAATAGAGTAATTATAAATACATTTGTTAAAGATTCAGTTTTCTTAAGTCTCACACCAGGGCTTCCAAAATTTAATGGAGGCTCCTTTACTCAAGGTTTAAGAAGTGCAACAAAAAGTGTATTTAAGAATATTACTTCAGGAAACGCCAACAAAACAATAGAAAGCAGCACATATTTAAATCAAACACAATCACCAGAAGAGATGCTAGCATATCTTTTAAAAAATGGATTAGATCCAGATTTTGCAGAGAAAGATAAACGTTATTACACTTTCCAAGCGAAGTATGAAGAATATTACTCATATTTAGAGACGATGCTAAACACACTATGGATCAAAATGGGTCTAGGAACTGAAGGCGAGAATAAGTTTAGTCTTTACAGTTTCTTTAATGTTTCTGCCAATACTGAGAACTATAATGGAACATTAAAAGAGAAATACAAATCATCCCTTGGATTTTATGTGAACAGCCCATCAATTTCAGAATCAATTAGTAATGCTGAATATCAGTCAGATCTAGCATCAAGTGCTAATGCGCAATCAGATCAATTCCAAAGAATAAATTATATTACAGGAATGGGTTCAGATAAATTAGGTGCTATGAGAAGAATCCCAGCCGTAATTGGCGAAGAATTCAAGGCATTTAGTAGAACTATCGGTGAGTTATCTGGCGGACAAAGTGGCCTGAAAGGTATCTGGAATGCTGTTAAAAATTTAACAACAACCCAAGATCTTAGTTCATTAGTTCAAACATTTTCAGTTACTAACGGTATGAAAGTAATGTATCCAAATTTATGGGCAGAGAGCTCATATAGCAAGAACATGAACTTCAATTTTAACTTTGTCTCTCCATATGGAGATCCATTAAGTATCTTTAAATACGTTTATGTTCCTTTCTTCTCGCTATTAGCTTTTACACTACCAAGACAAGCAGCAGAAAATGGCTTCGTTTCGCCATTATTTGTAAGAGCAGATATTCCTGGTCTATTTACTTCAGATCTTGCGTTAATATCCGATATCTCATGGGTAAAAGGTGGAGATAATAATCTTTGGACGAAAGATAATTTACCAAGAGCAATCTCAGGAACATTTACAATTACTGATTTGTATCCTTATCTCGCAATGGTCAAGAGAATAAGTTTCCTTTCTGCTAACCCGTCATATACAGTCTTTTTAGATAATATGGCAGGATTAGGTGCGTTATACAATAGCGACAGAGATCCTTTAAATTCATATTGGAGACAAATGATTAATAGAGTATCTGGCGAAGGTAACACTTCGGTTCTAAATGAACTTTGGAATGATTTTAGTTCAGATAGAAGAATAAGTAACTCAGAATTTGCTAGAACAAGCAGTGAAAAACTAGGAAAAACTTTAAATCCAAAGTCAATTCCTTGGTTGGCAAAAACAAGATAATAAAGAATAGAGTTAATTCTCTATTCTTTTTTTATTTAGATTGACCTCAACAAAGTTTTATAGAGGTGATCAATATGATAAAATTCATTCGAAAGATATTCAAACTAAAAGAAAAGCAAAGAGTTGGATTCTTCATAGTTCATGGATTTTTAGGAAACCCTAAGACTGGGTTTGGAGACCTACCAGAGAGACTAAAAAGAAATAAAATAGACTTCTACATGCCACAACTTCAAGCACATGGAGCTAATGATGACATAAATACGTTCAATTATAAAGAATGTTTAAATAAAGTTGAAGTGGAATATCAGATGTTCAAGAAAGAACACGATGTAGTATATCTACTAGGATACTCAATGGGCGGAGTAATTGCAGGTCATCTTGCGAGCATGTATGGTGCGGATAAGTTAGTATTAATTGCACCAGCATTTAAATATGGTGGCAGTAATAAGATAACTTCAAAAATTGGAGATTTTTTCAAAGCTCATAAGGCAAAAAATGAAGATGAAATGGCAGATGTCTTAGAAAAAAATCTAAAACAGGAAGATGCGGCAAAGTTTCTATCTGAATTTACTGAGCAAGAAAAGGTTGAACCTTCGGATAAGATTAAACTTTCTCAAGATTACTCAGATAAATTAAAGAAGATTAAAATAACAGTTTTTACTAATTTTATGAGATTAGTTTCTACAGTCAAGAAGAACATGAGAAACTTAGATATTCCAACTAGGATTTATATCTCAGAACACGATGACATAGTTCCAGTTGACGCAGCATTTTATGCCTTTGATAAGATTACGAACACAAATAAAAGAATACATATATTAAGTAAAGTTGGACACCGCGTTTTAGTTTCTGAACTCAAAGATGAGCTAATAACTGAAATTTTAGTCTTTCTTTATGGAAAGGCTAAAAAATGACAAAAGAAGAAAAATTAGCATCTAAGTTTTTAGATCCAGAATATATTGAGTTAATAAAAACAAAATATCTTGCAAGTAAAAGGGAAATCAAGTTAGATCTAACGAGATTGGGACAACCTGAGAATTATGTTAGAGAGAGATATACTGGCCGAAGGAATAGATTCTACAACGCAAAAGAAACTATCATGAAAGATATGAAAAAAGAGTTGCTTGGTATGATTGAGCTGGCAAAGCTACAAGAACTGCAAACTCTAATTCAAAATAAAGATACAGTTTATTATGTTTATATCGACATGGACTTCTATCTAAAGACTCCAGAAGCAGATTCAGTTGATACAAAGATACTTAAAGAGAATAAAGTAATTAGACCTTCTATTAGACCAGATTTAGATAATTATATAAAACTTCTAATAGACACGCTTCACGATGTAGTATTTGATGATGACAAGCGAGTTATGGAAATGAATGCTAATAAGTATTATTCTATGAACCCGCGCACAGAAATGAGGGTTCGAATTGATATCATTCAAGAATAATATTCTACTTAGTCTAAGAGTAGCAAACTATGACTTACTCGAAGTTACTAGGATTTTGAATATCTCAAGATCATCTGGTTATGACCTTGTAAATCCGAAAAGAGACGGATTAGAACTTTTTAAAGAATATAACCAAAATATGGATCTCTTTTTAATGTTTATGGAAGACTCTCATCGTATATGTTTTTATAGCTCATATCCATCATCTGGCGAATTTGCTGGATTGAATGTTATAGAGTCAAAAATATTCTCAGATAAAGAACTAGAATTATTACTAAGATTAAATTAAACTAAAGAATAACCTTATGGTTATTCTTTTTTTTTCTACTTTAATCACTCCCGCTTAGTTCAACAATTAATTATATGAAACAGAGGTGATATTATGAAAGGTATTTATTTAAATGATATTCCGGTAGATTTATTCTTAAAATATCTGACTAAAGATAATCTAGCAAGCCAAAATTATGAACCAGTTCCAGAAAATCTCACAGTTTATATTTATAATTTTACTATAAACAGTGCTGGCAGTTATTTTTACAGGTCTATCTTTGATAGTTTCACTCATGTAAAACCTGAAATTGTAAGATATTTTGAAGATTTTCATGCTGGCTTAGTAGAAGCTGATCTTGGATTAATAGATTTTGAAACAGAACTTGATGGAAAAGTTTATTATAATTCAACACTTGAGTTAGCAGTCCCATATCAATATTATATAGAAATAATAGGTTCTCCAAATATTTTCTATTATCTTCCAGAGATAAACTGGGGAGAAGAACTAGCAATAACTTCCATTTTTGATAGCAGAGATAATACTGACCTTTCAATTAGCGGAACTGCTGTCTTTGATTCAGTAAACAATCGTTATAATATTGATGATGGCTCATCTGTGATTGGATATATCTATGAAAATCCAATTCAAACAGTTTATAAGAAAGATGAAAATGGAAATACAATTTATCTGGATGAATTTGGTAATGAAACAACCAAATCAAGTAAAGAAAGCATCTTTTTGAAGCATAACCAAGCAATTAGAAATGGTTTTAGAGGTATTACTGATATTGACAAAGCTATCGGTGAAAAATTCAATAATCGCTGTGTTGGCATTGTCGATGATAGAACAAGTAAGGGACAAGAAACTTTCTATTTTGCTTATTATGAAAAATATAGAAAGACTATAACATATACAATAATTGATCCAGCGGCTATACCCAGTTCATATAGTGTTCAATACTTATCTAGATCTCTTCTAAAGAATCTTGAAGGGACTGGAACTTATACCACTACTCTTGATACCAATATTTCGAAAAATCTTCTTAATGTAAATTCAATACCAAAAGTTCAGGCTAAAAGAATAAATGTTGTTGGCATTAGCGATAAAGTTTATGAAAATACAGATCCGGGATTCAACGATTATATTGTGGTAAATAATGAACCGATATTAGTAGAAATATTTAAAGAAGTTTTATTATTCCAGAAGTCATATGACGTATTACTTGACTCTGGATTACGATATATTTCTGATAATATTGAAAACAGAAGAGTATATATTGAGACAATTAGTAGCTTAGATTATCTTAAAATATTTATGTCCACTCAGACTACATTGAAATATAGGGATCAAAACAATAATTCAATTACAAAAACTCGTGAGTTAAGAAATGGAAAATATTATATAAATATTAATGGAAAGTATTATGAGATAATTTCTGGTGGGGTCTATGGTTTTATTAGAGTTCCTGTAAAGATAGAAAAGATATTTATTGATACTTATTTTGGCAAAGTTTCTGAGATAGTTTCAGCATATTCTACTGGAAAGAAGTTCTGTCTGACAAAATATACTTTCACAGAGCCAACAGAATATTTAGATGAAGAATCATCATCAACCATATATAAGAAAGACTCTGTAGATAGCACTATAGCAATACAGATTGATGGAACGTATGAAAGAATCGACCCAGCATTAACCTATTCATTTAATCAATTTTTAGATTATAAACATGTTCCTAGCTCAAGCGGAACTATACCCATCCAAAATTATGCATCCTTGCAGATTATAGAAAATATATCTGGCGCATCTTCTCTTACGGAATTAAAAGAAAATTTCAAATACAACCACTATCTGACTTTAGGATATTTCAAAGATCGAGGAGCAGTAGTTCCTTCTAATGTCTTTAGAGATGAAAGAGTAAATATGATAAGAAAAATGACTCCAGAGTTTATTGAGAAAAGATACAACAATTTTGTAATTTCAGACAGCGGAGTTTACGACATTGACGCATTGTTAAAGATGAGAATCTATGCAGAAAGTTTTCAAAGTATTATAGAAAATGATTATATAAACGCAACAGTCCCATTAACTGCAAGGAAATCTGCGTTTCTGGCATCTGATGTCGATGCAAAAATTATTTTGTCAAACAAACTTGATTCTTCAGAGGTAATTCTTACTAAGAAATTAGATGATTACAAACTCGACGATTATTCAGTTGAGGAGTTGAATCCTTTCCAAAGATTAGTGGAATATGAGAAGTTTCAGAATATTGACTCTTACACCAAGTTTATGATTGATAACATTCTTAGAGAATCTATTTTTGGCGACTTTGATCAGATTGAAGAAACAAAAGATTTTATTGTTGCCCCAGAAACTAATTTTGTACAACATTCACCTTCTATTCTAGAGTATAAGAATGCAATAGTCAATGATCTAACAAATAACTTCTTTAAATTTAATTATTATATAGAGGATATAGACAAGAATGGTTCTACCTACCAAAATATAAATGATGAGTTTGTTAAGAATTATGAAAATTTCTATAAGGATAGACTGCCAGATATGAGTGAATTAGCAATACCGCTAGAGGATATTATCTCTGAGAAAAAGATTTATTCAATAGAGAATCTTGATGAGCTAGATATTATTCAAAAGGTTCTTGAGTCAGATTGGAGTGTGCTATAATGTATAATGAAATTTTAGAAAAAATAAAAAAGTGCGAGCAAGCACTTTCAACACTTGGAAGTAGCGCTCAAGCATACATTACAGCACATGATATTTATATAGAGAAAAAGATCAAAGATGCAGATATAATTAAAAAGAAAATGATCGAGAAAGTAGCGAGGGTTTTACATGAAGATTAATGACCTAAAAAGAGGTGTACATGACGCCTTACTCACTCAGACTTTTGATGATTACATCGATCATTTAATTGTATCCTGTATTCTCTATTCGCATCTAGAAAAAATATTAGCTCAAGAAAACAAGAATCAAAATAACTCAAGGCAACTGGCAGAATCTTATTCCCAAATTTTTATTAGTAATTTTATAGAATATAAATCCTCAGCAGTAGCATATAATGTGATTAGAGCTACTATACAAGGTTATAGAAAGACATCATTTTTAGATTTTTCATCCTTTCAAATCGAAGAGATTCGAAAGTTATATGATAATAAAACTAGCATTGTTCCTTTCTCAATCTCAAAGTTCTCTCAGTATATGTATAAAATTGCCTATATAAAACATAATGACTATAATAATCTTGCTAGAATTCACTCTGAAGTAATGATTCCCATTGCAAGATTTTATATGAATGAATTTAACCTAGATTCAGAAGATCTTGAGATACTTACTGCAGAAGATTATACTCTAGCCCCTGGGAAAGTAATCATATTTAGTATTAAAAACATTGCTCCGGCGAGAGTCTTAAATGATATAAAAACAAGAAAAATCCCGATTAATTATCACTCTATTGAGATGCTTAATACTTATATCAAACTTATTACAAATTAAAAAAGAATAACCAAAAGGTTATTCTTTATTTTTTATTTTAGTAATTGTTGGTAATCATATTTAGAAAGTTTTAGTAAACCAGCAGCATTAAACGTTTCAAGAACAGTAATATACATTAGAGCATTAGCAATTGCTAGGTCTCCGTTATATTCTTTTCCAGATTTAATCATGTCTAGAGCTTCATTAAGAGCTAACGTTTCAAGAATACCTTTTTTAGGCATTTCTTTAATAAATGCTTCTTTAATTACAACTTCAACATTTCCTTCTGGAGAAATCTTAATCTTTGTTTCTTTTGGTTTAGCTGGTTGTTCATATTCGTAGTATTCATCTTCAGGAATTTCTTCTGATTCGACTTCTTCAACAACTTCTTCTTCTGGAATTTCTTCTTTCTTAGAAGTTCCATTTTTTACTTTTGCAGCTTCGCTAATTGCCACGATTTCATCGATTTGTTTTTGAACTTCTCCGACTTCATCTTGTTCTTTAGAAACTAGATTTGCTACTTTTTCTTTAACATCAGAAGTTAATGAATCGATTGATTGATTAACAGCTTCTGGAGTTTGCTTGTTAACAATGTCAACAATTTCTTCTTCTTTTAAATAGATACCAGTTTTTACATCTGGAAGTTCTTTAGCGACATGTTCCATGATTGCAAGGGTTCTTTTATCTTTGATAGAAGACACTACGTTTGCATTTTCTAGGAAACCTAAGACAGTCTCATGAATCTCAGCTTTGTAAGCTGGATTTAACTTAGCATATTCTTCGACATCAACAAGAAGCGCACTTTCGACAATATTTGAAAGATAATCTGCCATTATAATAGAAGACATTCTATTATTATATTTGATTTGTTGTTCCATTAATTGTGCTCTTTGTTTATTTCTCATAAATGCAGATGAACTTGCAAATGCCACTCCGCTAAGCATTGCTTCTTGGAGCTTAGCTTGCTTAGCTTGTTCTTCTTCTCTTAGACCATCGTAATATTTCTTAAGGAAATCATTTGCCTGATTTTCTAATCTCTTGTTTTGATCAAGTGTCTTTTTACTTGTTTGAAACAAATTTGAGGTTAAATTAAAATTCTTTTCCATATTTATTCCTCCACCTTTCAATTATTGTATAAATACATATATAATTTATTGTTCGACATATTCATCACCAATTTTTAATACTCTATAAATTGGCCGGCTTCCATGTAGCCAACTCTGATATATTGTAAATTTTCCTCATTGATATTGAGGTATTCTGGAGCGAATAAATTCTTTCGGATAGATGAAATTTCGCCGATATATTGAGCAAAGGTGTCATTTAGACCCTTGAATTCAACACGGTCAATAATTCCATTAAATGCAATTGTTAGATCACGAATAATATCTGAGATTCTTAAAGATGAATTTTGGTTAGCTCTGTCAACTAAAAGACGGACATAATCTCTAATTTGAGTTTTAAGGCCTTCATAATACTGTTTAACATAGATATCAAACTCAAGCTTTAGATCAGTTCTCAATGTATTATAATATTGAGAGTCTCCATATGTATTATAGAACTTTAAGTCAAAAAAGGTGTTCGTCTCTAATTTACCAAGGTTCTCTTTTAACATATCGATATATACAAATAGTTGTCTAATAAACTTAGATTGAGCGGCTTCGTCTTTAAAGAAGGATGCATGAACTACGGGAATATCTTTAATTTGAATTGATGAAATATAAACTGGCGTTGTTCCAGTTGTTCTTACAACTATATCAGAATGCATTAGTTCATCTAGATTTCTAAATAGTGATAGATATCCACCAGAAATAAAATCCATTGTAATACTGTCTGTCGTAATATTATTTAATTTTAATACAACTTTAACATCCTCCGGAAGATAAATTTCTTGACCGCTGTTACCAATCAGAACAACATTTGTCCCGTATTCTTCTTCATTTACAAAGTCAAATTCAGCACCGTTTGATTTAACAGAGACATTAAACTCTAATTCGCTTTCGAAAATTGTTGGATTGTCTTCATTTGCAACGCTTCTGACTGCAAGATTTTGATCTGTTAATAAAAATCTGATTGACTTGATTGGAACAGTTTCATTACCCTTTCGATAGAAAGAAATATCAAATGAGTCATTTGCAGTTCTCACTAAATCATTTTTTAAATCAAAATTTGTAACGAAGGTAAATTTAAATGTATAGAAATTACTTGTTATGATTCCGTCTAATCCTCTATAAACAGAGACGGTCGATGGTATTAAATATTTATCGCTATTATTATTTG
>Ga0172371_10010644_pt1 | contig 12383 bp, 10 predicted proteins | sample Lak12m_FD_114543 | JGI IMG/M metagenome (GOLD analysis project Ga0172371, IMG submission 114543) | Freshwater microbial communities from Kabuno Bay, South-Kivu, Congo - kab_022012_12m | ecosystem: Environmental > Aquatic > Freshwater > Lake | place: Democratic Republic of the Congo: South-Kivu... | reverse complement strand
TCCGTCCGATAGTTAAAGTGATTTCTCCTGAAAATAGTAAGGAGATAATTAATCTAAAAGAGGAGAAATCATTAACAATAGATCATTATCTTAATTCTTTTAGGGAGGGGAAAGAATTTCTGCATTTAATTTGACTTCCCGTAAAGTTATGATATACTTCTTTGCGTAAGTTCAAAGCAGAACTACTAAGCTTAACTATGGCGTTTTTAGGTGCAACTGTCAGCACTAAAGACGCCATTTTTATAGTATAGAAAGGTATGTTTATAAGATGAGGGCTGTATTAGCTTTAGAAGATGGATTGATATTCGAGGGCACTTCTTTCGGCGCTAGCGGAGAGAGGTGCGGGGAAGTTGTTTTTAATACCAGTATGGCCGGTTATCAAGAGATTTTAACCGATCCTTCTTATAAGGGGCAGATTGTAACTATGACTTATCCTCTGGTTGGTAATTATGGGATAAATAATGAGGATATGGAATCGCGGGGGCTCTTCTTAGAAGGTTTTGTAGTTAAGGAGTATAGTAAAGTTGCCAGCAATTGGCGTCAGGATAATTCACTTAGTGATTATTTAAAGAAGAATAATATACTAGCCATTGAAGGCGTAGATACCCGCAAGCTTACTCTCCATATCCGGGAAGCAGGTGCGATGAAGGCTATTATTTCTACCGATGATTTTGATGGTAACAGCTTAGTTAGAAAAGCTAAGAGTTGCGCCGGCCTAGTAGGGATAGATTTAGTTAAAGAAGTTACTTGCGAAAAAGCATATGCTTGGGGAGTCCCGGCTAAGAAACTTTATAATGTTGTGGTTATTGACTGTGGAGCAAAATATAATATTTTAAGGCAGCTTTTTAACCGTAAGTGCGCTGTTAATGTAGTTCCTGCAAATATTTCTAGCGTAGAGATATTAAAGATGAAGCCTGATGGTTTACTTCTTTCCAATGGCCCGGGAGATCCGGCTGCAGTTACTAAGGTGATACAGACTACTCGAGAGCTTATGGATAAGCTCCCAATCTTTGGTATTTGTTTGGGGCATCAGATGCTGGGTTTAGCTCTGGGGGGAGAAACTTATAAACTCAAGTTTGGTCATCATGGAGCAAATCATCCGGTAAAGGATCTTAGAAGCGGTAAAGTTTCGATAACCAGCCAGAACCATGGTTTTTGCGTAGATATTGATACTTTGAATAAGAAAGAAGTAGAGATTACTCATATTAATTTAAATGATAAAACCCTGGAAGGTTTACGTCATAAAAAGCTTCCTGTTTTTTCAGTGCAGTTTCATCCCGAGGCTTCTCCCGGACCACATGATGCACAATATTTATTTGATGAATTTATCTGCCTTATGAAGAAAAATAAGCTAAAGAAAAATGCCAAAAAGAACTGATATAAAGAAAATTTTAATAATTGGCTCCGGCCCTATTGTTATAGGGCAGGCCTGTGAATTTGATTATTCCGGGACTCAGGCTTGTAAAGTTTTAAAGCAGGAAGGCTACCGAATCGTTTTAGTTAATTCTAATCCGGCAACCATCATGACTGACCCGCAGATAGCCGATGCGACTTATATTGAACCCATTATCCCTGAAGTTTTAGAACGAATAATTGCTAAGGAAAGGCCGGATGCGCTCCTGCCTACATTAGGAGGTCAGACTGCGCTTAATGTTACAATTCTTTTGGCTCAGATGGGGGTACTTAAGAAATATAATGTAGAGACTATCGGGGCTAATATCCAAGCGATAAAAAAGGGCGAAGATCGGCAGTTATTTAAAGAGGCGATGAAGAAGATTGGTTTGGATTTACCGCATAGCGGTAAGGCGCATACTTTAGAAGAGGCTCTGGCGGTGGCTAAGAAAATAGGATTTCCTTTAATTATTCGTCCCAGTTTTACCTTAGGCGGAACAGGCGGAAGTATCGCTAACAATATGGATGAATTTAAGGATTTGGCTAAGCGCGGATTAGAATCAAGTATGATTAGCGAGATTTTAATTGAAGAATCAGTGATCGGCTGGAAGGAATATGAGCTTGAGGTGATGCGGGATTTAAAAGATAATGTAGTGGTTATCTGTTCTATCGAGAATCTCGACCCTATGGGAGTGCATACAGGAGATAGTATTACTGTAGCACCCATCCAAACTTTGACTGACCGGGAGTATCAGTTGATGCGCGATGCAGCTATTGCATGTATAAGGGAGATTGGCGTGGAAACAGGGGGTTCTAATATTCAGTTTGGCGTTCATCCTGATACCGGACGAATGGTTGTTATTGAAATGAATCCGCGTGTTTCGCGTAGCTCCGCACTTGCTTCTAAGGCTACGGGTTTTCCAATTGCAAAAATTGCAGCAAAGTTAGCTGTCGGCTATACTCTGGATGAAATACCTAACGATATTACTCGGGAGACTCCCGCATGTTTTGAGCCGGCAATTGATTATTGCGTGGTTAAGATCCCCCGTTTTACTTTTGAAAAGTTTCCTGCAGCTGATCCGACTCTTACTATTTCTATGAAGTCTGTCGGAGAAGCTATGTCTATCGGCAGGACTTTTAAGGAGGCTTTACAAAAAGGGCTGCGTTCTTTAGAGATTAAGAAGTTTGGTTTAGAAAGTGTTCTTTTTACTAATTTGTTAGAAATAAAAGTAGATCGCGATATTCTAAGCAAGATCGAGCAAAAATTAATAACCCCCAGTGCCGAGCGAATTTTTTATATTGGAGATGCTTTAAGAATTGGTCTGGATATAAACAGAATTTTTGAATTGACTAAAATTGATCGCTGGTTTTTGAATAATATTAAGGAGATAATAGATTTAGAGTTTAAGATAGCTAAGTCGGGCCGAGATATTTCTAGGGATTTATTAAAAGAGGCCAAGGAATTTGGGTTTAGCGATAGGCAGTTAGCTAAGATTTTAAATAAGAAAGAAGAAGATATCTTTAATTTGCGTAAAGAATTTAATATTGAACCTGTTTTTAAGCTAGTTGATACTTGTGCTGCTGAATTTAAGGCGCATACTCCTTATTTTTATTCCACTTATGATAGTTAAGTCTTGGTAGTGAGCTTCCCTTTACAATTTCTAATTTCAGTACTATAATATTTCATAATTAGTTCAAGGGGGTTTTATGGCTAAATTTGGATTTGATAATGAAAAGTATTTGAAAGAACAAACACAAGCTATCATTGATCGCGTTAATAAGTTTGATAATAAGCTTTATCTGGAATTCGGCGGAAAGCTTTGTTTTGATTATCACGCTGCTCGCGTACTCCCCGGTTATGATCCTAATGTAAAGATAAGATTATTGCAGTGCCTGAAGGATAAAATAGATATTGTTCTGGCTATTTATGCAGGGGATATCGAGAGGGGAAGAGTCCGCGGTGATTTCGGCATTACGTATGATGTTGCCACTCTTAAGCTTATTGATGATTTACGCAAGTGGGGTTTGGATATTTTAGCGGTAGTAATTACCCGTTTTAATAATCAGTCTTCAGCAATAATGTTCAAGAATAAATTAGAACACCGCAATGTTAAGGTTTATTTGCATTACCCCATTGACGGATATCCATCGGATGTGGATGCTATCGTAAGTGAAAAAGGGTTAGGAAGAAACCAGTTTATCGAGACCAAAAAGCCTATTTGCGTAGTTACTGCTCCCGGGCCTAATAGCGGCAAGCTGGCTGTTTGCCTCTCTCAACTGTATCAGGAGCATAAGCACGGGGTAAATGCCGGTTATGCAAAATTTGAAACCTTTCCGATATGGAATCTTCCTTTAAAGCATCCGGTTAATGTTGCGTATGAAGCAGCTACTGCGGATATTCAGGATTTTAATCTGGTCGATCCTTTCCATTTGAGTAAGTACAATAAAGCTACTATAAATTATAATCGCGATGTTGAAAGCTTTCCGATATTGAAGCTCATGCTAACCAGGATATTTGATAAGAGTACGGCTTTGCCTATGTATAACTCACCTACTGATATGGGAGTTAATCGTGCAGGCTTCGGAATAACTGATGATAAGATTGTCCAAGAAGCAGCGAAGCAGGAGTTAATCCGCAGATATTTTAGATATCATGCCGAGTATATTCTGGGAATAGAGAAGAAGGAGACGGTTGATAGAGTGTTGCGACTTATGGAAGAGTTGGGGGTTAAGCCGCTTGATCGAGCTGTTGTTGAAGTAGCTAGGAAGACAGCAGAAGAGGCGGAAGCAAAAGGTAAGGGGCATGCCGGAATATTTTGCGGAGCAGCAATACAATTAAATGATGGCCGGATACTTACGGGTAAGAATTCTAAGCTTATGCACTCGGCAAGTAGCTTAATTTTAAATGCAATTAAGGTTCTAGCGAATATCCCTGATGAAATACTTCTGCTTTCCCCGCATGTTATCAATCAGATCGGTAAGTTAAAGGAAGGTATTTTGGATGCCGATTCCGAAAGTCTGGATTTAGAAGAGATTCTGATTGCGCTTTCTATTAGCGTTACTACAAATCATACTGCAGAGTTAGCGATGGCGAGGTTAGTAGAGCTAAGGGGGTGTGAGATGCACATGACGCACATTCCTACTCCGGGAGATGAAGTTGGTTTAAAGAGGCTGGGTGTAAATTTAACTACTGATGGTAAGTTCTCTTCCCGCAATCTTTTTGTTACTTAATGGATATTAGGAAATTCAGGGATCATTTTGGCTTCTTAATTCTGGTTGTTACTTTATTTTTAATTTGGTATTTTAGCCGGTATCTTCAGCTCGACTTTTCCGCTTTAGTAAACAAACTAGCCGTATTTCCTCTCTTAGGTAGCGCCTTAATTTATATTTTTCTTTATGTAGTCGTAACATTCTTTATTTTCTTTTCAAAAGATTTATTTTGGCTCTCCGGAGCGTTTTTGTTTGGACCGTTCCTCAGCGCTTTATTTATTTGTATTGCTGAGACTATCAATGCCTTCGTGTTATTCTTTCTGGCTCGTTTTCTGGGGAGAAGCTATGTCCAGGATAAGTTATCTAAAAAATACCGCTACCTGGATGAGAAAATCGGCAAGGTTAGTTTGCTATGGCTTTTTATTTTTAGGGCCGCTCCGCTTATTCCTTACAGATTCCTGGATTTATCAGCCGGACTTACTAAAATTAGATTCAGAAAATATTTAGTAGCTGTTATCCTCGGCTCACCTGTTAAGATGCTCTGGATCCAGTATATTCTTTATTCTCTTGGTATAAAAGTATTCTCAAATCCTGAGGTTTTGAGAGATTTCTTTTTGAACAACAAACCCTTATTGCTATTTAGTTTTATCTATATTATATTAATAATATTAGTAATTATTAAGATGGGGAAGAAGGAGTAATATTTATGGCAATAAAGTTAAGGTTTCTAGGAGGGGTAAAGACAGTTACCGGATCAAGCCATTTGGTTATAGCTGACAAAACCGAAGTTTTACTTGATGCCGGGTTATTTCAGGGGCATCGCGATGAGTCTTATAGAATAAATACTACGTTTAGTTTTAATCCGCGTTTAATTAACGCCCTTATTCTTTCGCATGCTCATATTGATCATTGTGGCAATATCCCCAGTCTGATTAAGGAGGGCCTGCGTTGCAAGATTTATACTACCTCGGCGACTAAAGATTTAGCTGAGCTTATGCTTATAGATTCCGGTAAGATTCAAGAAGAAGATGTCCGCTATGTTAATAAAATAAATAAAAGGATTGGCCTGCCAGAGAGGAGCCCTCTTTATACAAAAAAAGAAGCCTCTAAAGCTACTAAGATTTTTCGTTCTATATCATACAACCAGAAGTTTTGTGTAGCTAAAAATGTTTGCGTTACCCTTGTTGATGCCGGGCATATATTAGGTTCGGCTATAACTATATTGGATATTAAGGACGGAACAAAAAATATCCGTTTAGGTTATGCTGTAGATTTGGGTAGAAAGAATCTGCCTCTACTTAATAATCCGGTTGTTCCTAAAGGACTTGACTATTTAATTCTGGAGAGTACTTACGGAGGGAGGCTGCATGCACCGATTGAGGAGGCGCAATCAAAGCTTAGAGAAGCCATATCGCGGACTTTGCGCCGGGGAGGGAAGGTTCTAATTCCTTCGTTTACACTTGAGCGTACACAGGAAGTTATTTATTATTTGAATGAACTATTAAAGGACCAGCTTATTCCTTCTGTGCCCATATATGTAGATAGTCCCTTGGCTACAGATATAACCGAAGTTTTCGAGTATCATCACGATTATTTTGATCCCTCAACCCGTCAGGCAATCTTAAAAGGGGACAGTCCGTTTGAAATGTTGAATTTAAGGTTTATCCGGAACCAGACTGAGTCTAAGGCGTTAAATATTGATAAGCGGCCGATGATTATTATTGCCGGAAGCGGGATGTGCGAATCAGGCAGGATACTGCATCACTTGCAGAATAATATCGAGGATTCCAGGAATATGATTCTGGTGGTTGGTTACATGGCGCGTGATACCCTGGGACGCAGGATTGTAGATAAGGAAAAGATTGTGCGTATATTCGGCATAGAGTATGAACTTAACGCGGAAGTGGTAATTGTTAATGCTATGTCTGGGCATGCTGACAAGAATGATCTTGTGGATTTTGTCAATGCCGCATTACCTTTGAAGAGAATTTTCCTGGTTCACGGAGAAGAGGAGCAATCTCAGGCTTTATGCGATACACTAACCCAGCAGGGCCTTAATGTTTATGTTCCTTCAAAGGACGAAGAAGTCTTGCTTGAATAGAATTTGTGTGGTAATATAAGCGAAATATAACTTTCTATAAATTATCAATAAGTTTTAATCAGGAGGTAATTAAATGGCAGGTGGATTTTCAACACCCAAGAAAGATAAGGCTAATAAAGTTTCTGCTGGCATGAGGGTAAAAGTCGGGCAGTTATTAATAAGAGGGATAGATTCTTATAAGGCCGGGATTAACGTAAAAGGCTTAGGGACTCTTTTTGCCGCTTGTTCCGGGACTGTTTATTTTACCAGGAAGAAGACCAGCCATGGCAAGCTACGTACTTTTGTTAATGTTTCTCCCGCTGCTTTAAAGTCTAAATAGTTATTCCCTAGATTATGCAGGATAAGGCTAAACGCTATTCCAATATTAAATATACTTTAACAATCGTTGAAGTAGTTTATAGTTTGTTATTGCTTGGTTTGTTTCTTATTTCAGGTTTTTCGCAAGAACTTTCAGTCTGGATATCTAAACATTTCTTAAGTTATTTAGCAGTTCCTCTGTATTTAGCAATAATTTCCTTCGCTTATTATCTACTCAATTTTCCCCTTAATATATACCAATCCCATATTTTGGAGCATAAGTTTTCTCTATCTACGCAGAGCCTGCGCAGCTGGTTCGAAGACCAACTCAAGGTTAGTTTACTTTCTTATTTGGTCAGTCTTATTTTGGTCTCTGTTTTCTATTTAATCCTCCGATATTCTCCTGGGCGTTGGTGGCTGGTTGTATCTATTTTTTGGGTGTTATTTAATATAATTCTGGCTAAAGTTATTCCGGTAGTAGTTGTCCCGCTTTTCTTTAAATACCAAAAACTCTCAGATGAGAATTTAAGAGAGAGGATTATGCGTTTGGCTTCTAAGATGAAGATTAAAATACTGGATTGTTTTCAGATTGATTTCAGTAAAAAGACATTGAAGGCTAATGCTGCATTTTTGGGAGTGGGAAATACCCGCAGGGTTATTCTTGCGGATACCTTAATAGATAAATATAGTTATGATGAAATCGAAGTAATACTGGCGCATGAATTTGCGCACTATCAGTTAAAACATTTATTAAAGCTGGTTGTAATTAATTCTTTGATGACCCTGGGTACTTTTTATCTTATTTATAAGAGTAGCGGTTATTTTCTAAATTTATTCGGATTTGTTTCGCTCTCAGAGCTGGCGGCCTTACCGGTTGTTTTTATTTATTTTATTATTTTCGGAATTATTACTCAGCCTCTTCAAGCATTTATAAGTAGAAGTTTTGAGCGAAGCGCTGATTCTCTGGCTTTGGAGAGCACCGGCCTAAAGGATGCGTTCATCTCCACAATGAATAAATTAGGCGAACAGAATCTTGCCGATAAATCACCTCACCCTTTAATAAAATTCTTCTTTTTTGACCATCCTCCGATTAATGAGCGTATTGAAGAAGCAAAGAAATTCTAGAACTTTTCTTAAGGGTACTATCAGTACCAAATAATATTATTGATTAATAAAATCGATGATAATTCTTGCGGCCCGCTCTGCGGCACCTGGCTGACCAAGTGAAGATTTTACTTCGGTGAGTGCTTTACGCATTTTCTCTAATTCATCAGGGTTGTTCAGTATTTTTAGCGTTTCTTTAGCTATTTTTCTTGGGCAAGCATCAAATTGGATAAACTCAGGAATTATCTTTTTCCCTGCGATGATATTTGCTAATCCTATATAAGGTAATTTTATTTGAGGTTGGTAGAGAAGATAATTTAATAAGCTTGTTTTGTAAACTAAAAAGAATGGTTTCTTCATTATTGCAGTTTCTAGCGTTGCCGTACCTGAGCAAACCAGGCAGAAGTCCGCAGCCTCTATAGTTGAGTAGGTCTCTCCTGAGACAACCCTTAGAGTTATATCAATTTTTTTGATAAGTGAGTCGTATAAATTCTGATTCTGTCCGGTTGTTTTAGCAATAATGAACTGAGCATTAATTTCTTGGCTAATGAATTTTGCTGCTTTAAGCATTATCGGCAGAATTCTTTTTATCTCTTGTTTACGCGAACCCGGTAAAAGCGCTATTGTGGTTTTAGTTTCAGATAAGTTTAGGCTTTTCAAGAAGTCATGTTTCTCTTTTGTCGATTTTACAATATCTAGGAGAGGATGTCCTACTAATTCTACTTTGAATCCATATTTTTTGTAGAATTCTTCTTCAAAGGGGAAGAGAACAATCATCTTGTTAATATATTTTTTTACTGTTTTTATCCTCTGCGGCCTTGATGCCCAGAGCTGTGGGCTTACATAATATATGGTTTTAATGCGGTTATTGATTGCTCTGGCAAGCCTGAGGTTAAATCCGGAGAAATCCACAAAGATAATAGCTTCAAATTTATGGCGGTTAATTTTTTCTAAGATTAAATTCTTTAATGCAATAAATTTAGGGAGTTTTTTGATGACATCGAAAAGTCCCATGACGCTTAAATCCCGGATATTATAGATTATTTCTGCTCCGGATTGGGCAAGGAGAGAACCGCCTACACCAAAGATCTTTAGTTCGGGCTTTATTTTTTTTAGAGAGGAGACCAGGGTTGCGGCATGAAGTTCTCCGGAAGGCTCCCCGCAGATTATCAGGACGTTTTTTTGTGCCATATCTGATTCTGAATTTCTAAAGCTACTTTTAAAGCTTCCCGGGCAATTGGCCCTGAGACTAAGGGTTGAATATGTCCGTTGACACAGTCAATAAATGCTTGTAATTCTTTTTGTAGAGGCTGCTCTTTTTCAATAGGGAGCTTATCTTTTGAAATTCCTAAGAAAGCCTTGCGGTATACCCAGGCTTCGGCATTTTTATAATCTAGTGATATGTAAGTGTTCTCCTGAAATATACGAATTTTACGCATAGTTTCATCTGATACGCGGGAAGCAGTAAGATTGGCAACGCAACCGTTCTTAAAGGTTAGCCGGGCATTAGCGATGTCTTCGAAATGAGTGAGGACATTTATCCCTACTGCATCAATTCTCTCAAGCGGAGAATTTACTAACCCTAAAATTATATCAATATCATGAATCATGATATCTAAGACCGCGCCTACATCCAGAGAGCGGTTAGGGAATGGAGAGAGTCGGTGGCACTCAATAAACTTAGGGTCTTTAATAATTTTTTTAGTAGCGCTAAAAGCAGAATTGAAGCGCTCGATGTGGCCTACCTGCAGAATTAAATCTTTTTCTTTCGCTATTTCTATTAGTTTGTCAGCTTCTTCTAATGCCGGGGTAAAAGGTTTCTCAACCAGGGTATGGATGTTTTGGTTTAAGAAGTCAGCGGCAATCTTAAAATGCAGTTTTGTAGGAGCGGCTATACTTACCGCATCGACTTTTGAAAAGATATCTTTATAGTTAAGGTACCCCGGAACATCCAGATTCTTAGCAACTGTGTCTAATTGTGTTTTGTTTGTATCGCAGACAGCTATAAGCTCACAGTTGCTGAGTTCTTTGTATATTTTAGCATGGATGCTACCTAAGTGGCCTACTCCGATTACTCCTACCTTTATTTTGCTCATAAAGGAATAATAGCAAATTGCCTGTTACCTTGCAACATAAATGTTTTGTCTTCCTCAACATAGGGGACACCCATTCAGCTAAAGCTGAGGGTGTCCCTTTTTGCTTGAGTAGGGGACACCCTCCCGATTGGCCTCATGGGTGTCCCTGATATGCTAAATTTGGCAGGGCAAAGCTAGTATAAAAGCAGTTGATATAAGGCTATTGTTATGCTAAAATGCAGTTTCTTAAAATAGGAGTTAAAGTTGAGGGATTACCTGAAGTTACTAAAATTTATCAAGCCGTATAAGGTACAGTTTATTATAGCTGCTATCTGCATGATAGTTTCTGCTATTTTCGACGGTGTATCTCTGGCAATGATTGTTCCCCTGGCAGATAAGGTGCTTACTAATAAGAAGATGATTGTGCCTACTAAACTTCCTGAATTCTTAACAAATTTTATAGATAAAATCAATAGTTTTAGCCCCGAAGCTTTGTTAAATTATATGGCTATCGGAATTGTTTTGTTATTCGTGCTTAAGGGCTTATTCGGTTTCCTGCAAGCCTATCTTATGTCTGATATAGGCCAAGCTATTGTCCGGGATATAAAAGCTAAACTTTACGCAAAATTTCAGATACTTTCGCTGGATTATTTTACTCACAAGCGCGGCGGCGAGATGGTTTCTCGTATTACTAATGATGTAAAAATTGTTGAGAACGCAGTTTCTTATGGCTCAACTGATTTAGTTTATCAAGGGGCGCAGGTGGTGATCTTTTTTATCCTGTCTATGTGTATTTATGCCAAATTCGTTATTTTTATTGTTCCGCCTCTGGCTATCCTGGGGTATTTGATTGCTAGGGTAGGTAAAAAGCTTAAGAAGTTATCCAAAAGTTCGCAGGAGAAGATGGCGGATACTAATTCTATACTTCATGAGACAATTATAGGCGCACGCATTGTAAAAGCTTTTAACATGGAAGATTACGAGATAAAGAAGTTTAATAAAGTAAATAATGATTATTATAGGATATCGATGAAATCTATTAAACGCACCCTGCTTATGAGCCCGGCTACCGAAATATTGGGCTGTCTTGCCGGAGTTTTTGTTTTTGTTTTAGGCGGCAGAGAAGTAATTGCGGGAAAGATATCTTTTGGAGTTTTTGGGTTGTTTATCGGTTCTCTTTTGTCCACCATCAGGCCTTTTAAGAAATTAAGTTCAGTGCATTCTTTGAACCAGCAGGCAGTGGCTGCAAGTGAGCGAATATATGAGGTCTTAGATGCTAAGCCGTCTGTAGCCGAATCGAGTTCTGCCCAAGAATTAAAGGAATTTAAGCGAAATATTGTTTTTAATGATGTTTGGTTTAGCTACGGAGATAATCAGGTCCTTAAGGGTGTAAATTTAGAGGTACCATATGGTTCGATGCTGGCGGTTGTAGGTCCTAGCGGCACAGGGAAGACTACGCTATTGGACTTGATTCCGCGTTTTTATGATCCCAAGAAAGGTAAAATCAGTATTGATGGGGTGGATATTAAAGATGTTACTCTTAAATCCTTGCGTCAACAGATAGGTATTGTCTCTCAAGAGACCATACTTTTTAATGATACGATTAAGGCTAATATTGCTTATGGTAGGCCGGAAGCAAGCGAAGAAGAGATTATTCAGGCTGCGACTCAAGCTAATGCTCATGATTTTATAATTCGTATGCCTCAAGGGTATGAGTCTACTATCGGAGACAGAGGGATGCGCATTTCGGGAGGAGAACGTCAGAGAATTGCTATAGCCAGGGCTTTGCTTAAGAATCCTCCTATTTTGATACTAGATGAGGCTACTTCTCAGCTGGATTCAGAATCGGAGCATATTGTTCAGGAGGCGTTAGATCGTCTTATCCGGGGCCGAACAGTATTTGTAATTGCCCATAGGCTTTCAACGGTAAGGAATGCCCATAAGATAGTAGTCCTGGATAAAGGCTCTATACTTGAATCAGGTTCGCATGAAGAGCTTATGTCTAAGGACGGTTTGTATAAGCGCCTGCATTTAATGCAAGAGTTACGCAGGTAAATGAGGCCATAACTTAGCGAGTTTATAGCTGCCTTCCCGCATGCATTTTGGAGCTTGAAAACCCATAAAATTAGTTGCATATTGCAATAATTTTGTTAAAATAGAAAGACTAAACTGTTGCCGGTAGTCTTTGGCAGCACCACATATTA
>Ga0172371_10010643_pt1 | contig 12385 bp, 15 predicted proteins | sample Lak12m_FD_114543 | JGI IMG/M metagenome (GOLD analysis project Ga0172371, IMG submission 114543) | Freshwater microbial communities from Kabuno Bay, South-Kivu, Congo - kab_022012_12m | ecosystem: Environmental > Aquatic > Freshwater > Lake | place: Democratic Republic of the Congo: South-Kivu... | reverse complement strand
CTATATCCGGGAGGACAAGATTATCGGATCCTTGGAAAAGTTCCATGAGCTGACGAGTCAAATCGCCTGTTGATGAGAGTTACGATGGCCCCCATTTTGCGAACATCAGTTGACATGGCCTTTAGTATTTATAGAAAATGGTTATAAAGAACACTTCGAAAAAATGATGGGTTTAGGAGAAATATCGTAAGCAAACGCAGTCGACGGCAAGGAAGCTACAGCTGGAAACTGAAGTTGGACAGAAGTAAGTATTCTAAAACGAATTCTATTCCGAGCCGGATGAGGATTTGGGCCGGTCAAGCCGGATTTTCAATTCTCCAAACATGAATCAGGGGTTTGTCGCCGTCCGCCAGCGGTTCCATGACGTAAATGAGGCCGCGTTTGCGGTCATAAGCCATCGCTCCGAGATGGCTTTTCTGCTGGGTCGAACGGATGTTGAATAGATTTTAATTGGCGGTATAAGAGCGAAAAATTGCTTGACATTCCTTGTGTTGAGCATAAAATAACTCTTGATGATATACATGTATAGCAAAGGAAGCTTCAGATGATCGCCGTGAGACTGCCCGAGGAAATTGAAAAAAGACTCGATAATTTGGCCGCGGCCACCGGCCGGACGAAGACGTTTTACGTCCGGGAAGCCATCGTAGAATACCTGGACGATTTGGAGGATCTTTATTTAGCTGAAAAACGGCTCGGCCGCTATTACGCGGGTAAAAGCCGCTCGATAACGCTGGACGATTTGGAGCGCGAGCTTGGCTTGGCGGATTGAGATCGACGCAGGCGCGAGAAAAGACATTGCCGGCCTGGATCGACCCATAGCCAAACGAGTTTATTCTTTTTTACGGGAAAAGCTGGAAACAAGAGATGATCCGCGTTCGATCGGCGAGGCGTTGCACGGCAAGGTGTATGGCGAATATTGGAAATACCGCGTCGGCGATATCCGGATCATCGCCCGCATCGAGGATGCGAAGCTGATTATTCTGGTCGTTCGAGTGGGACATAGGAAAAACGTCTATAATAAGAGGAGTCTCCATATAAATGAATAAGCCGTCAATTCTGTTCGAAAACAACCGGAAATGGGCCTCGCGCATCTCGGAAGCCGACCCTCTTTTCTTCTCTCGACTCGCTCGACAGCAAACCCCCGATTATCTTTGGATCGGCTGTTCCGATAGCCGCGTTCCCGCCAACGAAATCGTCGGCCTCCTGCCGGGCGAGCTGTTCGTGCATCGCAATGTCGCTAATGTGGCCAGTCCCACGGATCTGAATTGCCTCTCTGTACTGCAGTACGCCGTGGATTTTCTCAAGATCAGCCACATCATCGTCTGCGGACATTACGGTTGCGGAGGGGTGAAGGCGGCGCTGGAGTCCAGCTCGCATGGTTTGATCGACAATTGGCTTGGCCCTATTCGGGAATTGGGCCGGAGAAGCGCCGATGAACTCGCCCGATTCGCGACGCCGGAAGAGCGGGTCAATCGATTATGCGAGCTGAACGTCATCGAGCAAGTCAAGCGGATCGGGCACATCCCCGTCATTCAGGAAGCGTGGAAGAGAAACCAACCGGTGAGCATTCACGGATGGATTTATTCCATCGCCAACGGTTTGCTGCGGGATTTGGGGGCCGGGGCTTCATCCGAGGCGGAATTGAGCCGGCTTGAGAAATGATGAATAGACTGCTCACGGCATCCATTCGCAAATATTTGATCCTGACATTTTTATTGTTCTGGATCCTCTTATCGATTACGGGAATTCTCATCTTTCTGAAAGCCCCCGATATCGTCCAAGTCATTTTCAAAAATGTCTGCGCCTGGACCTCGACTTTTGTCGTCGTGTATATGTTTTCCAGAAAAACGAGCGGCGAGTCCCTAATAGCGTTTCTAAAAAAGCAATTTCCCAAAGTATCCGCGAAAGACTTTATTCTGCCGGCGATCATTCAGATCATCATCGTCATCATCGCCAATGGGATATTATTGCTTCTTGAAGGCAAGAGCTTTATCGGTTTGAAGTATATCGATTTTACGAATATCGTTCCGATTTTGATCATCAATTTGACGTCCGGCCCGATGGGCGAGGAGCTGGGATGGCGCGGATACGTGCTGAATGATCTTCAAAAAAGAGTCAGCCCGTTGGCCGCGTCCGTATTTATCGGATTGGTCTGGGGAATATGGCACTTCCCCCTTTGGCTGATCGCCGGCTATAAGGGAGTTGACCTGCTGCAATATGGCGCCACCTTTGTCTTGGCTATAACCAGTTTTTCCGTATTTATGACCTATTTCTATAATAAGAGCAAAAACATATTGGTCGCCGTCTGGACGCATTTTCTATTCAACATCTTGCTACAAGTTGTCGTCCATGACGGGTATTCCATCATCGCCATCGTTGCCGTTCTTTATCTGATTACGTCCGCGGGTATCGTAATTATTAAAAAAGACCGAATGTTAAAAACGGATGCCGCAATTGGATAAAAAATAAGATTTCCTTGCCCAAAAAGGGTGAGATTATCAAATCCGAGTGAAATCGCCGTTGACATGGTATATATCTCGATATATACTTTGGCCGAGGTGCGTCATGCAAACAGCGAAGTTGTTTCAAAACGGCCGAAGCCAGGCGGTTCGCTTACCGAAAGAATACCAATTCGAAGGGAAGGACGTCTTAATACAAAAAGTCGGCGAAACCGTCATTCTGTTCCCCAAAAACCGTGTCTGGGAAACGTTTCTTCACGGCCTGAATGGTTTTACGGATGATTTCATGGCGGAAGGCCGGGAACAGCCGCAGATGCAGAAAAGAAAGAGCTCGTGATGTACCTGCTGGATACGAACACCTGCATCTTTCTGATCAATAACCGGCCGATCCGGGTATTGGATAGATTGAAAAGCGCGCTGAATGAAAGCATTTATGTGTCCAGTATGACCGTCGCGGAGCTGCAATTCGGCGTCTACAACAGCCGGAGCGTCGAAAAAAATAGGATATCGCTGGCCGAGTTTCTCGCGCCCTTCCGGATCCTTGATTTTGACGGCATGGACGCGGAGTGGTATGGGAAAATCCGCGCCCATCTGAAAAAACTCGGGAAACCCGTCGGACCGTACGACCTGTTGATCGCGGCCCAGGCGCTGGCCAAAAACCTGGTTCTGGTTACGGACAATATCGAAGAGTTCAGGAGAATCGAAGGCCTGAATATCGAGGATTGGAAAAACTAGCGCGGCCCGCTGGATATTCGCCCGCCGCCGTGATTCTGTGATAAAATCCCCCCTGCGTCGGCATGGACGCGCAATCATTTTGAGGAGTATCCCATGGCGAAGTATCGAATCGCGATTCTCCCCGGCGACGGGGTCGGCAAGGACGTCATCGAAGCCACGATGCCCGTCCTCAAGAAGCTCGAAGTCGACGCCGAATATGTCTACGGCGACATCGGCTGGGATTTCTGGTGCAAGGAAGGCAACGCTCTTCCTGAACGGACGACCAAGCTCCTCAAGGAAACCGACGCCTGCCTCTTCGGGGCCATCACCTCGAAACCGAAGAAGGACGCGGACGCGGAGCTGGACCCCGCGTTCAAGGGCAAGGGGCTGTCCTATTTCAGCCCGATCGTCCGCCTCCGCCAGGAGTTCGATCTGTATACGAACCTCCGGCCTTGCAAGGCCTATCCCGGCAATCCCCTCAATTACAAGGAAAAGATCGATCTGGTCATTTTCCGCGAGAACACCGAGGGCATGTACGCCGGCGTCGAGTTCCGGCCGCTCCCGGACGTCGTTCGGGGGGCCCTGGCGACGCATTCGAAGTTCAAGCCGTTCGCCAACGTTCCGGCCGAGGAGATCGCCGTCTCGACCCGGATCATGACCCGCAAGGGCTGTTATCGGATCGTCAGGGCCGCCTTCGAATACGCCCGGGCGAAAGGGCGCAAATCCGTCTGCCTGATCGAGAAACCCAACGTCCTTCGCGAGACCGGCGGCCTGATGCTCGAGACGGCCCGCGAAGTGGCCAGGGATTATCCCGACATCATCTTCAAGGACGCCAACGTCGACGCCATCTGCATGTGGCTCCTGAAAAATCCGTTCGATTACGAGGTCCTCGTGGCCGAAAACCTCTTCGGCGACATCGTCTCCGACCTGGCCGCGCAGCTCGTCGGCGGACTTGGCTTTGCCTGCAGCGGCAACATCGGCGACAACTACGCCGTGTTTGAACCGACCCACGGCTCGGCCCCGAAGTACGCCGGGATGTACAAGGTCAATCCCATCGCCACCTTCCTGGCCGCCGAATTGATGCTCGAGTGGCTGGGAGAGACGGACAAGGCCAAGGCCCTGGACGGGGCGGTGGCCGAGGTCATCAAGGACGGCAAGGTCCGGACTTACGACATGGGCGGCAAATCGACCTCGCTCGACATGGGTCAGGCCGTCGTCGCGAAGCTGTAACCGGCGGAGGCCGTCGCTGTGGCCCAAACCGTCATCGAAAAGATCATTCAAGCTCACGCCTCGGACGAGGCCGCGCCCGGCCGGATCGTCTGGATGGACCTGGACACCCGGTCGGCCCGCGATTTCGGCGGCCCCAACGTCGTTAAAAATTACGAACGGGAATACGGCGAAGCGCCGTTGGCCGATCCCTCCAAGACGTTTTTCACCTTCGATCTCTGCGCCCCGGCCTGCACCCTGAAATACGCCGACAACCAGCAGGCCTGCCGCGATTTCGCCCGCAAGCGCGGCGTGCGCGTGTTCGACGTGGACGCCGGCATCGGCTCCCACGTCCTGATGGAGCAGGGCCTGGCCCGGGTCGGCGGCACGGCCGTCGGCACCGACAGCCACATGAACATTCTCGGGGCGGTCGGCTGTTTCGGCCAGGGGATGGGCGACGTCGACATCACTTATGCCTTCCGGACCGGGAGGACGTGGTTTGAAGTGCCGGAAAGCGCCAAGGTCGTCCTCAAGGGGATACCGTCGGCGCGCGCTTCGGCCAAGGACCTGACCCTGTGGTTGTGTCTGAAGCTCGGGACGTCAAAAATCGCCCTCCGCTCGGCCGAATTTTACGGCCCGGCCGTCGCCGCACTCGACCTGGCTGGTCGGATCACCCTTTGCAGCATGATCACCGAAATGGCCGGGATCATCGGCTTTGTCCCGGAGGATCCTCGGAACCAAGCGGGGACGGCGTCGGTTGCGGCCGACCCGGGCGCTGCCTATGCTGAAACGATCGAAGTGGACGTGGACGGAATCGAGCCCATGATCGCCGTTCCGCCGTCGCCCAATTCGGTCAAGCCCGTATCCGAAGTCCGGAAGGTACGGATCGATTCCGGCTTCATCGGCTCCTGCACCAATGGCCGCATCGAGGACATGGCTGCGGCGGCCGCGGTTCTTCGCGGCCGGAAAATCAAGCCGGGTGTCATGCTCAAGGTCGTCCCGGCGACCCGCCGGGTTTACGAGGAAATGCTCGAACGCGGGATCCTCCAGACGCTGTTTGAGAGCGGGGCAATCGTCCTCAATCCCGGCTGCGGCGGCTGCGCCGAGGGCCACGCCGGCTTGACCGGCAAGGGCGAGGTCGAAGTCAGCACCGGGAACCGCAATTTCCCGGGCAAGCAGGGAAAAGGCCCCGTCTATCTGGCCTCGCCTGAGACCGTGGCCGCATCCTGCATCGCCGGCGAGATCATTTCGGCGGGGGAGGTCTGACATGCGCGCCACCACCCTTCGCGGCCGCGTCTGGGTTTTGGCCGGCGCCGACGGCCGGCTGATCGAGGACATCGACACCGACCAGATCTTCCATAACGCCCACCTCCACATCACTGACATCGCCCAGATGGGCGCGTTCGCCCTGGGCAACCTCGAGGGCTGGAAGGACTTCCCGCAGAAAGCCAAACCCGGCGACATTCTCATCGCCGGCCGCAACTTCGGAGCCGGATCCTCGCGACAGCAGGCCGTGGATTGTTTCCTGGCTCTGGGCGTGGCGGCCGTGGTCGCCCCGTCGTATTCGGCCATCTATTTCCGCAACGCCGTCAATACCGGATTCCCAGTCGTGCGCGGCCAGGATTTGGACCGGCTGGTCGCCGACGGGCTTCTCCGTTCGGGGGACGAGATCGAAATCGATCTGGCCTCAGGCGCCGGCCGCAACCTCACCCGCAAAGCCGAGCTGCGGCTTGCGCCCATGAGCGCCGTCCAGGCCGAGATCTATGAGGCCGGGAACCTTTTCCGCTTGAAACGGGCTTAAAAGACGATGCGCCTTCTGGCGGTCGATACGACGACGGGCAGCGGCTCAGCCGCCCTGGTCGAGGACGGCTGCGTCCGGGCGGAGATCGGCATCGAGGCCTTCGGGACGCATTCCTCCCGCCTTTCGGCGTCGATCGAAGTTCTCCTCAAATCCCTCCATTGGGAGCTTGCGGACCTGGACGGCTTCGCCGTAACGCCTGGGCCCGGCTCGTTCACCGGCATCCGCATCGGCCTCAGCACCGTCCAGGCGTTCGCCTTCGCCTCGGGCAAGCCCGTCGCCCCCGTTTCATCTCTACGGGCCTTAGCTTGGAAGCTGAGATACGACGGCGTTCCGCTTGCCGCTCCGATGCACGACGCCAAAAAAGGCGAGATCTACGCCGCCCTTTATGCCTTCGAGATGACCGGAATGAAGGCCGTCGTTCCGGAGGGGGCTTACGCCCCGGACCGGTTTAAGGCGCTTCTTCCCAAAGGACGGAAAATCCTTTTCATCGGCGGCGGATTCCCGATCTTGATGGAAGGTTTGAGTCCGAGCGAAAAAAAACGGGCGGTCGCGTCCGGGCGGACGCTGTTCATCGCTCCGGAAGTCGGGCTTCTGGGAGCGGCCGTGATTGCCGCCGGAAAGGGCGTTCCGCCCGACCGGATCGAGCCGCTCTACCTCCGGCGTTCCCAGGCCGAAGAAGGCCGTTGATGGAGATTCCGTCCGGATCGGGCTCGTTCCGCCTCCGGCGGATGATGCGCCGCGACCTTCCCGAGATTCTGGCGATCGAGCACCGTTCGTTTTCCAATCCCTGGCCGGAAACAACGTTTGAAGGGGAGGTCCAGAACGTCGGCCTCTCGTATCCCGTCGTCGCCGTGGACGAAGATTCCGGAAGAATCGTCGGGTACGTCATTTTCTGGATCATCACCGACGAGGCCCAGATCAACAACGTCGCCGTCCACCCCGATTTCCGCCGCCGCCGGATCGCTGAAGACATGTTCCGCCTCATCCTGGAGGCCATGGAACAGCACGGTGTGCACTTCGTCTCGCTCGAGGTCCGGGCCGGGAACACGGGCGCCCGGACGCTGTACGAAAAGCTCGGCTTCCGCTCGATCGGCGAGCGGAAGGAATACTATACGAAACCTGTCGAGGACGCGGTCGTCATGGGTTTGTCGCTGGGTTCGCTTCTTAGGAATTAAGGAGAAAACCATGCTGAGACGAATTGCTGTCGCCGCCGCCGCCTTTTTCCTGTTGATCGCCGCCGCCCCTCCGCCGGGCGCCGTTCTCGTGCGGCTGAGCCCGGAAGCCGCGGCCGCGATTCCCGCCGGTCCGGAAACCGGCTTCAAGGTCGTCGGGCAGCTCCGGTCTTCCGTTCTGGCCGTGGCGCCGAGGGCGTTCTGGGCCTCTCTCACGGAAGCGGGAGTGGCCGGCGAGATCCTGGACGGAAGCGTCCGGGCGAAAAAATATTTTCTCGTCCTCGCCTCCGGGCCTGAGGCCGTCGACCGGCTGAAAAAGCACGGGACGGCGATCCCGCTCGACGAGCGGACGGTCCTTTTCTCGGCAGGGGCCCGCGAAGCCCGCGAAGTTCTGCCGGCCGAATTCAGGATCCAAAGGCTCCGGCTCGACCGCGGCATCGTTTGGAACCGTCCGGGCGGGAAAGCAAGCGAACCGCCGGCTGGTTGGGGAGAGGTCGCCGCGGATTCGCGGATCACGGCCTGGGTGGCCAAGGTGTCCAAGACCAACCTGACCGCGAACATCCAGACTCTCCAGAATTTCCAGACGCGATATACTTCAACCGCGGGATGCACCAACTCCGGGACTGCCCTGTACAATCGATTCGTCCAGATGGGTCTGCCCACGGCCTACGAGTCGTTTTCTTTCAATTCCGGAAGGATCACGACCCGAAACGTCATCGCCACCCTGAAGGGGAAGAAAACGCCTTCCCAATACGTCATCGTCTGCGCCCATTACGATTCTTACAGCAACAAGCCCAAGACCCTCGCCCCGGGGGCGGACGACAACGCCAGCTCGACGGCGGCGGTCCTCGAAATCGCCCGCATCCTGGCCTCGGCCTCGTTCGAATATTCGGTCAAGTTCATCTGTTTTTCGGCCGAGGAGTGGGGACTTTACGGCAGCGATTACTACGCCCGGCGGGCCAAGTCCCGCGGCGAGAAGATCATCGGTGTCATCAATATGGACATGATCGCCTATACCGACGCGACCAGAAAAAAGCTCGAACTCTACGTCAATTCGTCCTCCAATTGGCTGGGGACCAAGTTCCAGCAGTCCGCGGCGACATATGCGCCCATGGCCATCGCGAAATATATCGACGGCTATGCCGACTGGAGCGATCATTGGTCGTTCTGGAACCGGGGATACTATGCCCTCTGCGGCATCGAATCGGCCGCGGACTGGAATCCCTACTACCACAGGACGACGGACACAATCGACAAATTGAACAAGGATTTCTGCACCGCGGTGACCAAGGCCGCCCTGGCCACCACGGCCGTCCTGGCCAAACCGTACACGCCGACGGCCGTTAAATAGGGTTTTTCGCGGCCTTCGGCATCCAGAAGGCCATGAGGAGAGCCGCCAGCAAGGCCAATCCGCCGCCGAAATAAAACGGCGCGGACGGCCCCAAGCCCGGCCAGCGGCCGACGCCCTGCCAGAGGATGCCGGCGATCAGGGAAGCCGGAAAAGCGAGCAAGCCGACAACGGAGTGATAAGTCCCGAACGCCGTGCCGCGCAGATTTTCGGGCACCAGGTCGGCGACCATGGCCGTGGCCGTTCCATACGCCAGGCCGTAATACAATCCGTAGGCGACATAGAGGATCCAGATCAGCCAGGCCTTATGGGCCAGGGCGAAGCCGAAATAAATCGCCGCGTAAACCAGCCACCCGCCGATGATCAAATGCCGGCGGCCGATGCGATCGGACAACATGCCCGCGGGAGTGGAGATCAGAGTGTAGATCAGGTTGAACATCGCCAGCATGATCAGGATCCCGGTCACGGATAGGCCCACGTTCTGGGCCCGAAGCACCAGAAACGCGTCGGAGGAATTCCCCAGGGTGAAGAGGCTGACGATCACCAAATAAACGGAAAACGGCCGGCCCATATGCCGGAGGGAAAATTTCGGGGCGGTCCGCCGCTCCTTGACGTCCACCTCTTTGGCTCCAATGACCAGCGATAAAACCGCAAGAACGGCGGGGATGAGACTGACCAGGACGATCGTCTGGAACGTGGCTCGAGACAGGGTCAGGGCGTTTTTCTGGGTCAGCCAGACGACAAGTGCGGCGATCAGGATGCCGATCATGGCCCCGGCCGTATCCATGGCCCGATGTAGGCCGAAGGCCAGGCCGCGGTTTTCCTTCGTGACCGAATCCGCCAGCAGCGCGTCGCGCGGGGCCGCGCGGATCCCTTTGCCCACCCGGTCGGCCCAGCGGACGCCGGCGATCAGTCCCCAGCTTCGGGCGAAGTAGAACAGCGGTTTGACGGCAGCCGAGAGGCCGTAGCCGAGCACGGCCAGGCCCTTGCGGGCTCCCAGCTTGTCGGACCACCAGCCGGAAAACAGCTTGAGAAGGCTGGCCGTTGATTCCGCGATCCCTTCGATCAAGCCGATGACGGCCGTTTTCACTCCGAGGACGTTGGCCAGAAATATGGGCAGAATGTTGAGGACCATCTCGCTGGAGATGTCCATGAACCCGCTCGTCAGGCCGACGGCCCAGACGTTGCGCGGGAGCTTTTTCAGTGACGGCCGGGCCGTCGATCTTTCCGAAGTTTGGTCCATCGAGGTCTCCTCATCCGGACGGAGACCGATTATAACCTATTTCTACTTGAGCCGGACCGGGATCGTCGTCTCCGACCGGACGTTGCCGGCGTCGTCGGCCAGGCGGACCCGGAGATCGTATTCGCCCGGGGCGAAATCCCCGAGGGCGAAGGCTTCGACCATGTTCCAGAGGGACGCTTTCTTGTTCCAGACGGAATGGACCGGCTTCGAAGACAGGGGGCTGACCGCTGCGCCGTTCCGTTCCAGGGAGAAGCTCGCTTTGAGAACCGCGGTCCGGTCGGGAGCGTAAACCTGGATCAGGGCCGACGTGATTTTCGCCCGATCCAGGACGCCGACGGCCATGGGGAAAAATTTGTATCCCGGAAGCAGGAGCGATCCGTCGTCGGCGGAAATCGCATACGCCGAACCGGAGGTGCGGGAGGTTTGGCTGAGATTCCCCAGGACGGCGTGGATGATCGCGCAAGGCGTGCCTTCCGGCCGGACCGGAACGCTCACGACGCTCTCCGCCGTTCCCATCCGGGCCAGCTTTTCGTCGTACAAAAGGGCGATGATCCGGTATTTTCCCTCGTCCAAGGAAAGCTCCTGGGAACCGCAGGCGAAGCCGACGTATTCGGCGCCCTGATTTTTTTGAATAAACGACGGGCTCAGGATCAAGGGAACGGCGACTTCGCTGAGAAGTCCTTCGTTCTCGTCCAGGGATTCCACGAGGATCCGCATCTTCAGAAGGATCGGTTTTTCGGTCTCGATGTGTCCGGCCAGAAGCTTCGCCGGAGGAAGCGCGGTTTGGATCCAGAGGGAGACTTTCCCCGGGCCGAGGACGAAGGGGATGACCCGGGCTTCGAAGGGGATCTCCTTGAATTGGGACGGATTGTAGGCCGCGGCGGCGAAGAGGAGGGATTCTTCCTGGGCCTTGTCGTAATCCACGTAGCCCGGGCGGAAGCGAAGGTCGAGGCCCGGCTTTTTCGTCCGGACCGTGATTTTGTGGTACTTGCCGTCCGCCTCCGCCCGCGGAGGAGCGTAGCTCAGCTCGTAACCGAGACTGAGGTCGCGCTCGACGACGCGCTTGAAATCGTCATACTTGTCTCCGCCCAGAAAGGAGACGCCGCCCGTGTTCTCGGACAGCTTCTTAAGCGTCGACAGCTCGGCTCTCTTGATCTCGACGACCATGTCTTCCGCGGAGCCCATCGCCCGATTCCGTCCGCCCAGACTGAAGGATGAGCGGGGGATGTTGTCGGCGGCGATGTCGCCCAGAATGTAACGCAGGAAATTGTCGGGATCCAGGGAATAAAAGCTGATGTTGTTGGTGTTGGCGAACGCGGCCAGATCCTCGAGGATTTCCTGGCCGGAGCGGAACGTCTGCTTCTTCAAGGCCTTGAACGGATCCTGGATCTTGGCCGCGTCGACCTGGGACTGGATCATGGTCGAGTCTTCGATCGAGCTGCCTCCCCGGCCGTTCATGAGCCCGATGAAAGAGACCGAAGGAATCCCCCCGCTGACGAAGAGGAGGGATTTCTTTCCTGGATGATCCTTGATCATGTTCAGCACGGCAAGCAAGCTGTTGACGGTCTTTTCAAACCGCCTCCGGCTTTCCAGCTCGTAAATGTCCCTGTTCGTCTTTTCGAACTTGCTGCCCGGAAGCTCTCCGAAAGCTCCGGCCGGGGCCACTTCCTGAACGATCGACGGCACGGCCAGCGTGTCCGACGCTTTTTCGACCCAGATGCTTCCCGATGCCTCGGCCACGGCTTTGGCGATCAGGTCTTTCTCCCGGGTCAGGGGTTGGAGGACCTTCACCTGGCCGTTTTCGGCCATCTCGATGACCATGATCTGCTCCCCGATCTCGATCAAGGAGTTGAGATTTGCGAGGATCCGGGGCTTGTTCCTGTCCAGGAACCTTTTAATGGTATTGATGGAGTCGAAGACGACGAAAAACCGGCTGTCTCTCAGGGGGGCCGGAGGCGCAGGGGAGATTTCCGGCGCGGGAACATCCGCTCCCGCCTTCAGGCGCTGGATCAGCTTCACCGATTGGAGGGTGATTCTTTTTCCATCCTCGAAGACCTCGAAATCATCCGGGGTCAACGATGAGTCGAACAGCCCGTCCCTATCCAGAGCCGTGAGGTCGACCAGGACCAGGCGGACGGAGACCTCGTACCGCTGGGGCGGGATCTCGGGTTCCTTTTCCTGCGGCAACGCCGGGACCGCCGCGGCCGCCAGCAGTAGGGATATTGTAATGATGAATCGACGATATTTTTTCATGATTCCGCCCGTTTCGTAAAAACAGTCCTCTAATAACAATAACGTTTTTCCGAGCGGAGTGCTTACTGGATTTCCGTAAGCACATTGTGAACTAAAAAACCGTAAGGACATCGTGTACTCTGTTGTGACTCGCCTAGAATTCTTCCGAGACCACTCGGAAGGAGTTCACGGCGATGAAATTGTCCACCG
>Ga0172371_10010642_pt1 | contig 12386 bp, 13 predicted proteins | sample Lak12m_FD_114543 | JGI IMG/M metagenome (GOLD analysis project Ga0172371, IMG submission 114543) | Freshwater microbial communities from Kabuno Bay, South-Kivu, Congo - kab_022012_12m | ecosystem: Environmental > Aquatic > Freshwater > Lake | place: Democratic Republic of the Congo: South-Kivu... | reverse complement strand
TTCGAGATGAGTTTTTACTCATCAAGCCAGCCGAGATAATACTACCATGTTTTTTTGATAGACTAACGGTCAAACCTTTTCGGGTCTCACTAGTAGAACTAGTGGTTTACCTAACGATAATTAGAAATTGAACCAGCATGAATTACAGCTGCGGATCTTCTCCGTATGAAGCTTTATATCTTTTCCTAAACTCTGCCAGTGAAAAACAATGCTTTTGCGTTCCGTATTTTTCGATGGCATAACTCGCAGTGACGCTCCCAAGCCGCCCGCACTGACGAAGATTCATTTTTCTTTCAAGCCCGACCAGAAATCCCGCCCGGTAGGCGTCTCCCGCCCCAGTCGGGTCTTCGATTTTTTTTGGCCGGCAGGCTTCGACCAAAATTTCCTGACCATCACGAGTGTCAATCCGAGAACCTCTTTCGCCATAAGTCGTCACAATAATTTCTGTTTTTCTTAGAATTTCTTTCTTGCTTAATCCTGTTCTTTTCATTATCATTTTTATTTCATAATCATTTCCAATGAGCATGCGTGATCGGTTGATAGCTTTTTTTATTTCTCTGTCGGTGAAAGCTGGAATTTGCTGTCCCGGATCAAAAATTGTTTTGATTCCGAGATCGGCGCATTGGGACATGTGCTTAAGCATCACGTTTTTTTGAGTGGGGGAAATTATGGCCCAGTCTGTTTTTTTCGGAATATTATTTTTTTTGATATTCGGAGCTGATTCCAGCGCGCCGTTATAAAAAGCGGTGATTTGGTTGTCATCTAGGTCAGTGGTAATATAGCACGAAGCGGAATTCTTTTTCATGTTTCTCGCAATTCTTGCAGTTGTTATGCCCAGATTCCCTAAATATTCCAGATATTCTCCGCCGTCCTCCCCAAGTGAAGAAATTATCACTGGCTGGCCTCCGAGCAACTTGATGTTATACGCAATGTTTCCTGCCGTTCCGCCTTTGCTTTTTTCCATTTTTTCCACGGTGAAGCAAACATTCAAAATATGGATGCTCTCAGGCAGAATATGATTTTTGAACCGGTCCGGAAAATCCATGATATGATCATAGACCAATGATCCGGAAATAACGATGGGCATATTTTTGATTTTAATTTGGCGGAGAGGGAGGGAGTCGAACCCTCGATACCTTGCGGTATACCCGCTTTCCAAGCGAGCGCACTAGGCCACTATGCGACCTCTCCGAATATTTTTCCGTATTTTCATATCTTATCCTACTTCAAACACACTTTGAAATCAAGCCGTCAATTATATTATTTGACATTTTATGCTATAGCAATAAAAGTAAAATAACTGCTCCTTACCTGATATTAAAAAATGATTTTACTTCCCCATCCATTTCGATTTCGCTCGCGATGACAATCCGCATTTCCCTGTAACCAAAACCAAAGAAATTCCTCAAAATACCCACTTCTTTTTCAAAATCATAAGGGCAAAGCCAGACGCTTTTTTGTAATTTATAAAAACCGAGTTCTTTGAGCTTCCCGCGCAGAGCTTCTCTTTTGACTTTGTGCTTATCTTGAATATCGAAAATCAATATTCTCCATTTTCGATCCCACTTTTTCGGCTTTTTTATCTTCAGATTATCAACATTGTATCTCTTGGCTTTTTTTCTCCCCTCTTTTGTCAAAGAAATATAAACTTGCTTTCCCTGGTAATCAAAATCGATCAAGCCTTTATTCTTCAAATAATAGAAGGATTGCTGAAAAGCCTTGTTTCTTCTTTTTTTATCCAATTTGTATTTTGCGTGCCTCACGAGTTGCGGCACAATGCGGTTGAGAAAAAAGGGATTGAGCGAAGCCACCGCTATCGCGCCTCCCCACAAAAGCCCTTTCAGGATTATTCTCGATGTATCGTATTTTTTTTCCATAGTAGCGAATTTATCGACAAATAACTTCCATCCGACAGCATTTATTCATAGTCATAATATAGCATTATTTGACATTTTATGCTATAGCAATAAAAGTAAAATTATTTTTATTCTCTATCTTTATAAGCAAAATCCATAAATTTATCACGAGTTTGCACTCAAAAATCAAGTTTTTGCTGGACTTATTTTCCAAAAAAGAACTGCTTACTTCTCCATCTTCCCGATCTCGAGCATTGTCTTGACAACTGTGTCGGGGTTCAAAGATATCGAATCTATTCGCTCCTCAACCAGAAATTTGGCAAAATCCAGAAAGTCAGAGGGAGCCTGGCCGCAAATTCCGACTTTGCGGCGGGCTTTGTGCGCCTTCGCGATCACCTGGCGGATAAGTTCTTTTACGGCTTCATTTCTTTCGTCATAGACATGAGCGACTTTCGCGCTATCACGGTCCACACCGAGCGTAAGCTGGGTCAAGTCATTGGATCCAATTGAAAAACCGTCGAAAATTTTGGAAAATTCTTTGGCCAAAATTACGTTCGAGGGAATTTCACACATGACATAGACCTGAAGACCATTTACGCCTCTTCTCAATCCATATTTTTCCATCTCAGCCAAAACTTTTTTTCCTTCCTCAACTGTCCGGCAAAACGGGATCATCGCCTTCATGTTCGCAAGCCCCATGACATCGCGCACTTTTTTGAAAGCCAGGCACTCAAGGCGAAAGCCTTCTTTGTAATCGTCGTCATAATATCTGGACGCGCCCCGCCAGCCAATCATCGGATTTTCTTCCGAGGGCTCAAAGCCTTTTCCTCCAATCAAAGTCGCATACTCGTTCGTTTTGAAATCACTCATCCGTACAATCACGTCTTTCGGCCAAAAAGCACCGCAAATCCGTCCGATTCCTTCCGCCAATTTGTCCACGAAAAATTCTTCTTTGTTTTTGTATCCCTGCGTGAGGTTGTTTATTTTGTTTTTTTCTTCCCTGTCTTTTACTTTTTCAAAATGGATAAGCGCCATCGGATGGATTTTGATGTATTCGGTGATGATGAATTCCTCACGCGCCAGCCCCACACCGTCATTCGGGATAAAAGAAAGGCCAAAGGCCTGATCAGGATTGCCGACGTTCATCATGATTTTCGTCCGCCGGCTGGCAGATGATTTTTTGATGCCCTTGAGATCGGTTTTTTTCAGTTCAAATTTCAAAATTCCTTCATAAACATGCCCTTCCTCTCCTTCAGCACAAGAAACCGTCACCGCCTGCCTATTCTTTATTTTTTGTGTGGCATTGCCCGTCCCTACGATGCATGGAATCCCCAGTTCCCGCGAAACAATGGCCGCATGCGATGTCCGCCCGCCGGAGTTCGTCACAATGGCTGACGCTATCTTCATGATCGGCTCCCAATCCGGATCAGTCATTTCAGTCACCAGCACCTCGCCTTTTTGAAATTCGGAAATTTTGGCGACAGCCTTGATGACATTGGCTTTCCCCTGGCCGATTTTTCCGCCCACTGCCGCGCCGGAGCACAATATTTTCCCCTTTGTCTTCAAAATATATTCTTCCAGCACATTTTTGCTTTTTTGAGACTGGACCGTTTCAGGACGCGCCTGGACGATATAGATGTTGCCGTCTCGTCCGTCACGCGCCCACTCAATATCCATTGGTTTTTTGTAATGCTCTTCAATTTGCATTCCCCAACGGGCCAGCTTCAATGCCTCCTCGTCCGAAATGCAAAAACGTGCCCGGTCTTCTTGCGGGACGGCTACATTTTGGGTAGATGCGCTTCCTCCAACAGAATAAACGAGTTTCGTTTCCTTTGAACCCAATTTTTTTCCGATAATCGACTTGAAGCCCTTTGCGAGCGTTGGTTTGTGGACGATGAATTCGTCCGGATTGACTTTGCCCTTCACTATATTTTCCCCAAGTCCCCAGGATCCGTTGATGACAACGGCGTCTGAAAATCCCGACTCGGTGTCAATCGTGAACATCACGCCGCTCGAAGCCTCGTCGGAGCGCACCATTTTCTGCACCCCGACTGAAAGGGCTATTTCCGTATGGTCAAAACCTTTGTCTACCCGATAGGATATGGCCCGGTCGGTGAAAAGAGACGCAAAACATTTTTTGATGGACTCCAGAAGCTGGTATTCGCCAGTGACATTGAGATATGACTCTTGCTGGCCGGCAAATGACGCGTCCGCGAGGTCCTCGGCCGTAGCGCTGGAACGAACCGCCACATCCACTCCGCCTGCGAAATGGTTGGTATGATCGTTTTTGTCCCAAAATATCTTGAAGCTTTTTTTTGGATTATACTCTTTTGAAAGCTTGGCATAAGCTTCGACGATATTATTGCGAAGATCAACGGGGAATTCAGCCGAAAGAATAGCCTGGCGTACCCGGTAGCCCCGTTCGGCCAGATTGCGCATATTTCCCGTATCCAGCCCTTTCAAAATTCTTTGGATATCTTCATCAATGGCGTTTTGCTTCACGAAATAGCGGAAAGCTTCCGCCGTCACCGAAAAACCATCGGGAACTTTGATTCCCTTTTTTTTGAGATTGCGAAACATTTCACCGAGCGAAGCGTTTTTACCGCCGACCAGTTCGATATCTTTTATTCCAGTTTCACGGAACCAGAGAGTGTATTTTTGCCTCATCCCGTTTTTATTTTTTTATTACAAGTTCACAAGATAACTATACCACAAAAAAAGAATGCGAGAAACATTCTTTTTTGCGCCTGCGTACTTCCATAAATATCGCTACCTCACTCTCACTCTGACTTTAGCCTTTCTCACAATCGAGTTCCCTGCCCGATCAAACATAAACATTGCCCTACGAATAAATTACCAACTATTCGTAGTGTACTACGAAATTATAAATGGCTTTTCTGATTTCCTTGCCCTTGGAAACAGCTATTCTGGTTTCAATTTCCATGAGCTTGCTTTATTGCGTTTTCGCTATTTTTTGGCCGCGTTATTTTATTTCCTCAACTTTCACCAAACTCATATGCTCTTTTTTCATATGCGGGCGCCCCGCCACAATCACCACTTTGTCTTTTCTTTTGAGCAGCTTGTTTTTCTTGAGGGTCGCGATTGATTTGTCGAGAAGCCCATCCAAATCCCGGCAATCCGGGAGTACGAAGCTTTCTGCCCCCCAAACCAAAGTGAGCTGGCTGTGCGTTTTTTCCCGGTTAGTCACCACAAATATTCTCTGCTCCGGCCGATGCCGGACAATCATCCGAGCCGTGAAACCGGAAATACTGGCCGCGACAATGGCTTTCGACCCGCTGTCTTTCACGAGTTCGTGGGCCGAGTGGGCGATTGCCGAGGATACTGACATCTTCTCATCGCTCAAGAAACCATGCTCAAGGTCATCAAAGGGAGATTCTTCCGTTTTTTCGATTATTTTCCGCATCATTTTCACTGCTTCCACTGGGTATTTCCCGCTGGCTGTTTCTCCGGAAAGCATCACTGCGTCTGCGTGATCAATGACCGCATTCGAAACATCCGTCACTTCCGCCCGCGTCGGCCGGGGATTGCGGATCATGGAATCAAGCATCTGGGTCGCCACTATGGCTGGTTTTCCCGCACGCAAAGCTTTCGCTACCATTTCTTTTTGGAGAATTGGGAGTTCTTCTTGGGGCATCTCTATTCCCAAGTCCCCCCGGGCAACCATGATAGCATCGGAAACTTTGAGAATTTCGTTGAAGTTTTTTACCGCCTCTCTTCTTTCTATTTTCGCTACCACTTGGGGAATTTTTTTCTTGTCGGACACTTTTTTTCTGATCAAATTTTGCAGATTTTTTATTTCTCTGGCATTTCGGACAAAGGAAATAGCGACGAAATCAACATCCTGGGAAAGCGTGAATTCCAAAACTTCTTTATCCTGGCTTGTGAGCGCCCCGAGTTTGGCCGAAATTCCCGGAATGTTGACTCCTTTTCTCATTTTTATCAATCCGTCGTTTTCAGTCCGGCAATGCAAATATTCCCGGTCTTTTTTGAGCACCGAAAGCTTCACCAAACCGTCTTCGACCAAGATTTCGTTCCCGACTTTAGCCAGCTTTGTCACTTCAGGAAGATCAAGGAATATGGTTTTTGACCGGCCGCCTTTTTTCATCAGTTTGCTGTTTCTCCCGGCCACCAGCACGATTTCTCCTTTTTTCAGTTTTATCTCTTTACTGCCGATCGTTCTGATTCTCGGACCCTGGAGATCAACTAATATCCCGATCGGCCTTTTCATTTTTCTTCCAGCTTCTTTGATACCCCTAATCGCTTGCTTGTGCCACGAAAAATCCCCGTGTGAAAAATTCAGCCGGGCAACATCCATTCCCTCTTTCGCCATCTGGATCAGCACCGATTTTTTTTCCGAAGCCGGCCCGATGGTGGCAACTATTTTAGTTCGTTTCATAGGCTCATTATAAACCAAAACAGACAACTCGAAAAGCGTTGCCTGTTTGGAAAAATACTATTGCGCAATGACACTTTTAGCTGATCAGTTTGATCCCTCCGATCACAGGCAATTCTTTCATCTCGCCCTTCGATGCATTGATAATACCCAAAATCATGAAAATCAATCCTGCGATCATGACAATCGGAAAAATCAGAAATCCTATAAAAACGAAAGATAACACCACACCTGCGACTTGCCCAACTACCCAAAGAAGCAGCAGATTCAGCTGCTGGTTGGCATGAAATTTCGCGAATGGGCTATTTTTGGCGTCTGTCACGAGCGGAATGAAAAAAAGAATCGGAATGATATACCCCACGATTGCCATCGCTTTGTTTTTCTCCGCGTCGGACGGATCGGCCTTTTTGGTTTCTTCGGTCATATTGTCACCTCGCTTTCTATTTTAAGGGTTTTATTTCCTGGTTATATTCTATACTACATCTTCAATTCCCGCAAAATATCTTGCGGTATCGGATTTTTTCTGTGAAATCTACACATCCATCCCCCGCAATACTTTGACGCGTTCGGTGATCGGAGGATGCGTTTGAAACAAACTGGATATTTTTTTGCCCTTGAAAGGATTGGCGATGAAAAGATGCGCCGTGGCACGGTTGGCGCTTCGCATTGGTTGGGGATCAGCTGAAATTTTTTCGAGCGCGCTCGCAAGGCCCTCCGGGTATCGAGTCAGAAGCGCTCCGTCCGCATCAGCAAGAAATTCACGTTTACGGGAAATGGCCAGCTGAATGAGCATCGCCGCCAGCGGCGCCAGAATTGAAAGTATGATACCGGCAATAAGCAATATCAGCCCCAGCTGTCCCCGGTCCCGGTTGTCGTCTCCGCCCCCGAACCAAGTCCAATGGCGAAACCAGTCAGCCATGAGCGCCACAAAACCGACCAGCACCACAATTACCGTCGAGAGCAAAATATCCCGGTTGCCGATATGCGAAAGCTCGTGGGCAAGCACGCCTTCCAGCTCTTTTTTTTCGAGTTTTTCCGCTAGGCCCGTCGTGATGGCAATAACCGCGTGCTTGGGATCCCGTCCGGCCGCAAACGCGTTTGGCGATGGATCCTGGATGACATAGATCTTGGGAACGGGAAGTCCGGCCGTGATGCAAAGATTTTCCACAATGTGATATATTTCTTTGGCATTTTCGTGCGTCACCTCTTTCGCCCCGCTCATGGCGAGCACTATTTTGTCGCTCCACCAATATGACGCGAAACTCATGACCGTTGAAAAAATAACCGCCGCGACAAGAATAGCGGAATTGTTCATCGCCCCCGCAAAAACATATCCGGCCGCGATGACAAATAATAAAAAGCCTGAAATGTATATCCAGGTCAGGCGTATATTTTTGTCAGCTTGGTTATAGATGGTAGCCATAAAACTTAAAATCCTAAATTCTAAACACTAAATCCTAAACAACTCCAAATACCAAAACCATAAAATTCAAAAATTTAAAAATATTTGAATTTGGAACTTTGATATTATTTAGGATTTCGATATTAGGATTTAGGATTTGAGACCTAGAACTCAACTTTAACCGCTTCTTTTTCGGCCGCCGCCGCTTCAAAAAATTCTCGTGCGGAAAATCCCAGCATTCCCGCAAAGAAATTATTCGGAAAAACTTGAATCTTGGTATTGAAGTCGCGCACGTTGCCATTGTAGAACCTCCGCGAAGCCTGAATCTTGTCTTCCGTGTCGGAAAGTTCGCGCTGAAGCTCCAAAAAATTCTGGTTAGCTTTCAAGTCCGGATAAGCTTAAGCTACCGCGAACAAGCTTTTCAAGGTTTGCGAAAGCATATTCTCGGCCTGCGCTTTGTCGCCCGCCGATTGTGCCCCCATGGCTTGGGTCCTCGCCACCGTCACCTTTTCAAATACTTCCTTTTCATGGCTGGCGTATCCCTTCACTGTCGAAACTAAATTCGGAATGAGGTCATACCTCCTCTTGAGTTGGACATCTATGTCGCTCCAAGCCTCGTCCACCCGGTTCTTGATCCGGATGAGGCCGTTGTAGATTGCAACAGCCCAAAGAACCAAGACGACGACTATCCCCAATAATACCCAAGTAATCATAATGTTTGTGGCTTAATATTTAACTTTAAAAAAATTATTGTTGGTTGTCAGCCCCATTGCCGGCTGAATTTGCTTCAAGGTCGGCTTTCCCCGGCTCATTGCTTTTTTCCATGGCTGCTCTTATTAATACGCGGGAAAGAGAAATATTTTCCCTCACTTTTTCTCCTTGATTTTCCAGAAAACCGGCCGACGAATTTCTGACGGTATCCAGATCCGCCCTGCTATCCTCCGATCCGGCTACAATCCCCGATTTGATGCCTATTATCCCTTTCAGTTCATCCCTGTAAACCCAGCCCGCCTGGATGAGCAAAAACAAGGATAGCACCACTGACATTGCAAAGGCAAATTTTGGGAAAAAACCCGTCCCGGAAACAACCGGGACAAAATTTGGCGACAAATTTTCCGACCTTATCTTCCAGCTCCGGGTATCCAGAAAATTTCCGGGCGGCAAAGGCCGATTTTCTTTTCGGGGAGTATTTATTTTCAACTTCGGTGCGTTGGGAGCAGTTTTTTGAAACATCGGCTTTACGCCTCCTCTTGTTCTCAAATTGACTGTTCCGAGTTTTTTTTCTGCTGCAAAGCATTCAAGAGCAACTGGTTCGGGCTTCATTATTTTTGGCGCTGTGATTTTCACTTCTTGATCTTCCAATTCTACGGAATCGTTTTCTTCTGGAGCCAGCTTTTCTTTTGCAAGACTGATAATTTTCAGGTTCACTTTGTCTTTTGCAATTTTCACAACCTCGCATTGATCCTGGATATTTTTTTCAGGAATTGCTTTCTCTTCCGCTTTGCTGATTTCTATTTTTTCCATTTTCTCGCGAGCCGGATCAGGCAAAAAGCTATTGGATGTTTTCATTTCCTCTTTTCTCATTTCCGCATCCTGCAAAAATTCTGAAAACCATTCCGTTGTCGTATACCAGCGTTTTCCGATCCGGATCGAACCAATGTCCCCGCGCCGCGCCAAGAGGCCCAGATACTCCTGGGCATATTTATTTTCTTTCGCGACTTTGGAAAGCAAGACAAAATTTTTTCGGATGTCCTCCTGCATATAAGGTATAATACACCAAATTTCAAATTGATGTCTATAGCAAATATCGGATATCAGCCTTCTTTAATTTTTTTCCGCGCTTTGCTGAAATCAAAAACTTTGCGCACTTTGGTCAAAATGGTGTAAAATAACTATATGAACTGGAAAGATTACAACATACTTATCGTGCCCATTGTAGTCGGCGGCCTGCTTCTGACGATCAAATTTATTATTTTTTCCGCAAAGCACGGTATCAAGTGGGAATATTTCTTCTCGCACGGACATATGCCGAGCTTCCACACCGGATTTGTCATCTCAACTCTCACGTCAATCGGCTACTACCAGGGAACTGCTTCGGGAGTTTTCGCTCTCGCGGCAATTTTTTCCATCGTCATCATCGACGATGCCCTGCGCCTCCGGGTCTATCTTGGCGACCAGGGACGCTATCTCAATCGGCTGATTGAAGAACTGCCTCTCAACAAAAACAAATTTCCCCGGCTCAAAGAAAGAATTGGCCACCGCATCAGCGAGGTGATTATCGGAGGCATCTTGGGCTTCACTTTTTCTTTGCTTCTTGCAAAATTTCTCGAATCACTGTAGGATCGTTCCAGAGAAGACGCTTGTCTCCAACAGCCATAATTTCTTCCGCCCCTTTTCCAGTGACAACCGCGATATCCCCCGGCTTTGCCATCTGCAAGGCTTTTTTGATGGCTTCACGGCGGTCAAAAATACGCCATGCGCTTTTGTTTTCTTTTTTATGTTTTAGGGCACCGGAAAAAACTTCGTCGATGATCTGCTGCGGGTCCTCGCCATAAGGATCTTCATTAGTAACAATACAATAGTCGGCGTGACTTGCCACAATTTCTCCCATAATCGGCCGCTTTCCCCGATCTCGCTCACCGCATGAACCGAACACGGCAAAGATCGAGTTTCCTGATTTTCTTATTCCATCCAAATATTTGTAGAGTTTTTCCAGCGAGTCCGGCGTGACGGCATAATCGACTATTATTTCAATTCCGCGATCATTTTCAATGCGTTCCATCCTTCCCGGCACGCCTTTTATTTTCTCAAGTGCTTCGGAAATATTTTCCAAACTTATTTCTTGCGATAATCCGACACAAGCAGCTGCTAATGAATTTTCGATGTTAAATTCTCCCGGCAGATTGAGTTGGAATTTAGTATCTAGTATTTCGTATTTGGTATTTTGAATATTCAACTGAATATTTTTCGCCCCTATAATTTTGAGTTTTGCGTTGTGGGTTTGGCTTTTGGCTTTTGGCTTTTGGCTTTCTAAAAAGTATCCGTATTTCTCCCTCGTCTCATATTTCAAAAAAACCCCCGCTTTCTCCATTCCCAAATTAACCACCGCAACCCCGTTTTTATTTTTCGCCGCCATCGCAAACAGCTTCTCTTTCGCTTTCGCATATCCTTCCATCGTTTTGTGATAATCCAGATGCTCGCGCGTTATGTTCGTTATCACAGCGACTGAAAAACCCAATCCCCAGGCCCGGTTTTGGTCAAGCGCGTGAGATGTCACTTCGACTATCGCGTATTCGCACCCGGCATCGGCCGCTTTTTTCAGAAATTCCTGCAGCTTGAAACTCGAAAAAGTCGTGAATTTCGTGTCATTCACCCATTCCAGGCTGCCGATTTTGAAATTTATCGTTGAAGCCACCGCTACTCTGTACCCCGCATCTTCCAGAATTCTTGCGATCATCTGCACTGTCGTTGTTTTTCCATTCGTTCCTGTCACCCCGATCACTTTCAATTTTCTCGATGGAAAGCCAAACCAAATATTCGCCAGGATTGCCTGGAAAAGATGGTAGGTATTTTTAATGGATTGGGGAATGATTTTTTTCACGGCTTTATTTTTCTTAATATTCTATATGATACATATCTGGCCGGATTCAAAACTATATCATAACACCCAGGGAAGCAGACGGGTTTCGTTTCCGGCGCAAAGCCTGTTTTGAATCTTGTAATCCCTTCCCAACTCTTGATCTTTGATTCTTGATCATTGCTCATTGTTCCCACTCCTCCGAAATCATATCGCTCGCATCCCGCCTTTTTTGCGTCTCGAATCTGTTGCCATTGCAAAAGATATGGCGCCATCACTTCTCGGTGCTGATCACCGGATGCCCCGTGCATATATGTCGCAGTATGCCCAAAAAACAAAACCAAATTCGCCGCGATTATTTTTCCGTCGAATTCGGCGACATATAATTTCAAAACCTCCGGTGGGATTATTTCAAACATTTTGCGATAATAACTTTCCGGATGCGCCGTTATCCTGTCTCTTTCAGAAGTGATTTTTACCAAATGCAAAAATTCATTAATATATTTTTTTTCATGAGTGGCAAAAACTTCGACACCTTTTTTTTCCGCGAGGCGAATATTATAGCGCGTCTTTTGCTTCATTTCCGATAAAATTTCTTCCTCACCGCCTGAAATATCCATCACGAGAATCTCTTTTGGCTGAACATCCGCCGCTGATTTTTTCATTTTCAAGCCTTTTGGCAAATTTTCTTTAACTAATTTCAGATCTTCCTCACTATTTAGTTCTATTCTTATCCACCCAATATTATTATTTTTAGACAGATTTATTAAGTCCTCAAAAAAAATTTTTACTTTTGAGATGTAGTTTTGACTTTTGACTTTTGACTTTTGACTCAATATCGGTCCCCTCGGAACATAAAAATAATTTCCCACTATTGGAAGTTTGTGCACTATCACGTATGCATATATGAGAGTATCGCCGTTTTCATCTTTTTCCTCCAGCTCGAAAGTTTTCCGGCCAACCGCCTCCTGAAAATTCCGCCAATAAACTGATTGCAAAAAACCGCCGTCCGGCGAATTTGTTTGAATGAAATCAAAAAACTTCTTTTCCATATGCCAAATACTAGATAAAAAACTATTTACCTAAATTTTTGAGCGCCGCTCTCACTCTTCCTGGAACATCCTTGATATCTTTTGA
>Ga0172371_10010639_pt1 | contig 12389 bp, 11 predicted proteins | sample Lak12m_FD_114543 | JGI IMG/M metagenome (GOLD analysis project Ga0172371, IMG submission 114543) | Freshwater microbial communities from Kabuno Bay, South-Kivu, Congo - kab_022012_12m | ecosystem: Environmental > Aquatic > Freshwater > Lake | place: Democratic Republic of the Congo: South-Kivu... | reverse complement strand
TTGATCCCATGGTAAGGCAAAGCATTGCCCGGTATCCAAACGACCCGCCCGGCTCCACGCTCTTCAAAAGTCCTTTCGAGTTTCCCGGACTTGTGTCCGGGATGAGGCTTTACCAGCACGCAAACATTCTTATGCCGTTCAGCAAAGGCAACAACCGTTTCCGTAAATGTGAACTGTTCAACGGATGAGCAATACCCCGGCATCACCATTTGGGCATCGCAAAAGATGATGAATTTTATTTTTGGATCGATGTTGAGGATAGATCGCGACATTTCCGGTGTATGGTTCGATGCGAACTTCTTCAGTATGGGGTACCAAGCAATACCGGAAACGAATACGGAGACATGACTTCCCATCTTCTCCAACAACTGCCGTCGATGGATGTCGCTTATGGCGAAATAGACGTCCGGAGAAATGGAGGCGCAGTAATAAGGCTCTTCCAGTTGGTACGGCCAGCCAGGGTGCCAAAAAAGCAACGGTCGGACCCCGTTCGCCGCCATAGCCCGATAAGGGATTACACCTTCCGGCAAGATGACCGTCCAGAACCGGGCGGCTAACGGGGGATTCTGTTTGAAAAATCTCCGACTGGCCACATCAAGTCGGATTCTTTGAGGAACCTCGGAAAGGAAAAAACTTCGCACCGACGGCAACAGCGACGAGCGGATCAGTGGTCCGTACTCTTCCCCCTCTTCCGGAGATAAAAACGTCGACAGATTGGCTTGTGCGCGCAGGATACCCTTGACGGCCGCCCACCAGGACCGGAAAAGAGTGCGAGGTGGCACCCACCCCTCCAACTCGGCAACCTTGTACCCCTGGACACGTAACTTGTTCGCGGTCCTTCCCACTCCGTAAGTCACGGCAACGGCATCAACCCCTTCCCGCTCAAAAGCCTCGAGAAGCGGCAACGTGTGATTATAATGCTTGGCATTTGAGGAACAGAGTTGGATCGCTACGTATTTTCCAAAACCTGCTGTTCCATACCCCGAGGCTCTGCGGCGGAGAAACGAATCGATCGTCGCGCCGGATCGGTACACTTCCTTGGCAAGGGGGCGCAGCCGTTGCCAGAAAGTGGCTGCAATCCGCATTGGCCGGACACTTCTGATTCTGCGCACCGGAATCTTTTCCCGTGCGGCGCACGCCATCAGGACCTGGTCCTGCCAATAATTATTCGATGCTGCCCCTATCAGCAACTCGGAAGGGTGAAACCGATCCAACAGGGCGATCCACGAGCGCGCCTCGAGCACCGCATCCTGTATCCGTTGCGTCGTATCCCCCCCCTCAACATGCTGGACCCAGTAAAGAAGATCCGCGGGCAGGTCGCGCCGGTCGCCCTGCTCGCCAAGCCATCGATTGACGGAGTGCAGTACAGCCAGCACATGCGGAGCGACATTGAAAAACGACTCCATCCGATCGATAAAAACGATCGGGAATTCTCCGTGACCGGCGGCGTACGCATGAACCTCCACGTCATCCGAGGCAACGAGGACGTTTGGTCCCAACGACCTTTTCCGGGCCACCACGGAACGGTACGCCGGCAAGTCACGGCATACCGCCATGACCAGTCCGGGAGCGGCATTAGATCCGTTACTGTTCATATTGAAGATATCGTGGCCGTCAGGAAAGGCGGGCATTTGCTCCGCGGATTCGACCCATACGGACGGGATTCATGTGGCCCGCGGATGGACCAGTCCTCTTGCAAATGTGATTTCGTCTTTCGTGATCACCCGAAATAAAAAGAGGAAGATAATATAACTGGTACCGCCCAATGCCAGGGAAATCGCAAAAGAGACTGCGGGACCAGCGATAGCAAGGTAGTAACCGGCGACCCCCCCCGACACGGCACCGAAGACAGACGCCAACCCTACCCTCGCGATTCCCTGGATATCGTAATCCACGCTCCAGTCTTCCGGGAGGCTCCTGTTGATCATTGCGAATACAATCGTATAGCAGAGCAACATCGTCAACGCCGCGGGAAAGATGGACTTGAAGATACCTATCATCACGATGTTGAATACAATGCTCAGAGCGGACGCAACCAGGTTGGCCCTCATCAGGATTTTGGTGTTAACCAGAACAACGTTCAGATTCGAAACGATCAGATTCAGACCGTAGAAAAGAATCGCCGCTGAGACGATCGGGGTGACGACCCACGCCGCATCGGAGGCTGCTGCGCTAGCAAAAAGCGAGAGGAGCTGCTTCCCCGACACGATGCAAACGACTACAAATGGAATCGCCACGAGCAGATACCCCTTGACGGCGTATCGCAACATCATCCTTGCTTCACGGGAATCGCCGGAATCGGCGGCTTTGCATAGGAGCGGCGGCAGGGCAACTCCCGAGGCCTTGGGAAAGAACAGCATCAGACTTCCCAGTTGAACGGCCGCCGCGAAACTACCCACAAGTTGAACTGTCAGAAAAAAAGCGATAATGAATCGAACGCAAGAGAACATCACAAACTCATTGAGGGAAACCATTAGAAGCGGGAAACCGTGTCTCATGCTGTCTTTCAATTCCCCGAAGGTAAATCGAGGAATAGCAACACCCATCTCCCTTATCAACATGAACCCGAAAATAGCAACAACGACGAGCAGTGCGAACAATTCATTCATGATGAGCGCATCCACGGTGAGACCGCGGTAAAACCAATACCAGAGGGAGACGAAAGCGATCGTCAGGTAAGGGTATGTCACCGTGGCGGCGATGAACAACTTCATACGGTTCGAGTAACGGAAAAAGTTGGCGACTTGACCGTAGATGATGTAACTGACAATGTACGCGACAACGAGGCCCATGGAGAAGGCTGTGCCGTCCTTGAAAAGCTTTGTACGCAAAGGGAGGTCCAGAAGCAGGAGCAACAAACCAGCCGCACTGATAACAACGAGTTGAAAAACGAACTGCGGGAAGAACAGTCGCGGTCGGTCGTTCCCATGAGCCGCAGGGAAATATCGCTTGTAGTTGAAATCTGTCCCACATGAAGAGAAGCCGGCAATAAATCCAATCAACGACAGGATGAGCACGTATGTTCCGAAGACCCCGAGTCCTACTGTTTTTATGATCAGGGGGGTAAGAACAAGCGCCTTGACGAAATTGAGGACTTGTCCGGTAATGACCCAGGCGTTGTCCTTGGCAAATGCACGGAAATAGGGATTAGTCACGGAATCTCTTGAAGGGGAAATATTAATTCAACTTCCTGAAAACCGGCTTGATGGATTTGCCGACCAGGTACCTTTCATAACCGGTCTCCAACGCGCTTGCGTATACCTTTAGGGCTTTCCGGATCGCATCCAGCGTGACATGGAGTTCCTTCTCCCCATGCGAATAACTGAGCGCGACCCAGGGAATGAGCACCCCGTTGCGGATCATCTCCTGCGCGAAGAGCGTGCGATACTCCAGGGAGACCTGCCCCTCCCGGTTTTTCGTGATGTACACCGGGGAGCAAGGGAACCCCTCCATATCGAAATATTTCCCGATACCGAACTCCCTGGCGATCGCGTTGGCTCCTCCGATCAACTTCTCGCCATATTGCCAGATGTGCTTGACCACATCCTTCTCCCGGTACTCCTCGACGGTCTTGACGAAAGCCCCTAGGCCGCTCATCTCCGCCCCGTGTGTGGTGGAGATGAGGAACACCCGCTCCGTGCCTTCCGCAGAGATGCCGCCCAGATCCATGATCTCCCGTTTCCCGACGAGCGCCGCCACCGAGAAACCGTTCGCCATCGCCTTGCCGAACGTCGCGAGGTCCGGAATGACATCGTAGAATCTCTGCGCCCCTTCCAGATGCCACCGGAAGCCCGTGATCATTTCGTCCAAGATGTAGACCGCGCCGTATTTCCTGCACAGCTCCTGTATCTTCCGGAGGAAATCATCCTTCGGGGGTACCGAAACTGCAGGTTCGAGAATGACGGCGGCGATCTGGCCGGGATGATCGCCGAAAAGAGTCCGGAGGGATTCGATATCGTTGTACCGGAACGTTAGAGTGAGAGACCGGTGTTCGGCGGGAATGCCGCGCACAACGGGAGTCGTTCCGATGAACCAGTCGTCATAAGAGAAGAACGGATGATCGGCGCACACCGCGACGTACTTCTTTCCCGTATACGCCCGCGCGAGCTTGACGGCAGCGGTGGTAACGGTGGAGCCGTTCTTTGCGAATTTCACCATCTCGGCGCAAGGGATGAGGCTCGTGATGACCTCGGCCGCTTTCAATTCGATGATTGAAGGCCGGGTCAGGTTATTGCCGTTCCGGATCTGTTCGATCGCCGCATCGGCCACGGGTTTATAGGCGTACCCGATGCCCACCGCACGCAGGCCCATTCCGTAATCAAGGAACCGGCGCCCTTCGGGGTCCCATACGTAACAGCCATCACCCCGGACAAGGATTTGAGGTGCATTTTCGGGGTACTGATCGTGCCCCCGGCTGTAGGTGTGCGCGCCGCCGGGAATCAGTCGGTTGAGTTTTTCTTTATTGTCCATGACTGGTTTCCTTATCTCGATTTCTCGGCCATATCGAGAAGCTTCAGGACCCGGATGTCGTCTTCGAGGGTGTTGGGGAAGGGCTTCCTACCACTGGCGGCATCGATGAAGGCACGCACCTCGTCGATGTACATCGATTCGCCGATGTTCTTGTTGTAGGAGGATGCCGCCTTCGGCTCCGGTTGCTCATAGACGATCCGGCGGCGTTGCCTGGCGTCGTAGAGATTGACCCTGGGGATGTCCCAACGCCACATGATCTGACCATGTTCCATGTTCAGGATCAGGTGCCGGATATAATTTCTGGAAACGACATCCACCAGCAGCGTTGCGATGGCGTGATCGAATTTCAAGGTCAGCGCATAGGTGTCGGCGATCTTTGCCCCGACGTCCATCGTGCTTCCGATGAAAGCCCTGACATCGTTCGGGAAACCGACGATCTCCGTTATCCACGTCAATTCGAAGGGAACGATTTCCCGGCAAGCCCCGGTGGCCGGATTCGAGACGTAGAAGTCGCTGACCTTTTCCCAGGGATGCCAGTCGGGGAGGTAGTTGCCGAAGTGGTACGAGAATCCCGTGAAGTTGCCGTATCTCCCCTCTTTGACGATACGGCGGATATCCTTGATGGCGGAATGAAATCGCATTGTGCAGGAGGGCGCAATCAGAACCTTCTTGCGGCGTGCATTCACCGCGATCTTTTCCAACCCGTCCAACAGCACGGACGCCTCGACGAATGAGGGCTTTCCGTGCTTGAGCGCGAGTTCCATATATTTCTGGTGGAGGTCGGGAGGAGTCGAGATGACCAGGGCGTCGAAGCCGGAGATATCAAGATTGTCCAGTGCGGGCACGACTGATATCCCGTAGAGCCGTTCCGCTTCCTGGCGCCGGTCTTCCCGGACATCAAACCCTACGATCTTCTTATGCCCCAAGGCCTGCAGGCAGCGAACCCTCCTCTTGCCCATGGAACCAAGCCCGATCTGAAGAAATTTCACGCCTTCCCTCCTCTGAGCTTGATGATCGCTTCGACGCAGGCGAAGTCGTACACATCGTTGATCTCGTAGCATTGCCATCGTTCGATGATGTGCGGGAGAATCCTTCCCCCGTACGGTGCGCCGAGTTTTCGGAGCATCGCCGTTCTGGCGGCATACACCACGCCGTACGGGAAATAAGCGACAGGGACATCCTGCCGGAGCGCCATGGAGTACTTGCTCCTGGAATACGCTTCGACAAGCCCTTTCCGCCCGATCTTCTTGGCGTAGACGGGGTGTTCCAAGGGGATCTCCCCGACGCTCACCACGCTGTCGGCATCTTCCCCCGCATCGATCAACTTCTTCACGGCGCGATCGACATCCTCCACCGTACGCAGCGGAGAAGTCGGTTCCAGCAGCGCGACGCAGTCGAAACGTTTCCCGATACCGCGGTAGAACGCCAAGGCATGCAGGATGGCATCGATGACCTTACTGCCGTCACGGGCAAGATGGGGCGGTCTCAGAAATGGAACTTCGGCCTCGGCCTTTCTGGAGACCGCGGCAATCTCCGCCTCATCCGTGCTGACGACCACCGTGTCGAGGATCCCGCAGGAAAGCGCCGTAGCGACAGTCCATTGGATGAGGGGCTTCCCGCAGAGCGGACGGACGTTCTTGCCCGGGAGGCCCTTTGAGCCGCCGCGCGCCGGAATAACGCAGAGTATCCGTTTACCTTTGTAAATGGTGCTACCTGCCGAATGGGGACGGGGCCTTCGCTCTTGCGGTTCCATTGAAGCCCCCCCACGATTCGAGGATGACTTCCGCCAACCTGAAATCGACTTCGGTGTCGATGTCCACCGACCGTTCCTGCGGCATGAGATACGCGTACGTCGCTGAAGAGAAGAAGGATCGCCGCGCCTTGAAGTGGTCCACATAAGATACGTAGATGGCCCCGTTCAACCGATAATAGGACTCCAGGTCCTGACGATTCATGGCATGAATTTCGGGTCGGGTGAACGATCCCATGTTGAGGTCGGGCGGCAGCTTGTTGACCCAGGAGGGATGGGTCTCGGCGGCACAGACCGAAACGACAGCCTGCGCCTTCTTCTTGAGAAGGAACTGCACCGCCCCACGGATATCCTGCTCCTGGCGCAGAGGGGATGTGGGCTGGAGCTTCATGACGATATCGAACGTCTCGCCGCCGTCCTCAAGGCGCGATATCTCGTACATGACGACCTCGTCGGTGGTCGCGGTGTCGTTGGCCAGGAAGCGGGGACGCAGCACCGGTGTGGGGACACCGTATTTCTCGGCAACATTCGCTATTTCGGGAGAATCCGTGCTTACGATGATCTTATCGACGACTTCAGATTTCAGCACTGCTTCCAGGGTCCATGCCAGGAGCGGCTTTCCGTAACATATCAGAATGTTTTTCCCGGGAAGCCCCTTTGAGCCGCCACGCGCAGGAACGATGGCCAGAATCCTTTTATTTCGATCCATCCATCCTCCATTAATGGCTGTTTCCCAGCAGTGATTTCACTTCCAGGAGAGAGATAATCTTCTCTCCAATACCGCGTATTTCCTTGTCCGCCAACGTTACAGCAGACGGGAGAGAAAAACCTCGCGAAGAAATATCTGAAGATACGGGGAACGCTTGTCCTTGGGAGAACGACATGTAAGGAGGCATCTTATGCAATGGATAGAAAAGAGGTCGAGTTTCGACTCCATTGAGTAAAAGTTTGTTCATCATTTCATCCCTGTTGATTGATGATCCGGGCGCCAGCAGCATCGAGAAGAGCCAATATGAATTCACAGTGCCAGGGATTATCGCGGGAATGTGGACTTCTGCTTGGTCTGCAAAACAGCTATTATACAGTTCGCCAATTTCTATCTTTCGTCTAACGAATTCCTCGACGCGCTCCATTTGAGCAACTCCGACCGCTGCCTGCAAATTTGTCATCCGGTAGTTGTAACCCACTATTTCGTGCCAATACCGCTTCCCTGGAAGCATCCCGTGATCCCTGAGAACAGCCGCCCGATCGAAAACTTCTTTATCCCGGAAGAGGAGCATGCCTCCCTCGCCGGTCGTTATCGTCTTGTTTCCGAAAAAACTGAATGCCGCCGCATTGCCGAAAGATCCCACCATCCGGCCTCCGATGGAACTTCCGAGCGCCTCGGCACAATCCTCGATCACGAATAAGTTGTGTGCCCTGGCAATGGAAAGAATCTCCCCCATCGCACACGGCTGGCCATAAAGGTGTACGGGAATGATCGCCTTGGTCCGAGACGTAATGGCCTCGCGGATGAGATCCGGCGCGATGTTCCATGAAACCGGGTCCACGTCGATGATTACGGGAGTGGCGTTTGCATGAAGAACACAGTTGATGGTTGCGGCAAAGGTGAGGTCCGGCACGATCACCTCGTCACCTGGCCCTACGCCAAGTGATTCCAGCGCCAGATGAAGGGCGGCGGTGCCGTTATTTACCGCAAGAGAATGCCGTACCCCGCAATAATCCCCCATCATCTTTTCGAACCGTTTTACAAACGCCCCTTGGGAAGAAATCCAATTTGTTTTTATGCACTCAGTTACGTAGGATAGCTCGTTGCCGGTGAGCACCGGCTCCATCACCTGGATATTGTGAAGCCGATGGATGCAGGCATAATCGACGAGTTTATTCTGGCCATCCACCAGTGGAATGTGTCGTATGCGTCCATCCAGAAGATCCACGAGCTCTTGCGAGTCGGCATTGATATGTCGCCAGACAAAATCCCTTTGCATGACTTCACTCACCAAGACATCAAGATCGTTGCCCGCAAGGATCAGGCGGCGAATATCCCCATCGGTGAGAAGTCCTGTTAACCGGCCGGCGCCGTCCACGGCGAACACGATCCCTTGCGCGTTTTTATCGATGCTTTCGAGGGCATCCTTTAAACGGGAATCCTCGGGAATCGTGAGCGCTGCGATAGGAGGAGTGCTCATGCGAGGGAGGCGATCATTCGTCCGATTTGCGCTTCTCCCGCCCCGCACACTTCGATAATGAGAGCGGCCGACGGGAAGGCGCGGATACGGTTCATGAACCACGCATCTTCCGTAAATGCCTGGTTATCATCCTTTACGCCATCGTTGTCGCTCAGATGAAGAGCGTCCACGTATGGCCCGACCTCTTCAAGAAACGACTCCTTTGAGAAACCGAGCGTCCTCGCACTCACGTTGAGATGGCCCACGTCGATGAGCAGTCCCGGGCGGGGCATCCCCGCCGCCGCGACGATATCGATCAACTCCCGGGACGTCACTCCGAGCAGCAGCTCGTTACGCCCGTTGGTGAGGTTAAAGGACGCCAAGACATTATTTTCGATTAAAATGCGGATCCCTTTTTCTTGCCCGTAACTGCAGAGTGCATGCAAGCTTTCCACGAAAATCCCACCGGCGTGCTCAAGGGACCATCTCCGCAAATGCGAAAGATCTTTTCCAAGGTCGCCTGGGTGTGCATGGAAAGAAAAACCGGCATGAACGCTGTAGAAAGGACTTCCTATTTCCGCGCAGAGTTCCACAGCTTGCCGACAATGTGCGCGGCTTTTCTCCAATATATCAGAATCTGCGGATGCGAGGTTGAGGACAAACGCCTCGGCGGGATGAGGAAAATAGTTATGAAGGAGGAAACGTGGCCCCCGCTTGATTGACCCCCATGCCCCTCGGAACGAATCGATCGACAACGGGAGTGTTGGGCCAAGCTCGATGCCATCTGCCCCCTGCCGCTCCATGAACGCGACCAATTCCTCAAGCGGACTGGGCGCCATCATCATGGTTGAAAGATATATGCCACTCGTCGCTTTCGCCCTCCTTCCGCCAAGGAACGATGCATAATGATATTATCGTTTTTCGGGTCCACTCCCACCTCCAGAAACCCATGATCCTCGTACATCTTCCGCGCAATGGCGTTCTTCGGGTGCACCTTCAACATAAGCGTCTTGAATCCATTGACTCTGCACCAGCTTATGGAAAACAGCAGGGAGAGCCTTGATAACCCCTTCCCCGACCATTCGCGCGGGATATAAACACCGTAGGACGGGATCTCGTATCCATCGTCCATACCTCGAAGCATAAAAATACCGGCCAGTTTCTTCCCGCAGAAAATCCCCCAATAACAATCTTTCCGCGCGTCTACGAGCCTTTTTCGGATCTCTCCGGAATCAAACGGGAACGGCTGAAAATACTTGATATACTCCGCGTCTTCCTGCTTTAGCTGCAGAGCAAGCATTCTGCTCTGGGACGGTTTCAGCGGTAACATTTCAAGCTTGATCATCAACCAAGAGGTCCTTCCAAGTGATGAACGTATCCTTTGGGATTTCCACTGCGGCCTTGTGACCCGTAACCTCACTTGCGAGTGACGGGGATAAACCAAGTGCGGGACGCTTGCAGGCAAGCATATCCAAGGAAATCGTTTCTCCCGCTTTGATCGACCTCTTCGCAACCAGGCTTCTCCTCATGCCGCTTATGTTTTTCGCCTCCCTGGCGGATGGCTGTTTTACGCCGTCGCCCAACGCTTGTTCCGTCTCCCGGACAAGCCTGACCATCTCTCGGAATTCGTCCGGCGTGGCAGACGAGGAGTGATCGGGGCCAGGCAATGATTTATCCAAGGTGATGTGCTTCTCGATGATACAGGCTCCCAAGGCAACCGCGGCCACGCATGCAGCGGATGATTGCGTATGATCGGAATACCCCACGTCAATCCCGAACGCCTCCGACATAGTGCACATGGCACGGAGATTGGCATCCTCTATTGGGGACGGATAGTTCGTGGTGCATTGCAGGAGAATCAGGTCGTTGTTGCCGGCATCCCGGATTGCCCGTACCGCCGCATCCACCTCGCCGAGCGTGCACATACCGGTGGATAGGATGATTGGTTTTCCTTTTCGAGCCACATACTGAAGAAAGAAGTGCTCCACAACTTGTCCGGAGGCGATTTTATAGGCGGGAACGTTTAACTTTTCGAGGAAATCCACGTCCTCGACGCTGTACGGGGTAGACAGGAAGAGAATCTCCTCCCGCCGGCAACCGTCCAGTATTTCCTGGTATGCGATCTCCGACAGTTCCACGTTCTTCAGCATCTCGAATTGCGATTCCGCCTTGTCCGTCGTCTCGAGCTGGTACGCGGCCTTCGGCGCTCCTTTGGTAACAACCCGCTCCGCCGAAAAAGTCTGGAACTTCACGCAATCCGCCCCTGCCTTTTTCGCTTCCGCCACCAATCGCAGGGCGAGATCGACATCCCCGTTATGGTTGACGCCTACCTCCGCGATGATGAACGTCGATACTCCGGATCCGATTTCCTTTTCGACGATGGATCGACCATCGGGGGATCGCAGGGATAATCTTCGGATCATGCGGCGGAATCCGGTTTTTCCTTCTTTCGGCTGTTTTCGAGAAAAACGAAAACAACGTACCCCACGAAGAACGTTAATATCGTGGCAAGAATCGCGTACTGGCCTCTCCGGGGTTTGAATTTTCTGTCCGGAACCCTCGGCGAGTCGATGATCCTGAAACCGAACTGCTCCCGGTTACGGGCCATCATTTCCCGTTCCACTTCCTGGCTGTATAGCGAGTAAAGACGATCCCGCGTCAAGGCATCGACGGTCTTCCCGATCTGTTCCGCGATAAATTTATTATTCTTGATCGCACGATCGAGCGCCTCCTCCTGAAGGCGGCTTTTCGCTTCGTCGAGGTAGGACCTTACGATATTGGCGGAACCTTCCGCAGACACCGATTCAAAGGAGACGGAAACGGTTCCGGCCTTCTTATTGACGGAAACCTTCAGGCGATCCTTCGCTACGCGGATCGCGTCCCAGTCGCCGGGCGCCTTTGGCTCCTTCCTTGACCCGAACTGGCCATCTATCCAGTCCGATTTCATCTTTCCCGTGGAAGGGTCGTATTTATCCGCAAAGACGATCGGCCACAGGTTGTATTTCCTGAAAACCCGAACGGTGAGATCGTTGCTTTTGAAGAGGGATTCCAGATCTTCGATGCTGGATGGTCCGCCCACGCTTACCCCGAAGGAGGCGAGCGCCCCTAGGGCGGTATTCTGCTTCTTTTCATCGACGGAGGGGGTGATGACCGCGGTCGCCTGGTAGATGTTCGGCATCGTGAACATGTAAAGAAGCGTGGACACGCCAACCGCCAAAGAAAACAGGGCGATCTTCCACCACTCCTTGCGCAGGATCGCGATATATTTCCCGAGGTCGATTTCGTCTTCCCGATATTCCATCTGGGGGCGTTCTTCCATGGTCGCCATCAGAACGCCAAGATCAGCACGCCGGCGGTGACGGCGATCTGGTACAGGATCTGTGTGATGTCTTTGACGTCCTTCATGAACCGCACCTGAAGCAACTTTTCGGGGACAAGGATCGAGTCGCCCGGCTCCACCCGGGCGCCCATCAGGCCGCGGCGGGCGTTCGTCAGCTCCTTGTTCGCCGCCACGTCCTCCGCGTCCAGCGCCCCGCTCACTTGCTGGTTCTTCTGCGCGACATCGATCTCGAGATCCTCGATCAACTTGTCGATCGCCTCCTGCTGCGTCTTCTGCGTCGAGGCGCGGGTGAAAACCCCGGCCTTGAGGTAGGCGTCGTTAGTAAACCCGCCGGCGCGGTCGACCGTCATCCGCTGGATCCCCTCGACGCGGCCCCACATCTATTCATTTTCACCTGCCTGTTCATCCGATTTGTTCGAGAAATTCCGCGGGGGACACGATCGGGATTCCCCGGTATTTCTTCAAGGGCAACAGATGCTTTTTGTCACCGGTCACGATGACGTCCGCTTTGCCGGCGATTCCACAGGCGAGAATCTTCGCGTCCGCGGGGTCCACGAGGAATTCAACCTCCGCGGGATCGAACGGAATCATCCTGCAAAGATCGCCCACTTCATCGAGAAACAACCGGATGTCCGCGGGGCTCCAGTGAAATTTTCTTCGC
>Ga0172371_10010635_pt1 | contig 12395 bp, 7 predicted proteins | sample Lak12m_FD_114543 | JGI IMG/M metagenome (GOLD analysis project Ga0172371, IMG submission 114543) | Freshwater microbial communities from Kabuno Bay, South-Kivu, Congo - kab_022012_12m | ecosystem: Environmental > Aquatic > Freshwater > Lake | place: Democratic Republic of the Congo: South-Kivu... | reverse complement strand
CTCGTGACCAGGGAACTCTTCAGGATCGCCTTGCATGATCCCGATGCCGAAGTGAGAAAGACCGCTATATCAGTGCTTGATCCGATCCCCTGGATGCTGAAGGGGGATGCAGAGGAACTGCTGCATGACAGCTCCTTCCTGAATATCGAACTGGCTTTGGAGGCTCTTTGCAGGGATTTTCCGGTGGATACTGAGGAGTACCTTGAACAGACATCACATGAGACAGGCTGGAGGGGTAAGAATATCCGGATCAAATGGCTGGAGATCGCCATTGAACACAGGAAACTGAATTATCTGAAGGAGTTGATCTCCTATTCAGCCATGAACCAGGAGTTTGAATCACGAATGAATGCATTCACCACCCTTAAACGGCTTGGGTATATTGATGAAACCACTGCCTTCAATGCAAAAGAGGCTTCCCGGCATTGGAATTACAAACTGGCCGGTGCAGCGAAGGAGTATCTGAACTATTTCAACCAGATTGACGATTACAAGAGGTTAATTAATGAGTAATCAGGGACGGATCATCACCCGTACGATCCTGTTGGTGTCGTTTGTCAGCTTTTTCAACGACATAGCCAGTGAGATGCTTTACCCGGTGATGCCGCTTTATCTCCGGTCCATCGGGTTCTCAGTTCTCCTGATCGGGATACTGGAAGGGGTGGCTGAGGCTACCGCCGGACTGAGCAAAGGCTATTTCGGGAACCTCTCCGACCTGAAACAAAAACGGTTGCCTTTCATTCAGGCCGGTTACATCTTCAGCGCGGTTTCCAAACCGTTGATGGCCTTGTTCCTCTACCCGGCATGGGTCTTTATGGCCCGTACCCTCGACCGGCTGGGGAAAGGAGTCCGCACCGGCGCCCGGGATGCCATCCTGAGCGATGAAACGACAAAGGAAAATAAGGGAAAGGAATTTGGGTTTCACCGGGGAATGGATACCCTGGGGGCGGCAATTGGTCCTGCACTTGCCCTTGTTTACCTCCATTTTTTCCCTGACCGGTACCGCTGGCTTTTTTTTCTGGCCTTCCTTCCTGGGATGGTGACCATCCTTCTGACTTTCTTTATCCGTGAAAAGAAAAAGGTAAGAGAAGAGAAAAGCGAAAAGAAGGTCCATTTCTTCTCCTATTTTTCTTACTGGAAACATGCCGATTCCCATTACCGCCTTGTTGTGGCGGGGTTGCTGTGGGTTACACTGTTCAACAGTTCGGATGTGTTCCTTCTCCTGGCAGTGAAAGAACAGGGATTGCCCGATGTTCAGATGATTGGGGTGTACATTTTCTACAACCTGATTTTTGCCCTCTTTTCCTATCCTGTCGGGTGGCTGGCCGATAAGATTGGGCTGAAAACAATGCTGATCATCGGACTGCTGATCTTTGCCATCGTCTATATGGGGTTTGGGTGGGCCCATTCCATAGGGATCTTCCTGGCTCTTTTTTTTGGTTATGGATTGTATGCAGCCTGCACTGATGGCATCTCCAAAGCGTTGCTGACCAATATCTCGGAACGAAAGGATACTGCCACGGCCATCGGACTTTTTACCAGCCTGTCAAGCCTTTTTACTCTCGTGGCAAGCAGTCTCGCAGGTGTGATCTGGTTCGCCTTCGGTGCCAGGGCCATGTTCGTGATCTCCTCGGCTGGAGTGGGACTTGCTGCGGCATACTTGTGGATGGTGGTAAAGAGATCCGGTCGGCAATAAACGGATCCCGGTCGCCGGTTAAACTTTACGGAAGTTACTTCTTTGGGATGGTATAGATGTATGCTTCATTGCGGTAGCCCTCGAGGTTGTAGTACCAGTCAGGATAGGAGTTACCGCTTGCCTGGCACCATTCGGCAAAATTGTTGTACCCATACAAAATGGCAATGGTTTCGTAGGTATAGTCATACTTCTCACTGATATTCGTTGCCCAGAGAAGGTTGTTGACGGTTTTGTAATACCTCCCTTCAGCAGGATCGGAATCATCTTCCCCCGAACTGAAATAAAGGGGATTGGCCAGGGATGTGGGTATGAAGTCCGGCATGTGGATCTCCACGCCTCTGTCATATTCTTGATAAGGAAAGGATTGTAAGGGGGATCTTTTAAAATGTATTGATCCTGAGGCTCTTTGAAATGAATGTTGATGAATACCGAATCAGAGTATCCCGCAGGATAATCGGGAAGGGTGTTGAACATGGGGCTGGGGCCGGCAAAGTGAATGAGGTTGTCGGCATTGTCCCACACAATGATTACCGCATTTGCCTGTGAACTCTCGGTACCATTGTCGTTTAACTTGACGTATCCGAACTTGAGGTTATATCCTGTGACCGAGCCGATCATCTCGGGGAGGATACCGTCAAATTGAAACCCGAAGCCGTTTTTAAATGCAGCGCCTGCCGCCCGCAAGTAAAATTTCGGCTGAATGTCCACTACCTGGTTTCTCGCGTTGGTGATCACTTTAAATTGGTAGTCGATCACGGCATCGTTCATGTCATAATCGCCTTTGTAAGGCCACAGGTCTTCGAAGATGAGGCTTCCGAACGAGGAGGCTGCGGGATACCAGCTGATGAATGCACGGGAGTCATCCGCAGGAAAATAATCAAGCAAATTGGCAATGCCATCGCCGTCTGAATCGAGGACGCTCAGTTGCCCGCTGCCTTCAGGATTACAGGCGGTGGCCGGAACATAGGCTGTGGCAGCGGAAAGGGGAAGGAGGACAGCCCCTTCCAGGAAGTTCTCGGGATAGCTGCCCGATACAAGGGTCCCGTCAGGCGTCAGCATCTCAATGGGGCCTGTCACATATCTCGCCGAACTGGTAATGCTTGCGGAGAGGGTGCATTTGATCACGCTGCAACTGCCTTGCCCGGTAATTGAATTGCTCATGATAAAATCGGAGGCACTAAGCATTGATTGGTTCATTAACACCAGTTTAGCCCCACTGGTTACGGTGAGTTCCAGCTCTGAGTGAAGGTATCCATTGTCAGAGTGGTAGAGCATGGTATTGAAAACAACCTGCTGGTAACAAACGATCTTGCAACGGTTGTAAACGGTTTTTCCATGGAAGTCAATATTACCGAACACCTCAATGGTTCCGTAATTATCCACATATCCGGAGACATCCCAGTCACTGTTCACGATGATCGTCCCCAGGTTTAGCAGTTCGCTTGCGGTTCCATTGACAAGGTATTCCCCGTTGATGGTGAGTTCTCCGAAATTCTCAAGAAGGTTGGGATGAGAGAAGTTGTTGTTGATGGTGGTCTCCCCATAATTTTCCAGGAAGGCATTGTTGGCCATGGAAACAGACTCAAAGCGTGCTGAACCGTATACCGACAAGGAGCACTCCCGGGTCATGGTCAATGCTGTGATATCAGCTGAACCGGTTGAGGTTACAATGAGATGACAGCTGTTTTCTTCCTGGCCCATGCTGACAGTGCCCGAAAAGGTGCCGCAAACCTTGACGGTTCCATTCCTTATGGAGAGATGTCCAGTATAATGATCCGTGATGCAAAAAACCATTCCCCCATCGATCACTGCTGTCCCGGAACCGTTCAGCAAGGTATCGCATCCTGAGGAGCAATCTGGACCGTTCAACGGAACATCCGGTGCAAACTTCATAGCAGGTTCGGAAAAGGTGTAATTGATCGTATTCTCCACAGGCACCTCTGCCACTTCGGTATACCCGGTTACAGTCAAAATCTGCAAAAACAGGGTTTGCACGGTTGTGGCTACACGCAATTTGGCCTTGAACATGAAGTTGACCCCTACTGCCCCCTGTTTGATCAGCTTACCTCCATTGGCAGGATCTCCGTTGAATACCGATACCTTTGAGACAGCCCCGGCAGGAAGGGAGGGGAAATTCGATACAATGAGCAATTCCACCTCCTTGCTTGTCTGCCAGTCGAAACTGGAATGTACATTCAGATCATCCATGCTCCCTATCGTCGGATCCTCCACCTCGATGGTTCTTCGGCAGCCGCTAAAAAACAGGGAGGCACCCAGACAGAGAAAGGAGATGAAAACCGGCAGAACTATGTTGGATCTTGTAAGCACAACAGGTCTTAATTGGACGATAAAGATACGGGAAGATCACAAGAGATTTAACGCATTGATATGAAGATATTCACATCCTGCATGTGAATTAGTTTTAATGCCCTTCGATTTTTCCTAAATTCGCTTAAAAAAACCGTCAGTATGAAAAAAGGTATTTTCCCGTACATCTTCCTGGTTCTGTTCAGTCTCCTGGCGTCCGGACAAACATACACCCCCATCACGGACAACCTGCAGGTCCAGAGCAATTCAAACATTAAATTTGCCGCCGGAGAGTATTCCTTTGCCGACAATCCCGCCGATGGTGTGATCCAGCTCAACAATGTACACAATGTAATCCTCGACGGGGACAGCTGTTTTGTAGATGTAATTGATACGCTTGGCTACATGATCAAGATCACCAACTCAGATCATATCGTCATCAAGAATTTTGATTCAGTTTACAATTATTTTTATGCGGTCCATATCATGAATTCCCATCACATTACCATCAACGGGAACATGTTTTCAGGTAACAAGGTGGATTCAACCGGCTGGATCAGTATCTGGACGGATTATACCCAGGCATTGGGCGGAGGGGTGTTGATGTACCAGTGCAGGGCCGCAGAGATCTACGAAAACAACATGACACTGCAGAATGACGGAATGGCCCTCTATCATTGCGACAGCATCGCTTGTTATGAAAACGACTTCTCCTGGAACACCTCCTTCGGGATCCGTATGTACTGGACAGACACCTGTCATATCTATCAGAATAACTGCTCGCATGTCAACAGGCCCTACACCGATCCCAGCGACTGTGCCGCGTTGCTGATGCTTGTCTCCAATGAAAATGTCGTTGAGTACAACGATCTATCCTATTCCGGTGATGGAGTTTTCCTGGGTCAGTACCAGCATTCAAACATCCCTAACAACAATTACTTCGGCTATAATGAATGTTCTTATTCGCCCCATAACGCAATTGAAGCGACCTTTGCCGACGGGAACACCTATCTTCACAACAATTGCAACTACAGCCATTATGGGCTCTGGCTTGGCTATTCCTTCAACACCCTGGTCGACAGCAATGAGGTCATCGGGAATTACCAGACGGGGATAGCGATTGACCGGGGGTTTGAGAACGCCATCACCGGCAATGTGATCCGGGATAACCCAACCGGGATCGAACTTTGGGAAGGCTCCCCGATAGCAGGTTACTCCAATCAATATTCACACGATTACATGATCCACAACAACCTTTTCGATGGGAATACGGTGGCCATCTCAGCCAGTAAAAGCGAGCATCTGGTGGCGACGGGGAATGCCTTTGATTTCAGCAGGGATGCCAGTGTATACCTTGACGGGCAGTCCGATTCAGATACCCTCGCGGGGAATGATTTCAGGTACCCGACCGTTTACCATATTTCTAACAACTCCACCTACGATATTTATGCTGTTGATAACAGATGGATGCCGGGTGATACCTCCATGATCTCGGAAAAGATCTTTGACAAACACGATAACATTGCGAAGGGGGAAGTGCTCTGGTGGCCCATGCTCCCTTCACCTGAAACCGGGATTCAGGAGGATCCTCCCTGTGATTTGGCGGAACCTCTGTCCACCTGGTACGGGTACCCGGAAACAGGCTATCCGGCACCGGTGAAGTTTGCCGACAGTCTCTATTTTGATACGGAGGATAAGATGGTTGGCGAGGCTTCCGTCAAATTTCACACCTCGAGGGGTTGGTATGTTGCATTGAATTACAGGCCTTACGGCGACTCGCTCTCCGAATGGATGCTAACCGAGGAGGACACCCTTCGTTTCTGGGTTAAAACCCTGAAATTCATCCCATACGGATTTCAGTATTTCCATATCCGGATAGGCGACAGGAATGGAAACTACGCACGTTATTCAGCTCCTGCAAGTCTCCTGAACGCAGCTCACGGCGTATGGACAAGATACAGCTTCCCGCTTTCGGGCAATTCAACGTTTCAACGCTCTATGGTTGGAGAACTGAACTGGGATCAGGTGAATTATGTGGAGTTCTGGGCCGATACCTGGGACTATGGGTTCACCCTCTGGCTTGACGGGGTTCAGTTCAATGAGTGCGATCCAGTGACGGCAACTCCGGAAGAATTTTCTGACGCATCGGGCTTGAATCAAAATTTTCCCAATCCGTTTGAGAGTTCCACGGTCATCTCGTACACCATAGCTGAACGCGACCATGTGACGCTGACGATCATGGATCTTTTCGGGAATGTGGTCCGAACGCTGGCTGATCAGGTCACCAGCCCCGGTGAATTCACCGTCAGGTTCAGTGCCGGAAACCTCCCCGCAGGGATCTATCTTTACCAACTGACTACATCAGAAAGCCGGTGGGTGAAAAGAATGGTCATTCTTCACTGATCAGCCTGACAGATCTCACGCTGCCATGTTGTCGATATTTCCCTTGCTTCTCCTATCTTTGCAATCTGGTTTAGAAATTTCCTGATACCCGGATGGAAAAGAAGAGGCGAGTGCTGGTTGGATTGAGCGGCGGATTGGATTCGTCGGTGGCTGCCTATTTGCTTAAAAAGAAGGGCTTCGATGTGATCGGCATAACCATGACCATCTGGGACAAGGGGTACTCTTCGTCGGGGAAGCATGCCTGTTACGGGCCCGATGAAGCGGATGAAGTGCAAGAGGCGAAGGAAATTGCCGATATGCTGGGGATCACACATCATGTGGTGGATTGTTCCGCAGGATTTAAAAACACGGTACTGGACTATTTCAAATCCGAATACCTTGCGGGCCATACGCCCAATCCCTGTGTGAAATGTAACCACCTCATAAAATTCGGATTGCTTCCGCTGATGGCGGAACAAGAGGGGTTGGACTATGATTTTTTCGCCACCGGCCATTATGCCCGCGTAGGCTTCGATGAAACCCGTAACCGGTTTATTCTGCGAAAAGGGATCGACTCCAAAAAAGACCAGACCTACTTCCTTCACCGCTTGTCCCAGGATCAATTGAGCAAAATAATTTTTCCCCTTGGTGAATTGACCAAGGCGGATGTGAGGGAAATCGCCCTTCAGGAGGAGATCCCGGCAGCAGGAAAGGTGGAGAGCCAGGATTTTTTCGGTGGTGAATACAAGGATTTACTGGAGATGCCGGAGACACCCGGCGACATTGTGCTGACCGACGGTACCCGGCTCGGAAGCCATTCGGGCTTCTGGAACTATACCATCGGCCAGCGGAAAGGGTTGGGGGTGGCTTATACGGAACCTCTTTACGTGATCAGGCTCGACCCGGAGACGAACCGTGTAGTGGTGGGAACAAGAAAAGAGACCTATGCAACCACTTTCCTGGTCAAGGATCTGCACTGGATCTCCATTGAAGCACTTACTTCAGCCATGGAGGTAACCTGCAAGATCCGGTCGGCTCAGAAGGAACGCGAGGCAACCATTGAACCTGATGGAAACAACATGGTTAAAGGAACGTTCTTCCATCCGACGGATTCAATCACTCCCGGCCAGAGTGCTGTGTTTTATCAGGGTGATGAGGTAGTGGGAGGAGGTACAATAATATAATTACGAATGACGAATGACGAATTCAAGCATCAGTATGTTAATTCATATGACCTTTAAATAATAATTGCAATGAAAACTCATAGTATCCTGTTCCTGGTTTTTTTCATCTCCATTGCTTCGTTTGCCCAGAAAAAGGTTGAAATTTCTGCTGCTGACCTTGAAAAGAGTGTAACCTTTCTTGCGTCAGATTCTTTGAAAGGGAGAAAACCGGGCACACCGGAAGCGAATGTTGCCGCCCAATTCATCATGGATCATTTTCTGCAGGCCGGCTTAACCCCTCTCGCCGATCATGGATTTCAATATTTTGATGTCGTTACGGGGGTCGAATTGGGAGGAGATAACCATCTCTCATTTAACGGGGAAGATGTTAAACTGAACGAGGACTTCACTCCCCTGGCATTTTCCTCTTCCGGAACGGTGAATGCCCAGGTTGTGTTTACCGGCTTTGGCTTTGACCTTCATCTGGACTCCCTTGAGTGGAACGATTATCTTGATATGGATGTACAGGGGAAATGGGTGATGTTTTTCCGGGCGGACCCGGAACCCGATAATTCGGAAAGTGCCTTTATCCCCTTTAGTAACATCCGCAGCAAAGTGCTGACAGCCAAAGACAATGGGGCGGCGGGAGTGCTGCTGGTGACTCCCCGGAGTTTGGAGAAGGAAGACAAACTGATGCCCCTGGTGGTGGAAAACAACGAGGTGACAGCCGGTATCCCGGTAATCAATATCACAAGGAACCTTGCCGATAAGGTGCTTCTTGCCACCGGGTTTACCGCTGACAGCCTTGAAGCAATGATCATCAGGCAAATGAAGCCCAAGTCCTTTCCCATCCAGGGCATCCTTGATGCCGGAACAGATATTCACCAGGAGAGACAAAAAACCGAGAATGTGATCGTGCTGTTGAAAGGCTCCGATCCCGTTTTACAGGATCAGTACATTGTAGTAGGAGCGCATTACGATCACTTGGGGATGGGTGGACCCAATTCGGGCTCCCGGATGCCGGATACCACCGCGGTCCACAATGGAGCCGATGATAACGCTTCCGGAACCGCGATGGTAATGGAGCTCGCCAAAGCCCTGGCCAAAGCGGGAGCCCCTGCACGGAGCATTGTTTTCGTCGCTTTCAGTGCGGAAGAGATGGGGTTACTGGGTTCGAAGTACTTTGTTGACAATCCTCCGGTGTCGCTGACATCGATTGTCGCCATGTTCAATTTTGATATGGTCGGCCGGTTCGATAAGGAAAAAAATGAGATCAATGTCAGCGGTACCGGAACTTCAGCGGAAGCTGACTCGATCCTGGCCCTCTATGAGAAAGGACTTCCCTTTAGGGTGGTGCATTCCGCTGATGGATACGGTCCCTCGGATCATGCCTCCTTCTATGCTGCCAACATCCCGGTGTTTTATTTCAACACAGGCGTCCATATGGATTACCACACTCCGTTTGATGATACCGAGAAGCTCGATTTTGACTCGGAAGCGGCTATCGGCCTGTTAGCCGCAAACCTGCTTGAATCGGTTGCCGGAGCTCCTGAACCGTTGACATTCCGGGAATCCGGCAGTAAAGTGGCTGCCGGCCGCACCGGCAGAACCCTGAAAGTCACCCTCGGGATCATGCCCGATTTCGCCGGTGCGGAAAAGAGGGGATTGCGGGTCGATGGAGTTACCTCCGGAAAGCCGGCCGACCTCGGTGGCATGCTGAAAGGGGATATCATCGTCGCGATCAACGGGCTGAAAGTGGAGAATATATATGAGTATATGTCCCGCCTCTCAAAACTGAAACACGGCCAAACGATCACCGTGGAGGTGATCCGCGACGATCAGAACAAAGTGCTGCTGATTCAGCTTTAAGTATATCCCAATGGAAGATTTTTTTTCCACCTCCTTCCTGCTGAAATTCGTTAAGTTCGGCATTGTGGGGTTTTCAGGTGTCCTGGTGGATTTCTCGATCACCTTTATCTGCAAGGAATACCTGAAAATCCAGAAATATGTCGCCAACGGCATCGGCTTTACCATTGCAGCCACCACCAACTATTTTCTGAACAGGATCTGGACGTTCCACAGCACCAATCCGAATGTTTTGATAGAATTTGGCCGGTTCTTTGTCATTGCCCTGATTGGGTTGGGCATCAACAGCGCGATTGTCTGGGCAATGACAAGTAAGTTAAAGGTCAATTTCTATTTGTCCAAGGTGGTGGCCACTATAGTAGTGACAGCCTGGAATTTTCTGATCAATGCCTATTATACCTTCGCCTGACTGGCCGGGTCGTTTTCACTGGGTTTTCGTCATTGATGAAGGAATGCAAACGATATAATCCGCTTTCCCCAAAGATTCTTCCGCGAGTTCTTCAGGGTCATCCTGTTCAACGCAGGTGATCGTCAGGACGTTCGTTTCAAAAGGAAATATTCTGGCGTAATCTTTCAGATACCATACGGTCCCCTCATGATCATCGCTGTGATAGGCTCCGTTGACGTGAAGGAAAAGGCCGTTCTCTTCCAGGTTCTTAAAGATGAAATATCCCATGGTTGCATCCTTGATTGCCTGGGCTTCAGGAAGATGCATGGCCTGATGCATCTGGCTGCCGTCCTGAAACATGCCTTTCATGGCCTGGTAACAATGCATCGTGGAATCATATTTGATGGGAAGCGGAGCGATCATCGCCCGCTGGTAGGCATTGATGCTGTCAAGCCCTTCAAACCCTTTCAGGTTGACCACAGCGGCATATCTTCTGGGGATATTTGTGGCGACAAATCTCAGGTGATGTTCCTGGGCAAAGTTTACCAGGGGAGCATAGTCGGTTGAATAATTCGACCAAAGTTTGGCCTCTTTCTCAAAGTCCTTTTTCCGGATAAATCCCCGGGTGTATTCATCCAGCAGCAACTGGTTGTCACGTTCAAACATCTCGGCGCCCAGCACCAGCTTTTCCTGCTTGGCTGCAAAAAGATCCCGGGTGAGTTCAAACTCCAGCCAGTGACTGATCGGATTGTCGTGAAGCTCCCCGAAAAAGACCACCTGAACATTTCCGGCATCCTTCAGAAGTTCTTTGTAGGAGCTTTTTTTCCCTTTTGAATTGTATATCACGTAGGCCGGCTTGTCGGCCCATAGGGAAGCGCTTAAAAGCATCCCCATGGCAATCAGCAGAATGGATTTTAGTTTCATGGAAAAATTATTCAGAAAATGATTCATTTGATTCATCTGTTTCCTCCTGGACCTCCTGGCCCAGGGTCTTTGCAGGATCTACCCAGCGTCCCTCCAGGATGTCACGGTAGGCGGAAGGCTGATGCAATACTTCTATGGCCCGTTCAAGTTCCGGGTCATTTGTCAGGGAGACCTGCACCTTTCCCCGCTGGTAATAGTACCTGGATACGATTTCGGCCCGGAGCAGTTCGCGGATCTGATCTTCGTATTTAGTGATATCGGTCTTTTTGTCCTCGATCATGTATTGTTTTAACTGATCGTATTCACCTTCAATCGCGTTGAAGTAGTGCTCGCGTTCGGCTTCATTTTTCAACCGTTCAAGAGCCTGTTCGCTGCGAGTGGTGTAAGAATAGTCTTTGTCGGCGATAAAGGCCAGGAAGTCGGCATAGATCGATTCTGTGATCTCAAAGTCTTCCACCGGGGGAATGGCCGGATGTGCCTGACGAAACAGGGTGGCGAAATCAAAGATCAAATAGTTGCTGTAGAGGGTGAGGGCAAGTTGGCTGAATCTTCTGGGCGCAACCTGGATATCCGGCGATATTCCTCCGCCGTCATAGACTTTTCTGCCATTTTTGGTTGAAAATTCCCTGATCAGGGAATCGGGGATCTTACTTGAAAAGCCGTTGTTGTCCTTGTGGCTGTAGTCAATGGCCTGGATACAGCGCCCACTCGGAATGTAATATTTGGCGACCGTGATCTTCAGCTGCGCGTTGTAACTCAGTGGAATCACATTCTGAACCAACCCTTTCCCGAATGTCCGCTGACCGATGATGACACCCCGGTCAAGATCCTGCATGGCCCCGGCAAAAATCTCGCTGGCAGAGGCGCTTTGGTTGTCGGCCAGCACGGCCAGGGGAATTTTAAGATCAACAGGGGGATAAAGGGTTTTGTGGGTACGGTTCTGTTCCTTCACTTTCCCTTTGGTGGTGACCACCTCCTGTCCGCGCTCGATAAAAATATTCGACAGATCGACGGCCTCATTCAGCAGCCCTCCGCCATTGTCACGCAGGTCGATGATCACCCCGTTAACGGGTTGTTTCTCCTTCAGCTTCAGTAAGGCCTGTTTCACCTCTTTCCCTGCATCCTGCGTGAATCCGGTGAGTTTGATATAGGCAATGTCTCCGCCGACAATACCCTCATAAGATATGTTGTCGATCTTGATGTTTTCACGAGTGATGGTTTTTTCGAGGATCTGATCTAATCCGCCCCGCATGACCTTGACCTGGACCTGCGTGCCGGCCTGGCCTTTGAGGATGGCACTGACCTCGTCATAGCTCTTTCCGACAGCCGACTGGCCATTCACCTCAAGGATCTTGTCGCCGGCCATCAACCCCTCTTTCTGGGCCGGGGATCCCAGGTAAGGTTCAGAGATGATCACATAGTCGCCTGCCTGGTGGATCAGTGCTCCGATGCCGCCATATTGGCCGGTCGTAATGAATTTATAGTCCTCTATTTCAGTTTCGGGGATAAAGTTTGTATAGGGATCAAGGGAATACAACATTGCATCAATTCCCTCTTTGGTGAGTTCCCCCGGCTGAATTTCATCAACATATTCAGAGTTCAGCTCTTTGATGACGTCCGTGTATATATCCAGGTTCTTCAGGATTTCAAATGTCTGATCTTGTGGTGT
>Ga0172371_10010634_pt1 | contig 12397 bp, 12 predicted proteins | sample Lak12m_FD_114543 | JGI IMG/M metagenome (GOLD analysis project Ga0172371, IMG submission 114543) | Freshwater microbial communities from Kabuno Bay, South-Kivu, Congo - kab_022012_12m | ecosystem: Environmental > Aquatic > Freshwater > Lake | place: Democratic Republic of the Congo: South-Kivu... | reverse complement strand
TTATATATATAAAGTAATCAGCTGCAAAGCCCCGGTAGATTCAGGGAGAAGGGTTATTGCCGCAGGTATTGCAGGCTATCTCGCGCTTAATATCTCCGCCGGGATAACCGGATTTATGTTTGGTATCCAGCCCCTGTTGTATAAAACCGCAAGCGGAGCGGCCCTGTATTGCCCTTATGGTTTAAACGTTGCTTTGCCTGCTATGCTGGGCGAGCATCTTCTATTTTTTGGGTGGGTAGAGGCAATTGTAACCGCCCTGGTAATAAAATATTTGCAAAAACATGCCCCGGAGCTTTTGGCAGCGGGGAGGAAAGCCCAATGAAAATTATTTCTAAATTCTGGATTTTTATCGGCGTGTTAATTGTTTTGTCTCCCTTGGGGCTTTTATTGCCTGAACATTTTAAGTCGGGTTCGGCCTGGGGGGAGTGGGGAACTGGCCAGATGCGGCAGTTGGTTGGGTATGTCCCAAAAGGCTTAGAAAAGCTCTCGAATCTTTGGAGAGCGCCGATCCCTGATTATGCCTTTAACGGCTGGAAAGATCAGTCTTTGCCGGCTTTAAGCCTTGCTTATGTTTTTTCAGCTGTTATAGGAATACTTATTTGCGTCGTCGTGGTGTTTATATTAGGTAAGTTTCTAAAGAAGTAAGACGTTTTATGTATTTCTTTATGCTCCATAGAGTTACAAAACAATTAAGGATTAAGTAATTGTTTTGTAACCCAAAGAGCTTACATCAGTTACATAAAGCGTCTTATATATTGACATAGTGGTTTATTTTTGTTATACTTACCCAATTTAGAAAGTTTAAGCGAATGGAAGAAAATTCAGTACTTGCCGAAACCCCCCTTGTTAATAATCATAGAAAACTGACCGCGAAGCTGGCGCCTTTTGGCGGCTGGTTAATGCCTATTCAATATAGCGGTATTATTGAAGAACATAACTGGGTACGTAAAAATGCCGGGTTATTCGATATCTGCCATATGGGCGAGTTTATTATCCAGGCGGATTTAACTAAGAGCAATCTTAGTAATTTAGTGACGGTTAACCTTGAGGGAATGCCGTTTAATTCCTGCCGCTACGGATTTATGCTTAACGAGCGGGGAGGCATTATTGACGACCTGATTGTTTACAGAATCGGCAGCTCCGAGTGGATGATAGTAGTTAACGCCGCAACCACCGCCAGGGATTTTGCCCACCTAAAGAAATATTTAACCGGCACAAGACTCCTTGAGAATGTTTCCCAGTCATTGGGCAAACTTGATTTACAGGGCCCGCTTGCCGCGGAGGTATTAGCGGCTCTAACGGGGCCGGGTATTAAGGGTTTGAGTTATTACACCTTTGATTATTTTTCAGTATTGGGCGAAGAAATCATTGTCAGCCGGACAGGATATACCGGAGAACTGGGGTATGAATTGTATATGCCGAATAATAAGATCCCGGAATTATGGGAAGAATTACTTAGTGACCAGCGGGTTAAGCCTATAGGCCTTGGCGCGCGCGATACATTGCGCCTGGAGATGGGTTACAGCCTTTATGGCCAGGATATAGATGAAAAAACAACTCCATTGGAAGCAGGGCTGGGGTATTTTATAGATTGGAATAAAGAGTTTATCGGGAAAGAGGCTCTTTTAAAGCAAAAACAAAATGGAGCCGGCCGCAGGATGGCCTGTTTTATCGCTGATTCCCGGCGTTCACCCCGCCATAATTACCGTATAATCTATAAAGGCAAGGATGCGGGAGCGGTAACCAGCGGTTCGTTTTCACCCAGCCTGGGATTTGGCATCGGGATGGGTTATGCCGGCTGTGAAATCCCTCCCGGGGAAGAAATTACTCTTAGCGAAAACTCAATTGTTATAAACGCCAAAACCACGCGCAAACCTTTCTATAAAGGAGGCAGCGCAAAATCAGGAGAAATAAAATGACCGTACCGGATGACCTTTTATACACTAAAGACCATGAGTGGGCAAAGCTTGAGGGGGACAAGGCAACCATAGGGATAACTGATTTCGCTCAGCATTCTCTCGGCGATATTACCTTTATCGATCTGCCGAAGCCAGGGGCTCAAGTCAAGCAATCCGCCTGGTGCGCGACTGTCGAATCAGTAAAGGCCGCTTCAGATGTTTACGCGCCGCTTTCAGGCGAGGTGCTCAAGGCTAACACGGAATTAGCCGCTCATCCGGAGCTGGTCAACAAATCCGCTTATGAGGCGGGGTGGTTGGCGGTAATCAAAATTGCTGATTTAGAAGAAAAGAAAACACTTATGAATCCTGTTCAATATAAGGAATACATACAAGGCTTATCTAAATGAACTATATCCCGCACACAGAATTAGAAAAGAAAGAGATGCTTAAGGCTATCGGGGTATCAAGCGTCGGTGAGCTTTTTAAGCATATCCCGGCGGCGCTGCGGCCCAAGTCTTTTAATATCCCGGAAGGTAAATCCGAATTTGAGGTAATGGAGTATTTAAAGACTCTTAGCCGTAAAAACGCCACTAATCTTACGGATTTTGTCGGCGGAGGTTTTTATGACCACTATATCCCGGCGGCGGTTGACGCGTTAGCCGGACGCGCTGAATTTTATACGGCATATACTCCTTATCAGCCTGAATGCTCGCAAGGCTGGCTGCAGGCAATCTATGAATACCAGACAGTGATCTGCGAATTAACCGGCCTGGACGTTTCCAATGCTTCTCTTTATGACGGCGGCACAGCGCTTTATGAGGCGGCGATGATGGCGGTAAGGCTATCCGGAAGGAAAAAGATAATTGTTGATAGCGGCGTAAGTTTGATTTACCGCACCATGCTTTACGCTTACACATCCAATCTTTCCATTGAATTCGTAGAAACCCCGGTAGTGCACGGCCAGGCTTGCCGGGAGGACATTTATAAACATTTGGATGACAAGACCGCGGCAGTGATTGTGCAGAACCCTAATTTTTTCGGGGCAGTGGATGATTTCTCCGATATTGTTGAGCGGATACATAAATTCGGGGCGCTGGCAATCGCTTCAGTCTATCCGGTTTCTCTGGGCATGCTTAAGAGCCCGGGGGAGATGGGTATTGATATCGCAACCGGTGAGGGCCAGAGTTTAGGCATACCTTTATCTTTTGGCGGGCCATACCTGGGTTTTATCGCGGTAAAAAAAGAACATATGCGCCAGCTGCCCGGCAGGATAGTAGGGGCAACCGTAGATAAAGATAACAAGCGGGGTTTTGTTTTGACCCTGCAGGCGCGCGAACAGCATATCCGCAGAGAGAGGGCAACTTCAAATATCTGCTCTAACGAGGCGCTTTGCGCTTTGCGCGCCTTGATATATACCTGCCTTCTGGGTAAGTCCGGTTTTTATGAGCTGGCCGGATTAAACTATCAAAAGGCGGAGTTTGCCAAGGCGACATTGGATAAAGTCAGCGGGGTAAAGGTTAAGCGCAGCGCGCCGACATTTAATGAGTTTACGGTCTGTTTACCTAAGAATGCCGATGAAGTAGTTTGCAGTTTGATTGATAAGGGATTTGCCTGCGGTTTTCCGCTGGGTAGATTTTATAAGGGGTTAGATAATTATCTTTTGGTCGCGGTTACGGAAAAACGCACTAAAGAAGAAATCATGCAATTTGCCAACAGCCTGGAGGCAGCGCTATGCAGTTAATCTTTGAGAAAAGCCGGCCCGGACGAAAAGGATTTGCGCTGCCTGAAATAGATGTGCCGATAGCCACCGGCTTAACTGAGAAGTATTGCCGTAAACAGCCTGCCCCTTTGCCTGAAGTTTCTGAATTAGATGTGGTACGCCATTTTTCTAATTTAAGCCGCCTGAATTTCTCGGTGGATACGAATTTTTATCCTTTAGGTTCCTGTACTATGAAATACAATCCTAAATTTACCGAGAAAGCCTGCGCGCTGGAGGGTTTCAGCGACCTGCATCCTTTGCTGCCCCAGCTTTTGGGAGGGGGGATGCTCGCCCAGGGTTCTTTGGAGGTCTTGTATAATACGGAAAGGTTGCTCAGCGAGATTACGGGGATGCATGCTTTTACTACTCAGCCGCTTGCCGGAGCGCACGGCGAGTTAACCGGGGTCATGTTGATTGCCGCATACCATAAGAATAATGGAGAGCGGAGAAAACATATAATCATCCCGGATTCTTCGCATGGCACTAATCCTGCCAGCGCGGCAATTGCCGGATATAACGTGGTAGTTATTCCGACGGATAAAGATGGTTTTCTGGATATGAACGCATATAAGAAGGCCCTAAGCCGGGAAACCGCGGCAGTCATGCTTACCTGTCCGGATACGCTCGGATTTTTTAATCCTAAAATAAAAGAGATCGCGGATTTGGCCCATGAAGCAGGGGCATTGATGTATTATGACGGGGCTAACCTGAACGCGATACTGGGAAAATGCCGCCCGGGAGACATTGGTTTTGATGTAATACATCTTAACTTGCATAAAACTTTTGCCACTCCGCATGGCGGAGGAGGCCCGGGAGCCGGGCCGGTAGGGGTGTGTGAAAAATTAGCGGATTTCCTTCCCATATCCAGGGTCATCCGCCGCTCTGACGGGACATTCGCTTTAGATTATCATAAACATAAATCCATTGGTTATATCGCTCCTTTTTACGGTAATTTTGGCGTGATCTTGAAAGCATACGCGTATATTTTATGTTTAGGCAGGGCCGGGCTTATTGAGGCCAGCGAAAACGCGGTATTAAGCGCGAATTATTGCCTCAGCCGCCTGAAAGATTATTACGCGCCGGCTTACGGCAAAAGATGCATGCATGAATGTGTTTTGTCCGCGGCCAAACAGTTAGAGCATGGGGTGGCCGCCCTGGATATCTCCAAATACCTTATTGATAAAGGATTCCATCCGCCGACGATATACTTTCCTTTAATCGTAAAAGAGGCAATGATGATTGAACCGACAGAGACCGAGAGCAAGGAAACGCTTGATGCATTTATTGATTGCTTGATCGAAGCGGCTTCTCTTGCCAAGTCCGACCCTGAGGCTCTGCATTCAGCCCCGCTGTCTATGCCGGTTAAGCGTCTTGACGAAACAAAAGCCGCCCGGGAACCAAATTTGCGCTGGCACCAAAAATAAGAAAATCATGAAGAGATTCAGGCTTATCCATTCAATGCCGGCAAGCGCCGAATATAATATGGCGTTGGATGAGAAAATATTCCATCGTTATATAGAAGATGGTATCCCGGTGCTGCGGATATATGGATGGCAGGGACCTTCTTTTACGTATGGGATAGGGCAGAATCCTGAAACCCAGCTCGACCTGAAATTATGCCGGCGTGACGGCGTGCAGATCGCGCAAAGAATTACCGGCGGCGGCATACTCTTTCATCATAACGAGATTACTTACAGTCTTGTTTGTTCCAAAGAAGATATTGGCGAAGAAAAAAAAGTTTTTGTTTCCTACCGGCAGATTTGCGCTTTCCTGATTTATTTTTATAAATCCCTTGGTTTGAATGTTTCTTTTGCCCTGGAGGCTGATGATTTTAAGATGAGGAGCCTGCCGCATCAATTATGCAGCGCTTCGCATGAAAAATATGATATTGTTATCGGCGGAAGGAAAATCGGGGGCAATGCCCAGAAACGCGGGCGCCAGGCTGTATTCCAGCATGGCTCTATTCCGTTGAGTATTGATTGGCAGTTTTTGCGCAGGTATGCGCGTTTATTGCCGGAGAATATTTCTTTGGGGGCTACGGCATTGGCTGAAGAGTTGGCAGTAATGCCGGATAGGCAGTTCCTGGAGCAGAGACTTATTGATGCTTTGGCCTGTGTATACGGAGCTACCTTCGAAGACTGTAGACAGTGTATGTAATTCTATGTGTAGCATCTACTTATGCAAGAAATACTTTTGATAATGTTTATAGGGCTGTGAATTAAGAATATGGATTTGTTTTGTAACTGATTATATTGCAAAGGATTATATAGACTGTCTACAAAAATGGGGAAGCCGGAGTGGTTGAATAAAAAAATTTCGCTTAGGGATTGCAGCCAGGTCAAGAATTTACTTAAAGGCTTGCGGCTGCATACGGTTTGCGAAGAGGCGCTCTGCCCGAATATGGGCGAATGTTTTAATAAAGGGCAGGCGACATTTATTATCCTTGGGGCAATCTGCACGCGCGCTTGCCGTTTTTGCGGGGTGGCTAAAGGCCGGCCGCTTGCCCTTGATGCTGACGAGCCAAGGCGTATTGTTGAGGCTGCGCAGAAGATGGGGCTAAAGCATGTGGTCATTACCAGCGTTACCCGCGATGATTTAGCTGACGGAGGAGCATCGGTATTTGTAGAAACTATTTTACGCCTGCGCGCTATAACCGGCAAAGTCACGATTGAAACTCTTATTCCCGATTTTAACGCTGACGAAAAATCTTTAGGGGCGCTGGCGCAAGCAGGACCCGATATCATTGCCCACAATATGGAAACAGTGCCGCGTTTATATAAAGATATACGGCCGCAGGGAGCGGCTTATCCGCGTTCGCTGGAGGTCTTAAATATGTTAAAGCGCATTGCTCCGGGAATACCTCTTAAGTCCGGGCTTATGCTTGGCCTGGGCGAGAAAAGAGATGAGGTTTTCTCAGTTTTTGGCGACCTTATCAAAGCAGGCTGTTCGTTATTGAGTATTGGCCAGTATCTTGCGCCAAGTAATAAACATTTTCCCGTGCAGGAGTATGTCAGGCCTGAGACCTTTCAGGAATATAAGGATGAAGCCCTTAGGCGGGGATTCGCATTTGTAAAAAGCGGCCCGTATGTGCGCAGCTCTTATGCCGCCTATGAATATATAAAATGAGAAAGAAACCCTCCGGTAACGGTTTCATTGAGCATTCATTGATGGGAGTCTTGTCGTTTATTAAAGCCTCATTATTTGCCGAGGAATACGCTTTAAAGGACGGGTTTATGCAATCCCTGGACCAGCGGATAAAAGCGCTAAGTTTTGTTTTGCTGATTATCGCCACACTCTTAACAAAAAATATCTTAGTCGTTTTCTGCCTCTATTTATTTTGTTTATTTCTGGCTGTTATTTCTAAAGTCGGGCTGGGTTTTTTCTTGAAACGCACATGGGTATTTATCCCGTTATTTTCGTTATTTATCGCGCTGCCCGCATTATTCAGTAATTTTACTCCCGGGGCGGAATTGTTCAGTTTTAAAATCGCAGGCCTTGCGCTGGTAATTACCCGGCCGGGATTATTAACTGTTTTGTTATTTGTCTTGCGCGTTACTTGCGCGGTTTCTTTTGCCGTGTTATTGAGTATTACTACGCGGCATTTTGAATTGTTAAAAGTCCTGCGTATTTTTGGGATCCCCCGGGTTTTTGTGATGACATTGGGAGTCTGCTACCGTTATATTTATCTTTTGATAGGAATAATCGAGAACACGTATCTAGCCATCAAGAGTAGAGTGGGTTCAGTTGCGCATTATAAAAAAGGGCAGCAAATAGTCGGTTGGAATATCGCTTTTCTCTGGGTGCGTTCCTGCCGTCTAAATGAAGATGTTTATAATGCCATGCTTTCCCGCGGGTACAGCGGGCAGCCGTATGTATTGGATGATTTTCGGACGCGCTTAAAAGATTGGCTGTGGCTGGCATTTACAGGAGTAACATTAATATGGATTATCCGGTTTTTTCATTAAAGAATGTCTGGTTTTCTTATTTAGGCAGGTTTCCGGCATTGACTGCCGTGGATATTGATATTAAACCGGGCGAAAAGATTTCTGTTATCGGCGCAAACGGTTCGGGTAAATCCACGCTTTTACATCTCCTGGACGGACTGATTTTCGCGGACAAGGGGGAGGTGAATTTTTGCGGTAAAGAGTTAAATGAGAAAAGTTTCGATGATACCGAGTTTTCACGTAATTTCAGGCGTAAAGTAGGGTTTGTTTTCCAAAACCCCGATGTGCAGTTGTTTTGCCCGAGCGTTAAAGAGGATATTATCTTTGGGCCCCTGCAACTGGGCGTAGCGAAAAACGAAATCCAGGCCCGGCTGGAAAGACTCGTAACCATATTGGGGATCCAGGGTCTGCTGGACAGGTCGCCAAATCAATTAAGCATAGGAGAGAAGCGTAAGGTAGCCTTAGCATCCACTTTAATTATCGAGCCGGATGTCATTATCCTGGATGAACCGACAGCCGGGCTTGACCCGTCAACTACGAGGCATATTATTGACCTGCTTCTGGATGAGAATGTTGCCGGAAAAACAATTATCACCTCCACGCATGACCTGCATATCGTAGGGGAGATCTCGGATATGGTTTATGTTTTTGGAGCGGACAAAAAAATAGTTAAGTCCGGCCAGGCAGATAATATTTTAAATGACCTGGATTTGCTTACCGCCAATAACCTTGTGCATATCCACAGCCACAGGCATAAAGACAAGATGCATATCCATCCGCATGTGCATTTGGACCATCATAATGAGGAGCATTGATATGAAAGCAGATAGAGGCGCCCGAAAAGTTTTTTGTACGCCCCTTAAAGGCAGGCAAAGATTCTTTCGTTTATTCGGGGAATCAAGCAAGGCATATGGTTTAGCCTCCGGGCTCGTAACTTTAAAAAGCAAAGAGTCAGTCGGCCTGCATAACACTAAAAATAAAGAGGAGGCCTTGATTATTTTAGAGGGCCAGGCCCGACTGTCATATGGAAAAGGCTTAAGAATCAAAGTAAAAAAGAACTGCTTTGTTTATATCCCGCCTAAAACCGACCACGACCTCAAAAACACAGGTAAAGGTATTCTGAAATACGTTTACATCACCGCCTGTATTTAAAGACGTTTTATATATCTCCCTATGCTCCAATTAGTTACAAAACAATTCTTTTTTACTGGATTTAAGTAATTGTTTTGTAAGTCAAAGAGACCTGATGGGTTACGTAAAGCGTCTTGTAATTTGTAATTTAATATTATTAATGTAGAATAATATTATGGTGGAATTCTTTAAGTCCCAGATGGATTATGTTTTTTTCATATATGGGATGAGTTTTTTTCTCCTTTCGGCTGCCTGCCTGTTGTTGGTAAAAATCCAGGAAATAAAATTGCCCTGGTTGTGGCTGGGATTATTCGGTTTCGCGCATGCCATTAATGAATGGCTGGACCTATTTTCCATAAGCATCGGCGATAGCGGCGCCTTCAGCCTGCTGCGGCTGGCGGTAATGCTGGTATCATTCGTATTCCTGGCAGAATTCTCCTGTTTGAGTTACTCGGCATTAAGAGGCAAATCTTTGAACCGCTGGTTTCTTATCCCCTGGTTGTTATTGGTTTCCTTGGGATGGTATCTCGGCAATGATAATGGATTGAATTTTGCCTGCCGGTATTTGCTGGGTTTTGTCAGCGCGTTCAGCGCGGGCGCAATCCTGGTATTTTATGCTTTAAAATTCAGAAAAACCCAAAAACGTTTAATAACCGCTTTAGGTTTTTTTATCGGAATTTATTCTTTTACCCAGCTTGTAATTTCAAACCCGCCGTCTTTGCTTGAATTCACGTTATTGAACCAGGATAATTTCTCCCGGTTTTTCGGATTTCCCATACAACTGTTGCGCTGCGTTTTGGCAATGTGCGCCGCTTTTGTTGTCCTGACATACTGGTATTTTGTACAAGACAGTTCCGGCAATGAAAGGTTGAGCAAAAAGCAGGGAAAACAGGTTTTATCGCTGGGGTTAATTTATTTAACCCTGGTAATCCTGGGCTGGTTGATTACGCAGAGCATCGGTGTTTATTTCAACCGTTTAAATGTTAATGAGCTGTCGGCTAAGGCTAATACTGTGGCCGCGGCAATAAATTTCCGCTACGTGAATTCACTGACCGCTTCGGCCGCGGATATGGGGAACCCCGCTTACGAGCGCCTCAAGGAGCAGCTTAAGGCGGTAAATGAGGTTAACGCTGATTTAAGATTTGTTTATTTAATGCGGCTTGATAAAGGGAAGGTAATTTTCCTGGCGGATTCAGAACCGGATTCTTCCCCCAGCAGCGCTTCTCTGGGGCAGGTTTATGAAGAGGCTCCCCCGGAGTTAAAAACTAAATTCTTAAGCCGCCAGGCCTTTATTATTAAAGCCTACACCGACAGATGGGGCAGCTGGATTTCTGTTTTTTCCCCGGTAATTGATTTAAGAAACAATGAAATAGCCGCTTTGGTCGGTATGGACATGGATGTAAAAATATGGCAGCAGAAGATGTTTTTACGCCGCCTGCTCGGTATCTTTATAAGTTTTTGCATGTTTATTTTGTTTTCCGTTTTCTTTATCATTAACCAGATCAACCGGGCCTCCGCCGAAAAAATAGCTGTTTCACAGAAGCACCTGCAAACATTGATTGATAATATCCCCAGCCCGGTTTTTTATAAGAACGCGCAGGGTAAATATTTAGGTTGTAATTTTTCCTTCGCGCAATTCTTCGGGTTAACAAAAGAGACTGTAATCGGCAAGAGTTTCTTTGATATTAACCCGCCTAAGCCGGCGGAAATTAACCACCTGGTAGATATCGAACTGTTCAGCTCCCCCGGCGGCGGATCCAAGATTTATGAGTCCGAGATAGTGGACGCGCAAGGCGCAAAACATATGATGCTTTTAAGCAAATCCACATATCCGGGCCCGGATGGAAAAATCGCCGGGTTAGTCGGGGTGATGCAGGATATTACCGAGCGCAAGCTGATGTTGGAAGAATTAAAGCAGAAAAATACCGCGTTGGAGAAACTGGACCAGTTAAAATCGGATTTTGTCGCCATGGTATCTCATGAGCTGCGTACCCCGCTTTCTATAACCAAGGAAGGCATCAGCCTGCTTTTGGACGGGATTGCCGGCAGTATTAATCCCCAGCAGAGTAAAATCCTTGCTACCTCCAAGAATAATATCGACCGGCTTGCCAGGATTATCAACAGCCTTCTGGATATTTCTAAGATAGAAAGCGGCAGGGTGGAGCTTAGAAAGAAAAACGTTGATATCGAGGCTTTGATAAAAACCGTTGTTTCTTCATTCCAAAATATGGCGGAAGAAAAGAAACTGGAGATAAGGCTTGATCTGTCCAAGGGGAAAGGGTTAAATTTGTATGTTGACGAAGACAGGATAATCCAGGTTTTTACCAACCTGATCGGGAATTCCCTTAAATTTACCGAGAAAGGGCATATTGATGTTTCGCTGGCGCAAAGAGAAAATGAGGTGGAGTTTACAGTCAGCGATACGGGTATCGGCATCGCGGAAGAAAACATCCCCAGGGTGTTTACTAAATTCCTGCAGTTTGGCCGTACCCCCGGGGGAGGAGAAAAAGGCACGGGTTTAGGGCTTTCTATAGCCAAGGGCCTGGTTGAATTGCACAGGGGAAAGATCCGGCTGGAGAGTGAAGTTGGCAAAGGCACAAAATTTATATTTAGCCTGCCTAAATATCCCGCGAATGAAAACGCCAGGGAGTATATTGAAGACGCTATCGATGAAGCGAATAAATGTAATACGCATCTGACTTTAGCTGTTGTAACTTTCAGCTATTCTGATAAAATAAGTAATACCTATGCCGGTTTAAAGGAAGATTTGCATAAGATTATCCGGGCCCAGCTGTACAGAGAAAAAGACGCGGCCCTGGAATACCCGGATGAATTATTTATTATCATGCGGGACTGCGACAAGGACTGCGGGTTTATTGTGCGGGGCAGGATTGAGCAGGCGTTAAGAAGTTATTTTGACAAAATTAATCTTGGTAATGATATAAAGATAAATCTTGGATTGGCTGTTTATCCTGATGAGGCCAAGAACTACCAGGAGTTAGTGAATAAGGCCAGGTATGGATAAGCTAAAACTGAAGAAATAAACGGAGCGGATATGGAGATAATCGATTTATTATTAAAACAGAATTTAATCACCCAGGCGCAGGTAGAGAAGGCCAGGGATGAAGTAAAACGCACCGGGATTAAACTTGAAAAGGCGCTGGAAAAGTTAGGTTTTATTACCGAAGAGGATATCGCCGAAGCAAGGGCCAATGCCTCGCACCTATTGAACGCAGTGCGAACCTATTTTGAAAATTTAATCAATGAAATTTAATCTATATGCACCGTCGCTGGGGCGACTTCCTTATCTCCCGCGCCCCAGTCGTCCCGACTTGGGTCGGGACTCCTTCGGCGTTCACTTGGCCGTTCACTTCTTGCCAAGTTTATTGCGTGTTCGGCTCTGCTTGTGGCTGGCGGATGGGTGCGGGCATCCGCCAGCCACAGCGTCCTCACACCAAAAAGTTTTTACAAGTAAAACAATTTGTTTATAAGAAGAGTTCGTCCGCTCTCCCCCTAAGATAATCTAAAAACTTACCTTTTACGGTGGGAGGCAGAGCCTCTCACGCGCAGTGCTTGAGAGCTGGCAAAAAGGCAAATTTTTGGCGGCAGAAAAATTTGCCTTTTTGCACAAGAAGAATGAATGCTTTTTCAAGAGCAGGCATAAT
>Ga0172371_10010632_pt1 | contig 12398 bp, 6 predicted proteins | sample Lak12m_FD_114543 | JGI IMG/M metagenome (GOLD analysis project Ga0172371, IMG submission 114543) | Freshwater microbial communities from Kabuno Bay, South-Kivu, Congo - kab_022012_12m | ecosystem: Environmental > Aquatic > Freshwater > Lake | place: Democratic Republic of the Congo: South-Kivu... | reverse complement strand
CTCCTTGCACTTCATAAGGTAACACTCCTCTGCTTTCTGAAGTGTTCTTCACACTCCACTGTGTTACCCTATTTACGTGTTTTCCCGGTCTCATGATCTGGTAGTTAGGCCAGTAAACTCTGCAGCTCAAAGGCAAGTCAGTCTCCGACCCCGTGGACTATGCGCGCCCAAGGCAGCATGACCCCACTTTCGGGGGTCAGAGTAGGGTCATTGGGTCCCGCGTTCAATGCTTTTCGGGCGTGGATGTTCATCGCAAGCGCCGGCGGAGCGATGCCGCCCGTTCCTGGATGATGCCGGCCACGCGTTCCGCCATGATGGGGTCGTTGGCGGCGGCAAGAACATCCTTGTTCCCCACTCCATCGATGACCTTGCCGCACATGTCCCCGATCCGTTCGCGCAGCATGGGCCAGCCCACGCGGGATTCCCCGGCCATCTTCTGCCAGTGCGCCGGCGTGACTGTTTCGATGGAGTCGCTCCGCCCGATCTTCATGGCAGGAGTCCTGGACAGCTCCGGCCAGGCCAGCGTACAGACCAGGTCGTAGAACGGCGCAAGCCTTCGTTCAGCCCTGCGATAGAGGATCGAGTAGTTCTTGCCATGCGCATCGGCATTCCCGATCACAACATTGAAGATCAGGCCGTCCAGGAAGTCCCGGATGTCCAGTGCCGCGACGGTAGACCACTCGCGGAGCAGACCGATACAGTCACGTAGCATCGGCCCGCCCTCCTGCTGGTACTTCCGCTCAGGAGGAAATCCCAGCGCCTGGCAGAAATCCTCCTGATGAACGCGCGCAATCGAGCCGTCCGCACTGACGTTCCGGTCGTATCGCCGGACGACTATGCAGGGCTTGTTGCCGACCGGGCGGACGGACACCGGGGGAACGTTCAAACCGATCTTTCCGGCCAGCGTCATGCACAGGACCTCGGTGGCCACCAGCCCGGGGAATCGCTCGGGCTCCGGCTTGATGATGTGCGTGCTCGGTGTGTTGCCAAGAGGCAGCGCAACGGCGCCGTCCCGGATCAGGACCGGGAGTTTCGACTGCGATCCGGCCAGCGAGAGTCGCAGTCCTTCACGGCCAGCCATCAGCGGGCGGCGTGGCAGTTCCGCAACAATGTCCTCCTGCTCTTTCTCGCTGAGTTCACGAACACGCGTCTCGCCCACGGTCGGAGGCGGCGCGTCTTCCGGCAGCAGACTGACCGCTCCCGCGCATTCGCCGCCGATATGTTCCAGCATCGCGAACTCGTTGCGCTCACTGATTCCGAGAATGGCGGCTATCTGCTGCCTTGGCCCCTCGTCGGGGAGGATGCCGGCAAAGAAAGGACGAGCATGCTTTCCCCGGAACGGTTCACTCCGCAGCGGCAGCGACCGGGAGAGAGGCATGGCATCCGGCCTGCCCGTCCATTCCGGGACATAGCGGAATGCAAGAAGTCCGCTATCATCCTCGTCGAGGGTCCCCACCCGTTCGCCATTCAGGTAGACAGTCAGCCGCCTCATGGCCTCTTGTCTCCCGTCACATCGCTGCCGGGGATCGTGGTTTCGATGGCAAGCCCCAGCGCTTGCAGGACCTGTAGCGCCTTGCCGACCTGGCAGGTGGGCTTCCCATTTTCCAGATCGACAATAAACCGCAGCCCCGTACCGCAGGTCATGGCCAGTTCCTTCTGGTTGATCTTCAGCTGCTTGCGCCGCGTTCGGATCACCGTTCCGAGCTGTTCTGTTGTTCTAATATTCATAGTTCCCGATCGGTAATATCTTAGATCTTGATTCATTCTTCAACAACTATTTTACCGTTCGGGAATATTTGCCGAAGAACAGGCCATTCAATGTCTAAGCCTGAATGACGCAGTTCGGAAAGAGGTGTAACCGCGAATGAACGCTGATGGGCGCGGATACGGACACTGACAGCAGTCTGCAATTCAGTTCACCGGAAGGTGAACCGAATTGCAGACTGTATATGTGTCTGGACATCTGCGTAAATCTGCGTTTGTCCCGCTTCGCCCTGTGGGGCTAGGCGGGACAAGTCTGCGGTTCCTCTCATCTTCAATTGGTCTTTCCGGCCAAGTATTCCCGATCGGTGCATTTCCGGCGAATTGGGTCATGCAAAGGCTCTCGTGGCCCAAAATGGCAAAGGTGGAAAGGATACTGCGGTCGATGTACTAAAACCTCACGGCCTCCGCTATTAAGACATAATGAATAGCCCGGTTTCGGATCAGCCGGGAGCAATGCCAAGGAGCATACGCATGAACGAGAACATACTGGAAGGGACTGCCGGCCAGCGCGTCGCGGAACTCAAACGGGCCTACGACGAGATCATGGCGGAAATGGCAAAGGTCATCGTGGGCCAGAAGGACGTGATAGAACAGGTCCTGATCGGCCTCCTCTGCCGCGGCCACTGCCTCATAGAAGGCATGCCCGGCCTGGCAAAGACCAGCATCATCCGCACGCTGGCGCGCCTGCTGGACCTAAAATTCCAGCGTATCCAGTTCACTCCCGATCTCATGCCGGCCGACATCGTCGGCACGGAAATCATCGAACAGGATCCATCCGGGCAAAGGGTCTTCCGTTTCGTCATGGGCCCGATATTCGCCAACGTGATCCTGGCCGACGAAATCAACCGCACGCCGCCCAAGACACAGGCAGCGCTCCTCGAGAGCATGCAGGAACTCCACGTCACAGCCGCCGGCAACACGTACCCGCTCGACCCTCCATTCCTCGTCCTCGGCACGCAGAACCCGATAGACCAGGAAGGCACGTATCCCCTTCCGGAGGCCCAGCTCGACAGGTTCATGCTGAAGATCCTGATCGATTACCCGACGAAAGACGACGAGATCAAGATCGCCGAGGCGTTCATGTCCGACGAAAAAGTCGCCGACAAGCCGATCCTGACGCGCCAGCAGATCATGGACCTGCAGCAGATCGTGCGTCATGTCATCGTGGCGCGGCACGTCAGCACTTACGCCGTCTCGATAGCAAGGGCAACGCGTCCACCCGACGCGGAATCACCGGAATTCATCCGCCGCTGGCTCAACTGGGGCGCAAGCCCGCGTGCTTCCCAGTTCATGCTGGCTGCAGGGCGCGCCCGCGCCATCCTTGACGGCAGGCTCAATGTCTCGTGCGAGGACATAAGGTCCGTTGCCTCGCCGATTCTCCGGCACAGGCTTGGCACGAGTTTCACGGCCGAAAGCGAGGATGTGAGCGTCGAGACGATCATATCCAAGGTGATCGAAGCTGTGCCCGAACCCATTCCGCGACGATCGGAAACATGATCGATACAGGACAACGTGTATCCCACGCTTGTAGGGGCGTCGCTTGTCGACGCCCGCGGGCGCCGGCGAGCGGCGCCCCTACAGCCCGTTTGTGTCATCATGTGTAGTCAACGGCAATTCTGCAGGACGGGAAGAGAAAGAAAACACGGATCAACGCAGATGAGCACAAACACCAGATCTGAGGGAGGCGACCGGGCGGGACGGAATCGTTACCGATTCCGCTCCGCAGCATGCCCTGGCAGCATCGGCGCAACATCGGTTCCGGGACCGTTCCGGTCGTCGGCGTTCCTCCGCGTTCATCTGCGGTTACATCCGTCCGGGATCTGCATCGTATTGGCTGAGGAACTATGAAACACCGCTATCTCGAGACGCGCGCGGTCAAGAGAATCGGCAACCTGGAACTGGTGGCCAGGCTTGTCGTGGAAGGTTTCATGAGCGGCCGGCACCGCAGCCCGCTGCACGGATTTTCGGTCGAGTTTGCCGGCCACCGCCCGTACGTATCGGGCGATGAACTGCGATTCCTCGACTGGAAGATATTCGCCCGGCAGGACCGGCTTTACATCAAGCAGTACGAGGAGGAAACCAACCTCCGCGCCCATCTGCTGGTGGATTGCAGCCGGTCGATGGGATTCCGCAGCAACGGCACGAGCAAGCTCGAGTATGCCTGCTATTGCGCGGCCGCGCTCGCCTACCTGCTGATCCAGCAGCGTGACGCCGTCGGCATAGCAGCGTTCGACGAAACCATCCGCACGCACATAGGTGCTTCCAGCCGCCGTTCGCAACTGAACCTGGTCCTCAGCCAGCTCGACGAGCTCAAGCCCTCCGGCGGCACGAACCTCGCAGCCAACCTGCACATACTGGCCGAACGGCTCCATCGCCGCGGCCTCATAATCCTGCTGAGCGACCTGCTTGATGACCCCGCCGAAGTGATCACAGCGCTCCAGCATTTCCGCCACAAGAAACACGAGGTGATCCTGTTCCACCTGCTTGACCCGGCCGAACTGAACTTCCCCTGGGCAGGCACCACGCGTTTCAGGGACATGGAAGGCTCCCGCGAGATAACACTGAACCCCACGCTTCTCCGCACCGAATACATGCGACGGCTGCAAGAGTTCATAGACCGCTTCCGGGCCGAATGCGGCCGGCTCAAGATCGATTACGTGCAGACCAACACGGAAATACCCTATGACGATTTCCTGAGCTCATACCTGACAAAACGGTCAAGGGTGGGCTGAGGCCCGGCTGAAGACGAGAGGAACCGCGGATGGACACAGATGGACGCCGATTGCGGAGCAGAGAGGAAGTCTTGCTTTCTGCTCACCGTCCGGTGAGCAGGAAAAGAGAACTCTGTTGTCATCCCGAATCTGCGTATATCTGCGTTCATCTGCGGTTACATCTCTTTCATATCCGCATCCTTCCGGCTGAGTGCATATGAGTCTGCTACACATAGGATTCCTGGCGGCCGGCGTCATACTGATGCTTGTCCCCTTCATCCTCCACCTGATCCTGCACTGGCGCAGGAAGGTGGTTGAGCTGAGCACGTTCAGGTTCCTCTTCGAAACCTATTTCCGCGAAGGCAGGGCAATGAAGTTGCTCGAGTACCTCCTGCTCGCTCTTCGCATGCTTGCCCTGCTGCTGCTTGGCCTCTTCTTCGCCCGCCCGGCCATCTCACCCGGCGGCATCGCAGGTTTCGGCAGCGCGCCGCGGGCAATGGTCCTCGTCGTGGACAGTTCCGCCAGCATGAGCGCAACAGATTCCGGGATCGCACGCCTCGAGATGGCCCGGGAGCTTGTCCGCGAATTTCTTGCCCGGTCCCGGCCCGGCGACGAGATAAGCCTCGTCAACAGCCACTATGATGCCGATGTGCTGGCAGCGCATGTGACCGGCGACATCCCGCTGATCCTGGCCCGGCTGGACAGCATCCGGCCCACGCACCGCACCGGCCGCATCGGCCCGGCGCTGTCGCGCGCCGCCGCCATACTGCGCGAGTCGCCCCTCAACAGGAAGGTCATCTACTTCTTCAGCGACCTCCAGAAATCGGCATTGGACCAGTACCCGCACGAAAGCGAGCAGGCCATACTGGAGAAAGACATGAGCGTATGCCTCGTCCGCATCGGCGAGGCCTCGGCCGAGAACTGCGCCCTGATGCCCGATCCGACCCCACGCACGCGCGCCTTCGTGCACGTACCCACGACCATGCGGATGCGGCTCGCCAACTTCAGCACGGCACGCAAGGATGTCCTCTTCACCCTGACCCCGTCCGATCCCGGCAAGGAGCAGGGCGCGCCCGTGCGCCGTGAACTGCTGAGCCTCCAGCCGGGCGAACAGAAACTGCTGGAGACTGTCTATACCTTCGAAGAGCCCGGCTTCCACTCGATGGATTTCCAGATCAGCGGCGACGCGTTTGTGCCGGATGACCAGGTAACCGTCACCCTCCCGGTCTTCCCCGTTGCGCAGGTGCTGCTTGCGGCCACCAAGACCGGTCCCACGGCGGCCGGGGACAGCGGCTTCTACATCGCTCGCGCGCTGCAGCCGGAACTGACAGCACAGGATCCGAGAAAGATTCTCGTGCAGCAGACGTTCTGTGATCCTGCCCAGCTTTCCGCCGGTAACATGGCCGGCAAGCACGTCGTGATCCTGTCGAACGTGTCCACCCTGCCCCCCGCCGCGGTTGCCGGCCTGAAACAGTTCGTGGCGGCCGGCGGCGGAATGCTCGTCTTCTGCGGCGAGTCGGCCGATCCGGCTTTCTATGCAAGCTTGGCCGTTGTCTCCAATGACCTGCACGGGGCCTTCCTGCCCGGCGCGCCGGTGCGGACGTACAGCGGCCAGGACGATCCGACGCGTTTCACGTATTTCTCCAGCATGGATTTCCAGCATCCGGTTTTCGCCCTTTTCCAGGGCGCGCATGCCACATCACTGACCATGCCGCGATTCTACAGGATCTGGGAGCTTCGCCCTTCCGAAGGACGCCCTGCACGGAGCATTGCCGCCTTCTCCATCGGTCTCGATGCGATCCGCGAACACCGCTATGGCCAGGGCAAGGTGATCCTGTGCTCGTTCCCGGCCCAGGTAGGCTGGAGTTCTTTCCCGCTCAAGCCGGCGTTCGTCCCGCTGCTGCACCAGATGGTGGCGTACCTGTGCCCGGAGGACTGGAAGGACCAGTTGCGCGAAACTGAAGTCGATGAGCCGTTCAGGCTCGTGCTCCCGCATGCATTGCGCATGAGTGAGCTGACCCTGACGGACCCGGCCGGCAAATCAGCCCGCCTCCAGTTCAGGCCGGACGGCGATAGCTATGCGGCCGCAACAAACCTGTCGGAGAAAGGTTCATACCAGTTGCTGCTGAAACGGACGGACAACACCACCGATACTGCGTGGCTTGCGACCCGCCTCGCCGCACGCGAGTCGTTGTTCGAGTCCCTCACCGAGCAGGGCGCGCGGCGCCTGATCCCGAATGCCAGCGTCACGCTAGTGTCGGCTGGCCCGGATGTAAGCCGGGTGGCCGACCAGCTCACGGCGGGCAGGCCGCTGTGGCGCGGCGTGGCCTGGATAACCGCTTTCATATTGCTGCTCGAGTTCCTGCTGGCAAACCGGTTATTCCTGCCGCCGGTTCCGCCGAGATGGCGCGAGACCCTGTTTGCTGCACGGAGGTTCCCATGGCACAGAACACCGGCAACGGTGGAATGAAGAACGGCGACACCGCATACCTGCATCGCCTGCTGGCGAACGTGCGGCGGACTTTCGCGTGTTTTGAACTGACACGCGCCGCCGTGTGGCTGGCGCTCGGAGGCATGGCGCTGGGCTTCACCGAGGTCTGGCTGGACATGTATGTGCACCTTGCCGCCGGCTGGCGATGGGCCGTCCTGGCCCTGTTGACAGCAGGAGCGGTCACGGCACTCGCGCGACTTGCTTTTGCCGTGTTGCTGTTCCCCGCCGGTGAGAGGTGGCTCTCCGTTCATATCGAACGCAAGTATCCCGCGCTGAAAAACAGGCTCGTCACCGCGATCCAGATCCTGCGCGGCGGTCCCGAGACAGCCGATTTCGACCCCGAGTTCTGTGAACGCCTGCTCCACGACACCTGCGAGCGCGTTCGCCTGCTCGACCTGCGCCCGATAGTGCCATGGCGCAGCCTCAAAGCGCCCCTCGCAGTCGCGCTGCTGTGCCTCCTGTTCGGAACGGTCATGCGACAGCAATGGCCGGACGGCTTCGACGTGGCAGTCACCCGCCTGATCTTCCCCGGCCGCAATATCGCGGTCCCGGCCCGCACAAAGATCGCCCTCACACCCGCCGGCATCACACTGCCGCGCGGGGACAGCCTCCGCCTCAGGGCGCTTATCACCGGGCGCGAAACACCTTCGGTCTCGCTCCATGTGCGGCGCACGGACAGGGACTGGACGATCATCTCGATGCTGCCCGAAAGCGGGCTTGTCTCCAACCCGGCACCCAACGGATTCACCTACGAAATCCGCGACATCAACGATCCGCTGGAATATTTTGTCAGCGCCGGTGACGGGCGTACGGAACGCTACCGGATATCACTGGTGGATCGCCCGCGGCTTCGCAGCATTGCGCTCGGGTACCGCTACCCCGAGTACCTCGGGATGGAACCGCGTGATGTGGAAAAGGGTATATGCACGGTTGAGGCCCCGGTCGGCACGCGGGTGCAACTCACGGTCGAGACCGATTCGCCGGTGCAGGGCGGACACATCCGCCTCGTCCTGCAGGCCGAAGCTGCCCCCCGCCGGATACCGCTGCGCCCGGAGACTCCGCAGCGTCTGTCAGCCTCCTTTACCCTGGAGAAAAGCGGCGCATACAGCGCGATCGTCACGAATTCCGCCGGACTGGGCGAGAAACAGCCGGCAGAGTACCCGCTGATCGCGCAACTGGATACCCCACCGGTGGTCGAGGTGCTTGAGCCGGGCCGTGACCTCGTTCTCGACGATCCGCAATCAGTGCCGGTGCTGGCAACAGCACGGGATGACTTCGGCCTGAGCGCCCTCTACTCCCAGATCACCGTATCGAACACACTGTCGGTAACAACAAACGGGTCCGGTGCCCTGGTTCCCCCGGGCAGGAAGATTGCCGATATTCCCGAACCCTGCGTGAAGAGCCAGAACGCATCTCTCCAGGTGCCCTGCGACAAGGTGGATGGTTTTGAAAAGACCGGCCGATTGACCTACACGGTGTACGCCGTGGACCGCAAGGGACAGGTCAGCGCATCACGTTCCTATTCAATCATGCTGACCCAGGCGGCAAAGGACCGGGCAAAACTGGAGTCCGCCACAAACAAGCCGCCCGAGGCGGCCCAGGAACAGGCAAACAAACCGCAGCTCCCGCCGGAACTCGCCCAGATCCAGGCGCTCATTGAGAAACAGAAGAGCATCGCCGAAAAAGTGCGCGAAAGCCGGCAAGAGGCCGACAGGTTCAGGCCGGACGCCCCTGTCCTTGCTCGGGAAATCCGTACCGCGTTCGACCAGGAAAAGCGCTTTGCGACCGACATCACCGGCACGCGCGGCTGGGCACAGGGCAAACTCGACGAGATGGCAAAGAACCCGAACAGGCAGAATCCTCAGTTCGAGCGGGCGCTCCGCAATGCCCGCGACCTCATGGACTCCCTCCATAGCGATGAAGTGCGCGACGCCACTGAAGCCCTGCGCAATGCGTTCATGGCCGTGGCGCCTGCCGGGACCAATTCTGTCGCAGCCGCTGCAGGCGCCACCCAGGCGCCCCAACCCGCCGGCGCGACGCCCCCGCCCGGGGCACCTGCCCAGGCAGCTCCAGCAGCGCCAGCCGGCGCGCCACAGGCACCCCCGCCCGGCGGACCGACGCCACCCCCGGCGCCGCAGTCGCCGCTGCTGCCCGCACCTCCGCTCTCAAGCGAAGGAAAGAAACAGGTCCGCCAGCAGCTCGAGGAATCCCTGAAACAACAGGAGCAGGTGGTACAGAAACTGGAAGCGCTCATGCAGAGAATGGAAGCGTCGCTGCCCGGCCAGGTCGACCAGGCAACACTCGACGCTCTCGACCAGCAGATCCGCGAAGAACTTGCACAGGACGCTGAACAGTTCCGCGAGGGCCTCAAGCTTGCATCCGAAGAAGCGTTGCGGGCGGCGGAACAGTTCAAGCCGCTGGCTGAAAGGCAGTCCAGCCTGCGCGACAAGACAGTCGATACCGAAGCCGAGAAGGTCAAGAATCTGGCCAAGTCGGAGGACAAGATAAAGCTTGATACCGGCCACGCCGAGGAACGCGTGAAGGCTGACCTGCCATGGCTCGAACCCCCGAAGGCAGTACCCGCGGCTATCTCTAACAACCTGATGACCGCTTCGACTGCGCCGCGCGTTCCCGTGCCCCAGACACCGCAGGCGCCGCGCAAAGAAGTGATGCAGGGACCCATCCCTCCGATGCCGCAGGTGTACCAGCAGCCAGGGGAACACCCGATGCCGAAGCTGCTGGTTCCGGATCGCTTCCCCACCACGTTCCGCGGGGACCTGTCCGACAAGCCCATCCCCGCGCCGCCCCCGAACGCGGTGCCGACCGGGCGGGCGCCCACGACATCCCTGCGCAAGATGACGGAAGAGGAAAAGACAAAGCTGCGGGACGGCGTGATGCTCGACTCGCTCGAGCTGCTGGACGACGGCATGGCCATGGGTCTTGGCGCGCCTGAGAACGAAGAGATGCCCGAGGAAATGCTCCTGGAGCCGGGCGCACAGTTCTCATCGGGCCCGTCCGCTCCGGACAGCAAGCCCGGCATGGAGCTTGGGCAAAGCGCTGGACCGGTTCTCGGCAATCCGCTCCAGCCGCCGGCAGGTGGAAACAGTCAAAGCCCTCAGAGTCCGCAAAACGGCTCCATGCCGCCCCCGCCCGGTCAGCAGTCCAGTTCCCAGAACCAGTCGCAGAGCCAGTCCCAGAGCACCGGTACACCAGGCGGCAGTGGTGGCGGTGGCGGCAGCGGGCCGCAGAAAGGCCGGCCGGCTCAGCCGGGCGACATCCCGAATTCACCCGCCATGGCCGCCATGCAAGAGGCATCTGATGCCATGGTGGCAGGAAACCGTTCCGGAGCACTTGAAAACCAGGACATGGCCCTTGCCGGACTGCTCGCGCGCCAGGCGCAACTCGACCGTGTACGGACACAGACAGACGAACTCAGCAGACAGTTCGACGACATCCAGCGGATCGTCGGAGCGGACGATATCCAGCAGGCCGAAGCCCTGAACGCGCTTGAACAGGGCCTGCGGAATCCGGCGTGGAACGTGCTGCAGGAGCCATTGACTCCCGCCGCGGAGATCCAGTTGCGGGCAATGCAGGAACGCCTGCGCGACTCCTATGAGGAACTTGGCGGCAGTGCAGCTATCCTGCCGGCCGGGGACAGCAGCATGACCAACGTGGTAGACTGGGCCCGTTTCACACTGCCACCGCACCTTCGCCAGGAACTGCTGGACGGCCTGCGGGAGAGCGGTCCACCCGCCTACCAGAAGATTCTGGAGGAGTACTACAAGGCGATATCGAAGGAGAAGTAGTTCGCTCCAGAGAACAAGAACGGGATTGTACTATGACTGAACAGCAGAACCGCAGAACAAGGAATGTTGAATATCGAAGTAAAGACATCATGACTGGCTGTCTGAACTTCTGTATACGGAAATCATCATTCGATATTCTGCGGTTCGCTTTGGCCACTAAGTCGTGAGGACATTGAGGTAGGAAGATGCTGAAGAACTTTCTATGCCGCGTGTTCGGCGTGTCGCGCGAGGCGATCAGCGACGCCACACGCCTGCGATTTGAACTGACCGCCGGCGGGGTCGAGCTTGCGGTGACGGTAGTCCTCGGACTTCTCCTGCTCGCGCTTGTCATCTCGTTGTACCAAAGGACCCGGCTCGCCGTGGGCCGGGGCCGCGCCGGAACGCTCATGGGGTTCCGTGTTCTGCAGGTACTGCTTCTCTTCCTCATCCTTGCCAACCCGGCCCTTAATATTGAAGGGGAGAAAGAGACCCGGAGCCGGCTCGTGATACTTGTCGACGAATCCGCCAGCATGTCCGAGAAGGACTGGGCCGGATCGCCGGAAACCCTGAAACAGGGCGCTCTCGGCCTTGGATGGATTGCTGCAGCGGGCGATCCGGTCCCGGAGACATCCATCGCCACCCTGCGCGGTATGACACGCATCGAAATGGCCAGGCGGTTACTGGCGATGCGGCAGGGCGCTCTCTGGAAAGACCTTTCTGCAAAGCGCGATCTAAGATTCGCAACCTTTTCGACGACGCTCCACCCGTCGGAACTCACGCCGACCAACGGATGGGAACGCGCACTTACCAATGCCTCGGGCGAGGCAACGTTCCTCGGCACGGCCGTGCGCGACCTGGTCAACCTCCACCACGGTTCGCTGAGCGAGATACTTCTCTTCACCGACGGGGTAGCCAACGGCGGCGTTGGCCCGATGGAGGCCGCAAATTCCGCGCGGACAGCGGGCGTACGCCTTTTCCCGGTGCCCATGGGCGCCCCTTCCGGCAATCCGGACACCGTCCTTCTCTCCGCAGCAGCCAACCTTGCGGCAAACAAGGGCGACAACGTGGAGGTGATCGTCGAACTCAGCACGCGTGGTTACGGCGGAAAACCGGCAAACGTTGAACTGCGTATGGGAGAGATGATCCTCGACAAGAAGCCCGTTACCCTCCAGGGCGATACCCACCAGAGGGTGGCCCTGAACTTCCGCGCAGGCCGCCTTGGCACGCTGGGCCTCACGGCGATCGTCACGCCGCAGCCCGACGAGGCCAATCGCAAGAACAACAGCCACCCCTTCACCGTGAACGTTGTGGACGACAAGTACGAGGTGATCCTGATAGACGGGTACCCGCGCTGGGAATACCGATTCCTCAAGAACCTTATCGCGGGTGATACCGGGATCAAGAGCCGCATCCTGCTGCAGAGTGAGGCCGAGACGGGCGCAACGCTTCCCGAAGAAGTGAAGGGGCTCGAGAAGACGGATGTCATTATCATGGGTGACGTCGCACCGCGCCTGTTCAACGCGGCACAGTTTGAGACCCTCGAACAGTTCGTCGGAAAGCGCGGCGGCGGACTGGTCCTTATTGCCGGTGAGGATTACATGCCCACGGCATACCGTGATACCGTCGTGGACAAGCTCCTGCCGGTGG
>Ga0172371_10010631_pt1 | contig 12399 bp, 10 predicted proteins | sample Lak12m_FD_114543 | JGI IMG/M metagenome (GOLD analysis project Ga0172371, IMG submission 114543) | Freshwater microbial communities from Kabuno Bay, South-Kivu, Congo - kab_022012_12m | ecosystem: Environmental > Aquatic > Freshwater > Lake | place: Democratic Republic of the Congo: South-Kivu... | reverse complement strand
TTAAAGTATGTTGAGGAAAAACATGAAGAAAGATATCTGATAATTGCCAGAAAAATGGACGATAAAACACTATATGATGCAAACGCTGAGCTTGAATGGAAATGTGTTAACTGTGGAAATATTTATAAAGGAAAGCGCCCACCGATGAACTGCCCAGTTTGTAAAAAAGCCTTTACTTGGTATATGCCATTAGGGCTTGTTAGATAATTAGTAAGTTTTAAAAAATATATGGAAAAAACCAAAGCAAGTGTTATTTCTATTTCTAATAATTTAGTTTTCACTTTTTATATATTAGCGACAATTTTTGGGACTTTAATTTTTGCCCATAATCAATTAGTCGTTGGCACGATCGTAAATGCGATGTTATTTTTTACAGCGTTAAATATTGACAAAAAATATCATTTATCAATTGCAATTTTTCCTAGTATTTTTGCCTTATTCCAAGGACTACTTTTTGGATCATTTACGATGTATCTTTTTTATTTACTTCCTTTTATTTGGGTTAGTAATTATTTATTAATGTCAATTTCCAAAATAAGTAATAAGGGTGTTTTAGGTATTCTTCTGCCTTCATTAGCGAAATCCTTATTTTTATTTTTAATTGCCTATTTTTTAATTAATTTCAAAATTATTCCTAAAACATTTCTTGTTTCTTTTGGATTGTTTCAGTTTATTACTGCTTTAACAGGTGGAATATTATTTAAATTAATAAATAAAGCTATTCATGCAAAATAATAAGAGATCTCCAATTGAAATTATTGATTTAATAAAAAAAGCAAATTTAGTTGGTCGAGGAGGGGCCGGGTACCCAACCGGTCCTAAGTGGGAGGAGATGTGGAAAAAAAATCATAAAAAAATTTACATAATTGTCAATGGATCAGAAGGGGAGCCAGGGACGGCAAAAGATGGTTATATACTAAAAAATCATCTTGATGAATTGATTGAAGGAATAAGAATCGCCTACTTAGTTTTTCCGAATACACTTAAAATATATGTTTATCTTCGAAAAGATTATTTTGATTCGTATCACAAAATCATTGAAGAAAAAAGCCAGGGATTGCCTCTAATAGTCTTTAGAGAACCAGGTGGATATCTTTGTGGGGAAAACACAGTCCTTATTAATTCTATTGAGGGTCGTCGATTTGAACCACGAAGAAAACCACCTTATTGTTCAGAAGTTGGTCTTTGGGGAGAACCGACGATAGTAAATAATTTAGAAACATTTTTCCGAATCGGTCAAATTATTAAAGGAGAATATAAAAATACAAGATATTATTCTTTAAGTGGTGAGGTTGACAATAAAGGAGTATTTGACTTACCGGTTGACGCGACAATGGGGGAGGTTTTTAGACTTACAAACAATAAACTTAAAAATACTTATTTTATTCAGGTAGGAGGAGGAGCAAGTGGAAAGTATTTTTTACCTAGTGAGATTATAAAGGAAAAAGCAAGTATTGGCACTGCAGCTATTATTGTCTATGATTCAACAAAAATTAACTTAATAGATCTTATGAAGGAGAAGTTAGATTTTTTGTTAGCTGAAAATTGTGGTAAATGTACACCTTGTCGTGAGGGAGTATTTAGGTTAATTGAATTAGTAAAAGAAGGAAAGATATTAGAACAAGAAGCAATTGATGTAATTGAAAACATGTTAAATTCGAGTTTTTGTGGATTAGGAGTTGGGGCTGGTGAGTCTTTTACTAGTTTATGGAGAAAAAAAGATCAAATATGGAAGAAGTAACTATTAAGGTTGATGGAAAAGAAATTAAAGCATCAAAAAACGATAATTTATTGGATGTTTTATTGAAAAATCATTTTTCTATTCCTCACCTTTGTTATCATCCTGATTTTGAACCTGAAGAGAGTTGTCGTATGTGCTTGGTTGAGGTAAACGGTAGGGTTAAGACTTCTTGTGGGGTGAAAGTAAAAGCAGGTTTAGACATTATTACCGCATCAGATAAAGTTAAAAGACTTCGAAAAATAAACGCTTTATTAATTGCCAATAGTAAAAATAGAAAAAAAACACGTTCTAATTTTAGTTTTGGGGAGATTATTAATTATGATATGACAAAATGCATAGATTGTAATAATTGCGTAGCAGCGTGCCGAGCACAGAACGTTAAAGCAGTCAAGATGGGGGAATATGGAGTAAATCAGATAATTACAAAAACTGAAAATAGCTGTGTTTATTGTGGTCAATGTCTTACTCATTGTCCAGCTGGGGCTATTTCAACAAATGAAGATGAGTTTAAAAAGATAAAAGATATTATTAAAGATAAAAAAATTATTAAAGTCGCACAAGTTGCCCCATCAATCAGGGCAGCGATAGGCGAAGAATTTGGTTATAAAAGTGGATCAATTACAACAGGAGAGTTAGTTGCTGCCTTAAAAAAAATTGGGTTTGATTATGTCTTTGATACTTCATTAGCTGCTGATATTACAACAATTGAAGAAGCAAAAGAATTAATCGAAAGAATTAAGAAAAACGAAAAATTACCAATGTTTACATCATGTTGTCCTGGATGGGTTAAGTATGTTAAAGAATATTATCCTCAGCTTGAACCATTATTAACTACTGTTTTATCTCCCGAAATAAAAATGGGCAATATAATAAAGCACTACTTTGCTAAAAAAATGAATATTGATTTAAAAAAGCTTTACGTTGTTTCGATAATGCCTTGCACGGCAAAAAAATGGGAGGTTAAAAGAAAAGAGTTTATAGTCGATGGTAGTTATCCGGTAGATGATGTCTTAACAACAGTTGAGACGGCAAAGCTAATTAAAGAGAATAACATTGATTTTAAAAATATTACTCAAGTTGAATTTGATAATCCACTAGGTAAAGCAACAGGTGCTGGTATCATATTTGGGACAACAGGTGGCGTTATGACAGCTGCCCTAAGGACAGCTTATTTTCTACTTACAGGTATTAACCCAAAAGATCTTTATTTTAGAGAAGAAATAGTCGATATTAAGGGTTTAAAAATTATTAATGTTGAATTTCCAGGAAAAACTTTAAGAATTGCTGTCGTCGATGGTTTGGGTAATTATAAACAGATTAGTGATAAACTTGATCAGTTTGATTATATCGAAGTAATGGCTTGTCCAGGTGGTTGTATTGGGGGTGGAGGCCAGCCAAAACCAATTACTGACGATGTTAGGAAAAATAGAAGAGACGGTTTGCTCGGGGTAGATAAAAAAGCCATACTTCGATTAGCTCATGAAAACCCAACCGTTAAAAAAATCTATGAAGAATTTTTAATAGACGAAAAAACAACAAAAAAATATTGTCACTATCACCCAACTTAATTATGATCGCTAAAATTCTTGATGGTAAAATCTTAAGTAAAAATATTCAAGAAGAGTTAAAAAAGAAGATTATACCATTAGCTAAAAAACCTCTTATAGTATTTATATTAATAGGGGAAAATATTGAATCTCAAAAATACCTTGATTTAAAGATGAGAGTTTGTAAGGATATAGGCTTTGATTATCAAAAGATAGTACTTGAAGATGATGTTTCTGAAAAACGAATTACTGAAGTTATAAATGAATTAAACTCTGATTCATCGGTAAATGGGATCTTAATTCAACTACCATTGCCTTTTAAATTTAAAAATATTGAAGATAAAATAGTTAATTTAATATCTGAAAATAAAGATATTGATGGTCTAACCCAGATCAATATCAATAAAATACTCTCAAAAAATAATAGTAATAATCTAATAATTCCATGTTTATCAAGAGCAATAATTGATCTTATTTATTTTTATGAAATAGATCTTATCAATAAGAATGTTTTAATTTGTACTAATAATAAAGTAGAAGCATTAGTATTGAACCATCTTTTAAAAAATAAAACTTCTTCAGTGAACATCATTAATCCAGCTAATCCGGATTTAAAAGTATTTATTAAACAATCAGACATATTGGTCATTGATATTCATAAACCAGAATTTATAAAACAAGAAGACGTAAAAGAAAAAGTAGTGATATTTGATATTGGTAACAACTATAAAGATAATAAGGTTTTAGGAGATGTTGATTTTGAAGATGTATTACCAAAAGTGACTTCAATAACTCCGGTTCCTGGCGGAGTTGGGCCGATGATCATTACATCACTAATGAAGAATATTCATCAAATTTTTATAAATCAAGTATCTAAATAGTATCTTCTTTTTGTTTCAGGAAATTTTTCAATAGCATAACGGAGCATTGTACGAGGCATAATTTTATAATACTTCTTAAGGAATAATTCTTCAGTTTGAAGGTCTCTTTTACCTATTTCGCGTAACATCCAACCAACTGCTTTATGAATCAAGTCGTGTTTATCTTTGATTAAAATTTTAGAGATTTTTAAAGCTTCTTTAAATTTATTATTTCTAATAAAAGTAAAAGTCGATAAGATTGCAATTCTTCTTTCCCATAGGTTTTTTGATTTAGCAAGATCAAAAAGAATAGATTGATCTTTATTTAATAAATAGCCCCCGACAATATGTGGAGCTGTAAGATCAACTAAATCCCAATTATTAATATTTACAGTATTTTTAAGATAAAGTTCATATATTATTCTTTTTTTTGATTCATCAAATTTTTTGTATTGAATCGTTAATATAATTAAGGCTATTAATCTATATTCATGGATCTTAGAATTTAAAAGTTTTTGGATATTAGTAATTGATAGATTCTTAAACTGATTAGCAATTTTTCTTTGTATGGGAACGACTAAACCTAAAAAAATATCTCCTTCTCCGTATTCACCTTTTCCTGTTTTGAAAAATCTAGATAAAAGCCTGGCTTTTTTTGGATCAGCATGATTATTTATTTCTTCAGTAATTGAGTTTATCATTGTAAAATTTTAACATACATGTAAAATAATTATTATGGCCCCTTTATCTATTCCGATCAAACTTATATTAGCTTTAATTCTTGGCGCAGTCATTGGTCTTGAGCGAGAGTCATATGAAAAAAAGATCGATAAAAGTATTACAAGTGGAGTCGGAAGTCTTGGAGTAAGAAGTTTTTCGCTGATTACTTTATTAGGCGCAATTGCTGGTTTGGTATACTCAACTCACTATAGTTTATACCTTCTTATCTCGATATTTTTTATGGTGTTGCTTTTAACCTACTATATTATTGGAAGTCTCTTTAATAAAGATAATGGAATTACAACAGAACTGGGAATAATTTTTAGCTTTTTAATAGGAATTTTTGTGGCGCTTGATATTTTTCCAGTCCAGTTGATTGTGGCTATTGTCATAGTTATTATTGGAATATTATCAATCAAAGAAAAACTTCATGGTTTTGTATCTGACATTAAATCAAATGAGTTAGGAGCTTTTTTAAGTTATGCAATAATTGCCTTAGTCATCCTACCATTTCTTCCAAATCAATCTTACAGTCTTTCAAGCGTTCCTAATTTAACAAAATTTTTAAGTACAATTGGAATTGAAATAAATTCTATTATAAATCTACCACTAATTAATCCGTTTAATATTTGGAAGGTTGTTGTGATTATAACAGGGGTTGATTTATTTGGTTATCTACTGGAAAAAGGCCTTGGTAAGAATAAAGGTTGGTTAGTGACAAGTCTTGTAGGAGGTTTTGTTTCTTCAACATCAGTCACCCAAAGCCTTGCTTTAAAAAGTAAAAATACCACAAATTCTAATAAATTAGTCACCGCAGCAATATTTACTAATTTAGCAAGTTTTGTCCAGCACTTTTTTTTAATTGCAACAGTTAATGCAATATTCCTTGTTCGTTCTATATACTATGTCGGAGCTATAATTATTACTGCCTTAATTATTGGTCTTTACTTTTTTAGAAAACAAAAAAATAGTCAGGATGACCTTAAAGATACTAAAAAAAGCTTTGAGGATCATAAGATATTTTCATTAGGACCTGCCTTAAAATTTGCATTAATATTTTTTATAGTTACTTTAGTGACAAAATTTTCTTTAGTTTTATTCGGTGATCAGGGTTTTTTGATTACAACAGCATTAGCATCAATCACAGGTCTTGATGCTTCAACCATTAATATCTCTCAACTTGCTGGATCGACAATTTCATTTCAGATAGGGTTACTAGCACTTATTGTTGCAAACGCAGTAAATTTAATTGCCAAAACTATATATGGATTTATGCAGGGTAGTCGAGACTTTTCCTTTAAATTTGCACTTAGTATTTCTTTTATAATAATAGCAAGTTTTATTGGTATAATACCTTTGTTATAATTATCTTCAATGTTAAATAAAAACAGTTATCTTGTTGGGAAGCTTAAGGATTATGATTACGGAAAAGGGTGGTTTTTTGGACAGTTTGCAAAAAATAAACTACTAAAATCAGATATTCTTGAAATATCTTTTCAAAAATTAAATAGTATCAAACCCGAACAAGATTCATATCCCCATTATCATAAAAAAGCCGTTGAGATAAATATAGTTATAAAGGGTAGTTGTAGCTTTACCTTAAACAATAAGGAGTTTAAGGTAAATAAAGGTGATTTTTATGTAATCTATCCTAAAGTGAATATCGATAAATTTAAATATGAAAAGGACACAGAAGTAATCGTAATAAAAGCGCCAAGTGTAGAAAAAGACAAGTTTATTTCATCAAAAAAGTAATTTCTCCCTTGTATTCACGATTTACTAAATCAGCAATTTTCCCTCTTACTATCTCTTCAAATTTTTTAGTCATTTCACGACAAATTACTATCTCAAAAGGATAGTTTAGCAATTTAATATTTTTTAGAGTTTCATTTATTCTAAGAGGAGACTCGTAAAAAATAAAGACAATATCAGGAAAAATTTTTTTTATTTCGATAACTTTATTTAAAATTTTATTTTTTTCTGATACTTTCTTTGGTAGAAATCCCAAAAACATAAAGTTTTCTGGATTAAGACCCGAGGCAACAAGACTTGTTATGACAGCAGAGGAACCAGGAATTACAGTATAAGGTAACCCTTTTTTAATAACTGTTTTAACTAGAAGAAAGCCAGGATCTGAAATTAAGGGCGTACCTGCTTGGGAGATGAGCGATATATTTTTATTCTGTTGAAGCAATTCAATAATTTCAGGAAGTTTTTCAAATTCTTTTTCTTTGTAATATGACCAAATTTGTTGGCATTTTATTTCAAGTTTAAACCGTTCTTTAATGGCGTCAAGTAAGATATAAGAAGATCGAGTATCTTCAGCCAAAATAATATCAGAAGATGCGAGTGTTTTAGCTTGGCGAATCGATAAATCATCTAAATTTCCGATTGGAGTTGCAACGACGTAAAGCATATTATTTTTTTTTGTTCTTCATCCTTTTTAATTGTTTATTGATTATTTCAAAAGCGATAGGAAGAAGCGAGATAAAGATGACACCAAAGATCACCAAGGAAAAATTTTCTTTAACAATTTTTATATTTCCAAAAAAATATCCAGCCATAACACCGATCGTAACCCAAGAAAAACCACCTATAAGATCATAAGAAATAAATTGCTTATAATCCATTCGACTGACTCCAGCCACAAAAGGAGCAAATGTTCTAACAAAAGGGATAAAGCGTGCCATAATTATAGTCTTACCACCGTATTTATCAAAGAATTTCTTAGTTTCTTTAATATGCTCTTCGTCAATCGGTATTTTTGGATGAGCGACAATTTTTTTACCAAAAAAATATCCAATCCAATAGTTACTAGAATTACCTATTAAGGCAGCCAATAATAAAATTATCCAGAGAATAAAAACATTCAATGATTTTAAAGCAGCAAATGCACCTGCTGCAAAGAGTAAAGAATCGCCTGGGAGAAATGGGGTGAAAACAAGTCCGGTTTCCATAAATATTATTCCAAAAAGAATTGCGTAGGTTGCAAATCCATAATTTGAAATAATTTGACCTAAATGTACATCGATATGAATAATAAAATCAATTAAAAATTTAATTAAGTCCATTTGCTTATTATGACACAATACTTGATTAAAGGCAATAAATTAGTGTAAAATTAAAGGTTTACTTATGTTTAAATTAGTTTCAAAATTTATTCCAACTGGAGATCAACCTCAGGCAATTGAAAAATTAGTTGCTGGTATTAAAATGGGCTTAAAAGATCAGGTGCTAATAGGCGTTACAGGAAGCGGAAAAACATTTACAATCGCCAATATAATTGAAAAAACAAATCTACCAACATTAATCATCTCTCATAATAAGACTTTGGCTGGTCAACTTTACCAAGAATTTCGTGATTTTTTCCCAGAGAATGCTGTCTCTTACTTTGTTTCCTACTATGACTATTATCAACCAGAAGCATATATACCAACAACTGATACATATATAGAAAAAGAAGCTCAGATTAATGAAATGATAGATAAACTTAGGTTAAAATCAACCACAAACCTACTTACAAGAAAAGATGTAATAGTTATTTCTTCTGTTTCAAGTATCTATAATATTGGTTCTTCAATAGAATATGGCCGGTTTATTTTAGAGGTTAAAATTGATCAAGACACAACTATTAAAGATATTATTAAAAGATTGGTTGAGTTACGATATGAACGAAGTGAGTTTGATTTTAAAAGAGGCACTTTTAGAGTAAGAGGTGATAGGGTAGATATCTATCCTCCATACGATGATTTTGGTTATCGGGTTGTACTTGAAAGCGGAAAAATCAAAGAAATCAATAAATTTGAACCAATATCTGGAAGAGAAATCAAATCACAAAATCATCATGATGTAATTAATAAGATAATTATCTATCCAGGAAAACATTATATGACCGATCCAGATGTTTTTTCAAAAGTAGAAAAGCAGATAAGAGCGGACCTCCAAATAGAATCAAATGATTTAAAGAAAAAAGGCAAGCTGCTTGAGGCAGAGCGATTAATAAGAAAGGTAAATTATGATCTTGAGATGTTAAAGGAGGTAGGTTATGTTAATGGTATTGAGAATTACTCTCGCTATTTTGATGGTAGAAAAAAAGGTGATCCACCTTATGCTTTGGTTGATTACTTTAATAAACAATATGGTGATAATTGGCTTTTATTTATTGACGAGTCGCATATGACAGTACCACAACTTAAGGGAATGTATAATGGTGATTTTTCAAGAAAAAATACCCTAATAGAATTTGGTTTTAGATTAAAAGCCGCACTTGATAATCGTCCCTTAAGGTTTGACGAACTTTATAAATCAACTCATAAAATAGTCTACGTTTCAGCCACTCCTGACGAATGGGAGTTAAATCAAGCAAGGGTTAAAGATGGTCAATCAAAGTTAAAAGGGATTGTTGAGCAATTAATAAGACCAACGGGTATTATAGATCCTGAGATATTTGTTAAACCAGCGGTAAATCAGGTCGTAGATTTGATTAAAGAAATAAAAATCAGAGTAAATAAAAAAGAAAAAATATTAGTGACAACCTTAACAAAAAAAAACGCTGAAGATCTTACAGATTATTTAAAAGAAAATAATATTAAAGCTGAATATTTACATTCTGATATTAAAACACTTGAAAGAAGTAATATCTTAGATAATTTGAGAAAAGGGGAGTACGACGTATTAATTGGAGTTAATTTACTTCGAGAAGGGTTAGATCTACCAGAAGTTTCCCTTGTTGCAGTACTTGATGCAGACTCTGAAGGATTTTTAAGATCAAAAACCTCTCTTATTCAGACTATGGGTCGGGCCGCCCGAAATATAAAAAGTGAGGTTATTTTGTATGCAGATAAGATAACAGACTCTATCAAAGAATCAGTCTCTGAAATAAATCGAAGACGTGAATATCAAAAAAAATACAACATCGACCATAAGATAACTCCAAAAACTATTATTAAACCAATCAGAGAAAAAATCATAGACATTATTGAAGAAAAACAACTGGACTTTAAAGATATAAATCTTACATCCTTAACTCCATTTGATAGAAAAAAGTTAACTAAAAAGTTAGAAGGAGAGATGAGGAAAATGGCAGATAGTATGAATTTTGAGAAAGCAATAGAAATTAGAGATCAACTAAAAAAATTAAATAATTAAACACTATGGATAAAATTATAATAAAAGGTGCGAGACAACATAATTTAAAAAATATCAATGTTGAGATTCCTAAAAATAAATTTGTAGTTGTTACAGGGATATCAGGAAGTGGTAAATCTTCTTTAGCATTCGATACGATTTATGCAGAAGGTCAAAGACGTTATGTAGAGTCGTTATCTGCTTATGCGAGACAGTTTTTAGGTGTAATGGATAAGCCAGACGTAGATATGATTGAGGGTTTATCACCCTCTATTTCAATTGATCAAAAAACAGTTTCTCATAATCCTCGATCGACAGTAGGGACGATTACTGAGATTTACGATTATCTAAGATTGCTTTATGCTCGCATTGGTCATCCTCACTGTCCAGAATGTGGACAAGAAATTAAGCGAATGTCGATCGATGAGATTGTTGATAAGATCATAGGTCAAATTATCGAACAAACATTAAAGGATAAAATAAAACCTCACCAATTTATAATATATTCACCTGTTGTGAGAACAAAGAAAGGTGAATTCAAAGAGCTATTTAATAATTTAAGAAGCAAAGGTTATACAAATATTCGAGTTGATAATAGTGAAAAAAGTTTAAATGATGAAATAGATTTAATAAAAACTAATAAACATACAATTGACGTTATTATAGATAAATTATTTTTTAGCAATAAAGAATTAAAAGATTCAAATTATATAGGAACTATAAAATCTAGATTAGCAAATTCAGTAGAACAAGCAACTAAACTTGCAGACGGTTTAGTAATTGTTAAGGGTACAGAAAACGAACATTTATATTCAGAAAAATTTTCTTGTCCAAAGTGCAATATATCTTTAGGTGAGCTTGAACCTCGTATGTTTTCTTTTAACTCTCCTCTTGGAGCCTGTGAAAAGTGTAAGGGCATAGGTACAATTCACGCGGTGGATGAAGAGTTAATTTTAAATAAATCATTGTCAATTCTTGAGGGAGGGATACTACCTTTTAATAAATTATTTTTTCATGAGACATGGTATGTGAGATTGATAAAAAAAGTCTGTCAAGAAGAGAAAATTGATATGACTGTTCCAATAGGTAAATTACCAGTTAATAAAATCAAAATATTACTTAAGGGAACAAACAAAGAATATCGAGTTTCAGGATTTAATCGACATGGTAATGCAACGGTAATACAAGAAATATACGATGGTATTATCAAAGAAATGGAAAGGCGTTATTACGATGTGACTGGAGATTGGGCCTTAATGGAAATTCAAAAATATATGAGAGAAGAGATCTGCCCAATATGTCAAGGAGCAAAACTAAAAAAAGAAATATTATCTGTAACAATCGATAATAAGAATATTTCGAAGATAAGTGACTATTCAATAGATTTTTCTTTAGGTTATTTTTCAAATAATCTACCAATTATTCTAACAGAGTATGAGACCCAGATTGCTAAACCAATTCTTAAGGAAATTATTGAAAGATTAAAGTTTCTATCAGATGTTGGTTTATCTTATCTTACAATCTCAAGAGCGGCAAAAAGTCTATCAGGTGGAGAACTTCAGCGTATAAGATTGGCTTCACAAATTGGAACAGGACTTACTGGAGTTTTATATGTTTTGGATGAACCTTCAATTGGTTTACATCCAAAAGACGTTGCTTCTTTAATAAAAAGTTTGAATCATTTAAAAGATATTGGAAACAGTTTAATCATAGTTGAACATGATAGAGAGACTATTGAAGCAGCTGATTTTATTGTTGAACTTGGACCTAAGGCAGGTCGTATGGGAGGAGAAATAGTTTTTAAAGGAGAGTTGCCTCAACTTAAGAAAAGCAATGATTCTTTAACAGGTCAATATATTAACAATAAAAAACAAATTAAACTAAATAAAAAACCATTAGTAAAAACATTTGGAAATATTAGTTTAAAAAAAGCGAATCAAAATAATTTAAAGAAAGTTTCTATTGATTTTCCACTTGGGAATATGATCGGTATTACAGGTGTTTCAGGAAGTGGTAAGTCATCTCTTATTGTTGACACTCTTTATCCAGCTTTAAAGTATTATGTTGATGGTTTTTATCAGGAAAAGATTGGTAAATTTGAACGACTTGAGGGATTTCAATATATAGATAGAGTTTATTTAGTAGATCAATCACCAATTGGTCGAACACCAAGATCTAATCCGGCAACCTATGTAGGAATGTTTGATGAAGTAAGAAATATATTTGCTAATTCACTTGATGCTAAAGCAAGAGGTTTTGAAAAAGGCAGGTTTTCTTTTAATATAAAAGGTGGTCGTTGTGAAAAGTGTCAGGGCGCAGGAGTTTTAAAAATTGAAATGCAGTTTTTAGCCGATGTCTATGTCACTTGTGATGTCTGTCATGGTCATCGTTACAATAAAGAAAC
>Ga0172371_10010628_pt1 | contig 12400 bp, 6 predicted proteins | sample Lak12m_FD_114543 | JGI IMG/M metagenome (GOLD analysis project Ga0172371, IMG submission 114543) | Freshwater microbial communities from Kabuno Bay, South-Kivu, Congo - kab_022012_12m | ecosystem: Environmental > Aquatic > Freshwater > Lake | place: Democratic Republic of the Congo: South-Kivu... | reverse complement strand
TGCGACACGGACGACGATGACGACGGCGTGCTTGACGGCCCGGACAATTGTCCGCTGGCAGCCAACGCGGACCAGCTCAATACGGACGGCGATTCCCTGGGCAACGTGTGTGACCCGGATGACGACAATGATGGCGTCGCAGACGGGGCGGACAACTGCCCGCTCGTGGTCAATGCGGGGCAGGACGACGCAGATGGCGACGGGACCGGCGATGTCTGCGATTCGGACAAAGACGGAGACGGGGTGGTCAATGATGGCGACAACTGCCCGGCCGTGGCAAACGGCGACCAGCTCGATACCGACAACGACGGTTCCGGAGATGCCTGCGACGCGGATGACGACGGCGATGGCATCCAGGACGGCGTGGACAACTGCCCGCTGGTGGCCAATGCAGATCAGGCCAACCATGACAAGGATGGCCTGGGCAACGCCTGCGATACGGATGACGATGAGGACGGGGTTCTCGACGGCGACGACAACTGCCAACTCGTCCCCAACGCGGACCAGGCCGACGCAGACGGCGATGGCGTGGGCGATGCATGTGATTCGGACCAGGACGGCGACGGCGTTGCCGATGCTGCCGACAACTGCCCGAAGGTGAAGAATCCGGGCCAGACCAACACCGACGGCGACGCTCTTGGAAATGCCTGCGACGACGACGATGACAATGACGGCAAGCCCGACGGTGTGGACAACTGCCCGCTGGTCGCCAATCCGAAGCAGTCCGATCTGGACAAGGACGGGATCGGTGACTCGTGCGACGACGACCTCGACGGCGACGGCATCGACAACGGCCAGGACAACTGCCCGATGGTTTCCAACTCGGAGCAGTTCGACCAGGACAACGACGGTGACGGGGATGCCTGCGACATCGACGATGACGACGACGGCATTCTCGATCTCAAGGACAACTGCCCGCTCGATCCCAACGGTGACCAACTCGATACCGACAAGGACGGGCTCGGAAACGTCTGCGACGACGACGACGATGGTGACGGGCTGGGGGATGACGAGGACAACTGCCCGCTGGCCGCCAACGTCGGCCAGGAGGACCTCGATTCCGACGGCGAGGGGGATGCCTGCGACGGCGACGACGACGGTGACCTGGTCCCCGATCCTACGGATAACTGCCCGTTGGCCGCCAACCCGGCCCAGGAAGACAACGATCTCGACAAGCTAGGGGATGCCTGCGACCCGGACGATGACAACGATGGCGTGGTGGACATCGATGACAACTGCGCGTTGATTGCCAATCCCAAACAGGCGGACTTCGACCAGGACGGCCTCGGTGACGTCTGCGACTCCGATGCCGATGGCGATTCGGTTCCCGACATGGACGACAACTGCCCGCTCGTGCCGAATGCCGACCAGGGGGACACGGATGCCGACGGGGCTGGAGACGCTTGCGACCCCGACGACGACAATGACGGCGTGCTCGATGGTGGGGACAATTGCCCGCTCGAGGCCAACAAGGAGCAGGTCGACACGGACCAGGACGGCCTCGGCGACATGTGCGACGATGACGATGACGGCGACGGATTCGCTGACGCTTCGGACAACTGCCCGCTCGCTGCCAACCCGGAGCAGACCGACACCGACGAGGACGGGTTGGGCGACGTGTGCGACGATGACCTCGACGGAGACGGTGTGACCGACAAGAAGGACAACTGCGTGTCCGTTCCCAACGCGGATCAGGCCGATCTGGACAAAGACGGCACGGGCGACGCCTGCGACAACGACATGGACAACGATGGCGTGGCCAACGATGCGGACAACTGTCCGGAGACCATCAACCCGCTCCAGATCGACACGGACGAGGACGGAGATGGCGATGCCTGCGATGCTGATGACGACGGAGACGGACTGAAGGACGGGGCGGACAACTGTCCCCTCGTGGTCAACGCGGACCAGGCCGATCTCGATGAGGATGGCCTCGGAGACGCATGCGACCCCGACGACGACGGCGACGGCGTGCTCGATTCCATGGACAATTGCCCGAACATCCCCAATGTGGGCCAGCTCAACACCGACGGCGACAAGAATGGGGACGCGTGCGATGCCGATGACGACGACGACGGTGTGCTGGACGGAGCGGACAACTGCCCCCTGGTTGCCAACCCCAAGCAACTCGACGCAGACGGTGACGGCATCGGCGACGAATGCGAGCTGGACGATGACGGTGACGGCGTGGTCGACGCCAAGGACAACTGCCCCACCATGGCCAACCCGGGCCAGGAGAACGCGGACAAGGACGCCCAGGGCGACGCTTGCGACGATGACGACGACAACGACGGCGTCCACGACGGTGCCGACAACTGCCCGTTGGCAGACAACCCGGCTCAGGCCGATGCCGATGGTGACGGTGTCGGAGATGCCTGCGACGAGGACGCGGACGGTGACGGTGTCGGCAATCTTGCGGACAACTGCCCCATGCTCGCCAACCCCGACCAGGTGAACACCGACGGCGATTTCTTCGGCAACGCCTGTGACGACGATGACGACGAGGACGGCATACCGGATACCGACGACATCTGTCCGATGGTCCCGGACCCCGACCAGGCCGACCTTGACCTGGACGGCCTGGGGGATGCCTGCGACAGTGATGACGATGACGACACGATCGAGGACGGAGCGGACAACTGCCCGCTGGTTGCCAACCCGGGCCAGGAGAACGCAGACAACGATGGTCAGGGCGATGCGTGCGACGACGACGACGACAACGACGGCCTTGCCGACGATGCGGACAACTGCCCGCAGGTCGTCAACCCGGACCAGGATGACCTTGACCAGGATGGCCTGGGCGACGCCTGCGACAGCGACGATGACGACGACAACATCGACGATGACGTGGACAACTGCCCGTTCGTCCAGAACTTCGAGCAGGTGAACATCGACGGCGACACCCTGGGCGATGCGTGCGATGACGACATCGACGGCGACGGGCTCTCGAATCTTGTCGACAACTGTCCGCTGGTGGCGAATCTGGATCAGCTCGACACCAACAAGGACGGCGTCGGCGATGCCTGCGCTGATGATCTCGACGGCGACGGCGTGCTCAACGGCGTTGACAACTGCGTGGATGTCCCGAACCCGGATCAGGCGGATCTGGATCAGGACGGCACCGGCGACATGTGCGATGAGGACGACGACGGTGACGAGGTGCCCGACGGCCAGGACAACTGTTCCGCCGTGGCCAACCCGGACCAGGCCGACAATGAAGGGGATGACCTGGGCGATGCCTGCGACGACGACGATGACAACGATACCGTCATCGACACTGCAGACAACTGCCCGCTGGCAGCGAACCTGGATCAGGTCGATACGGACAATGACGGCCAGGGCGATGTCTGTGACGACGACGATGACAACGACACCGTCCTGGACGGCGATGACAACTGCCCGCTTGCGGCCAACCCTGGCCAGGAAGATCTGGACCAGGACGGCCTCGGGGATGCCTGCGACGACGACGATGACGGCGACGAGCTGGCCGACGGTCAGGACAATTGCCCGCTGGTGCCGAATCCCGATCAGGCCGACGTGGACAAGGATGGCCAGGGCGATGCCTGTGACGGGGACAGCGATGGGGACGGCGTAGCCGACGAGGTCGACAACTGTCCTGCCGCGCCCAACCCGGATCAGGCCGACTCCGACGAGGATGGCCTTGGCGACGCGTGTGACGATGCTGTGTTGGTGGACGGCGACGGCGACGGTATCCCCGATGCCGAAGACAATTGCCCTGCTCTGGCCAATGCAGACCAGGTGGACCTGGACAACGACGGCATTGGGGATGCCTGTGATGACTTCATCGATGCCGGTGCCCACGTAACGGGGGGAGGCTGCTCAGCCTCGAGCAGCGCTGCCCCCATGTCGCTGGCTCTGTTTGCAGTTCTTGCCGGTCTGTTCCTCGCGGTGCGTCGCCGGCTGGTTGCAGGCCGATAGCGGCCGACCGCCCGGTTACTCTGGCATCATCTCCAGGCGATATCTCAGCAGCAGGTGCAACAGGCACCGGGTTTCATGCCGCCCGGGCTTCTGCAGAAGCCTCCCGGGGCCCCGGCCCCCTGTCCATGCCACACGGAGGGGCATGTCACCGCCTCGGTCCCTCCAGCCGCTGCGCCAGCTCGAGCAGCCTCTCCGGCGGGATGCGGGTGCCCGTGCCGGCCCCTGTCGCGAAAATCAGGATGTGGGTTCCCGCAAGGGCCTCGATGCAGAACCCGGTCGGGCCGCGGCTGCGGATGCGGCATCGCACGCCGGCGTGGGCGAATTCCAGGCGGTTGCGACCCCAACGGAACGAGGCCCAGGTGAAAGCGTGCTCGATCATCCCCGGGGATCTGAAGATCTCCTCGCTTCCTGTTGCCTTGTACGTCCACAGAGCGGCAAGGCCCACGCCCGTGAACAGGGCCACTGGACCGAACAGGAAGCCGAGGACCCCGGTCGATTCGACGCCGGCCAGCAGAAGCGCACCGGTGAGGAGGCAGAACAGGGCGGAAGGCACGATCGCCACGCCGAGCCCCCAGCCGGGACCTATGGACAGCGTCTCGTTGAACGACGGCCCTGCCTCGGCCTTCTTCGCAGTCTCCTGCTCCGGGGCGTCTTCCGCCGGGGCCTCCGCCGGCTCTTCGCCAGCAGGCTCGACGACAGGCAGCTTGAGCGCGGACCGGATCATGAGTGCGGCTTCCCGGGCCTCTTCCAGGGAGCCGAACTCGAGGAGATGGAGGGTCGGCCCCGCACGCGTGGCCAGCTCCACGGACGAGATGAGCACCGGGGATTCGTCACGGCCCCAAAGCTCCCTGCGACGGATGATAGCAATGGCCGTCAAGTCGGAGACAGGCACCGTGAGCGCATCGCCGGAGCTTCGGCCGAACAGGCTGACGAGCCCCTTCTTCGGAAACCAGGCGGCCCCGCCCCGAGCAGCGCCGAGAACGATCGCCACCGACAGGAAAAGGAAACCTCCGGTCACCAGGATGGCTGCCAGTGCGAGTTCGGCGGTGGAACCCAACTGGAGACCGAGCGCAACCGCTCCGGCCAGCAGCAGGATTCCTCCCGTGCTGATGAGCCAGAAGCCCACGGGCGAACGCTTCGGATCGACCAGCCAGACCGGCTCGCCGTTCGAGGCATCGGACTCTCTTGTCATGAGATTCTCCTATCAGCGGACATCATATGGCCCCAGGCAGAAGCGTCGGCTGGTTTCGGTCGGTGGGACCGGGCCTTCCGGTCCCAGCCACAGGCCGTAGCGAGCCGCCTCCGGGGGCAGCAGGAAGACCTGCGCATCGAGAAAGCGATCCATCGGGCCGCCAACACGGACTCCGAAGCGGGCGCCGGGCTGCATCCGAAAGAATGCGCCGAGCGCATCCTGGGACTGGGCGTGGAGAGTCCCCCGGGCATCCCAGAGGGCGAGGGCGGGGGGGCGACTGGGAGCCGGGACAATGGTCGACGGCTCGCCTCGAGCAGACCACTCGAATTCGGCCAGTGCGAACACACGCCCGGGACCGGCCTGCACGATGTTGGCATCGGTGCCGATGTCACGGAAAAACCGGAACGAGATCAGCTTCACGGTCCAGGTGGAATCCGGAAGATCCAGCGCATCCCCCACCCTTGGGCAGGCCGGGACGGAAGCCGGCCCGACGTCCTCAGCCGGCTCCGGTGCCTGCTGCGGACCGTTCTGTCGGCAACCGGCCAGGGCCAGGAGCGCCAGGAACGTGGACAACACGCGATTCTTCGTGCAAAGCATTCCTCCTCCTGGCAACCAAGCGCGCTGCGGACGCCGAGGCCATCACGCTACCAAGTCTCGCACCTGGACTTTACCACAGGCCGGCTTCCCGGAGAAGTGCGGGGGGAGACATCGGCCCTCGCCGAGGCTCGGGGCAAGCCCCGGCGAGGGCGGGGAGATCACTGGATGTCGACCGTGATGGGCTTGCTCTCCTCCTTCTTCTGGATCTCGACCGAGAGCATCCCGTCCTTGAACGCGGCCGCGATCTTGCGGGGATCGTAGGCATCGCCGATGCGGAAGCTCCGAGCAAAGCGCCCGGAGCAGCGCTCCCTGGCAAAGTAGCGCCCCTTCTGCTCGACGAGCTTGCGCTCGCCCGTGATCGAGAGGATCCCGTCGTTGAACTCGACCTTGAGGTTCTCCTTGCTGACTCCCGGAAGGTCGAACTCCAGCGCCAGTGCGTTCTCGGCCTCTCGGATGTCCACCTGCGGTACGAAGCAGGGCTGCCCCTCTTCCCCCTGGATCCAAGTGAACGGGTCCTCTCCGAAAACATCGCGGAACAGAGACGGCAGAGCATTCCTTCTGTACAATGATACGTTCATTGCATCCTCCATATGCTGCGGTTGTTATTGTCTTTTCTGGCCGGCGGTACCGGTCACCGCCGACCGACCATCCAGCAGTAAAGTAATAGGCCATTTCGGCTTGTCAAGCCGGGATTTTCTTCGACGGGGCGGAGGGGAGCGGAACGCGACCTTCCGGAGCCGCCTGACGCAACAAGTCAGGGGCAGGAATTCTGCGGTCCGCCCGCTATTGCAGAAATGTTCTTGAACCCCCCTTGCGGGTCTGGTACACAGGATGCATGACACGGTGCGCAAGACGACCCGACGTTGGGGCTCAAGTGGACCGCCCTTATTGAAGGAGGAGTCATGGCAAGGAGGATCAAGAAGGTTGCCGTCCTGGGTGCAGGGGTGATGGGGACGGGCATTGCGGCGCATCTGGCGAACGTGGGGGTGTCCTGCGTCATGATGGACATCGTCCCGCCGTTTCTCAAGGAGGAGGAGCGGCAGGATCCGAAGAAGCGAAACATGTTCGCTGCGGACGGGTTGGCCAAGCTGCTCAAGGCCAAGCCTGCGCTGATGTACTCCAATGATGCGGCGCTCCTCATCGAGGTTGGCAACCTCGAGGACGACCTGCACCGGGTCTCCGAATGCGACTGGGTTATTGAGGTGGTGAAGGAGGATCTGGCGATCAAGAAGGAGCTGTTCGGCCGGCTGGCCAAGTTGCGTAAGCCCGGGTCGATCGTGACTTCGAACACGTCGGGGCTTTCGATCGTGTCGATGACCGAGGGGCTGGACGAGGACTTCTGCCAGCACTTCCTTGTGACGCACTTCTTCAACCCGGTGCGTTATATGAAGCTGTTGGAGTTGGTGGTCGGGCCCAAGACGCTGCCCGAGGTGGTGACGTTCATCGCCGATTTCGGTGAGAACGTGTTGGGCAAGGGCATCGTGTACGGCAAGGACACGCCGAATTTCGTGGCGAATCGGATCGGGATCCACGCGGTGATGTCCGGACTCGAGATCATGCAGGAGATGGGGCTTTCCGTGGAGGCGGTGGATCTCATTGCGGGCCCGCCGATGGGGCGGCCCAAGAGTGCGGTGTTCCGGACCATCGACCTGGTGGGGCTGGACACGTTCGCCAGCGTTTCCCGGAACGTGTACGACAACGTGCCGGGGGACGAGGAGCGCAGCGTTTTTGCGATCCCGCCTTTTGTGCAGAAGATGCTCGAGAACAAGTGGCTGGGCAACAAGACGAATGGCGGATTCTACCGTTCGGAGAGGAAGGACGGGAAGAAGTCGGTGTACGTCCTTGACTTGAAGACCCTGGAGTACAAGGACCGGAACAAGCCGTCGTTCAAGTCGGTAGACGCGGTGAAGGGACTCGAGACCGTGGCCGGCAAGGTGGCCTCGCTGTGCTATGCGACGGATGAGGCGGGCGTGTTTGCCTGGCGGTCGGTGTCCCGCAGCCTGATCTATGCGGCCAATCGGCTGGGCGAGATTGCGGACGATGTGGTCAACATCGACAGGGGCATGAAGTGGGGCTTCAACTGGGAGCTCGGCCCGTTCGAGATGTGGGATGCCATTGGCGTGGCCAAGTCCGTGGAGCGGATGGAGCAGGAGGGGATGAAGGTTCCGGCGCTGGTCAAGACGCTGATGGCCAAGGGGGACGGCACCTTCTACAAGAACGTGGACGGTGTGGACTACTACTTCGACTTCAAGGCGGAGAAGTACATGCCGGTCCCGGTTCGAGCGACCTGGTTCCAGATCAAGAACCTGCGGGCCAAGGGCAGCGTGCTGAAGAAGAACGAAGCCGCAACGCTGCACGACTTGGGCGACAATTGTCTGGGGCTCGAGTTCCACAGCCGGATGAATGCCATCGACGACGACATCATCAAGATGATGTGGGAGTCGCTCGAGACGTTGGAAAACGGCTACGACGGCCTGGTGATCTACAACGAGGGGCAGCATTTCTCGGTCGGGGCGAACCTGGTCTTGATCAACATGTACGCGATGCAGAAGAAGTGGGCCGAGATCGAAATGATCGTGGACCAGTTCCAGAAGGTCAACACAGCGATGCACCGGGCGAGCAAGCCGGTGGTTGCGGCACCGCACCAGATGGTGCTGGGCGGCGGCTGCGAGGTGTGTCTGGGAGCGAGCCATATCCTGGCACACGCGGAGTTGTACATGGGGCTGGTGGAAGTCGGCGTCGGGCTCATCCCGGGCGGCGGCGGCACGAAGGAGCTGCTGGTGCGCTGGATGAAAGCTGTTCCGCACGAGCTTCCGGAGACCAACCTGCTTACGTACTACCAGAAGGTGTTCGAGTACATTGCCACGGCCAAGGTGAGCTTCTCCGCCAAGCTGGCCGAGGACTACCTGTTCCTGAGGCCCGGGGTGGACCGGTTCGTCACCAGCCGTGACAACCAGCTCGCATATGCCAAGGAGTGGGCCGTGGGCATGGGGCGCAGCGGCTATCTTCCGGCCCCGCCCATGAAGATCAAGGCCACCGGGCGGGACGGCATCGCCCTGGCGGAGACCGGCCTCTACACGTTCACGCTGGGCGGCTACGCCACTGAGTACGATGCCTTCATCGGGCGCAAGCTGGCGTATGTGCTTGCCGGTGGTGATGTGCTGCCGGGCACGCTCGTGACCGAGGACAGGATCCTGGAACTGGAGAAGGAGGCCTTCATGAGCCTCCTGGGGGAGAAGCGTACCATGGACCGGATCCGGTACATGCTGCTCAACAACAAGCCGCTGCGGAACTAGCGGGAAGGAGGGATGACCATGACGAACATGCGTGAAGCTGTCATCGTGTCCGCAGTGCGGTCCACCGTCGGGAGGGCCAAGCGGGGGGTGCTGGTCAACGTACGGCCTGAGGACCTGGGCGTCCTCGTGATCAAGGAGTTGATGAAGCGGACTCCGGGGCTTAAGCCGGAGCAGGTGGATGACGTGACCATCGGCTGTGCCATGCCGGAAGGGGCGCAGGGGATGAACCTGGGCCGCGTGGTGGCTTGCATGGCCGGGTTGCCCGATTCTGTGCCGGGGCTTACCGTGAACCGGTTCTGTTCCTCGGGTTTGCAGACGATCGCCTACGGTGCCTGGCAGATCATGGTGGGCGCGTCGGATGTCGTGATCGCGGGCGGAGTCGAGAGCATGTCCTCGGTGCCGATGGGCGGGTTCAATTTCACTTCGAACCTGACCGCGGTGCGGGAGAACGTGGCGATTTACACGCCCATGGGGCTGACCGCAGAGCTCGTGGCCGACAAGTTCGGCATTACCCGGGAGATGCAGGACGAGTATGCGTACAACTCCCATATGAAGGCGACCAAGGCGTGGGCTGAGGGCAAGTATGATGCCGAGATCGTGAAGGTCCCCTATGTGGATGCGGAGGGGAAGCAGAAGCTGCTCGAGCAGGATGAGAGCATGCGCGCGGACACGACCATCGAGGGGTTGGCCAAGCTGAAGCCCGCGTTCAAGCAGAACGGCTCGGTGACGCCTGGCAACTCGTCCCCGATCAACGATGGCGCCGCGGTGGTGATGCTGATGTCGCTCGAGAAGGCGAAGGAGTTGGGGCTCAAGCCACTGGCATTCTTCCGCGACTTCCAGGTGGCCGGGACACCGCCCGAGATCATGGGGGTGGGGCCGGCCTATGCGATCCCGAAGCTGTGGAAGCACTCGGGTATCTGTGACGAGCAGATCGGTCGATACGAGATCAACGAGGCATTCGCGTCGCAGGCGCGCTACTGCGTCGAGACGCTGAAGATTGACCCGGCCAAGGTCAACGTCAACGGCGGGGCTATCGCACTCGGCCACCCGCTGGGGTGTACCGGTGCCAAGCTCACCACGTCGATCGTCTACGAGATGCAGCGCACGGGCACTCGCTACGGCGTCGTGTCCATGTGCATCGGCGGCGGCATGGGGGCTGCCGGTCTGTTCGAACTCGCCTAGAAAACCAATCCCGCCAAGCAAGGCAGAAGCGATGAAACGCAGCGGGCGTGCTGCTCACGGCTGAACCCCGCTTGTCGAGAGTGGTGCGGCCGCAAGGCGCGAGCAAGGAGCGACCGAGGCGTACTTCTGGTACACCGCAGGGAACGAGGCAGCGATGAAACGTGGCGGGCGTGCCGCTTACGGCGGGCGGGGCTAGAGTTTCTTGAGCTCGTCAAGGAAGGAAGGATCGGCTACGGTGGCGCCTTCGGCTTCGAGGCGCTCCAGGATCAGCTTCTCCATGAGGGCCAGGCGCACCTGGAGCTCCTCGTTGTCCTGACCCCGGAAGGAGAGCCGCTCCTCCGGAGCCAGGGAAAGGCCGTAGCGGAGACGGATGACCACCTCCTCTTCGGGCGTCAGGTCAGCATTCGGCAGAGCCGTAGCGATTCGCTCACGAGTGAGCGTCTTTTCCACGGTCCGTGTTCGGGTAGTTGTCTTCGGCACGACAGGTCCTCCATCAGCAGGTGCTTCCCAACCTCCGGGACCATATTACCTGCAAGGGGAGGGGGGGGCAAATTTTTCAACTGCCGGGACCGCGGATATGTCCCGCCAGAAGGCTAGGGGTTTGCGAAAGCCGGGGCATCGGCTGCCGGGGGAGTGACGGGTTCGGCGGCCCCGTCTGCGGCCGGCGGCGTTGCCGCACCGCTATCGCCCTCGGGGGCGGGTTCGGCCTTCTTGCTCATTTCCTCGGCGATCGCCTTGTCGATCTCCGACTCGAATGCCTGGAGGATGGATTGGAGCGCGACTCGCGATTCGAGCGTCATGTTGCCGCCGTCGGCTGCCATGAAGAACACGAGGTTGCGGATCTGGCGGAGCTTGCCGACCCACTCCTGTCCTTCGGCAAGGGACGACAGGATCGGGATCTCGAGCAGAGCCGCCACGATCTGGTCGAAGGACAGGGCGAAGATGGCAAAGTGGCGGTTGTCGACATAGCCGGCTCCAACCACGTCCTTGACGTTGAGGCCCGGGGTCTTGTCCAGGACCTCCTTGGCCCGAACGACCGGGTTCGGTCCGAACGTGAACACCATGTAGGAATCGGAGAAGCCGATGGCACCGCCCAGGCGGGACTTGATGATGTCCTTGATGAAGAGGGCATCCTCGGGGAGCTTGAGGGTTTCCCAGTCGAAGGTGAAGACGAGGCTGTCCACTTTGCCCCCCTGGTAGTCTTCGGAGGCATACTCGATCTTCACGCCGAGGTTGGCCAGCATGGGTGAGAAGGTATCGACGATTTCTTTGACCGAACGGTTGGCGACGAGGGCCTTCTGCTCGGGCGGCAGCCCATCGATGGCCTTGGTGATCGCCATGCCGTAAAACTTGTAGAGAAGATCGCGGGTGGCGAGTCCGCCCGTGGCCTGGGCTACGGACGAAATGCTCAGCGGGAAGGAACTGTCCGAGTAGATGCTCATGGCCGCATCAGGCCCGAAGGCCGTGGCGATCTGGCCGTACATCTTGGAGAACTCCCCCTTCTCCTCGTCCTTGAGGTTCCAGGCGGTGGCAACCATGTCCACGTAGCGGGGCATCCAGGGGATGACTGCTTCCGGTGCGACGTTCTGGGCCATGAGCAGGAAGCTCTTTGAAGGGAGCAGGCCGGCAGCGGCAAAGCTGCCGCCGCGCAAGGTGGCCAGCGATGTGTTGAGCTTGCCGCCGGCGACGGTCCTCAGCTCGTACGCCAGCACGAGGTCGCCCTTGTCGATCCCCAGGGAAATGTCCACCGACTCGATGTCGCCCAGCACTTCCTTGACGAAGTTGAACATCTTGGCCAGGAATTCCTTCTGGGCCTGCTGCATGGGCATTGCCTCGCCCATGGAGCGCTCGGCGCCGTCCAGGGCGGTGGCAACGATCTCGCGCACGCTCTCTCCGCCCACGATCAGCTTGAACACTTTGTCGGTAGTCATGCGGGTCAGCTCGAGCTTGAGATCCCCTTCCATGGTATCGATGGTGCGGTAGTCCTTGGACATGAACAGGACCTTGCCCTGGGGCAGGATGTAGACGTCGGGCTTGAGGACGTAGCCGTTGTTCTCGTCAGCGGCGATCCCTTCGGGCAGTGCGGCCTTGAAGGCCTCGAAGTCGGTAATCGGGATGGCCACGAGCGGCCGGTCCTTTCCCTCGAGGCCGAAGCCGATGCCGCGGGTGCGGTCGAGCCAGTCGAGGTTCTTGA
>Ga0172371_10010627_pt1 | contig 12401 bp, 11 predicted proteins | sample Lak12m_FD_114543 | JGI IMG/M metagenome (GOLD analysis project Ga0172371, IMG submission 114543) | Freshwater microbial communities from Kabuno Bay, South-Kivu, Congo - kab_022012_12m | ecosystem: Environmental > Aquatic > Freshwater > Lake | place: Democratic Republic of the Congo: South-Kivu... | reverse complement strand
TGCCAGCCCCACACTTGCGGGGCGCTGAGCCGTCGGGGTGTTCAGGCCGCGCTTCGTGCGGCTCTTTTCAAAATCACGAATTTGCGATAAAATGGGTTCGGATTTGGTTGTATAACCATACCAGTACAAAACTTTTCGGTTTTTCGGAAGCCATTTGGTGGGCGGCCTGCAAGGCCGCCCATTGATTTTGCGCCGAATTTTCGCCAATTTTTGGCGCGCGAACGCGCGCCTCTTTCCCCGAAAGGAGGAGGTTCGACATCCCGTGCGATTTTGAAATTCTGTCTCGTTTAGTATTTGCTTTGCCCAACACAAAAAGAATTTTTGCTCTGGGAATAAAGTGTGCTATACTTAATATGCACACAATCTTCATTTGAGAAACTCTTTTTTTAATGGCCGTCTCGGAACAGTTCTTGAGAGTTTCTCTCTTGGATTGTGTGCACCGGGGCGGCCATTTAAGTTTTAACGAGAAAAATATATGACACAAAAATTTTTTTTGTACGCTCGCAAGTCTACCGATGTTGAGGATAAACAAGTATTAAGCATTGAAGCCCAGCTCACAGAATTGCGCGCCTTTGCGAAACAGAATGAGCTAAAAATTGTGGAGGAGCTAATTGAAAAGCAAACTGCCAAAATGCCCGGCAGACCGATTTTTAACGCCATGCTCGCGCGCATAGAGAAAGGTGAGGCAAACGGTATCCTCTCTTGGCACGCAGACCGTTTGGCGCGCAATTCTGTAGATGGCGGTAGGATTATTTATCTTTTGGATACCGGTAGACTTGCGGCGTTGAAATTCCCCACGCTGTGGTTTGAAAATACGCCGCAGGGCAAGTTCATGCTGAACATTGCTTTTGGGCAAAGCAAATACTACGTTGATAGCTTGAGTGAGAACGTGAAACGCGGATTGCGCCAAAAAGTCAGACGCGGAGAATATCCGAGCATTGCGCCAGTGGGTTATCTGAACGACGTGCGGCTAAAAACAATCATGGTGGACAAAAAGAAGTCCGTGATTATTCGCAATGCCTTTGAGCTTTATGCACAAAATAATTCGCGCCTTGAAGATATTGCTGACTTTTTGGCGCAACACGGCATTACCTCGCGCAGCGGCAAACCGCTCAAACGAGACAGAATTTCTTTTATCCTTTCCAATCCGTTTTATGTCGGCCTGTTTCAGTACGCTGGCGAACTCTATGAAGGCAAACACCAGCCAGTTATCTCAAAGAAAATTTTTGACCAAGCGCAGGAAGTATTGAAGCAGAGAGGACGGCCGCATCATAAAACCAAGAATGAACCACAGCCCTATTGTGGTCTCCTGCATTGCGCCACCTGCGGCATGATGATTACGGGCGAACACAAGGTTAAAAAACAGAAAAACGGCAATGTCCATTATTACACCTACTATCACTGCTCAAGAAAGAATAAAGCTATCAAATGCAAAGAACCTTGTATTCGCCAAGAGGATTTGGACAAGCAAGTGTCCTCTCTGCTTCAAAAATTTTCTTTGAGCGAGGATTGGGCGGCGGAACTCACAAACATGCTTGAAAAAGACAAGGTTGAGGCCGCCCAATCCTCGGCTGCTTTTGTTCAAGAGGCGCAAGGAAAGATTGAGGAGATCAAAGTCAAGCTCCAGCGACTTTTGGATAGTTACTTGGAGCAAGATATTGAGCGGGAAGTATATCTCAAAAAGAAGGCGGAACTCATGAGCGAAAAGAAGTCGCTGGAAGAAAAAACCATCACTCTTGAACAAAAGCAAACTGGCTGGGTCGAACCGACGAGGAAATGGATAAAACAGGCAGAAAATCTGCCAAAAATCGCACGAGATAGCAACCTTTTTGCCAAAAAGGTTGCCGCCAAAGAAATCTTTGGGTCGAACCTCCTCCTTGCGGGGAAAGAGGCGCGCGAATGCGCGCCAAAAATTGGCCAAACGGCGGCACAAAATCAATGGGCGGCCTTACAGGCCGCCCACCAAATGGCTTCCGAAAAACCGAAAAGTTTTGTACTGGTAAACACATGAATGGTCTCACTCCTTATAAGAAATTCATCGCCCTAACGACGTAATTTGTCACCCCTTAAGGGTAACTAAACATCGCATGGTGATATGGCATAATCGTTTTATATGTTTCTCATCGTTGGCCTTGGAAATCCAGGAAAAAATATGAGCGCACGCGCCACAACATGGGGTTTCTTGTGATTGAAGCACTCGCAAAAGAATTGGGAGCTGAGTTCAAAAACAAAACTCTCCCAATGAAACATCGGGAGAGAAATGAAGAGATTTGCGGGGCAAGGAACGCGAACCCATTCTCACGATTCCACCTGTTGTCGGGATAGTCGTTGTACGCATTGAGCCAACGACCGTCATCGTTACGATTCGCCGTGAGAAGGTTCGGATTGCCATCAGAATTGTGCGAAGAATCTTCCGTGCCACCACCCTTCGAATACTCTCGGGGTTGAATCGAATTCGGTATCTTGCCTATCAATGGACAGGTTTGTAATACCCTAATACTTCGCACCAAGTATCTTCATTTTTGGTGAAGGTTCTGCACGCGCGACGCTGTTTGTAACTTTCATCGCAACCATTCTGCACGCATGGATACCAGTTTCGGTGGCCAAAAACTTTCATCTTTGACACATTCACCTACTTCCAGAATAAGCTTATCACACCTGCCTACCGGCAGGCAGGAAAACAAAAAGACGCCGCACCCAATGTTGACTTTCAACATGAGTACGGCGCAGTTGTACAAAGGACTAAGGAACAAAGTGCCAGACGCACGAGGTTCAGAGAACCAAGTACTAAGGCACTTGCGGGGCAAGGAACGCGAACCCACCCTCACGATCCCACCTGCCGTCGGGATAGACGCTGCACGCAAAGAGCCAACGACCGCCATCGTCACGAAACGCCGCGAGAAGGTCCGGACTGCCACCAGAATCTTCGATGGGTTCGTGCATGGTGACAATCCACCAGAGACCCATGGCCTCGATCTCCTTGTCCGTGAACTGTTCGCGGATCAGGCAACTGATGTCGGCGTTCGGCTTCACGAGTTTCATCTCATCGGCCTTGGTGCGGATGTTCTGGGTGATGCGGTCATTGTCCTCGAAGAGCGAACCCTTGAGGATAACGATCTCGTACGTACCAGCGACAGACGGCTTGAATTTTTTCGAACGAAGCACGCTTTTCACGTAGTCTCCCGCCCGATTGCCATTCGTCTCCGTCCGCGAAATCCACTTGTCGCCAGCCGTCGGCTTGTCGAGCGTGACGGTGATGTAGATGACGCCATCCACTTCGCGCCAGCGCTTGACCTGCTCGGAGACGACCAGTTCGTCGCGAAGGAAGCGCATTGCTCCGTCGTGACCGCCAAGTTTTTTGACGATCGCGTTCAACTGACCAGCTGTCAGATCGGCAGAGGCAAAATTGGTACTCATGAATTCTCCACACGTGCTACGTTGCACGTTGCAATTCCTCTAATCCGAGGAGGAACCAAAGTGACTTCTGAACACTCGCTCAGATTTACCGTGGCAAAAAATCGCTCTTTTCAGGGCAACTTATTGCCAAAGTCAATCCATATTAATATCAAATATATCAAAAATCGCCTTTTTGTCAACAGTGTGGCATAATTCTTGCACTATGAAACTCATCATTGGACTCGGAAATCCAGGAAAAAAATATGAGCGCACGCGCCACAACATGGGGTTTCTTGTGGTAGATAAACTCGCAAAAGAATTGGGGGCTGAGTTCAAAAACAAAACATCGTATGAAGCCGAAGTGACACAAGGAGAAACCATAACCTTGATGAAACCACAAACCTTCATGAACGTAAGTGGTCGATCTGTGAAATCTTATGCATCCAAACACAAAATTTCACTGGATCATATTTTAGTTGTGTACGATGATGCCGATTTAGCGTTTGGTGATGTGCGATACAAAACATCCGGCTCATCCGGCGGACACAATGGTATGCAATCCATCCTGGATGTTTTTCCAAAAGGCACGTCCATCGCACGCGTGCGCGTTGGTATTGGTCGCCCAAAAAATCCGGATGTTCCGCTTGATGTGTTTGTGCTCCAAAAATGGTCAGAAGAAGAAAATCATCTCTTGCCTTCTGTGATCGAATCAGCCATAACCAAAATCCATGCAAGCATCAAACCCTGATCTCAAATTTTGGCTTGCCATCATGCGCGTGCCGAATTTTGGCGCCATCAAAATCAGCAAATTATTTCGTGCGTTTCCTTCCATGGAGCGCGCGTTTTTTGCATCCAAAGAGGAACTTGTCATGGCAGGACTCGATCTTCCATCCATTCATCTGTTTTTGGAAGAACGCAAAAACATTTTACCAGAACGCGAAGAAGAAAAATTACACAAAGAGCAAACCACGCTCATCACGCTTGCTGATAGTAATTATCCATCGCGATTAAAACAAATCTTTGATCCACCGGCCTGCTTTTTTCTGAAAGGCGCTTTGCCGGATGAACAACTGACACACTTGGCGGTTGTAGGAACGCGTCATCCAAGCCATTACGGCATGCGCAGCACACAATCTCTTGTCACATCTCTTGCACAATCAAACGTGGTGATTGTAAGCGGTCTTGCCTATGGGGTTGATACCATAGCCCACAAAACAACCCTGGAACAAAACGGAAAAACCATTGCTGTGTTGGGATGCGGTATAGATGACGCCTCAATCTATCCATCCGGTAACAAAAAACTTGCACAACAAATCACAGATTCCTGTGGAGCTGTCATGTCAGAATTTCCATTTGGCGCGCTTCCGCTTAAACACCACTTTCCGCTTCGCAATCGTATCATTGCCGGATTATCACACGGCACGATTGTGATTGAAGCTGCCCAAAAATCCGGGTCCCTTATCACCGCCAAATCCGCTCTGGAGAACGGACGTGATGTATATGCCCTTCCCGGCCCCATTGATTCCCCACTTTCCGAGGGTCCAAATAATCTGATTAAAATGGGTGCGACCTTGATCACGTCTGTGTCAGATATTATTGATGCGCCAACCATGGCCAAACCAACCTTTAGCTATGTTCCACAAACCGCGCACGAGGAACAACTTTTGTTGCACATTCAAGACCACCCCATTCACATTGATGAGTTAATTTTGCTCACCAACCTTCCGATCGATGTGACAAACAGCACGCTCACATTGCTTGAAATGAAAGGCGTGATTCACCACGAAGGCGGGCGATATTATTCGCGACACGCTTGACCCCGATAATCAATTTAATCACGTCAAAGGTTACAAATCGATAACAAGGTCATTACCAATCGGAAGTCAAAATAAAAGCTCCGAAAGTTCCTTGGTTGATTATCGGGGTTGACGAGATTGCATTTTTCGCGCATCATGCCAGAGAATTTTACGTTCACTCATTCAATCTGACTGATTGTTTGCAGCTCAGCGAGGACGATTGTAGCACCATTTTCCAGCTTGAAAAGCGCAAAAAATGGGCGCCCATCCGCAGCAAGCAAAAACAATCGGTCAGGTTGAATAAATATCTGCGACATAACTTTTTCCCTATGTCCAAACTCATCATTGTTGAGTCTCCAACAAAAGCCAAAACCATATCCAAATTTTTAGGACGTGACTATCGCGTTCTTTCTTCGTTTGGACATATTCGTGATTTGCCAAAAAGTGAGTTGGGTGTGGATGTGGAACATGGATTTACACCTTCCTATATTATTCCCACTCAAAGCAAAAAACATGTTACGGAATTAAAAAAGGCCGCCAAAGAATCTGATGAAGTATTACTGGCATCCGATGAGGACCGCGAAGGAGAAGCGATCGCTTGGCATGTGGCAGAAGTGCTTGGCATCAATCCGGAAAAAGCCAAACGCATCACCTTTCATGAAATCACCAAAACAGCCATTGAACATGCCTTGGAACATCCACGCGCCTTGGATTTGAATTTGGTGGATGCCCAACAAGCCCGCCGCATTTTGGATCGATTGGTTGGATATGAGCTGTCGCCTTTTTTGTGGAACAAAGTTCGCCGTGGATTATCCGCGGGCCGCGTGCAATCCGTTGCCATGCGTCTTGTCGTAGAGCGAGAGCGCGAACGCCATGCCTTTAACATTGAAGAATACTGGTCGATTGAAGCCGAGTGTGCAAAAGATACAACCGTCTTTCCGGCAAAATTGGTTGAAGCCGAGGGAAAGAAAATCGACAAAATGGAAATCAAAACCGAAGCAGAAGCAAAAGCAATCATTGAAAAAGTCCAAGGTGTGCCCCTTCGCGTCATCGACATTGTCGAAAAACAATTAAGCAAAGCGCCTCCAACTCCGTATACAACTTCCTCTTTGCAAATCGATGCCAACAACAAACTCGGCATGAGCGCCAAACAAACCATGACACTCGCTCAGCAGTTGTATGAAACCGGACACATCACCTACATGCGTACGGATTCAACCAACCTCGCGGATAAATTCTTAGGTGAAGCACAAACGTTTTTGCAAGAAGCCTTTGGTGCCGCGTATGCAACTGGGCAGAAAAAATACAAAACCGACAAAAAAGGTGCACAAGAAGCACACGAAGCCATCCGCCCGACGGATTGTTCTCACACACCGGAACGTCTCAAAGATGGTTTAGAACCCCGCGCCTGGAAACTCTATGATCTGATCTGGCGACGCACGCTTGCCTCTCAAATGCCAGGGGCAAAACTGAATCAAATTCGCGTGGACATGGAAGTAAAAAATCATGTGTTCCGCGCAAACGGCAGCTCCATCATCTTTGATGGATACATGAAAATCTATCAAGGCACCAAAGAAAAATTTCTGCCTGAATTAAAAAAGGATGATCAAGTTGATGTTCGCTTACTCACCCCATCGCAACATTTCACAGAACCGCCCCCTCGCTATTCTGATGCGAGCCTGGTCAAAGCGCTTGAAGAGTTTGGGATTGGACGACCATCCACCTATGCCCCAACCATTAGCACGATTATCGAGCGTGGATATGTGGATCGAGACGAGCACAAAAAATTATTTCCAACCGATATTGCCATGATTGTGAATGATTTGCTCGTGGATCATTTTCCGCAAATTGTAGATTTTGCATTCACAGCCAATCTGGAAAAGGAATTGGACGATGTGGCCGAAGGCACCATCAAGCATGGCCCCATGCTCAAGAAATTTTATGAGCCATTTCATAAAAACTTGGTTGAGAAAACAAAAACCTTGACCCGAGATGATGTGATGCCGGATCGCGTGCTGGGTGATGATCCATCAACCGGTCTGCCGATTATTGCTCGCACCGGTCGCTATGGCGCGTACGTTCAAGTGGGACACTGGAGCGAAGAAGACAAAGCTGACAAAAAAAATAAACCAAAGAGCGCATCACTCCTCAAAGGCATGAACATTGAATCCATCACCCTGGAAGATGCCTTGCAATGCCTTTCCCTTCCGCGCACCCTTGGAACCCTGGACGATGGAACCACACTCACGGCCGCAGTCGGCAGGTTTGGTCCGTATGTCACAGACAAAAAAGTGTTTGCCTCCATTAAAGAACCACTGAGTCCGCTTACCATCACATTGGAACAAGCCAAAGAATTGATGGCCGCAAAAAAACAGGCCGCCATCCCGCTTGCAGAACTTGGCAAAGATCCTGTTTCCGGTGGAGATATTGTGGTCAGAACCGGACGTTATGGTCCGTATGTCACAGACGGAAAAACAAATGCCTCCTTGGGAAAAAAAATCGACCCAACCTCTCTTACACACGACCAAGCCGTTGATCTCCTAGAAAAAAAGCGATCAGAACCACCAAAACGGTTTGGACGCAAAGGAGCAAAATCAAAAGAAACAGAAAACGGGTAAACACCCGTTTTCTGTTTAGCTTGTTTTTGCTTTTTCCGCTTCCTCTTTTGCTTTTGCCTCTCCTTCTTCCACATCCTTTTTTGCAACAGCATCAGCTTCTTCTTGTTCTTTCACGTCTTTATCCCACTCTTCCATAATTGTATCAATCTCCTCATCCGGAATGCCGGCTTTTTGCATTTGCTCTCGATATTTGTCTCGCTCTTTTTTCTGCTGTGCCAATGTTTTTTCTTCCGCCTTCATTTTATCCATGGTCTCTTTGATTTCTTTTTTGCGTTTGTCCGTGGCTTCTTTGTCTGTTTTTTTCTTTTTATCACCAGCTTCTTTTTTGGCTTTTGCCGCATCTTTTTCTTTACTGTCTCCGGCTTTCTTTGCAGCTTCGGCTTCTTTTTCTCCCAATGTTTTTTCAACCGGAGCTGTAAGCCATGAACCAAGAATCGGAATGTTGTTTACCCATTTCCAATTTTTTTCAATAAGTCCCTTTCCCCATCCATCCAATTTTGCCAAAAACGAATCTCCTGCATGGACACTTTTCTTTCCAAGTTTCACAAGTCCAAGCCCTAACATCACCCCAAAAAACCCAAGCGCACCACGCACAGGCTTACGCTTTGTTGGTGCCATGCCGTACATCAATGTTTTATCATCCTTTTTTGGCTCTTCATATCCAGAGGTTTCCCTGTGCGATTCAGCCAATGCCTCAGCTTTTTGTAAAGCCTCTTTTGTTGCATGCGTGTTTTCTCCTTCCGGTTTTGTCTCCGGCGTTAATTCCGGCTTTTCTTCCGCACCTTCCGGTGTCTTTTTTGTTTCCGCAGCCTCAGGAGCCGTAACCTTTTCCGGTGTTGATGGGGTTGTATCCATGCCAAAAGCTTTGATGACGGCCATATGTGCCGGGTCGTCTGGATTAAATAATGATTTTTCGCTCATAAAAATAGGATTATCAAAAACAGCATAACACACTCTTGTGTATCGTAAAACCGACTTTACAGACTAAGCCCGAAGGCGGTATTGTAGGATAAAGATCAGAAGTGATCTGTTTTGGGTATGATGGAAACTATGCGAACCTATCAAGACTTGGAACTCTTGGTAAAACAACACTATAAAAATCCCGACCTTCACCTTTTGCGACAAGCCTATGATGTGGCAGAATCAGCGCATCAAGGCGAAAAACGTCTCACAGGCGAACCCTTTATCTCGCATCCTCTTGCGGTTGCTTTTCGTTTGGCGGAAATGGGATTGCACCTCAATGTGGTTGCGGCAGGACTCCTGCATGACGTTGTGGAAGACACTGGAACAACCATCAAAGATTTGCGCGAGTTGTTTGGTGATGATATCGCTTCCCTTGTGGATAGTGTCACAAAACTGAAACACACCGTGCACTACAAAGGAGAGGAACGCTACGCAGAAAACATGCGCAAAATGTTTTTAGCCATGGCCTCGGATGTGCGTGTGGTGTTTATGAAATTTGCGGATCGTCTGCACAATCTTCAAACCCTGTACGCGCAACCAAAGCACAAACAACTGCGTATTGCGCGCGAAACCTTGGACATCTATGCACCGATTGCCGGACGTTTGGGTATGAGTGAGATGAAAGGTGAACTGGAAGATAATGCATTTGCGTATTTGCAGCCAAAAGAATTTGAACGTGTCAAAGAAATCATGGATGTGAAAGTGCGGGAAAAAGGCGCGTCCGTAAGCCGCATGATTGAACGCACAGAAAAAATGATTCAAGCCTCGCGCATTCAAGATGTACAAGTGCATGGCCGCGTCAAACGTTTGTTCAGCCTGTACAAAAAATTAGCACGCTATGAAGGCGACATCAATCGCATTTATGATTTGATTGCCGTGCGTGTAATTGTTTCTGATGTGGAAGAATGTTATGCGGTCTTGGGCATGCTTCATCAACATTGGCGACCTCTACCCGGGCGCATCAAAGATTATATTGCCCAACCAAAACCAAACGGATACCAATCCTTGCACACCACCATTTTTGCGGATGAAAAAGATATTGTGGAGTTTCAAATCCGCACAAAAGAAATGCATGAGTTGTCTGAGTACGGTATCGCCGCCCACTGGCGATATAAAGAAGATGGTTCTCCAAACACACGTCACACAAAATGGATGGAAGATCTGATCCAAATTCAAAAAGAATTGGAAAACAAAAAAGATTTTCTGGAACAATTGGAAATCATGAAAATCGATGTGTTCCGCGACCGGATCTTTGTGTTCACCCCAAATGGCGATGTGATCGATTTACCCGAAGGCGCCACAGCTATTGACTTTGCCTATGCCATTCACACAGAAATTGGTGATAAATGCACCTCTGTGATGGTCAATGATGTTGCGCGCAACTTGGACATTACCTTGCGCTCAGGCGATATTGTGGAAATTGTCACAGATAAAAATCGCCGTGGCCCAAATTCGGATTGGCTCAAATTTGCCAAAACACGCCATGCGCGAAATAAAATTCGGGATGCCACCCGCAAAACCGTGAAGGGTTGGTTTGCAGAAGTGTTAAAAGGAAAGCCGAGAAAATAAAAATGGGCATATGCCCATTTTTATATTTCTGTTAATCGCTCTAAAAGGTCAAATAATTCAGGTCTGGAATAAAACGTGATGCTGATTTTTCCTTTGCCATTTTGTTCTTGAATCTCCACTTTGGTTCCCAAAATTTCACGCAAACGTTTTTCATGGGCGGCAATGTTTGGATCTTTGGAAATGGAAACGGATCGCTTTGGAATTTTTCCGCTCACACGCGCCTCAACCTGTCGAACCGTAACCCCACCTTGCAGCATTTGTTCAAACAATTCATGCTGACGATTTGGGTTGGTTTCCGCAAGTAAGGTTCTGGCATGCGACTTTGAAATACTTCCCTCTTTGAGCGCAGACAAAATCTCTTCCGGCAATTCAAGCAATCGCAAAATGTTTGTGACATTGGATCGGCTTTTTCCAACACGTGATGCCACTTGATCTTGGGTTAGATTAAATTCATCAATCAAGGCTCTGTATCCAAGTGCTTCTTCCACCACATTTAAATCTTGGCGCATGGTGTTTTCCACAATCGCCAATTCCAATTTCTGCTGTTCACTGGCATCGCGTACAATCGCCGGTACCGTGGCCAAGCCAAGTGTGCGTGCAGCGCGTAATCGGCGCTCACCTGCAATCAACTCAAATCCACCCCCCTTGCGTGTAACAATGAGCGGTTGCAAAATACCATGCTCTTTGATGGACCCAATCAAATCTTCCAAATCACTTGGAGAAAAATGATGGCGAGGTTGGTGAGGATTTTCAGAAATCTCCTGAACCGAAACCTCCAAAATTTCATGTTGAGCCTCTGGAATCACCTGTTCGGTGTAGGTTTGTTGTTTTTGTGGAATGAGTGAACCCAATCCTTTTCCAAGGGCGGAATGTTTATTCATAATAATGAGCCTGGGACAAAAAATATATAAAGTGAAGAAAAATATATTTCAAGATTTTGCTGTATGGCGATGTCTTGGAGAAAAAAAGATCGTGAGGCGTATAGAAACATACGACGAACGATTTTTTTCCGAAAGACAAGCCAGACACAAAATATTGAAATATGTTATTCGGTTCTTAGGATAAATTCACGAGCTAAACGTTCGTAAGCTTTCGCAGCTTTTGAGGAAGGATCATATCCTAAAATGGTTTTCCCAAATGATGGAGCTTCTGCCAATCGAACTGAACGCGGAATCACAGAGCGAAAAATTTTATCCGGAAAATAGCGATACAATTCTTCCAAAACCTCTTTTGAAAGTTTTGTGCGAGAATCATACATGGTGATAACCGCTCCCATAACATCCAATTCCGGTTTGATATTTTCACGCACCAAATTCACAGTATTTAACAGCTCTGCCAATCCTTCAAGCGCATAAAATTCCGCTTGCACCGGAATCAAAACCGAATCAGATGCAACCAACCCATTCAATGTCAAAATACCAAGTGAAGGTTGGTTGTCGATAAAGATGTAATCAAAATCATTGCGCACCTCAAGCAAAGCTTTGCGCAAAAAATGCTCGCGCTCTTCTGCGGTCACAAGCTCCACCGAAGCTCCGGCCAAAGCGCCGGTTGCCGGAAGCACTTTGAGGCCTTGATGTGTTGTTGGACGAATCAGTGAACGAACCGAATGCGATCCGACCAAACCTTCATACACACCGGCCGACAGAGTTCTGTGATCTATTCCCAAACCAGACGAGGCATTGGCTTGTGGATCCAAATCCACCACCAACACAAATTTGCCTGCATCAGCCAAATAGGCTGCCAGGTTTAAGGTGGTGGTTGTTTTTCCAACCCCGCCTTTTTGATTCACAACCGAAATGATGTGTGCCATATGCACAGAGCATTATAACGGAGCTTTGGGAGAAATAAAAGTGGAAAACAGGATTCTCTGGACAAATATTTGGGCTCCTGCTATTCTATCGCCAGTTATGGCTGGGTAGCTCAGTAGGTTAGAGCGTGGGACTCATAAGCCCGAGGTCGAGGGTTCGACTCCCTCCCCAGCTACCAAAATTGTTTCAAAATGAGCGCCTCGCTTGGGTTTCGGAAAAAAATCAACTCGCTGTATATCTGGATACAGCTC